>Ga0210405_10000451_pt1 | contig 54914 bp, 38 predicted proteins | sample IncBWH11MmetaG_FD_155492 | JGI IMG/M metagenome (GOLD analysis project Ga0210405, IMG submission 155492) | Forest soil microbial communities from Barre Woods Harvard Forest LTER site, Petersham, Massachusetts, United States - Inc-BW-H-11-M | ecosystem: Environmental > Terrestrial > Soil >...
TTGAGACAGCCAGCTGCCAGTCTTCCTCCGAGAGACTCACCAAGCGATTGTTGAGGCCTCTTACGGAAGGAGCGGCTCTCAAGGCGGCAAGCGAGGCGACATCGGCCGGCCGGTCGAACAGACCAAGCAGGCGCAGGATCGAAAGCTCCGGCCCCTCGCCGAGCCAGCGCGCGTAAGCGGCGATAACCCGGAACGCCTGACCCCCCAGTTGCTCGTCGACTCTTTGAAGATCGACCTCGCGCCGCTTGCGGACGTCGCCGCCGCGCGCTCGCCTCAGGTAGTTGCCGAGGAGGGTCAGCGTCAGGGCGTGCCGACCGAACTCCTCGGCCGCGGCGCGAAGCTCGGCGTCCGTGCCCTTGACTCCCAGAAGACCCAGCAACTTCTGAGCCGCCTCTGGTGACAGCGTATCCAAGTCCAGGCGCGGCGCGGTGAGCGGAGACGCGTTCAGCTCGGCGATCGCTTCCCTGGTCGTCACCAGGCAGAGACCCGGGTTGGCGAGGGCAAGGCCCCGGATCAAGGCTGCGAGCCCCGGGTCCTTCAGCCGCCCGACCAGCGGGCCGAGCCCGTATTGCAGCGGCTCGACGCCGTCGAGGACCAAGAGGGTCTTTTTCTGGCGCACCAGCCCTGCCAAGCGGGCACCGCGGTCGTGCGGTGAGCCCACCGTTGGATCGGCGTCGCCGAGGAGGCGCAGAGCGTAATCGATGAACGGCTCCGCCGAGGTCACCTGACCCTGGCTTCCCTGGCTGAAGAACGACCATCCGAGCACCTGTTCGGCGCCGCGCCAATCATCGGCGGCCATGCTGTCGAGCCAGCGGCTGACCAGCGCCGACTTGCCGACACCGCCAAATGCCACCAGCGACAGCACGTGCGTGGCCGGGTCTTTCCAGGCCGAGTCGAGTTGGGCCAGCTCGGCTTCGCGACCGACCAGGTAGGGGCCTGGCACCGGCAGCCGTCCGAGATCGAGGATCGAGGGGCCTGGCATTGCCTGTCGCGGGTGTCGGAGGCCTGAATCGGGGGGCGAACGACCCTCCCTCCTGGGACGATAGCGGCTCGCCCGGAAGGATTCAAATAGACGCGAAGCTATGGGTGTAGCCACCCGCGCTCGCGCAGGCCTTCGGCGAAGAGGTCGAAGAGCGCCGGCGCCAGCTCGGCCTTGGGCCGCCGCGGCAGGAACAGCGGCGGGCCGTTGCGGCGGAAGACCGTCACCTCGTTGGCATCGCTGTCGAAGGCGATGTCCCGGCGGGACACGTCGTTGGCAACCAGGAAATCCGCATCCTTGGCGGCCAGCTTGGCGCGCGCGTTGTCCTCGAGGTCGCCGGTCTCGGCGGCAAAGCCGACCAGCACCGCGCCGGGCGCCAGCCGCCGCAACCCGGCCAGGATGTCCGGGTTCTCTTCGAGCTCGACGGTGAAGCCCGCGGCCGGCAGGCGGGAGCGCTTGATCTTCTCCCCCGCCACCCGGCGCGGCCGGAAGTCGGCGACGGCAGCGGTCATGATCACCAGGTCGGCGCCGGCCACCTCGGCCTGGACCGCCCGCTCCATCTCGCTCGCCGTGGTGACGTCGAGCCGCGTCACGCCATGCGGCGTCGGCAGCGCCACCGGTCCGCTCACCAGCGCCACCTGCGCGCCGCGCCGCGCCGCCTCGGCGGCGAGCGCGAAGCCCATCTTGCCGCTCGAACGGTTGCCCAGATACCGCACCGGGTCGAGCGGCTCGTGGGTGGGTCCGGCCGTCACCAGCACGCGCAGGCCGCGCAGGCCGCCGCCGCCCGCCGCCGCCTCGATCTCACGCGCGATCACCTCCGGCTCGGCCATCCGGCCCATGCCCGTTTCACCGCTCGCCAAGGCCCCCTCGACCGGCCCCACCAGCCGCACCCCCCGCCGCCGCAGCACGCCGAGGTGCTCCTGCACCGCCGGATGCAGCCACATGGCGGTGTGCATCGCCGGCGCCGCCACCACCGGCCCGGCGAAGGCCAGGGCGGTGGTGGTGAGGAAATCGTCGGCGAGGCCGAGCGCCAGCCGTCCCAGCACGTTGGCCGTGGCCGGCGCGATGCAGAGCACCGCGGCCCACCGCGCCGCGGCGATGTGCGCCTCCTCGCCGCCGGCGCCGCCCGGGCCGGCTGCCAGGTACTCCTCCTGGTACACCGTATGGCCGGTCAGCACCTCGAGAGTCAGGGGAGTGACGAAGGCGCCGGCGTGGCGGGTGAGAGCGCAACGCACCTCGTGGCCGCGCCCGCGCAGCTGCCGCACCAGCTCCGCCGCCTTGTAGGCGGCGATACCGCCGCTGACTCCCAGCAGGACGCGCAGCGGCGGCGCGGCGCTCGCGCTCATCGGTACCTAGTGGACCTCGCCGGCCGGCTGCTCCTCGACCTCCGCCTCCGGGCTCGGCTCGGGCTGAGGCGGCGGACCATAACCCCAATCCACCAGATGGGTGGCGACCTCTTCCATCGCCAGGCGGGTGGCCTTGCGCTTGGGCGCGGCGTCGATCTTCGGCCGGGCGCCGCGGATCAGCTGCTCGGCGCGGCTGGCGGCGACCAGGACGAGGCGGAACTTGCTGTCCACCTCGGGGGCGCGGTCTCGGGTCTTCTCTTCCATGACAGGGTTCTCCTGGATGACGATGGCTGGGCCTCAGGGGACCGCGCATCTCCGGAGCCGCGGCCTGCCAAGCCTGCCGGTTCACGCGCTCGGCGGCCTGCCCCAACCTTGAATTCTTTCAGAGTTTCCTGAAAACTACGGCGCATCGGCTCCTGCGGTGACACTGCGTGTCAACGCTCATTATCACATATCCCTGGCCGGCCGGGCGACCCACCCCTTGCCGCCGTCGTGGGGCTACCGCACCACCCTTGCCGCCCTGCCGCCGGCGGGCCGTGCGCGCGGCGTTCAGCCGGTTGCCAGGTAGCGCTCCGTGGCCGGGACCTCCCCTGGCTTGCCCAGCAGGAAGCCCTGCGCGAGATCGACGCCGACCGACCGCACGGCCGCGAGATCCGCCTCGCTCTCCACCCCTTCCGCGACCACCTTGCCGCCCATGTCGTGAGCCATCTGGCAGATGGACGAGAGGACGGCACGGCGCGAGGGATCGCTGCTGCTGCCGGCCACGATGTAGCGATCGACCTTGAAATAGTTCGGCTGGCAGCGAAGGATCATCTGGTAATTCGCCTGCCCGCAGCCGATGTCGTCGAGGGCAAACTCGACGCCCTGCTGACGCAGCGAGCTGATCGCCTGCTCGCACTTCTCGCTGAAGGCAGGCACGAACTCGACCAGCTCGACGATGAGCCGCGACGGCTTCAGGCCTTGCAGCGCCGCCGTCTCCAGCAGCAGCGCCCCGAAGTCGCGATCGCGTTCGAGCGTCGCCGCGTGGACGTTCAACGAGTACCGGAAGCCGGGCCAGCGTCCCGCCAGCCGCAGGCAGGCCGTCACGCACAGGCGATCGACGGCCGGCTCGCAGCCCTTGCGGCGGACGTACTCGAACAGCACCTCCGCCGACTGCAAGCTGGTGCCTTCCGGCCCGCGCGTGAGGCACTCGAAGCTGTGCAGCTCGGGCTCGCCCTGGATGGCGAAGATCGGCTGGAAGGCGACGTGAGTGTTGCCGGCGGTGAAGATCAGATCGATCAGCGACTGCATCATCTAGGCGGTCCTCGCGAGGAGCTCGTCCAGCAGGTCCGCGAGCTCCGGCAGGGGCTGCGGCTTGAGCAGGAAGACGTCGGCGCCCCGCGCGCGCGCCTCGCGTTCGACCTCGGGAGTCCCGTAGGCCGTCAGCAGGATGGTGAGAGTGCGCGGCGTGAACCGGCGGATACAGGAAAGCAGCTCGAGGCCCTCGGCGCCATGCGCCCTGGTGAGCCGCAGGTCCGCGATCATGGCGTCGAAGGCGCCAAGCAGGATCAGGGCTTCCGCCTCCTCCCGCTCGCGCGCCGCGATGACCTCGTAGCCGCGCGAGACGAGGAAGCGCCGCAGCGCAAAGACGATCGGCTCCTCGTCATCCACGATCAGAATCCGGCGCACCTGAAAGCCCTCCCGGTCGGAGCCGTCGCCGGCAGCCATGAGCAATTGCCATGCCGCTCACCCCGCCGCACCGCGGCCGGCGGCGGCGCCGGCGAAAACGGCGCGCCGCCGTCCAGAGTCTGGACGGCGGCGTCTAGGTGCGGGACGCGCCGCTCGCCGCCGGGCCGCCGGCCGGCAGCAGCACCCGGACCCAGCCGCCGCCGGCCGTGCGGTTGCCGACCGCGACCGAGCCACCGTGGTCTTCGACGATGCGGTGGGCGATCGCGAGGCCAAGGCCGGTGCCGCCGTGCCGGCGGGTGAAGAACGGCTCGAAAACGTGATCGATCACGTCGGGAGGGAAGCCCGGGCCTTTGTCCAGGACCCGGATCTCGGCCGCGCCGGCGGCGGTGGCGCGGCCCTCGACCACGACCTCCGATCCCGGCGGCGCGTGCTGGATCGCGTTCTCGATCAGGCTTTCGAGGGCGCGCTCCATGCGCACCGGATCCAGCAGCACGGCGGGAAGGCTTTCCAGGCCGGCGGACCGGACCCGGACCCGGGTGTCGCCGGCGACGTTACGCATGGCGTCGATGCCGCGTTCCACCACCTCGGCCAGACCGCTGGTGGTCTGCGCGAGCGTCGACGGCTTGCCGAAGTCGAGCAGCTCGCGCATCAGGTCCGAAAGGCGACTCACCGGGCCCCGCAGCATCGACAGATAGGACGCGAGCTCGGCGTGCTCACGGAAGTCGGCGGACAGCGCATCCATGATCGCCGAGATCCCGAACAGGGGATTGCGCACCGCGTGCGCCACACCCGCCACCAGGGAGCCCATGACCGACAACGTCTCGCTGCGCCGCAACGAGCGCTCGAGCTCCTGCTGGCGGCTCACGTCGCGAGCGCACAGGACGACGCGCGCCGCGATGCCGCCGCTGGCGCTGGCGCTGGCCGACAGGTCCCACTCGCGGCCTGAACGCTGCTCCACGGCGCGCCGCGATCCCGCTCCTCCGGTCTCCACCACCTGCCGCGCCAGCTGGGACAGACCCTGCCACGGCTCGCCGGCGCCCAGCGCCGCGACGGCGGCGCCGACGGCGCCGGCATACGACCCGCCGGCCAGCCGGGCGGCGGCACGATTGAGGCGCAGGACCCGGCCCTCGACGTTGGCGACGACGATCGGCTCCTCGATGGTGTCGAAGGTCACCAGCCACTCCGCGGCGGCGCGCTCGAGATCCTGCTTGAGCTTTCGCTGCTGCGTCACCTCGCGGCTGCTCGAAACGAAATGCGTGACGTGGCCGGACTTGTCCCGGATCGGCGCGATGGCCTGCTCCACCCAGTAGATCTCGCCGTCCGCGTGCCGGTTCGCGACCTCGGCGCGGAAGGTCTCGCCCGCCAGGATGGTCTCCCACATGTCGCGGTAGAACTCCGCCGGATGGAGCCCTGACTTGAGGACCCGCGGCGTCTTCCCCAGGATGCTCTTCGCCGGGTGGCCGCTGAGACGCTCGAAAGCCGGGTTCACGTATTCGATCCGGCCTCCGGGGTCGGTGATCAGGATCGGATCTCCGGCGTGCTCGACCGCGCTCGACATCACGTTGAGGCGAATCGTCCGCTCGGTGACGTCGAGAGCGTGTCCCAGCACATAAGCCGGCCGGTCGGGCTCGCTCACCAGGTGGTTGCGGTACTGCCATACTCGCTCGCCGCCGGCGCTGTCGAGCAGGATCATGGTGCCGCACTTCTCGCCGTCGGCCGCGATCGCCTTCAGGTAGTCGCCGAGGCGCCCGCGGAAGGCCGGAGCCAGGAACTCCCGCAGGCTGCGACCGACCATCCGCTCCACCGGGTAACCCAGCGTCGCCGCGGCCGCCGCGTTGACCGTCAGGATCGTGCCGTCGAGCGCATGAGTGCAGATCAGGCCCAGGCTCTGCTCGAAGAGACCGCGGTACCGTTCCTCGCTCGCCGCCAGGGCTCGTCCCGCCCGCTCGGCCGCGGCCAGGAGACGCCGGCTGACCACCATCAGCACGGCGACCCCGCCGGCGATACCGGCCAGCCCGACGCAAAGGATGAGCGCGCTTGCCGGCCAGTCGCTACCCGGGCGCAGGCCGGCGGCGGTGATCGCGAGCCGCAAGGCGAGGGCCGCGCCGACGCCGCCAAGGGCGCAGGCCCGCATCAACGCCGGCGGCCCGTCCCCCAGCGCCTTGCCTCGCCGCGCCGCGATCCAGGCATCCCAGGCGAACAGCACCCCGAGCGCGCCGCTGAACACCAGGGTCCGCGCCCTGCCGCTGGGCTCGGCATAGACGTAGTAGGCGAGCGCCGCGACGGTGGCGGCTGCCACCGGGATGCTGACCCGATGCCGATCCGGCAGGCCGAAGAAGGCGCGGTCGCCCTCGAAGAGCACGGCGCAGCCGGCGACCAGCAGACCCTGGCCGAGCACCAGCGTCAACAGCTGCGGCGCCACGCCGCGCAGCGCCGCCAGCGTCGCGCCCGCCACGGTGAGCGCGTGCGCCAGCGCGAAGTGCCCCAGGCCCGGCATGGTCGGCGTCTGCCTCCAGACCATGGCCATGGCGACCGTGAGGCCGAGGTAGATCGAGCCCACCGCCACCAGCAGGGTGGGGACGTCGAGCGCCGGGGTCATGCCGATTCGCCGAGCTTGGCGCGCCAGCCATCGGCGGCCGCGGCGCGCAGCGAGTACTGGCGGATCTTCAGGTACAGCGTGCTGCGGGGGATGTCGAGGCGCTTCGCGGCCTCGACCACCTGGCCGCCGCAGGCTTCGAGGGCGGCGCCGATGTGCAGGCGCTCCGCCTCGGCGAGGGTGGCGAAGGCCGAGGGCCTGACCTCGCTCTTGCCGAGGAAGCTGAACGCCGGTTCGTCGAGCTCGGTCATCCCCGGCCGGCGCAGCAGCAGAGCTCTTTCCAGGGCGTTCCGCAGCTCGCGCAGATTGCCCGGCCAGCCATAGCCGCTCAGGCGCTCTTGGGCGGCGGGGGTCAGGTGGACCTCGCCGCAGCCGATCTCGCAGCCCAGCCGGTGCAGCATCGCGGCGGCCAATCCCGGCACGTCTTCGCGCCGTGCGCGCAGCGGCGGCAGTTGCAGCGGCAGCGCCGAGATCCGGTAGTACAGGTCGGCCCGGAAGCGCTGCTCCCGGACCTCGAGCTCCAGATCGTGGTGGGTGGCGGCGAGCAGCCGGAAGTCGACCTGCCGTTCCCGCAGCTCGCCGAGGCGCCGGAACCGCCGCTCCTCGATCGCCTTCAGCAGCTTCGGCTGCAAGGCCAGGGTCAGATCGCCGATCTCGTCGAGCATGAAGGTGCCGCGATGGGCCGCCTCGAGCAGCCCGGCCTTGGCGGCCGACGCGCCGGTGAAGGCGCCGCGCTCGTGGCCGAACAGCTCGCTCTCGAGCAGGTCGCTCGGCAGGCCCGCGCAATTGACGTCGACGAAGGCCTCGCTCCGGCGCCGGCTCTGGGCGTGGATCCATCGCGCCAGGACTCCCTTGCCGGTACCCGTTTCCCCGAGCAGCAGCACGGTGCCGTCGGAGGCGACGGCGGCCGCGGCCTGGGCCGCGACGGCACGGACCGCGCTGCTCGAGCCGGTGAAGGGATCCCAGCCGGCGCGCGCGTCGCCGAGGTCATGCGTCGACCGCTGCCGGCGGGCGCGCTGGTTGTCCAGGACGCGCTCGATGACGATCGCCAGGGCGTCGAGCTCGACCGGTTTGGTCAGGAACTGTTCCGCACCCTCCTTGATCGCCCGCACCGCGAGGTCGATCGAGCCATGGGCGGTGAGCAGGATGACCGGAGCCACCTCCCGGAACAGCGCCAGGGCCGGGAGCGCGTCGCCATCCGGCAGCCGGTAGTCGAGCACGATGGCGTCGACCGCACAGCCGCTGAGGACCGCCTGGGCGCCCGCCAGCGAACCGGCGGCGTGGACCGCATAGCCGTGCCGCCTGAGATAGGCATCCATCCCGAAGCGGATCGCCTCGTCGTCGTCGACGAGGAGAATGGCCGGCCGGCTCGCTTCGACGCTCGCTTCGGTCTGGCTGAATTCACGACGTCTAGACAATGCCATGATATTGACCCTAGAGTGTGCTTGCAGTACTAATCTTAGGATGTTCTATAGCCCGTATCTGTACTTATTATGCCCCTTTCTGGACATGAATTGAGCCGCCAGGATAGCGCAGAAGACCGCCCGGCGGAAGTCCAGCCGGTTCGGGGCAACGCGAGGGAAGGGCTTGCCGAGCGGCGACAGCGGCTACGCGGAGGGAGCGGCCTGCGGTCCCGGCAGGTTGGCCCGCTCCTGAAAATCCTGCAAGATCTCCTGCACCCGGCCGCGCATGTGCTCCTGCCGGTAGCGCTTCTCGAGGATGATGGCCGACAGCACCTCGCTCGCTCGGCGGGCGTCGTCGTTGATGATCACGTACTCGTAGCCATCCGAGCGCCGCATCTCCCACCGCGATACCGCCAGCCGGCGGGCGATGGCCTGCGGATCGTCGAGCCCGCGCTGGGCCAGCCGCTCCTGCAGCACCTGGTAGCTTGGCGGCATGATGAAGATGCTGTGGGCTTCCGGGTAGCGGGAGAGGACCCGCTCGGCGCCCTGGACGTCGATGTCCATCAGGACGTCGGTCCCCCGTTCGAGCCGCGGCGTGACCTCCGCCCACGAGGTGCCGTAGTAGTTGTTGTGCACCTCCGCCCATTCGAGGAAGAGGTCGCCGGCGATCATCGCCTGGAAGGCCTCGGCGGCGACGAAATGGTAATCGCGCCCGTCCACCTCGCCGGCACGCGGCCGGCGGGTGGTGTGGCTGACCGAGAAGGCCAGCCCCTCGCACGCCGCCAGGCCGCCGCCGAGCAGGCCGCGGACCAGCGTCGTCTTGCCGGTGCCAGAGGGGGCGGAGAGGATGAACAGCTCGCCGCGCTGCCGGGTCGCTTCGCTCATGGGCTCCTCCCTACTCGACGTTCTGGACCTGCTCGCGCAGCTGCTCGCAGAGCACCTTGGCGTCGAGCACGGCACGCACCATCGCGGCGTTGCGGCACTTCGAGCCCAGCGTGTTGAGCTCGCGAAAGATCTCCTGGGTGAGGAAGTCCAGCCGCTTGCCGCTCGCCCCCGGCTCGGCCGCCACCGCCCGGAAGTGCTGCAGGTGCGAGCGCAGCCGGTCGATCTCCTCGCTGACGTCGCAGCGATCGGCGAGCAGCGCGACCTCCTGGGCCACCCGCGATTCGTCGAGGGCGTGGCCGGCGAGCAGCTCGGAGACCCGCCGGCGCAGGGCCGCGACGCTCTCCTCGAGCGCCGGGCCGCGCAGCGCGTCGAGCCGCTCGGCGATGGCGCCCAGCTCCGTCAGCCGGCCGTCGAGCACCGCCGCCAGCCCGGCGCCCTCCGCCTCGCGCCCGGCGGTGAGCTGGGCCACCGCCGCCGCCGCGGTGTCGAGCAGCAGCCGCTCGTCGGCGTCGCCCCAGCCTTCGACGGCGCTCGCCACGCGCAGCGCCGCGGGCATGCGCAGCAGGTCGCCGGCGGTCAGCCCGCCAACCAGCACTCCGGACTCGAGCAGCTCGCTCACCGCCGCGTGCAGCGCCCGCACCACCTCGAGATCGACCTCCACCCCCGCGCCGCGCTCGCCCAGGGCCCGCACCTCGACCCGCGCCTCCACCCGCCCGCGCGCCAGCTCGCGGGCCAGCAGCTCGCGCAGCGCCACCTCGCTGCCGCGCAGCTCGTCCCCCAGCCGCAGCTGCACGTCCAGGAAGCGGTGATTGACGGCCTTCAGGCTGACGGTGACGGCGCGCCGCTGGTTGCGCCCGCTAGCCTCGCCGTAGCCGGTCATGCTGCGCATGGTGCCTCCTCCTCGTCGACGCCGTAACCGCCCGGACGAGCGGCGCGCCCGTTTCCCGCATGCGAACCCCGGTTTGGTGCCCTCGACTCACTCCCCGCCGCCGCCCCGTGCCAGCCGCTCGGCGGCCGCCTCGGCGGCGTCCAGGCGGCGCTTCAGCTCGGCGGCCGCGGCCTCCGGCGCCGCTCGGCGCGCCACCGACAGGGGCTCGCCATAGACCAGGTGGACGGTGGCCGGCGGCAGCGGCACCAGGAAGCGGTCCCACGAGCGCAGCCGCCGGGCGCGCGACGCCCCGATGGCGATCGGCTGGACCGGGAAGCCGGTGGCGGCCGCCGCCAGGATCACCCCCGGCTGCACCACACCGAGCGGACCGCGCGGGCCGTCCGGGGTGAAGGCCAGATCGTAACCCTGCCGACCCTGGCGCAGCAGCTCGCGCAGCCCGGCGACGCCGCCGCGGCTGCTCGAGCCGCGCGCCGCGGCAATGCCGAACCGCGCCACGGTGCGGGCGATCAGCTCGCCGTCCCGGCTGCGGCTGACCAGCACCGAGATGCGCCGCCCGCGGTAGGCATAGGGCATCAGCAGCAGGTGCCGGTGCCAGAACGCCAGGATGAAGCGCTCGCCGCGCTGCTCCCAGCCGCGCACCGCCGCGTCGCCATGGTGGCGCAGCCGCACGCCGGCGCGCAGCGCGCGGATCAGCCAGGCGGCCCCGAGCGACAGGACCGCCATCCTGACGCCGCCTGAGCCGTCCGCCGCCCGGGGCGCGGCCCGCGGCGCGCTCAGGCTCGGAACTGCAGGTCGTAGAGCCGTTTGTAGGTCCCCCCCAGGGCCAGCAGCCGGTCGTGCGAGCCCTCCTCGACCAGCCGGCCGGCTTCCATCACCACGATGCGGTCGGCCCGCATCACGGTCGACAGGCGGTGGGCGATGACCAGCGTCGTCCGCCCCTGCATCAGGTTGTACAGCGCCTTCTGCACCAGCGCCTCCGACTCGCTGTCGAGCTGCGAGGTGGCCTCGTCGAGGATCAGGATGGGGGCGTTCTTGAGCAGCGCCCTGGCGATCGCCAGCCGCTGGCGCTGACCGCCCGACAGCCGCAGCCCCGATTCGCCGATGACCGTGTCGTAGCCGTGCGACAGCTGCATGATGAACTCGTCGGCGTAGGCCGCCGCCGCCGCCTCGCGCACCCGTTCGAGCGGCAGGTCGGTGCGGCCATAGGCGATGTTGTTGCGCACGCTGTCGTTGAACAGCACCGTCTCCTGGGTGACCACGCCGATCAGCGAGCGCAGGCTGGCCAGGCGGAGGTCGCGGATGTCCACGCCGTCGATCGCCACCCGCCCGCGGTCTGGGTCGAAGAACCGCGGCAACAGGTGGACCAGGGTCGATTTCCCCGCCCCCGAGGAGCCCACCAGCGCCACGATCTCGCCGGCGCGGATCGCGAGATCGACGTCGCGCAGCACCATCCGCCGGCCGTCGTAGGAGAAGCAGACCTGCTCGTAGGCGATGCCCGTCGCCACCCCGGCGGCGACGCGGGCGCCCGAGCGGTCGGCGATGTCGTTGGGCACCGCCAGCAGCCGCGACACCCGCTGGGCGGCGGCCATCGCTTCTTGCAGCACCAGGTTGACCTTGTTGAGCCGGCGGATCGGGTCGTAGAGCATGAACAGCGTGGTCAGGAACTGCACCAGCTCGGGAGCCGACAGCCGGCCGGCGCGGATCGCCTGACCCGAGTAGACCAGCAGCGCCGCCGCCCCGAGCACGCCCAGCGACTCCACCACCGGTCCCGAGGACTGTGCCAGCATCTGCGCCCGCAGGTTGACCCGCAGGTGGCGGCGGGTGGCCTCGCCGAAGCGCTGCTGCTCGAAGGCCTCCATGCCGAAGGCCTTGACCACCCGGTGACCGCGGATGCCCTCGGCCATCAGGCTGGTCAGGTCGGCCATGCGCTCCTGGCTGCGGTGGCTGGTGCGGCGCATCCCCTTGCCGAAGCGCACGATGGGGTAGAGCAGCAGCGGCGCCGCGATCAGCGACACCAGCGCCAGGCGGAAGTGGCTCGAAAGCAGGAACACCAGCAGCACCAGCAGCGTCACCGTCTGCTGGAACAGGTCGAGCAGGCGGTTGGAGACCGCGCTCTGCATCATCGCCACGTCGCTGACCACCCGCGATACCAGCTCGCCCGAGGTGTGATCGGCATGGAAGCGGCTCGACTGGTCGATGATCTGGCGATAGAGATCGTTGCGGATGTCGGTGGTGATGCCGAAGCCGATGCGCTGGAAGGCGTAGCCCGAGAGGAAGTCGGCGAACGATCGCAGCAGGAACACCAGCACGAACAGGATGGGGACGAAGTAGACCACCTGGGCGGGGCCGACGCCGGCGCGCCGCTTGAGCGCCGTATAGCCGCGGTCCAGCTGCCGCGAGAGGTTGAAGCGCTGCTTCCAGGCGGCCAGCGGCCCTGGCGTGGCCGCGCCGGCGCCGGCGCCGGCACCCCCGGCCGCCCAGCCGCCTGCCGGCTTGCCCTCGCCCGGCAGCTTGCCCTCCCCCGCCGGCTTGGCCTCGCCCGCCGGCTTGCCCTCGCCCGCCGCCTTGCCCTCGCCCGCCGCCGTCCCCGCGGCCGCCGGCGTCGCGGCGGGCGCCACCGCCGCCATGCCGGCGCCCAGCGGATCGGGCGCGCGGTCGCCGGCGAGCAGCACCTCGGCGAAGATCGGCTTGATCAGCGACGCCGTGGCCGCGGTGGCGGCGGCGAAGAGAACGATGCCGGCGGCGGCCAGCAGCCCCCAGCCCACGTAATGCCGGGCGTAGCGCCAGAAGAAGGCGGGAAGGCTCATGCCGCCGGCGCCCCGTCCCGCGCCTGCCGCGATCGTCGCGGCTCCGCGGCGCCGGCTTCGGTCGCCGTCGCCGTTGCCGCCGGTGCCGTCGCCGTCGCCAGCGTGCGCCGCGCCCCCGGCCCCCCGCCCGCCCGCAGGCCCGCCAGCACCGCGGCGACCTGCTCCGCCGCCCGCCGGCTGGCGCCGCCCTCGCCCAACCGCGGCCGCAGCTCCGCCAGGGCGGCGCGCATCCGCGCCCGCGCCTCGCCGTCGGCCAGCAGGCGCCGCGCCTCGGCGGCGATGCGCTCCGGCTCGGCCTCGCCTTGCAGCAGCTCGGGCACCGCCTCGCGGCCCAGCACCAGGTTCACCATGGCGAAGTTCGGCAGCCGCACCAGCAGCTTGGCCAGCACGAAAGACCAGAGCGCCAGCCGGTAGAGGACGATCATCGGCGTGCCCAGCAGCCCGACCTCCAGCGTGGCGGTCCCCGAGGCGCACAGCGCCAGATGCGAGTCGGCGATGGCGCCGAAGCGGTCCTCGCCGACGACCCGCACCGGCGGCGGCATCGGCAGCCCCTGCACACCCTCCACCGGCGGCATCTGCGGCGCCGGCGGCGGCAGCGCCAACCCCTGCGCCGCCGGCATCTCCACCGCCGGCGCCGCCGGCACCATTGGCGCGGCCGCCCCCCCTCCTTGCCGGCGCTCGCCGCTTGCCGCGAGGCCCTGCCGCCATGCCTCCAGATGCCCGGCCAGCAGCGCCTCCGGAATGCTCGGAGCGCGGATCAGCGACACCGCGACCGGCAGCTCCGCCGCCAGCCTGGCCGCCGCCGCGAGCATCACCGGCAGCAGCGCCGCGACCTCGCTGCGGCGCGATCCCGGCAGCAGCGCCAGCCGGTAGGGCTCGCCGGCCACCGGCTCGCGATCCCAGGCGCTCGGCAGCCGCGGCACCTCGTCGACCAGCGGATGGCCCACGTGCACCGCCGGCACCCCCGCACGGCGATAGAACTCTTCCTCGAAGGCGAACAGCACCAGCATCCGATCGACCCGCCGGGCGATGGTGCGCACCCGCCCCCGCCGCCACGCCCACACCTGCGGGCTGACGTAGTAGATGACCGGGATGCCCCGCCGCGCCAGCCGTCCCGCCAGCCGCAGATTGAAGTCGGGAAAGTCGATCAGCACCGCCGCCCGCGGCCGCCGCCGATCCACCGCCGCCAGCAGGGCGGCGAAGACCTGGCGGATTCGCGGCAGCATCCTGAACACCTCGACGACCCCCACCACCGCCACCTCGGAGCTGTCGGCCACCGCCTCGAGCCCCGCCGCGCGCAGCTCGGCGCCGCCCATGCCGAAGGCCCGCAGGCCGGGCCGCAGACGCCGCAACTCGGCGAGCAGGCGCGCGCCGTGCAGGTCGCCCGACGCCTCGCCGGCAACCACCAGCAGCTCCTCGCCGCTACCGTCGGCTGCCGCTTCGCCGGCCGTCATGCGCACGCCTTCGGGGACTCCGGAGAGGGGGCCGCTCCTGCCCGTCGCAGCCGGCCCGCCGCTCGTCAGGGGATCGGCGCCGGCGGACCCGACGGGAAGGGATACATCAGCCACGCGACGATCAGCCCACCACCCACCATGCCGACGAACAGCTGCACGAAAAGCCACATCTGCGCCCGGCGCTCGCGCCGCCACAGAGTGGTGAAGAAGCAGCTCACCAGCAGCGCGTACACCACCATCAGCAGGAAATGCGAGAGCAAGTTCACTCCTTCTGGCCGCTGCCGATGTCCCAGACATCCAGCACCAGCAGCAGGTTCATGAGGCCGGCGGTGAGCAGGAAGGCGGTACCGTATTCGAAGCCCGGCGCCTCCTGCTGACCCTCGTAATGCATGCCGTAGCGCAGCACGAAGTAGGGCACGCCGGTGCCGATCTCGGCGAAGGTCGCCAGGTAGCTCAGCCATTGCCCCGGCACGGGCCGGTAGAGGTTGCCCTGCAGGCTACAGCCGACGGCGAGCGCGACGATCACCAGCGCGAAAAAGATCAGGCCGCGCACGGCCCGCTTGAGATAGACGTGGCCGAGACCCGGCACCAGCCAGGCGAGCGCCACCGCCATCACCAGCTGCGCCACCGGCAGCCGCGGCGCCACCGGTGCGGTCCGGGAAGGCGACGCGGTACCGGCCGGGGTGGATGGGGTGGGGGGGGCCGAGGGCGCCGGGGGACTAGCGATTTCCGCCAATCGAATCCTCCTCCTGCTGGTCGTGGGCGAAGAGCGCACGCAGCCGATCGCGGCTCTGGTGCAGGTCTTCGGGGATGAGCCGGACGGCCCCGAGGACGGTCATGAAGTTGGTGTCTCCGGCCCAGCGCGGCACCACGTGGAAATGAAAGTGGTCAGGCACCCCGGCGCCGGCCGCCTGGCCCAGGTTCATGCCGAGATTGAAACCGTGCGGCGCGTAAGCGGCGGCCAGCAGGCGCTGGGTGCGCAGCACCAGCGGCCAGAGCTCGGCGCGGGCCTCGGGCGGGCTCGCCTGCGGGCTGCCGACGTGCGCCAGCGGCGCCACCATCAGGTGGCCATTCGCATAGGGGTGGAGGTTGAGCATCACCAGATGGTGGCGGGCGGTCGCGACCACCAACCCGTCGGGATCATCGGGCCGCAGCGCCGCGGCGCAGAGGAAGCATCCGGAATCGGGTCGCTGCTGCGTGAGGTAAGCCTGCCTCCAGGGCGTGAACAGAGTTTCCATCGCCCGTCGGCCCGCAACACTAGCACTCGTCGTTGAGCAGTTCCCGCAGCTCCTTGCCCGGCTTGAAATAGGGGATGCGCTTGGGCGGCACCTTGACCTTGTCGCCGGTCTTGGGATTGCGTCCGGTGCGCGCCCCGCGGTGGCGGATGCGGAAGCTGCCGAAGCCTCTGAGCTCGATCTTCTCGCCATCCTTGAGCGAGTGGACGATGCTGTCGAACACCGTGTTGACGATGATCTCGGCATGCTTCTTGGTGAGCTGCGTGGTCCGCGCCACCTCCTCGACCAGCTCGGCCTTGGTCATGCCGTCCTTCAAAGGCACCGTCACCATCTCCCACCCCCTTCCTCAGAATGGCGGCCGGCCGGCGAGGCGTCAACAGCAGCGACGCGCGACGCCGGCCGGGCCACGGTGAACCGTCGCCTCCCGTCCTGACCTACTCTGAAGACTCCGCGTGCTCTTCCGGCCGCTTCTTGCCCTCGCGCCGCTTGCCGCCGGCGGGTGCCGCCGTGGCCTCGGCGCCGGCCGGTGCCGCCGCGTGCGCCTCCTGGTTCTCGTCCGCTCCGTCCTCCGGCTCGCTCGCCCCCGATCCCTCGCTCTCGCCGTCGGCCGAGCCGCCGGCCTGGGCGCCGCCCGCGAGGCCGGCCTGCGCCTGGTGGCGGCGCGCGGCGGCCTCGGCCTTCATCTCGGAGACCTCGTTCGGAGTCGGCTGGGTCACGCCGCGCATCGACAGGCCCACCTTCTTCTCGTCCTCTTCGATGCGCAGGATGCGGGTGCGCACGTAGTCGCCGACCGCGAAGCGGTCCTCGAGCTTGGCGCCGCCCGGCACGTCGATCTCGCTGACGTGGGCAAGGCCCTCGAGGCCGTTGTAGATGTCGATGAACAGGCCGAAGTCGGTGACGTTCACGATCCGGCCGCTGAGCACGTCGCCGATCTTGTGCTTGCGCGCGAACTCATCCCACTCGTTGGGCATGAACTCCTTGATCGACAGCGAGACGCGCTGGTTCTCGACGTCGATGTTGGTGATCCGCGCCCTGACCACGTCGCCCTTCTTGAGCACCTCGCTCGGATGCTTGACGCGCTTGGTCCAGCTCATGTCCGAGACGTGGATCAGGCCGTCGATGCCGTCGGTGATCTCGACGAAGGCGCCGAACTCGGTCAGGTTGCGCACCTTGCCCTCGATCACCGTGCCCTCGGGATGGGTGTCCGCCAGCTCCTCCCAGGGGTTGCGCTCGGTCTGGCGCAAGGACAGGCTGATGCGCCGCTGATCCATGTCGAGCTCGGAGACGATCGCCTCGACCTCGTCGCCCACCTCCAGGATCTTGGCCGGGTTGACCACCTTCTTGGTCCACGACATCTCGCTGACGTGGATCAGGCCCTCGACCCCCTCCTCGATCTCGACGAAGGCGCCGTAGTCGACCAGCGACACCACGCGGCCACGCACCCGCGAGCCGATCGGGTACTTCTTGTCCACCAGCGTCCAGGGATCGTCGCCCTTCTGCTTGTAGCCGAGCGACACCCGCTCGGTCTCGGGATCGAACTTGAGGATCACCACCTCGACCTCGTCGCCCACCGAGAAGTGCTCCGAGGGGTGGTTGACGCGGCCCCAGGAGATGTCGGTGATGTGCAGCAGGCCGTCGATGCCGCCGAGGTCGATGAACACGCCGTAGTCGGTGATGTTCTTGACCACGCCGCGCAGCCGCGCCCCTTCCTCGAGCTTCTTCAGGGTCTCGGCCTTCTTCTTGACCAGCTCGGTCTCGAGCACCGCCTTGCGCGACAGCACGATGTTGTTGCGCCGGCGGTCCAGGCTGATCACCTTGAACTCCATCTCGTGACCGCGCAGCGATTCGAGGTTCTTGACCGGCTTGATGTCCACCAGCGAGCCCGGCAGGAAGGCGCGCAGGCCGACGTCGACGGTGAGGCCGCCCTTGATGCGATCGGTGATGCGCCCCTTGATCACCCGGCCATCCTTGTAGGCGCGCTCCACCTCGGTCCAGCGGCGCATGCGCTGCGCCTTGATGCGGGACAGCAGGACGTGACCCTCGAGGTCCTCGGTCTTTTCGAGCAGCACGTCCACCTCTTCGCCCACCGCCACCGTCAGGCGGCCTTCGCGGTCGGTGAACTCCTCGATCGGGATCAGGCCTTCGGACTTGTAGCCGACGTCCACGATGACCGAGTTCGAGGTGACGCCGATGACGCGACCCGGAACGATCTCGCCCTCGGTGAGGTTGCGCATGCTCTCGTCATACAAATCGAGGAGCTTCTTGTAGTCCTCCTCCTGGTGTTGCTCCTCCGCATCGGACTCGGCCGTCATGGTCGGCTGGTCCTGGGTTTCTTCACTGGCCGGCATAGAAAGACGTACCTCCTTGGGCATTGGATTCAGGCGCTTGGCCTGTAGTCCCCAGGGCGTGGATGGCAGACCCGGTGGGGAGAATGGCAGAATCGAGTAGCGAAAATTCGTCGAGCCTCGCTTTAAGTCATTGAGAACTCGGGACAAAGGAGTATAGGGCCGAGAGGCCGGACTGTCAACCGCAGCCCCTGCTCATGCCGTGGTCAGGACGGCCCTGCGATCGGCGGCCTCCTGCCGGGGAAGGCCCGCCGCCTCGGCGTCCTCGCCCCGCGTCCCGAGGGCGGCGGCCCAATCCAGCCATTCGGCGAGCACCACCAGAGTCCACAGCGCCCGGGCGTGATCGCGCTCGCGGCGCAGGTGCTCGCCGAGCAGGGCGGCGGCCGCCGCCTCGTCGATCCCCACCGCTCCCAGGCGTCCCGCGGTCAGGCGCTCCTCCGCCCAGCCGCGCAACGGCCCGCGCAGCCAGGACGCCAGCGGCACCGACAGGCCGCGCTTGCGCCGGTGCACCACCCAGCGCGGCAGGTAGCGCCGTGCGTAGCGCTTGAGGAAGACCTTGGTCGCGAGCCCGCGCACCCGCTGCTCGTCGCGCAGGCCGGCGGCCAGCTCCATCACGTCGCGGTCGAGGAACGGCGCCCGCAGCTCCAGGGCGAAATGCATGCTGGCGCGGTCGGCCTTGGTGAGCAGGCCCTCGGCGAGCGAGGTCTCGAGGTCGTGCTGCTGCACCCGGTCGAGCACCGTCCCGGCGGGCGGCACGCTCCAGGCGGCGGCCGGCGGGGCCGGCGGCACGCCCAGCCGCGCCAGCGTCTCCGGGGCGATGTTCGAGGTCCACAGCAGGTGCCGCTCCAGCCCCTCGAGCCCCTCGCCGGCGACGAAGCGCTTGAGCAAAAACGACAGGGTCACCTTCTTGTCGCTCGGCGGCAGCCTACCCACCACCCCCGCCAGCAGCCGCCGCAGCGGCCGCGGCAGCCGCTCGTAGCGCTCGCCGAGCCAGACGCCGCTGTGCGTCGGATAGCCGCCGAACAGCTCGTCGCCGCCCTCCCCCACCAGCACCTGCCGCACCTCGGCGGCGGCGCGGCGGGCGAGCAGCGCCGCCGGCACCCAGGCCGGATCGGCGAGCGGCTCGCCGGCCATCCGCACCAGCTCCGGCAGGCAGGCGGTGAAGTCCTCGGGCCGCACCCACACCTCGGTGGTGGCGAGACCCAGCCGCCGCGCCACCCTGGCCGCGACCTCGCCCTCGTCGTAGCTGCTCTCCGGGAAGCGCAGCGAGAAGGCGCGCAGCGGCACGTCCGGGCGCACCGACCGCGCCACCGCGGTGACCAGCGACGAGTCGACCCCGCCCGACAGGAAGACGCCGCACGGCACCTCCACCTCGATCTGGCGCGCCACCGCCTGGCGGAAGACCCGGTCCAGGTCGTCGAGCGTCGGCGGGGTCGCGCGGCCGCCGGCCGCCGGCCGCAACCCGGCTGAGGAAACCGGCTCAGGCCCTTCTGACCGACCTGGCGAGGGCGAGAGGACGGCGGGCGCCGTCCCGGCCAGCCGCGCCGCGGCCGCCGCCGGCGTCTCCGGCGTCCGCCAGCGCCAGTAGCGTTCCCGGCGCACGCCATCCGCCGCCAGCACCACGCATTCGCCGGGGCCCACCTTCTGCATTCCCGCAAACGGCGTCCGCGGCACCGCAAAGCTGCCGAATCGCAGGTAGTGGGCCAGCGCTTCGACGTCGGCGCCCGGCGCGCCGCCAGGGCGGGCAGCACCGGCAGGGCGGGCAGCACTGGCAGGGCCGGCGGCTGGCAGGCTCGTCGCGCCCGGCGCGCCGCCCGAGTTGCCGGCGCCCGGCGCGCCGTTGGCCGCCAGCGCCGCCAGCTCGGTGGCGAACAGCGCCCAGCCGGGGCTCGCCGGCGAAGCCGGATCGACGCGATAGAACAGCGGCTTCTCGCCGGCGCGGTCGCGGACCAGCAGCAGGCGCCGCCGCCCCGGGTCCCAGAGGCCGATGGCGAAGGCGCCAACCAGCGCCGCCGGGAACGCCTCGCCGAGCTCCAGGTAGAGGCCGGGGATCACCGCCACGTCGGTCGCCTGGGTCACCGGCCGGCCGCGCGCCGCCAGCCAGGCCCGCAGCTCGCGGTGGTTGTCGATCTCGCCGTTGCAGACCGCCACCACGCCGCTCGCGGCGTCGAGCAGCGGCTGCCGGCCGTCGGCCAGACCGCGGATCGCCAGCCGCGTGGCGCCGAGCACGGCAGCGCCGGCCGGGCCGGAGAGGGAGGCCGGCACGAGCTCGGAGACGTGCAGCGCCGAGGCGTCCGGGCCGCGATGGGCGAGCGCGCCCAGCATCGCTTCGACTCGCCCGGCCGCGCCCGGTCCCAGGACGCCGTGGCGAAAGCCGACCAGCCCGCAGATGCCGCACATGGTTAAGGATCGCGGCCGCAGACCGCCGCCCGGGGCGCGGCGAGGTGGCCAGGATGCCCTGGATTATAGGACAGCTCGGCCGTGCGACTGTCTCTCGCGGCCGGCCTCGGCGCACAGACATATGTGAAGTGCATGCTCACGAAAGTGACGCGGCTTTTAGGAGCTTGCGCGAGATCCTTTTACCAGGAGGAGGTGCTCGATGAAGCGTTCACAGTGGATGCCTCTGGGGGCTCTCGTCGTCGCGACGTTCGCAGGTCTCGCGATCCCCATGGCGGCGCAGACCTTTGCCGCCGGCGACGACGCCCTCAACACCAGCGCCGGCGGCGCGACCACGGTCGACGTCTCGCAGTTCCCCGGCGCGCTCACCGCCCTCGGCTCGCCGATCGTGGGCGGCGACGTCATCTCGCTGCAGGGAGTCTCCCTCAGCTCCTCGATGGGACCCTCGGTGGACAGCATCGTCGCCCGCGGCGCCATCGCCAGCGGCAGCGGCAGCCTCACCCTGGCGGCGCTCAACATGGTGTCCTCGAGCAACGTCGTGCTGCAGGACGGCCGGCAGTACCAGCTCGACGTCTGCCTCTCCGACACCGCGCCCAGCACGGGCACCATCACCCTGTCCCAGGTCAACAACGACGGCGGCACCTTCAACTCGAGCTTCAGCGTCATCCCGAAGCTGGTGTTCATCAACGTCAACAACCACAACGACGTGCTCACCATCGACTGCGCGGTCGCGGGCTGCAACCTCACCATCACGTCGAGCGGCACCGGCTACGCGCAGACCGGCGGCACCAACATGTTCAACCCGACCGCCGAGGGCATCAACGTGCTACCCACCGGCAACCAGACGGTCGCCAACTGCACCGGCACGCACAGCGTCAACATCAACGCCCCGGGCGGCTTCTATCCCGGCTGGACCTTCAGCGCGGGCGGCAACGCGCGGCAGGGCGGCCTGTTCCGGGCCACCGGGGTGCTCGACGCCTCGCGCCAGCAGCCGCAGGCCTCAAGCGGCGGCACCTGGAAACCGGTGCCCAACAACGACGCCCATGCCGGCACCGTCCACAAGACCAAGCCGCCGCAAGACTGCTACTCCGGCGGACTGCAACCGAGCGGCCGTGCGCCGGGCGCCGGCGCGACTCCGGACATCCTGCAGCGCGCCTACTGCTACGCGATCACGCAGCAAACGCACTTCTAGGGCAGGCGCTCTCGGCCTCGCCGCTCCACCCCCCGGCTGCCGCGGCACCTGAGCGCTCAGGTGCCGCGGCAGCCGGGGAGTGGCTCCGTCCCCGGCATCACCAGGATCAGGTTCGCGATGCGGCCTCGCCGGCGGTCGCCGCCAGCGCCGCCTCGATCTCCGCCCGCACCCGCGGCTCGCTTTCGCGTGCCAGCGCGGCGCCGAGCGCTTGCCGCGCCTCGTCGCCGCCCAGCCGCCCCAGGGCCCAGGCGGCGTGGCCCCGCACCACGACCGACCCGGCGCCGCCGAGCGCCGACGCCAGCGCCGGCACGTAGCGCCGGTCGCCGCGGTTGCCCATGGCGACGGCGGCGTTGCGTTGCAGCCCTTCCTGCTTGGCGCGCTTCATCGGGCTGCCGCGGAAGCGCGCCACGTAGCCGTCGCGCTCGAGCAGCAGCAACCCGACCAGGTCGAGCTCGCCGCGCTCCGGCGGCAGCGTCAGCTCGGGGTGCTCGGCGCCCGCCGCCTTGAAGTTCCACGGGCAGACCTCCTGGCAGACGTCGCAGCCGAACACCCAGTCGCCCACCAGCTCCCGCGCCGCCGCCGGCAACTCGCCGCGGTGCTCGATCGTCCAGTAGCTGATGCAGCGCCGGCTGTCCAGGCGGTAGGGCGCCGGCAGCGCCCCGGTCGGGCACGCCTCGAGGCACCGCGTGCAGCGCCCGCACAGGTCCGTCACCGGCGCGTCCGGCGCCAGGTCCAGGGTGAGGAACAGCTCTCCGAGCAGGAACCACGAGCCGCCCTGCCGGTCGAGCAGGTTGGTGTTCTTGCCCACCGCGCCCAGCCCGGCGCGCGCCGCCAGCTCGCGCTCCAGCACCGGACCGGTATCCACGTAGGGGCGGCTCGAGGTCCCGGGGAAGGCCGCCGCGATCCGCACCGCCAGCGCCCGCAACCGCTCCCCCATGAGGTCGTGGTAGTCCCTCCCGCGCGCATACCGCGCCACCCGCGGCCAGAGGTCCCCGTCGGGCTCGGGCGCGCCGGCCAGCGGGTGGTATTGCAGCGCCACGCAAAGCGCCGCCCGCGCCCCCGCCAGCACCGTCGCCGGCCGCAGCCGCGCCGCCAGCCGCCGCTCCAGGTAACCCATGCCGGCCAGATCGCCGCGCTCCAGCCAGCGCACGAAAGCCTCCCCGGTCGCGGCCGGGTCGAGCGCCGCCACCCCGGCCCGATCGAAGCCGGCGGCGAGCGCCCAGCCCTTGAGCAGCGCCGCCAGCTCTTGCGGCGTCCGGGGTTCGTGTGCCATTGCCGGATTCTAGGACGGTGGGCCAGCAATGCACCTGATGCAACCGGCTGCGCCGTTCCGTCGCCGGCGCGAAATGGAGCGCCACGGTCCGTCTGATAACTCATCCGGAGCAAACAGCGGCCGGTCGCCTGGTCGATCTGGCTGCCGTCAAGAGAGGTCTTCACCGTGCGCAGGCGAGGCAACGAGGTCCCGAGCATCGTCCATCCGGCGGGCAGTCCAAGGCCGGCCGGTGTTGGCCGCAATTTCCGGCGACCGCGCCGCGCGCCTCGGACCGAGGCAGTGACTCCGGCATCCCGCCAGTGTTACAATTACTTCTTCACTCCACTGGTGCCGCAGGCTGCGTGGTCGGGCAACAACCGCTTGGCGGTCCGGCCTCTCGACCCGGCGCTTGCACTCTCGGACGATCGCTGCGACATGTCGGTCTTGGAGCGTGGCGATCTTCGGCGCCTCACGGGAGTTGCCACCTTCGCCGCCGTGGCCATCGCCGGCGTGGGCGGCTCGACGTGCCGCCAGCAGCCTCCCCTCGACTCGCTGCGCGGCGACCTCGTGCGCGCGCTCGGCCCAGTTCCGCTTGGGGAAGCGCGCTTCCTGGGCTTCCCGCCGCCGGAGTCGCGGCCCTCCACCTGGCAACGATCCAGGTCCAGCCTTCAGGCAGTCGACGCGCGCATCGAGCACGAGCGCGCCCGCCGTGCCAGCCCGATGGTCATGGCGGACGCCGGCATCCTGGATCTCGCGTCCGGCAGGTTCGCCGCCGCGGAGGCGCACTTCCGCGCCGCCGCGGAGAAAAGGGGCGCCGATGCGCGCCCACTGGCCGAGCTCGGGGCCTTCTGGCTGACCCAGGCGACCAGACCCGGCGGGCACCCGGAGGATGTCCTGCTGGCGCTCGAAGCGCTCGAGACTGCCCTGGGCACCGCGCCGCGGTTGCCGGAGGCGATGTTCAACCAGGCCGTCGCCCTCGAGCGGCTGTTCCTCTGGCACGAGGCGGAGAGCGCCTGGCTGCAATACCTGCGGCTGGATCCGGGCTCGAGTTGGTCAGCCGTGGCGCGCGCACGTCTCGCGACCGTCCGGGAGGTCCTGAGCACCGCTGTCGCCGAGCGGCGCGATGGCCGGCGGCACCTCCTGGAGATTCTCGATGCCGGCGGCGACGGGCTCACCACGGCCGTCGCCCGGCGGCCTGACGTCGCCCGCCTCTACGGCCTCGAGCAGCTCCTCGGCGCCTGGGGCGGCGCCCGGCGGCGGTACCAGGAGCCGATCTCCGATCGCCTGCTGGAAACCGCCCGTCTTCTCGGCGGCGCCCTGGTCGGTGCCGGAGGCGACCCCCTCCTCCACGACGCGGTGGCCGCCATCGACGCGGCGAGCTCCGGGTCGCCGCGCCGGCTCGACCTGCTGGCGAGCGGCCACTTCCTCGTCGGCGAGGGGCTGGCGCTCGAAGCGGCGGAATCCTACCTCGAAGCTGCACGACGGTTCGAGGAGGCCCTGCCGCTGCTCGAGCAGGCGTCCACACCCTTCGCAGTCTTCGCCTATCTGCATCTCGGGGTCTGCCGGTACTACGGCGGGAACTACCAGGAAGCGCTGGCCCTGCTCACCGCCGCGCGAGAGCGCGCCGGCGCCGGCCGCTATCCGGCGGTCGCGGGCTACAGCTACTGGATGACCGGCGTGATTCACTTCGTCAGGGCGGAGCTGCCGCTCGCCCTGGCCGATCACCAGGCGGCTTGCCGGCGCTTCCGCGCATTGCGCGAGCCTCCCCACGTCGCCTTCGTCGAATCGATGATCGCCGGCGACCTGCTCCGGTTGGGGCAGGCCGACGCCTCATGGCGGCACCGCTTCGACGCCCTTTCCGGCGTGCCGCGGCTGGCCGACCCTCGGCGCATCTACACCGTCCTGTGGTCCGCCGCCGAGTGCCTGCTGAACGACGGGCGCCCGGCCGCCGCGCAGCGCTTCCTGAGCGAGCTGATCGACAACCTGGGCGCCACCGCATCGCCAGGCGTGCTCGCCGAAGCCCTCTCCCGCAGGGCCCTGATCGAGTCCGGGCTCGGGAAGGCCGACGCGGCGGCAGCCGACATCGCCGCCGGCCGGCGGCGCCTCGCCCGCGTCCTGGACCTGCGGCACCGGCAGCGCCTTGCCGCCGACCTCGACCTTGCAGAGGCCCAGGTCCTGCGGCCGCGCGATCCGGCGCGATCCATCGCGCTGCTGAACCGGGCCATCGGCTTCTACGCCGGCGTCGGCTACGCGATCAACACCGCGGCCGCGCTGCGCGAGCGTGCGGCCGCGTTCCGCGCCAGCGGCAGGCTCGGCGCCGCCCGCGAGGATCTCGACCGAGCTCTCTCGAGCTACGAGGCAACCCGCGCGACGCTGCCGGGCGAGCTCGCGAGGATTGCCTACTTCGAGCAGGCGCAAGCGATCTCGGACGACTTGGTGCGCCTCGAGCACGCCGACCTGCACGACGAGGTGAGCGCCTTCCTCGCCGCCGACCGAGCACGGGCCCGCTCGTTGCTCGACCGGCTCCGCGCTCCGGTGGCCGAGAGCGGCGCGGGCGAGCCTGCCCGCGACAGCCTGCGCGACCTGCAGCGGCAGCTGCCGCCTGGGACGCGAATCGTCGAGTATGCGGTGCAGGCGGACCAGACCCTCGCCTGGGTCGTCGGGAGCACCAGCATCGACGCCGCCGCCCTGCCGGCCGGCTCGCGGCGCCTCGCCGAGAGGGTCGCCGCCGCCCGCCGCGACCTGGCGAGCGCCACGCCGGACCTCGCCGCCTTGCGCGACCTCCATGCCCTGCTCATCGCGCCCATCGAGCCCTTGCTCACCGGGGTCGCGGCGCTGGCGATCGTTCCTGACGGACCGCTCGCGGACCTCCCGTTCGCCGCGTTGCTCGATGCCCGCAGCCGGCACTTCCTGGTCCAGGACCATGCCATCGAGGTCGCACCCAGCGCTCGCGTGTATCTCCGTGCGATCGCCGCCGAGCGGCGGTTCTCGGGTCTGCCTCGCTCCGTCCTGGCGGTCGCCGGTGACGCCTTCGACCGTGCCGCCTTCGCGCAACTGGCGCCGCTGCCCGACGTGACGCGCGAAGTGCAGCAGTTGGCGCGGCTCTATCCCCGGGCGGTCGTGTTGCGCGGCACCGCGGCAACGCGCAGCCGGGTGCTGGCGGCGTTGGCGGCCGGAGAGCTGATCGATATCGCGGGACATGCGGTGCCCGATCCCGGGGTCCATGGCGGTTCCGCGCTCCTCCTGGCTCCCCCACGGCGCTCAGAGCTCGGCGGGACTGGCGAGCGCGCCGACCTGCTCCGCGCCATGGACCTCGCCGATCTGAGTTTGCACGGCACTCGCCTCGTCATCCTGGCCGCCTGCGGCACCGCCACCGGACCTGCCGCCGCCATGGAGGGCAACCTCAGCCTCGCCCGCAACTTCCTGGCTGCGGGTGTCCCAGCCGTCATCGCCAGCCTCTGGAATGTCGACGACGCCACGGCAGCGGCGTTCCTGGGCGCGGTTCACGGGTACCTCGCCAGGGGCAGCTCACCGCTCGACGCGCTCCACCACGCCCAGCTCCAATTCCTGGCTCGCGCTCCCGCCAACCCGGCCGCCTGGGCCGGCTTTCAGCTCATGGGCGGCGCCCTCGAGCGCCGCCAGGTCAGCCGGGGCCCTGCAGGCCCCATTACCCGGACTCTTCGAATGGAGGATCGCCATGATGCACCGAAAGCCTTCCCGGTCCGTAGCGCTCATCCTGTGCGCCTTGGCGGCGGGATGCGCCGGGCAGCAGCAGCAAGTCGCCAGCCCGGCCGCGCCAGCTCCCGATCTACGAGCGCAGGCGCCAGCTGGCCGGCAGGCGCTCGTGAAGTTCCAGGCCGCGCAGCTGCCGGCGGCGCCGGTCACCCTGAAGGTGGACTTCGACGGCCTCGTGGCGCTGGTGACCGAAGGCGCTGACGCGGCGAAACCGACGCAGGTCACCGCGATGGCGGTCAGCGCCTCGACCGATCCGGATCGGCAACGCCTGCCCAAGATGGCGAAGAACTTCACCTTTCAGCCTCCTTTCCACTATGCCTACCTGAAGATCCAGACGAAAAACCTGCTACCTGCAGGCCAGCAACCCGCGCTCGGCGTCGTCGACGGTGCCGACACCTTGATCGAGTTGAACCATGACGACATCTCGATTCCCGCGCTGCAAGGCAGCGGTGTCGTCATGACCGGTTCGAACCTCGACCTGGTGCCGCACGTGCAAGACATTGCGGGGGTTCACGGCATCGTCAGCAAGGATTGCTTCGGCAAGACCGCCTTCGCGCAGCAGCGCATCGCCGCGCGCCTGGCGTTCACTACCGGATCGCTCGCGACCATGGGACCGCTGCGGGACGACCTCTGCCCAACGCAGACGGCGCTCTTCAACTACGCCTCTCTGAAGGCCAAGGTAGGTTCGCCCGGAGCCGAGGTGGACCTCTCGGCGGCACCCGGCAAGCAGCTCTATGGCGAGACTGAGCTCACGGCCAGCGTGCCGCAGGGGTTTGTGGACGTGACACTGACGTCCTATGCCGCGACACCGGGGCCTACACGGCAGTTGAGGTTGAGCCCGGCGCCGGGCGAGACGGAGATCGACCTGACTCTCCTCGACCTGCCCGCCGCCCTGGTGCTCGGCAAGCCCTTCGACGGCAGCCACGACGCGGCCTGGCTCGCGCATTTTCTTTGGTTCTACACGCTCACCGATGCGACACCCGACATCCTTCCCGTGCCCCATCTGACCAGCCCGCCTTGCGGTGGCGGCAACCCCTACTGCTCAGGCGGATTCATGGTCCATAAACCCACCGGTACTCCTTGAAAGGGAGGCGCCTCATGAGGCTGAACGCTGTGACTCGTGGCCTTCTCTGCACCGCCACGGCAATGGGCTGGATCGGCTGCGCGGCCGTTGCGCCGTGCCGGACCACGCCGCCGACGGACGGTCTGTCCCTGGTCGTCGCAGCCGGAGACGACAGCGGCGAGTGGCAGCTGGCGACGGATGCCGCGAGCCTCAACGCGCCCAAATCGATCTGGGGTCTGCCGCTGCGCGTACCGAATCAATGCGACGTCGGCGACCGGACCTTCTACGATAGGCAGGGCAACCATCCGGGGCCGGTCGGCGCCAGCTCGTTGCTGTTTTATGTCGGACACGGCGTTCCTGAGCAGTTCCAAGCCGACGGCATCTTCATCGATTCGTCTGACGTGCAGCTTGGCGACAGTGATCCAAGGCCCGGGCAACGCGGCATGCGGTACGCCTGGTTTTGCTCCTGCCAGCTGTTTGCCCACGGCCCCATGAAACCCTCGCCGAGCCGGCTGGGAGTGGCCGACTACGCCTGGCCGGGCGAGTTCGATCCTGCGAACGACGACTTCAACGTCTACGAGTCCATTCTTCCGTCCATGGGCTCCAACCTGCGGCTGGCTTGTGGCTCCTCGACCTTCGCCACCTGCACCCCTGAAGACCTCGGCGAGGTCTGGAACAATTACCAGGAGAAGGGCTTCGACGTTGCCGACTCCTTCCTGGACGGGATCATGGGCTCCCCGGCCGTCGTACCGGTTTGCCTGGCAGCCGGCGGCGTCGAGCCGACTGCGAGCGCCCTCTATGACGAGAAATTCACGGCCACGGCCAACTCCGGTCCCCAAACCCACGTCCACCTCGAGTACGTTCAGGAGTTCGTCGCGAACGACGGCCATCTGCAGGCTGACCCGGGCGCCGCTGATTTCTCCCAGATCCTGCAGCTGAAGCTTCCTCCCGCGCTGGAGGTGCTGCGCAGCCGGCGCCAGCAGGCCGGTGCCGCGCGCGCCTTGGAGCTGCAGGAGATATCGGCAGCTCCTCGCGCGCCTGCGCCGCCGTGCCGGAAGGTCAGGCCCGGCGAAGAGGGCGTCGTCTACTGCCCTGGACTGGGCAAGATCGGTCAGCCTTCGTCACCGCCTCCCGCCGAGGAAGGCCCCTTCCTGCAGTCGGCAAGAGACTTCGTCGCGCGATACGGTTGGTGCACCGAGGACGTGGACTGCCAGCGCCCCGTCGCCTACAGGCTGCTCATCGATACCGTTTCGCGCGATACGGCCGACGATGCGCCGAGTGACGGCTGGCAGAAGCTGGTGAAGCACTACCAGAAGGGCGTCCTGGTGACCTTCAAGCGGCTCGTCATGCCACGAGAAGTGACGGCGGAGGGCATCCCCATCGAGGTGGTGGAGCTCGGCAGGAATGGCACGGTCGTGCTCGAGCTCAACAACCAGGCGGAAGTGGTCCATGCCGCGAGGATATGGAATGAGATCGATCCGAAGGTGCCACCGCCAACGCTCAAGGGCATACAGGACGCCCGGCAGCAGGCCCAGAATCAGGTGGATATGAAGGTCTACGACCAGATCGGCGAGAGCTGGGGATACCTGCCCACGGGCGACACCTCATCGGCACAACTCGCCTTCATCTTCTACTTCGTGCCGAAGTACGGCCTGTCGTCGATCGACTACCCTCCGACGACGATCACCATCCCGCTCGCGACGTGTTGACCGGCCTTCGGTTCGCCGGCCGCAGGAGACCAGCAACGCGCGGCAAGAGGGACAGGCCGGCTCACGACGACGCCATCGGCCGGCGGCCCGGCGCAGGATAGACTCGGCCCCGCTGCAAGACACCGGCAGGCCGCATGGGCCTGCCGGACCCCTTCAGGAGCGGCGATGTCCGATCAACCCGACTGGATCGAAGAAGGCCAGAACGCACCCGATTTCACGTTGCGCGCCGACGACGGCAAGGAGGTCCGGCTCTCCGCCCTGCGCGGCCGGCCGGTGGTGCTGTACTTCTACCCCAAGGACGACACTCCGGGCTGCACCCGCGAGGCCTGCGCCTTCCGCGACCGCAAGTCCGAGCTGGCGGCCCATGGCGCCGCCGTGCTCGGCGTCTCGCCCGACGACGTCGCCAGCCACGGCAAGTTCCGCGACCGCCACGGCCTCAACTTCCCGCTTCTGGCCGACCCCGGCCACCAGGTGGCGGAGAGCTACGGCGCCTGGCGCGAGAAGACCAACTACGGCAAGACCTCGATGGGCATCCAGCGTTCGACCTTCCTCATCGACGGCGCCGGCAAGGTGCGCAAGGTATGGAAGCGCGTCAACGTCGAAGGCCACGACGCCGACGTGCTCGCCGCCCTGGCAGCGCTCTGAAGTCGACCCGGCGACGCTCCAGGAGAAAGTGGGGAACAGCGCCATGGAACTCTTCCAGCAGATGGCGGGCATGGGGCACGAGCGGGTGCTGTTCTGCTCGAGCCCCGAGGTCGGCCTGCGGGCGATCATCGCCGTGCACTCGACCGTGCTCGGACCCGGGCTGGGCGGAGTGCGGATGTGGCCCTACGCCACCATGGACGAAGCGTTGATCGACGTGCTGCGCCTGTCGCGCGGCATGACCTACAAGGCGGCCGCGGCCGGGCTCCACCTGGGCGGCGGCAAGGCGGTCATCCTCGGCGACCCCAAGCGCGACAAGTCGGAGGCGCTGCTGCGCACCTTCGGCCGCTACGTCGAATCGCTGGGCGGCCTCTACATCACCGCCGAGGACGTCGGCACCGACATGGAGGACATGGAGCAGATCCTGGTCGAGACCCGCTGGGTCACCGGTATCTCCGCCGCGCAGAAGGGTGGCGGCGACCCCTCGCCGGTGACCGCGTTCGGCGTGCTGCAGGGGATCAAGGCGGCCGCCGCCTGGCAGCTCGGCTCGCCGCAGCTCGAAGGGCGCAAGGTCGCCATTCAGGGGCTGGGCAGCGTCGGCTTCGCGCTCGCCCGTTACCTGCGGGAGGAGAAGGCCGAGGTCTTCGCCGCCGACATCGATGCCGCGGCGACCGACCGGGCGCGCGGCGAGCTCGGCGTCGAGATCCTGGCGCCGGCCGACATCCTCACGGCCGAGTGCGACGTCCTGGCGCCCTGCGCCCTGGGCGCCGTTCTCGACGACGCCAGCATCCCGCGGCTGCGCTGCAAGATCGTGGCGGGCGCCGCCAACAACCAGCTCGCCGACGAGGCGCGCCACGGCCAGGCGCTGCACGACCGCGGCATCCTCTACGCCCCCGATTTCGTGCTCAACGCCGGCGGCCTGATCAACGTCTACAGCGAGCTCACCGGCTACAACCGCGCCACCGCCCTGCGCATGGCGCGCGGCCTGTTCCAGAACACCACCCGCATCTTCGAGCTGTCGCGGGCCCAGGGCATCCCCACCAGCGCCGCCGCCCACCGCGTCGCCGAGGACCGCATCGCCAGCGTCAAGTCGATGCGCGGCCGCTTCTGGGCGCGCAAGGTGCGGACGCTGCGAGGCGCCCCTGGCTGATGCGGCGCCGGCGCCGCGCGGCCCGGGCGCCTTGCCCGCCATCAGCGTCATCGTCCCGGACCTCGACTCGCCGCTGATCGACCGCACGCTGGCCGCGCTGCGCGAGCAGGGCGCACCCGGCGACGGCGTCGAGGTGGTGGTGGTCGGCAGCGACGCCCCGGGCCTGGTGCCGCGCGCCGGCGACGTGCGCTTCCTCGCGAGCGGCGGTCGCCTCAACCCGGCGGCGGCCCGCAACCGCGGCGTCGCCGCGGCGCGCGGCGCGCGGCTGCTGTTCACCGACGCCGATTGCCGTCCTGCCGCCGGCTGGCTGCGGCGGTTGGCGGCGGCCCTCGACGACGCGCCGGTGGCCGGCGGCGCGGTGACCTTCCCGCGTCCCACCACCGCGGCGGCCGCCCGCGCCGCTGCCGCGACCGGCGACATCTGGGCGCTGGCCGACAACATCGCCTCCTTCCACCCGCTGCTCGCCGACCGGCCGGCCGAGCGCGACACGCGCCGGCCGCTCGGCAGCCTCAACCTGGCGGTCCGGCGCGACGCCTGGGAGCGCGTCGGACCCTTCGACGAGGGCCTGCCGACCAGCGAGGACCATGACTGGGTGCTGCGCGCCCGCGCCGCCGGCCTCGCCACCGCCTTCGTTCCCGGCGCCCTGGTCGAGCACGCCGCGGTGCGCGCCAGCCGCCGCGAGCTCGAGGCCCACGCCGCCTGGTACGGCAGCCATTTCCGCGCCTTCCTCGCCCGCCATCCGGGAGCCTTCGCCGGCGGCCCGACCTGGGCCACTCGCCGCCGCCTGCGCCTCGCCGCCCCGCTCAAGTCCTGGACCGGCGCCGCCGCGATCTTCCTGCGCCACCCCGCCCTCCTGCCCTGCTGGCGCGCCCTGCCGGCGGTCGCCGCCTTCCGCCGCGCCTGGTACCAGGCCATCCTGGACGCCTGGACCGACGCCTGACCGCCGCGTGCCGCGGCTGCTGCCCGGCCCGGCCTGCCGCGGCGGCGCCGGCGCGGGGCAGCGGGTCGCGGACGGTGCGCAGCGCGGGAGGTGACAGAATCCGCCGCATGCGCTCCTCCGAGCGGCGCTTCCTGCAGTCCACGCTGGCGGCCTATGGCAGCCAGCTCGGCCGCGTCCTGATCCGCGCCGCCAGCGACCTGGCGTTGGCGCGGATCATCCTGCCCGAGGCGATCGGCCTCTACGACCTCGCGCTCGCCTTCGCGGTGATCGCCGCCATCGTGCGCGACCTCGGCCTGCCCTACGAGCTGGTGCGCCACCCCCAGCGGCCCTTCGGCGCGGTGCTGGCCTGGGAGGCCGGGGCCGGCCTGGTGCTCAGCGTCGGGTTGGCGCTGGCGGCGCCGGCCACCGCCGGCCTCGATCCGCGGCTGCCGGCGGTGCTGGCGGTCTACGCCTGGTGGGTGCTGCTCGACGGCCTGGCGGTGGTGCCGCGCGTCTACTACGAGTGCGAGTTGCAGGTGGGCCGCCTGGTGGCGCCCGAGATCGCCCGCGGCGCGGCCATCGCCGTGGTCTCCATCGCCCTCGCCGCCGCCGGCGCCGGGGTGTGGGCGCTGGTCGCCGGCCAGCTGGTCGGCGCCGCTCTCTTCGCCGTCCTGGTCTGGCGACGCGTCTGGGGCCTGATCCCGCTGCGCCTGACGCGCGCCGGCTTCGCGGCCCTGCCGTCGATGATCGGCCGCAGCTACTTCCTCTTCCTGATCGCGCTCGCCGCGCTGCCGGTGCCGCAGGTGAGCAAGCTGATCGTCGGCTCCGGCCTCGGGGTGGCGGCCGGCGCTTTCTGGACGGCTCAGTACAACAAGGCGCGCGAGTGGGGCTTCCGGCTGCAGGAGCTGGTGATGCCGGCGGTGGCGCGGGTGCTCTACCCGGCGCTGATCGACTACCGCAAGCACGGCGACCGCCGGCGCTACCTCGCCGCCTACCGCATGGGCACGGTGACGCTCCTCGGGCTGCAGACGCTCGGCGGCTATTTTCTGGCCTTCAACGCCGAGGTGGTCCTGGTGCGCATCCTGATCGGCCCGCGCTGGGTCCAGGCGGTGCCGCTGGTCCAGGTGCTCTGCTTCGCTCCGCTCGCCGACCCCTTCTCGCCGCTCGGCGGCGAGCTGCTCAAGACCGAGGGGCAGGACCGCGCCTGGTTCGCCGTCGTCGCCCTGAACCTCGCGTCGCTGGCGTTGTTCGGCATCCTGCTCACCCATCGCCTGGGGGCCATCGGCATGGCCTGGGCCAACTACCTGCTGCTCGGTAGCCTGCTGATGACTTGGCGGGTGTACCGCATCCTCGGCGCCGCCGAGCTCGGCCGCCTGGTGCGCGACCTGCTCTACCTCTACCTGGTGCCGTTGCCGCTCTTCGCGCTGGTCGCCTGGTGGCTGCCGCCGGCCAGCTGGTGGCGGCTGGGCGCTTCCATCCCGGCCGTCGCCGCCGCCTTGGGGTTCTACCTGGCGCGGTTCCACGGTCCCTTCCGCGCCTTCTTCCTCGCCGCCACGGCGCCGGCGCCGGCGGCGGTGGCCGCCAGCCTCGCCGGCGAGGCGGCGCCGCTGCCCGGCGACGCGGCGGCGGTCCTGCCACCGGCCGAGCCTTGATGCGCGTCGCCTTCGTCATGTCCGGAGTGGGCGTGGTGCCGCGCGGCGCCGAGGCCTTCGTCGTCGAGCTCTGCCAGGGGCTCGGGGCGCTGCCCGGCTTCGAGGTGCGCCTTTTCTGTCGCGGCGAGGCGCCGGTGCCGCACACCCGCATCCGCGCCCTGCCGCGCGACCAGCCGCTGATCGGCGCGCTCTACGGCGCGACGCGGCTTGGCCGCAAGGTGCTCGACACCCTGTACCTCGATCCGCTGAGCCTCGAATGGGCGACGGCGGCGCTCTCGGCCCTGCCCCACCTGTGGCGCGGCGGCTTCGACGCGGTGGTGATGGAGGGCGGGCTGGTCGGCTCCTGGCTCTGCCGGTTGCTGCGCCGGCGCCACGGCGTGCCATTCGTGGACGTCGCCCACGGCCTCGACCCGAAATGGGAGGGGGCCTTCGCGCGCCAGCGTCCCGATCGGGTGGTGACCTTCACCGCCGCCGCCGCCGAGATGATCCGTGCCCGCGCCCCGGGCGCGCGGGTGGCGGTCATCCCGCACGGCATCGACCTCGCGCTCTGGCGCGCCCCCGGCGCCGGGCGGCCGGCGAGCCCGGCGCCGGGTTCACTGCCCGCGCCGCCGGCCAGCGGGTCGACCGGGCAACCCTCGGCACCGGCGCTCGGGCCGCGGCCGCGGGTGCTCTGCGCCGGTGCGGTGGACTCCCACAAGCGCATGCATCTGGCGGTCGAGGCGGTGGCCCGGCTGGGGTCGGGGGGCAGCCTGACGGTGCTCGGGGATGGGCCGGAAGCGGCGGTGCTCGACCGGTTGGCGGTCGAGCGGCTCGGCGCCGCGCGCTACCAGCGACGGGTGGTGCCGCGCCATGAGATGCCGATCTGGTATGCCGGTGCCGATTGCTTTACGCTACCGTCGCGCACGGAGTCCTTCGGCCTGGTCTACCTCGAGGCGCTCGCCTGCGGCCTGCCGGTGGTGGCGCCGGACGATGCGGTGCGGCGCGAGGTGGTCGGCGAGGCCGGCGTGTTCTGCGACGTGACCGATCCCGAGGCCTATGCACGAGCGCTGGCGGCGGCGCTGGCCCGCGACTGGGGCGAGCTGCCGCGGCGCCGCGCCGAGCAATTCCCGATCGCCGCCACCGTGGCCGCCTACGCCGATCTGCTCACCTCCCTGAGATTTCCCGGCGGCCCGGCGCCGGCCGCGCCGCCGCCCGAGCCGGCGACGGCCGCGGCGCCGGCATTTGGGGCGTCAGGTATCGAAGCGACCGCCGCCGCCGTCGATCACCCGACCGCCGGCCCGTCCGCAGCACCTCGGGATCTCACGCCTGCTTCCCCGCCGCTCCCACGGCCATGACCCGGTTGCGCGTGCCGGTGCTGATGTTCCATCACGTCGAGCCGGTGCCGGCGGCCGAGCTGGTGCCGCCGCCGCTCCATCCGAACAGCTACCTGGCGCGTCGCGAGCTTGCCGGCATCCTCGACATTCTTGCCGGCAGCGGCTATCGCACCCTGACGCTTGGCGCGGCCGCCGCGGCTTGCCATGCGGACCGGCACCTGCCACGCCGCAACGTCGTGCTCACCTTCGACGACGGTTGCCGCTGCTTCCGCGACCACGCGCTGCCCGAGTTGGCGGCGCGGGGCATGACCGCCACCCTGTTCGCGGTCAGCGGCGAGTTGGGCGGCTCGAACCGCTGGGACCGGCCGGCTGACGGCGCCTCGCCCAGCACCCATGGCGTTCCCGGCGCCACCGGCACTCCGGACGCTGCCGGCGAACGCCGCGAGGATCTCCTCGACGCCGCCGCGCTGCGCGCCCTGACCGCCGCCGGCATCGAGGTGGGCTCGCACAGTCGCAGCCACCGCGACCTCACCACCTGTGACGCCGCGGCGCTCGCCGCCGAGGTGGCCGGCTCGCGCGAGGAGCTGGCGGCGCTCATCGGCACGCCGGTCGCCACCTTCTGCTACCCCTACGGCCGTCTCGACGAGCGCGTCCGCGCCGCCGCCGCCGCCGCCGGCTACAGTGCCGCCGCTGCCATCCACGGCGTCTCGGCGGCGCGCCGCGGCGACCTCTTCGCGCTGCCGCGGCTGGCGATTGACCCTGGGGAGAGCCGCTTCGAGCTGCTGCTCAAGGCGAGCGGCGCCTATCCCTGGTGGAGCCGGCTGCCGCGCCTCGGCCTGCTGCGCGCCCTGCGCCAAGGTGCGCCGCCGCCGCCGGCCGCACTCGCCGCCGCTCCTGGCGCTTTCGGCGTCCCTGGCGCTCCCGGCGGCGCCAGACCTGCAAGCGAGGCCGGCGGTGCCGCGGCAACCGGTGAGGCCGAAGGCGCCGGCAGGGCCGACGGGTCCGATGGGGTGGCTGGAGCGGGCAGGGCGGTTGTGGCCAGCGGGGCGGCAGGGCCGGGAGGAGGCGGCCGGTGAGCGCCGATCTCTCCGCGCCGCCGCCGCGCTCGCGCCGCGGCACCACCACTCCGCCGCCGCCGCTGCGGCCGGCGCCGCTCGCGTCGCGCCTCGCCCGCGACTTCCGCCGCCTGCGGCAGGTCAAGGGCCGCGGCTTCTGGCCGGCGCTGCTCGACGCGGTGCTGTTCGACTCCGGGTTCCAGGCGCTGGCCGCCTACCGGCTCGGCCACGCGCTGCTGAGCTGGCGCGTGCCGGTGCTGCCGGCGGTCTGCCGGCGCTGGGCGATCGGCGCCTGTGCGGTGGATATCCTGCCGCGCGCCGAGATCGGCGGCGGCTGCATCATCGCCCACGGCGTGGGCCTGGTGATCGGCGGCTACACGGTGATCGGCGAGGACTGCACCCTGCTGCACGGCGCGACCCTCGGCGAGGCCCGTTTCGACGAGCTCGACTATCCTCGGGTCGGCAACCGCGTCACCATCAGCGCCGGCGCGCTGGTGCTCGGTGGCGTCACCGTCGGCGACGACGCGACCGTGGCCGCCGGCGCCGTGGTGCTTGCCGACGTGCCGGCTGGCGCCACCGTCGCCGGAGTGCCGGCCCGCATCCTGCACCTCCCCACCGAGCGTGGCCAGGCCGCAGGCGACGGCGCCGGTGCGGATGCCACCGCCGAGCCGAGGCCCGGCGAGCGCTGAGGCATCGCGAACTGCAACGTCAGGGTTGGAGGGACCGAGCATGAAACGCCGCACGCCCGCAACGTGTCGTCCTGGTCTTGTTGGTCTTGTCAGTCCTCCTCGTCCTTGCCTTGGCGGTCCACGTTGTCTTGGTGGTCCGCATCGCCTTGCCGATCGCCCTCCCGCCGTCGCCGGGCGTGCCGGCGTGGTCGCCCTCCTCGCTCGCGCCGCCGCCGACGCCTGCCGGCAGATCGGCAACCGCCCCATCCCCGTCACCAGCCCCAGCCGCGCTCGCATGGTTCCCGGCCACGCCCGGGCCATCGACGCCGGCGCCGGCGTCATGGCCGGTCGCGCCAAGGCCGCCGCCGTTCTGGTGGCGATCACGCTCGCCGCGGCGGCCAATGCCACTGCCCAGGAACCGGCAGCGGCTGCAACCACCCCCGCCAAGCGCGGCAGCGGCGCTACCACCACCCCGGAACCGGGCACCGGCGCCGGTGACGGCGCCTCCACCGCCATCTGCGACGCCTCCACCGCGCTCACGGCGATCGGCATCGACACCGACTCCGGCCTGGTGCTCTTCGCGGTGGCCGGACCCGGCGGCGGCGCCGGCGCCTGGACCGTCGCCCTGGACCTCGGCAGTGAGCATGCCGGACACGGCGCCACGAAAACCAGCCCGGCCGGCGCCGCGAACGACGCCGCCAATGCCGGCGACGCCAGCTCCTCCGGCACCGGCGCCGCCGCGCCCGAGGCCCATGCCTATCCCGAGCACCAGGGCGGCCGCTTCGGCGGCTCGGTCGGACCGGGACCGGTGGTGGCGCTCGAGCCCTGCGGCCCCGTCTGCCTGCAACCGGTGCGTTTCGGCGACGGCGCCTGGCGCCCGCTTGGCGAGCCGGTCACCGTGCCCGCGGCCAGCACGGCGGCCGCCACCTACGACGCCGGCGGCACGCCCTGGCTGGTGGCGCACACCGCCGCCACCCAGGATGGCCAGGTCCAGGCGTTCGCCTTTCGCTTCGCGGGGCGCGAGTGGAAGAGCCGCGGCAGCCTGGTGGTGACCGCCGTGGGCCAGCCGCAGGCGGTGCCGGCGCCGCAGCGCCGCGACGCCGTGATCAGCGGCACCGGCCTGTTCTCGGCCGGCGGCTCGCCGGCCACCTGGGTCCTGGGCCTGCCCGGTCTGCCGCCCGCCCGCCGCGGCCAGCTGCTGGCGCTGACCGCCGACGACGACGCTTACATCTCGGGCGACGGCATCGCCTACCTGTCGTCCGACGGCGGCAAGACCTGGCGCCGCTCGACCTGGACCCCCTGGGGCGGCGGCGACACCACCGGCATGTGGCGCCAGGGGACCGACTACGTCATCGACCTCCCGGTCGGCGATCATTACGGCGCGCTGCAACTCGCCTGGTACGACCGGCGCAGCGCCGCCGCGGAGAGAGTCGTGTTGACCCGCCTGGGAGCCGGCGGCAGCTGGAGCGAGCTGGCCGCGGCGCCGGTGGACGTCACCACCCGCAACGGCGAGCATCTGCCGGTGACCCAGGCGCTGATCCCCCGCGCCGGCGAGTGGATCCTCCTCTCCGGCTGCGCCGCGACCGCCGGCGGCTCCGGCCTGGTCCTCCGCACCTTCGAGAAGGGCCGGCTCTCCGATCCCCGTTTCGTCCCCATCGTCCTCGAGCCCAAGGCGCCGGCGGCGCGGCCGCCGGCTCCCGGCCGGTGATTCATCATGCAGCGCCTGCCCGAGCCCGGGCTCGGAAGCTTGCTGCAACACCCTGGTCGAAGCGACTAGGCGCCGAGACGTCGCACGCCGGCAAGGCCGTCGAAGCCGGTGTCGAAGCTCATGATGGTGGCGATGCCGTGGCGCTGCATGATCGCCAGGTGGAGCGCATCGCGAGCCGATAGACGCTGGCTGGGAAGCAACAGGCTCTTCGCCCGCACCAGGTCCGCGAGCTCGACCGGAAGGACTTCATCCACGACCCCCAGCAATGCATCGAAGGCGAATTGGATCGATTCCCGCTGCCGCAAGGCATCGTAGCGGTGCAGGATCTCCTGCAGCACCTCCGCATCGGTGACCAGCCGTTCGCCGGCGACCGTGGCTCCGTCCAGCAGTCGCCGCGCTCCCTCTTTGTGGGGGTGGGCGCGGCCGATGAGGTACATGGGGATGTTCGAGTCGATGAAGATCACTCGGGCATCCCGCGCTGATAACCCTGCTCGATCTCAGCCAGCATCTCGGCGATATCGGCGGTGGGGGCGCCCTCGTGCTCGTAGGCCCTGCGGATGGCCTCGAGCTTGCGTTCCAGGCTTGCCCGCGGCCTCTGGCGGCGCATCTCGCGCAGGGCCTGACGCACCCATTCGGCCACGGTCAGGCGCTCCATCCGCGCGGCGCGCCTGATCTCGTGCATCTCCTCCTCATCCAGCAGGACCTGAAGACGTGTACTCATGAGAGTAGTCTATTTGACTCATGATGATGAGTCAAATGCCGCGGTAACCTCCCGACCCTCGTCTCGATAGGCCACTGAGATACTCTGGTCCGGTCCCCCCGAGACCCGGAAGAAGGAGGCCCCTTGCGCCCGCTCGAGCTGCTGGCCAGCACCCTGCAGGACGCCCGCTTCGCCGCCAGGATGCTGCGCCGCAGCCCGGGCTTCACCGCCGTGGCGGTGCTGACCCTGGGCCTCGGCATCGGCGCCGGCACCGCGGTCTTCAGCGTCGTCGAGTCGGTCTTGCTGCGCCAGCCGCCGCTCGCCGCGCCCGACCGCCTGGTCATGGTCTGGCTGGACGACCACCAGCACGGCTTCCCGCGCGACGAAATGTCCTATCCGCGCTTCGACGACACCCGCCGGCTCGCCGCCTCGCTGTCCGGCGCCGCCGCCTTCGAGCGCCAGTCCTTCGTGCTCACCGGCGGCGGCGACGAGCCCGAACAGCTGCGCGGCCTCGCCGCCAGCGCCAGCCTGTTCTCGGTGCTGGGCGTGCGCGCCGCCCTCGGCCGCACCTTCGTCGCCGGCGAGGACGTCCCCGGCAACGACCGCGTCGTGGTGCTCGCCCACGGCCTGTGGGTCCGCCGCTTCGGCGCCGACCCCGCGATCGTCGGCCGCCGCCTGCAGATCAATTCCCAGCCGTGCGTGGTGATCGGCGTCATGCCCGCCAGCTTCTACTTCCCGGACCGCCAGCAGGAGCTCTGGATGCCGCTCGCTCCCGACGCCGAGCGGCGCGCCCAGCGCAACGCCATCTGGCTCTCCGTCGTCGCCCGCCTGCGTCCGCGAGTCGCCTTGGGCCAGGCGACCGCCGAGCTCGACGCCCTCAATCGCCGCCTGGGCGAGCAGTACCCCAACACCGATCAGCGCGCCGGCACGGTGCTGGTCAGGCTGCGGGACCAGGCCGCCGAGCCGCTGCGCCGCGGCCTGCTGGTGCTGGCCGCAGCCGTGGTCCTGGTGCTGCTGGTGGCCTGCGCCAACGTCGCCGGCCTGCAACTGGCGCGCGCCGCCGGCCGCGAGCGCGAGATGGCCGCCCGCCTGGCCCTGGGCGCCGGGCCGGGCCGCTTGGTGCGGCAGCTGCTCGCCGAGAGCCTGGCGCTCTCCGCCCTGGGCGGCGCCCTTGGCCTGCTGCTCGCGGCCTGGGGAGTGCGCGGCCTGCCGGCGCTCGCGCCCGCCGAGCTCGAGCCGCTCGCGAGCGTGCACCTCGACCTCGGCGCCGCGCTCTTCGCGCTCGCCGCCGGCGCCGCCGCCGGCATCGCGGCCGGCGTCTATCCGGCCCTCCGCCTCCTCCGCCACGACCGCCTCTCCGGCCTGGGCCAGCGCACCGCCGGCGCCGCCGCCGGCAGCCAGCGCCTGCGGCAGGCCCTGGTGGCGGCGCAGCTGGCGCTCGCGGTCCTGCTGCTCACCGGTTCGGGCCTGCTGATCCACGGCCTGCTGCGGCTCGAAGGCATGGACACCGGCTTCCGTCCCGATCACCTGCTGGCCGTCCGGGTGTCGCTCCCGGCCGCCCGCTACGCCCACGGCGCCGCCCGGCAACAGTTCTTCGACCGCCTCGAGCAGCGCCTGGGCGCCGATCCGCGGGTGCGGGCGGTGGGGGCGATCGAGAGCCTGCTGCTCGGCTCGCTGCCGAATGCCTCGGGCTCGTTCACCATCGCCGGCCGGCCGGCCGATACCGCCTACGTCGCCGAGCCGCTCACCCGCGACGCGATCACTCCCGGCGCGCCGCGCGTCCTCGGGCTGCCCCTGCTGCAGGGCCGCTCCTTCACCGCCGCCGACGGCGCCGCCGCACCGCCGGTGGTGATCGTCGACGCCGCCATGGCGAGGCGCTTCTGGCCGGCCGGCAACGCGGTCGGCCAGCGCATCGCCTACGGCCGGCGCGACGACCCATCCAGTCCCTGGCTGACGATCGTCGGCGTCGTCGCCGACAGCCGGCGCGCCGAGCCCGGCTCGCGCGCCTGGCTCGAGTCGTTCCAGCCGGAGGCGCAGTATCCGCGCCGCAGCCTGATGGTGATGGTGCGCACCGGCGGCGATCCGCTGGCGCTGGCGGCGGCGGTGCGCCGCGAGATCCACCGGCTCGACCCCGACCAGCCGGTCGCCTGGATCTCGACGGTCGAGCGCCTGCTCGCCGACCGTCTGGCGCCGCAGCGCTTCGACGCCGCCCTGCTCGGGTTGTTCGCCGCCGCGGCGCTGCTGATGGCGGCGGTCGGTCTCTATGGAGTGATGTCGTATCTGGTGACCCTGCGCACCCAGGAGATCGGCGTCCGCATGGCGATCGGCGCCCGCCGCGCCGACGTGTTGCGCCTGATCGCCGGCCGTGCCGCCGCGCTCGCCGCCGGTGCCGCCGCCGGCACCCTCCTCGCCGCCCTGGCGCTGGCCCGGTGGATTGCAAGCCTGCTCTATGGCGTCGGCCCTCTCGACCCGGTCGCCTTCACCCTGGCGCCGCTCCTGCTGGCCGCCGCCGCAACCGCCGCCGCCTGGCTGCCGGCCTGGCGCGCCAGCCGCGTCGATCCGATGAGCGCCCTGCGCCGCGAATAGCTCCCTCGCCGATTGCCGGCCGCTCGAAGCGTGGTCTAGACTGCCGTCGAGATGCCCAGCAGCACGGTCGAGAACTACGTCAAGCGCCTGTACATGGAGCAGCAGCGCTCGCCTGACCGGTTGGTGCCGATGGGCCGGCTCGCCGCCGTCATGGGCGTGGTACCCGGCACCGTGACCACCATGGTCAAGGCCCTGGACGAAGAGCGCCTGGTCCACTACGAGCCCCGCACCGGCGTGCGGCTCACCCGCAGCGGCGAGAAGCTCGCCCTGCACGTGCTGCGCCGCCACCGCCTGGTCGAGCTCTTCCTGGTCAAGGTGCTCGGCTTCGACTGGAGCGAGGTCCACGTGGAGGCGGAGGTGCTCGAGCACGCGGTCTCGGAAAAAGTGCTGGGGCGCCTCGACGAGCTCCTCGGCCATCCAACCGCCGACCCGCATGGCGATCCCATCCCCGACGCCGCGGGAGCCGTCGTCCAGCGCCGGGTGCAGACCCTCGCCGACCTCGCCGCCGGTCAGGAGGTGCAGGTCGCCCGCGTGGAATCCGAGGACGCCCAGTTCCTGAAGTTCGCCGACGAGCACGGCCTGGTGCCCGGCAGCCTGGTGGTGGTCGAGAGCCACGACCCGGTCGCGGACGCGGTGACCCTGCGCGCCGCGGGCCATCCGCCGGTGGTGGTCGGCGTCCGGGCGGCCCGCCGCATCCACGCCACGATCCCCTCCTGAAGACCGCCGCCCCCACCGGCGGGCGCCGCTCCGTCCAGCTGCCCCCTGGCAGGTGACCGGCGGACCCTCACCGCCGACCTGCCGATCCTCCGGCGGTAGTGGCTCCAGCCACCATCCCCCGGCACCCGCTTGTCCAATTTTGGCTACTATGATTTAATATTTTGAAGCCTCGAAGAGCTTGCTCGGCGAGGCAGACGCCGCGATGATCACCGAGACCGCCAAGCCCGCCCCGGAGCCCGCAGGCCGCCGTTCCCTGGAAGGGATGCACTCGACCGTGGCGGTGCCGCATTCCGACGCCGGCTTCTGGCGCCACTGGCGGGCCTTCGTCGGGCCGGCGCTGCTGGTCAGCGTCGGCTACATGGACCCGGGCAACTGGGGCACCGACCTGCAGGCGGGCGCCCAGTTCAAGTACGGTCTGTTGTGGGTGGTCGCCCTGGCCAGCGCCATGGCGATCGTGCTGCAGATCCTCTCCGCCCGCCTCGGCGTGGTGACCGGCAAGGACCTGGCGCAATGCTGCCGCGACTGGCTGCCTCGCTGGAGCCGCTGGCCCAACTGGCTGCTGTGCGAGGCGGCGATCGGCGCCTGCGACCTCGCCGAGGTGCTCGGCAGCGCGGTGGCCCTCAACCTGCTGTTCCACATCCCGCTGGCCTGGGCGGTGATCATCACCGGCCTCGACGTGCTGCTGCTGCTGGCGCTGCAAGGCTTCGGCATGCGGTCCATCGAGGCCGTGGTGCTGCTGCTGGTGGCGACCATCGGCGTCTGCTACTTCATCGAGATCTTCGTCCTGCCGGCGACCCACCCGGGCTTCCTCGAGATGGGCCGCGCCCTCATCGCGCCCAGCTTCCGGCAGCAGGGCATGATCTACGTGGCGATCGGCATCATCGGGGCGACGGTCATGCCCCACAACCTCTATCTGCACTCGGCGCTGGTGCAGAGCCGCAGGCTACAGCAGGACCCGGCCTCGGTGCGCATGGCGATCCGCTTCAACGCCATCGACGCGACGGCGGCGCTGACCGTGGCCTTCTTCGTCAACGCCGCCATCCTGGTGCTGGCGGCGACGGTGTTCTTCGGCAAGACCTCGGTGCAGGTGCCCGGCGGCCAGCTGGTGACCTTCCGCCCCGACAGCGACTGGATCCGGATCGCCTTCCTGACCCTGGCGCCGCTGCTCGGGACCTTCGCCGCCAGCCTGCTGTTCGCGATCGCGCTGCTGGCGAGCGGCCAGAGCAGCACCATCACCGGCACGCTTGCCGGCCAGGTGGTCATGGAGGGCTTCATGCACTGGCGCCTCGCGCCCTGGCTGCGGCGGCTGATCACCCGCTCGCTCGCCATCCTGCCGGCGGTGCTGGTGATCTGGCTGCGCGGCGACAGCAGCGTCACCGACCTGTTGACGCTCAGCCAGGTGGTCCTCGCCTTGCAACTGCCCTTCGCCATGTTCCCGCTGCTATGGTTCACCAGCTCCCGGCGGCGGATGGGCGCCTGGAAGGCTGGCTGGCTGCTCACCGCCGCCGGCTGGGTCAGCGCGCTGCTGATCACCGCCATGGACGTCGTCGGGCTGCCCGACTCGGTCAGAACCGCCTGGCAGGTGCTCGTCGGCGGCTGACGCACCGGCAAGCGCTCCCTTCCCCAGGCAACCGCCCCCTTCCCGCACCGTCACCGACACCATGTACCAATCCATCCTCGTCACCCTGGACACCACCAAGACGGACCGTGCCATCATCGAGCACGTCAAGCAGCTGGCCAAGCTCACCGGCGGCCGGGTCGTGCTGTTGCACGTGGCCACCGGTTGGGCGGCGCGCACCTTCGGCTCCGACGCGATCAGCCCGGAGATCCGCGAGGACACCGCCTATCTCGAGAGCGTGCGTGCCGAGTTCGCCGCCGCGGGCATCGCCGCCGAAGCGGAGCTCGCCTACGGCGACCCGGTCAAGGAGATCGTCCGCTGGGTGCGCCAACGAGGCTGTGACCTGGTGGCGATGAGCACCCACGGCCACCGCTTCCTCGCCGACCTGTTCCTGGGCGTCACCGCCAACCGCGTCCAGCACAGCGTCGACGTCCCGGTCCTCCTGCTGCGCGCCAGGTAGTCGCCGAGAGGCCCCGGGCCGCGGCCGGTCCGCCGAGGCCTACCACCCTGCGCTCAACCAAGGGAATGGTACATCACGATGTGCTATTATCACCCTGAAAGAGACGTTGGGATGTAGCTATGAGTATCGACCTCCTGCGCGAGATCCTTCAGGATCAGAACCCTTGGTGGCGTGCGGCCGAAGCGCGACGAGCCTCGGCCTATCCGGTCAAGAGGGAACTGCAGCGGGAAGTGATCGAACGCGTTGGACGCCTTGCCGATCGCCGGGCCGTGGTCGTGGTCGGTCCGCGCCAGGTCGGCAAGACGGTGCTCCTGCTCCAGACTGCCGACGACCTCCTTGCCGCCGGTTGTCCCCCGGCGAATCTGGTCTACTTCGATTTCTCGGATGATCGCCTCCTCGCCGAGGCGACTCCGCGCCAGATCCTGGCCACGACTCCCGACGGCTTCGAGCCCGATCGACCGCGCATTCTCCTTCTCGACGAGATCAATCTCGTCCCGCGGTGGGATCGCTGGCTCAAGCAGGCGGTCGACGAAGCGGCAGGCTTGCGTGTCGTAGCGACGGGTTCCGCCGCGTCGTGGATCCGCGCCGGCGGGCAGGAATCTGGCCAAGGCCGATGGGATGAGCTTCACCTCGAAGGTCTCTCATTCCGCGAGTTTCTCGCTCTCAACTCGGCTCCAGGTGAATCGGTACAAGCCACCTTCAGCCGCGAACGAGGATTGATAGAGCGTTACCTCGCGGTTGGAGGGTTTCCCGAGCACGCTCTTGGCCATCCAGGATCGGGCCTCCTGGAACACACCCTGACTGCCGAGTTTGCCGAGGTTTTCCGCCGTCTGCGCGAGGACATCGCGGACCGGGCCATCCGGCGCGATCTCGGCAGGATCGGGCTCGATGTCGAGCGCGTGCGCAAACTCTTTGCCTACCTGGTCGAGAGCTCCGGAGCCATCTTCAAGGCTCCGGAGCGCGCCAGGGACCTCGACGCCGACCCGCGCTCGGTGCGCGAGTGGCTGGAGCGATTGACCGAGACTCTGCTCTTGGTTCGCCTCGAGCGCTTCCACCAGCGGGCCGCGCCCCGTTTACGGTCGCAGCCAAAGATTTACGCCGCCGACCCCGGCCTGGTGTCGGCCTTTTCACCGGATGCCCAGGTGCAGCGCGCTCGTCAATTCGAATCGGCCGTCTTTCGCCACCTGCGCGCTGCGACGCGAGAGCTGGCGGCAGAGACCTGGTATCACCGCGCCGACGACGGTCGTGAAATCGACTTCCTGGTTCAGACCAGGCAGGACCTCATCGGCATCGAGGTGAAGAGCTCGTCCCGGGTTCGCTCAGAGGAAATCCACCGGTTGCGCCAAGTCGGATCCTCGCTTGGCGTGTCGCGGCTGTTGCTGATCCATGGCGGTACGATTTCGGATCCCCGGTCGGAGGTTACCCTCCTTGCGTTGCCGGAGTTCCTGCTCGATCCGGTGGGCGCCGTGCGCGGCGACCAGAGGCAGCCATGAACGCCGGGATGAATCCCCACCTGCCGATCGATAAGCAGGAAGGCGAGAAACTGGAGCTCAAATCACTGGCTGCGCTCGACGAGCCTGACAACATCGCTCGGGAAGCCGTGGGCATGCTGAACTCGCAGGGCGGAGAGGTGTGGATCGGGATCGAGGAAGGCGAGGAGAGGCATGCGGTAGAGCCGCTGCCAAGGGTCGAAGCCGCGCGGCAAAGGCGGCGTCTCCAGGATCACTTGCTCGACGTGATCGAGCCGACCCCCGTTGCAGGGGAGGTTTCGGTAACCGAGGAGCCCGTCGGCAGCGGACCGCAGGAGGAGGGTCGAGTCCTCCGGGTCGCATTGATGCCCGCACCAGGGAGGCGCCCTTATGCACTTCGTCGTCATAGTGGACGACACTTTCTGCGGCGATTCGGCGATCGCATCGTGCCCATGTCCTGGGACGAGATCGGCAGAGCGTTCAAGGCAGCGGAGCCCTTGGCGACGCCGCGTGCAGCCCATCAACTGCTGGAGGATCTCGAGATTCTCCGGGAGGGAGCCACCGACCGCCTCTGGCTCGGCATCGAGCCTCAGGGGCCGGGTGAACTGAATCTCCGTGGCCTGGCCGAGATGCCGTTGCTGGAGGATCCCACGCTCAGCAGGACGCCTCGTGGCAGCTACAACTTCACTGCCGCTCTCTACCGGGGCGCAGCAAGAATCGTCAAGTCCGAGCTCATGATCGGCGATGACGAGCTATCGCTCCGGATTCTGAAGAGCGGCGGCGTCAGGTTCGAAGCGGCTTTGGCAGAGACCTTCTGGGTGGGCCGCGTTCCCTTCGTCGAGGCGGAGCGGCTGCTCTCACCCGAGGCGCTGCTGGGTTATTTGCTCTCGGTGGTACGACTGGTCGGGAGGCTGCTCGAAGCAGAGGCCCCGCTTTGGCGCCGTTCCCCGCAGGGCGATCTGTGGGTGGCGCTCGGCATCACGGGCCTGCGTGGCTGGGGCTTGCTTCCCGGCAACCTCGCGGAATGGCCGTCGTACAGATACCAGATCCGCCGATTCCAGGATCAGGACCTGATCTTGCGGGAACCGCTGCGGTTTACCCAGGATGACATCAGGGACCGACCGGACGAGTGCGGCGTGCGGATCGTCGAGCGCATCTACGACGCATTCGAGATCGACCGCCTGCCATCGATCACCGCCACCGCGCTCGGCCATGCCGGGCTCCCGGCGATCGAGCGAGGCGGCTACAGCCGCCCCGTCAGCCTCGATCTCGGCGACGGCGCTCGAAACGTGGCCCGCCTCCGCCAAGACCCTCACCAACCCGGCCGCTCCGAGTGGGAGACGCGGGACGGAGACCGGATCCCGGCCAGCGGCAGGTGGGTTCACGGGTGGAGCTACGTCGAATAGCGGCCAGGCCTCCGGCGTGATCCAGGGCGGCACTCTACCGGCCGCCTGTAGACCGGCCGCCTACGGCGCGGCGCGGACGTGGGCGCGCAACAGACGATCGAGGCGGGACAGCTCGACCGGCTTGGTGAAGTGGGCGTCGAAGCCGGCGGCGCGCGCCAGCGCCTCCTCGGTCTCGCCGCCGTAGCCGGTCAACGCCACCAGGAAGATGCCGCCGGCTCCCAGCTGGGCGCGGATGCGTCGCGCCACCTCGTTGCCGTCGATCTCCGGCAGTCCGATGTCGACCAGCGCCACGTCCGGGCGGTTGGCGACGGCATGGGCCACCGCCTCGCCACCGTCGGCCGCCACCGCGACCTGGTGGCCGCTGAGCTCGAGCAGCGTCTTCAGCGCCTCCCGGGTGTCGGCGTCGTCCTCGACCAGCAGGATGCGCTTGGCGCCGTTGTCCCCCGCGGGCGGCGGCTCGGCCGCTGCGGCGGCCGCCGCAGCCGACCCGCCGGCTCCGGGCACCTCGCCATCGCTGCCGGCGCTGCCGGCGCTCCCGGCAGCCGCGGTGCCGCGGCTGTCGCCTCCCTCCGGGCGAAACCCGTTGCTGCCGCTGCCGTGGATGGCGGCCCCATCCTCGCGTAGCCCGCAGGCGGGCGGCGCCTCGCGCGGCGCCTCCTCGCCACCCGGAAGCGTCTCCTCGCCGCCTGCGGCAGGCGCATCCTCGCCCCCGGCCACCACCGGCAGCCCCGCCGCGACCTCGCTCACCACCGCCAGCAGGTCCGAGGGCTCGACCGGCTTGGTCACGTAGCGCTCGAAGCCGGCGGCCAGCGCCCGGCGCCGGTCCTCCTCGCGCGCGTGCGCGCTCACCGCGATCGCCGGCACTCTGCCGCAGCGCTCCGGGCCGCGACGACGCAGCTGGCGGATGAGGGCGTAGCCGTCGCCGCCGGGCATCGCGATGTCGCTGATCAGCAGGTCGGGCCGGAAGCGGTCGCAGGCCGCCAGCGCCTCGCCGAGCGAGGCGGCGGTGGCCACCGCCGCGCCGGCCGAGCGCAGGATCTCGCCCAGGATCTCGCGAGTATCCGGCTCGTCGTCGACCACCAGCAGGCGGAGCCGCCCCAGGTCTCCCACCGCGATGGCGCCGCGGCCCGCGGCAGCGTGCGGCATGGCGGCCAACGCCCCCGGCGCCCCCGACCCGCCCGACATCCCCGGCCCTCCCGGCGGCGCCTCCGGCGCGACCGCCACCGGCAGCGGTGTTCCCAAGGGTCCGAGGGGTCCCGGGGGTCCGAGGGGTGCCAGCGCCGCCAGCGCCGCCGGCGACATGATCAGCTCCGGCAGGGTGACGGTGAACGTGGCGCCGCGGTTGACCCCCGGGCTCTCCGCCTCGACCCGGCCGCCGTGCAGCTCGATGATGTGCTGCACGATGGCGAGCCCGATCCCCAGGCCGCCGTGAGCGCGGGTGCTGCTGCTGTCGTCCTGGCGGAAGCGGTCGAAGACGTGGCGCAGGAACTGCGGGCTGATCCCCTTGCCGGTGTCGGTGACCCGCACCTGGAAGCTCCCCACCGTGCGGCTGACCGCGATCTCGATGCGGCCGCCGGGAGCGGTGAACTTGATGGCGTTGGACACCAGGTTCCAACCCACCTGCTGCAGCCGATCGGCGTCGCCGGCGATGGTCGCCCGCTGGTCCACCTCCGGGCTGATCGCGAGGCCGAGGCTCACTCCCTTGGCCTCCGCGGCCGGGCGCATCGCTTCCACCGCGGTCTCGATCGACGGCAGCAGCGGGATCGGCCGCAAGCTCACCCGCAGCTTGCCGGCGATGATCCGCGACACGTCGAGCAGGTCCTCGATCAGCTTGGCCTGCGCCGCGACGTTGCGCTCGATCACCTCCAGCCCGTGCGCGAAGCGCTCCGGCTCGGCGGGGCTGGTGCGCAGCACCCGCGTCCAGCCGAGGATCGCGGTCAGCGGCGTGCGCAGCTCGTGCGACAGGGTGGTCAGGAACTCGTCCTTCAGGCGATTGGCCTCGCGCGCCTCCGACGACAGGACGTTCTCGATGGCGATCGAAGCCAGCTGCGCCAGCTGCGTGAGGATGGTGCGGTCCTCGTCGCCGAACTCGCCGCGGTCGGCGACGCGGCCGGCAAGGTGCACCCACCCGAAGCTGCGGCCGTCGCGTCCGGTCAGCGGCGCCGCCAGCCAGCCCGATGCGGTAGCCCCGCACCGTCGCCGGCCCCCGACGTCGCCGGGTTCGGCGGCTTCCTGCAGGAACCGCCAGCGCGGATCGCTCGTCACCTCCTGCGACGTCAGCAGCACCGTCCGGCTCTGGTCGCCGAGCGCCGCGGTCACCGCCGCCGCCTGCGCCATGAACCGCCGCTCGTCACACTCGTCGCCGGCGCCGGACCTTCCCGGGGCCGCCGCCTGCCGGGCCGGCGCGTCAGGCTCGGTGTATGGAGCCAGCGAAGCCAGCGACGCCTGCGAAGCCGGCGGGACCGGCGGCGTCAGCGGGGCCGGCACCACCAGCGGCGGCAGCGGCACCAACGGACCCGGCGGCGCCACCACCCCCGCCGCGCCCTCCTGACCGGCGGTGGCGGGCCGCGCCGCGCGCTGCGCCTGCTCGAGGTTGGTCATGGTCATGGCGCACAGCGGCGCCAGCAGGTCGCGCGCCGTCTCGGTGACGATCTCGAGGATCTCGTCGAGCGTGTCGGCGGAGTTGATGGCCAGCGAGGCTTCGGTGAGGTGGTAGAGCTGGTCGGCGCGGCGCCGCAGCGACTCGGCCTGACGCCGGATCTGCTCGGTCTTGCGGAACAGGTCGACGAACACCGCCACCTTGGAGCGCAGCACCTCCGGCACCACCGGCGAGACGATGTAGTCCACCGCCCCCAGCGAGTAGCCGCGCGAGACGTGGGTCTCGTCGCTGAAGGCGGTGATGAAGATGATCGGCGTCCGCTCGGAGCTCTTGCGCTGCCGCACCAGCGCCGCGGTCTCGAAGCCGTCCATCACCGGCATCTTGACGTCGAGCAGGATCACCGCGAACTCCTGTTCGAGCAGCCGGCGCAGGGCGTCGCGGCCGGACGCCGCGGTGACCACGGCCTGCCCGGGCTCGGACAGGATGGTCTCGAGCAACAGCCGGTTGTCGGCGCTGTCGTCGACGACCAGGATGTTGACCCGGTCGCCGCCCGCTATGACCGCATCGCCCATCGCGCTCCCAGGAATCTCGCTGTCGCTCCCGTTTCGCCCCTAACGGTACAGCCAGCCGCGCAGCAAAGCCAGCATGTTCTCGGTATCCACCGGCTTGGCCATGTAGTCCCAGGCGCCGGCCTCCAGCGTCTTCTCGCGGTCTCCTTTCATCGCCTTGGCGGTGACCGCCACGATCGGCAGGTCCCGGAAGCGCGGCGAGCGGCGGATGACGCGGATCGTCTCGTAGCCATCCATGTCGGGCATCATGATGTCCATCAGCACGATGTCGATGCCCGGCGTCTTCTCGAGCGTCGCGATGGCGTCCCGCCCGGTCTCGGCGGCCAGCACCTCCATGTCGTAACGCTCCAGCACGCTGGTGAGCGCGAAGATGTTGCGGATGTCGTCGTCGACGATCAGCACCCGCCGATCGGCGAGGATCCCGGGCGTCTCGTAGAGGTCCTCGATCATCCGCCGCCGCGCCGCGCCGAGCTCGCTCACCGGCAGGTGCAGCAGCAGCGCGGCCTGATCCACCAACCGCGCCGGCGATTGCACCTGGCGCAGCACCGGCAGGTGGCCAAGCTTCTTGAGCAGCCGCTCGATCCGCTTCGCCACCGCGCGCGGCGTGTAGAGCAGCGCCGGCAGGGAGCGCTCCGCGCACTGCCGGACCAGCTCCTCGAGCTCCGCCGCCTCGCGCGGCTCGCCGCCGTCGGGCACCATCACCACGCCGGCATAGGGGCGCTCGTCGAGCCGCAGCAGCGCCGCCTCGCCGGGCTCGGCGACGTGCACCCGCGCCGCGTCGAAGCTCACCAGATCGATCACCGGCGGCAGCAGGGCGCCGCGGCCGCCCACCACCAGCAGGTCCCGCGCCGGCTGCTCGACGGCGCCATGGATCGCCGAGAAGACCGATTCGAGCACCTCGCGGGTCTTGACCGGCTTGTTGAGCAGCCCGACCGCCCCCAGCCGCTGGCCCTTGCCGCTGTCCTCCTCGGTGGTGATGACGTAGACCGGGATGTGCCGCGTCGCGGTATCGCAGCGCAGCCGTTCGAGCACCCGCCAGCCGCTGATGTCGGGCAGCGAGATGTCGAGGGTGATGGCGTCCGGCCGCCGCTCGCGGGCCAGCGCCACCGCGTCGGCGCCACGGGTGGCGAGGATGCCCTTGAATCCCTGCTCGCGCGCCATGTCGAGCAGGAAGCGGCCGAAGTTCTCGTCGTTGTCGACGATCAGCACGGTCCGGTCGCCGGGCTGCACGTCCTCGCGGTCGTCGGCCAGCCCCAGCACCGCCGACTGCAGGGCACCGCCGGCGGCCAGCTCGGCCGCGGGCGGCGCCTCGCGCTCGAGCACCTGCGCCAGCCGCTCGCGCTCGCGCTCCGCGTCGTGCGCCTGGCGCGCCCAGACCTCGGCCCGCAGCTCGGCGGCGTCCGCGGCGGCCTGGGTCGCCGCATGCGCCTGTGCCTGGGCCTGCGCCTGCGCCTGGGCGGGCGAGGCGGTCGTGCTGCCGGCGGCCTTGGGCGCCGCCCAGGTCTGCGGCAGGTAGAGAGTGAACTTGCTGCCCGCCCCCGGGGCGCTCTGCAGGCGGATCTCGCCGCCCAGCAGGTGGGAGATCTCGCGGCTGATCGTCAGCCCCAGGCCGGTGCCGCCGTACTTGCGGCTGGTGCTGCCGTCGGCCTGCTGGAACGCTTCGAAGATGATCTGCTGCTTGTCGAACGGGATGCCGATGCCGCTGTCGGCGACCGAGATCGACACCACTGACCGGGCGCGGTTGAGCAGCTCGTTGTCGGGGCTCCAGCCGTCGGCGGCGCGCTCGATCGACAGCACCACGCGGCCGTCCTCGGTGAACTTGAAGGCGTTCGAGAGCATGTTCTTGATCACCTGCTGGAGGCGCTTGGCATCGGTGGCCAGGGCGCGCGGCAGATGGCCGTCGAGCTCGATGGCGAACTCGAGGCCCTTGGCGGCCGCGACGTGGCGGAAGGTGCGTTCGACGTAGTCGGCGAGCTCCTTGAAGCGCACCTCGCCGACCTCCATCACCACCGTGCCGGACTCGATCTTCGACAGATCCAGGATGTCGTTGATCAGCCGCAGCAGCTCGTTGCCCGCCGAATGGATGGTCTTGGCGAACTCCGTCTCCTTCGACGAGAGGTTGCCTTCCTGATTGCGCGACAGCTGGTCGGAAAGGATCAGCAGGCTGTTGAGCGGCGTGCGCAGCTCGTGCGACATGTTGGCCAGGAACTCGGACTTGTACTTCGAGGTCAGGGCCAGCTGCTTGGCCTTCTCCTCGAGCGCCTGGCGGGCCTGCTCCACCTCCTGGTTCTTGCGCTCCACCTCGGCGTTTTGCTCGACCAGCAGGCCGGCCTTCTCCTCGAGCTCCTGGTTGGTCTGTTGCAGCACCTCCTGCTGGCTCTGCAGCTCCTTGGCCAGCGACTGCGACTGGCGCAGCAGATCCTCGGTGCGGGTGTTGGCCTGGATGGTGTTGAGCACGATGCCGATCGATTCCATCAGGTCGTCGAGGAATGCCTGGTGGGTGGGGCTGAAGCTGTCGAAGGAGGCCAGCTCGAGCACCGCCATCACCTGCCGCTCGAAGACCACCGGCAGCACGATCAGGTTGAGCGGCGCCGCCGCGCCGAGGCCGGAGGAGATCTCGACGTAGTCGGCGGGGACGTTGCGCAGCAACATCTTCTTGTTCTCGATCGCGCACTGCCCGATCAACCCCTCGCCGAGGTCGAACTCGGCCTTGCGCGGCGTGGTGGCGAAGCTGGCCAGCAACTGTAGCCGTTGCGCCTCGCCGGCGCCGGCAAGGGTGTAGAAGACCGCCTGCTGCGCCGACACCACCGGCGCCAGCTCGGAGAGGATCAGGCGGCCGACGGTGAGCAGGTCGCGCTGCCCCTGCAACATGCGGCTGAACTTGGCGAGGTTGGTCTTCAGCCAGTCCTGCTCGCTGTTCTTGAGCGTCGTGTCGCGCAGGTTGCGGATCATCTCGTTGATGGTGTCCTTGAGCGCCGCCACCTCGCCCTGCGCCTCGACCTTGATCGAGCGGGTGAGGTCGCCCTTGGTCACCGCGGTCGCCACCTCGGCGATGGCGCGCACCTGGGTGGTCAGGTTCGCCGCCAGCTGGTTGACGTTGTCGGTCAGATCCTTCCAGGTGCCGGCGGCGCCCGGCACGCTCGCCTGGCCGCCCAGCTTGCCCTGCACGCCGACCTCGCGCGCCACCGTGGTCACCTGGTCGGCGAAGGTGGCGAGGGTGGCGATCATGCCGTTGATGGTGTCGGCGAGGGCGGCGATCTCGCCCTTGGCGTCGAGCGTCAGGGTCTGCCCCAGGTCGCCGTTGGCGACCGCGGTGACCACCTTGGCGATGCCGCGCACCTGGCTGGTCAGGTTGCCGGCCATCGAGTTGACGTTGTCGGTCAGGTCCTTCCAGGTGCCGGAGACGCCGGGCACGCTCGCCTGGCCGCCCAGCTTGCCCTCGGTGCCCACCTCGCGCGCCACGCGCGTCACCTCCGAGGCGAACGACGACAGCTGGTCCACCATGGTGTTGATGGTGTCCTTGAGCTCCAGGATCTCGCCGCGCACGTCCACCGTGATCTTCTTCGCCAGGTCGCCGTTGGCGACGGCGGTGGTGACGTCGGCGATGTTGCGCACCTGCGCGGTCAGGTTGCCGGCCATCGAGTTGACCGAGTCGGTGAGGTCGCGCCAGGTGCCGGAGACGCCCTCGACGCGCGCCTGGCCGCCCAGCCGGCCCTCGGTGCCCACCTCGCGGGCGACGCGCGTCACCTCCGAGGCGAAGGACCGCAGCTGGTCCACCATCGTGTTGATGGTGTCCTTGAGCTCCAGGATCTCGCCGCGCACGTCGACGGTGATCTTCTTCGCCAGGTCGCCGTTGGCGACGGCGGTGGTGACGGCGGCGATGTTGCGCACCTGGGCGGTCAGGTTGCCGGCCATCAGGTTCACCGAGTCGGTCAGGTCCTTCCAGGTGCCGGCGACGTCCTTCACCTCGGCCTGGCCGCCCAGCTTGCCCTCGGTGCCCACCTCGCGCGCCACGCGCGTCACCTCGGCGGCGAACGACGACAGCTGGTCCACCATGGTGTTGACGGTGTCCTTGAGCTCCAGGATCTCGCCCCTGACCGTGACCGTGATCTTCTTCGACAGGTCGCCGTTGGCCACCGCCTTGGTGACGTCGGCGATGTTGCGCACCTGGCCGGTCAGGTTGCTGGCCATGAAGTTGACGTTGTCGGTCAAGTCCTTCCAGGTGCCGGCGACGCCCTTGACCTCGGCCTGGCCGCCCAGCTTGCCCTCGGTGCCCACCTCGCGCGCGACGCGCGTCACCTCCGAGGCGAACGACCGCAGCTGGTCCACCATCGTGTTGATGGTGTCCTTGAGCTCCAGGATCTCGCCGCGCACGTCGACGGTGATCTTCTTGGTCAGGTCGCCGGCGGCCACTGCCTTGGTGACGTTGGCGATGTTGCGCACCTGATCGGTCAGGTTGTCGGCCATCAGGTTCACCGAGTCGGTCAAGTCCTTCCAGGTGCCGGCGACGCCCTTGACCTCGGCCTGGCCGCCCAGCTTGCCCTCGGTGCCCACCTCGCGCGCGACGCGCGTCACCTCCGAGGCGAACGACCGCAGCTGGTCCACCATGGTGTTGATCGTGTCCTTGAGCTCCAGGATCTCGCCGCGCACGTCGACGGTGATCTTCTTGGTCAGGTCGCCGTTGGCCACCGCGGTGGTCACCGCGGCGATGTTGCGCACCTGGCCGGT
>Ga0210405_10000454_pt1 | contig 54870 bp, 21 predicted proteins | sample IncBWH11MmetaG_FD_155492 | JGI IMG/M metagenome (GOLD analysis project Ga0210405, IMG submission 155492) | Forest soil microbial communities from Barre Woods Harvard Forest LTER site, Petersham, Massachusetts, United States - Inc-BW-H-11-M | ecosystem: Environmental > Terrestrial > Soil >...
GCACCATCAGCCGGCGCGCCTACGGCTTCCATTCCGCGGCCGCCCTAATCGCGATGCTCTTCCTCAACTCAGGCGGCATCCAGCTCTCGCCGCGCCTCCCGCGACCCACACCATGTTGAGGAGAGGCATATCTCTTCTGGGTTTCGTGAACTCATTTTACTCCTACCGCCGTCTGCTCTTGAGAATCGGCAGCCTGCTTACCAGACTCGGAGGCCAAGTACTGACTCCTGAGTCACCCAGCTGGCATGAAATAGCTGTCTGCAGCGTCGACATCGCCGGCCTGACTGCCTTCTTGTCAAGTAAGTATTCTTCCAGCTTTTCTAGGCTGCTGCGTATTTTTGACGCGGCACTGGACCAATCTCTGGCAGCAATGGTATCACCGTCTGCATTCAGATACAGATTGATCAAGCCGGGCGCCGCCACGGCAACTCTGGTTTGGGAATGTCCGGTGGCTGACGAGCCCGAAACGAAGGCGGATCTGGCGCTCTTGATCCTGGACCTGGTTGGAGACTTCCATAAGAGATTCTACGAGTTTTGGCAGTCGCAGGAGCGGGCAATAGCTGCCGCCGAACCGGTGCCGCCGGTTCGCCTGCGCATCGCTCTGTCGAGCGGCAGGGCGTGGAAGCGAGAAGCGCTTCCGAGCTCTCTCGACTATTCAGGCCTGCCGGTCATCGAAGCAGGCCAACTCATGGAAAAGGCCTTGCCATCGGGCGGTATCGTCGCCAATCTCCACCTCGAACCGTTTCTGTTCATGGAGCGCCACTGCGCGCACCAGGGCGAGCTTGATGCCGTCCAACTGAGGTCGTATAACGGCGCGGCGGATATACCGATCTGGCTGCTGAAAGATTGCTCTGAATTGCAGCAGCGCGTCTCCGCCAAGGGGCTGCGAGAGGAGGATTCGACGCTTGGCTCTGCCCTTGCGTGGCTTGGGCAGGCGTACCGTGAAAGGGAGTTGGGTGAACGCCTTCCAGACGATTCGTACTTCGTTTTCGAACTAAGAGAGAAGTGGGAGGGTGTCTTTGCTTCCGACCTTGCCAAGCGGGTTCGCGATGGCCAGGTGGAGAAGACGAAGCTTGACTCCATCGAAACGACCGTCAACGAGATGGAGAAAATGCTTCCGCGGGGCGCGGCGGTGGCCACAGACGCCGCCTGGCTGGAACTGGGCTCATCCTTCCACCAGCAGATAGCAGAGCTATCCGATGGCACCGACGGACGCAGGCGAAAGCAATTTACCCAGATGATCTACGATTTCACAAGACCAGTATACAGTGCGGCAACTCATCTTCCGGAGATCGTCGTGGGCGATCATCGCGATATCATCACGGCCATCAGCGCTGGTTCCGCCGGTAGAGCGAGGAGTTTGGTTCAGAGTCATCTTCGGAACCACTACCTGCGCGCCTGCGAGACCCTCCTCGAATCGAAGAGCGGCGCAAGCGGCCTCTCCGGATCGGAGACCGGGCCGAGCGCGTAGTGGTGGCACCCTGCGGCCGTGCTCGCTCCGCACCCACGAGAGCCGCGCCAGCCCGCCGAAGGTCGCCGGCGCCGGCCGCGCGTCGTAGCCCAGGGAGCGGGCCGCCGTGCGCAACCCAAGCCTACAGCTTGTCATCATCAGCCGGCTCGACATCTGGCAGGCGTTTGAGAGCAGCCTCGAACCTCTGCCGAGTCCCGCGCTTTGCACGCTCCTCCAGATAGTCGACGGTCATGAGAGCCGCCAGTTTCTCGGCGGCCGCCGTGCTGATGAACTGGTTGATAGAAATACCGTCCACGTTCGCCAATTTCCGGATCTGCTCGTGCAAGGAGTTCGGAAGCCTCAGGCTGATCGTGCTCATGATGCTGCTCCTATCTCTTCGAGAAACTCCCGGGGAGTAAGGACAACCACACCGAACCGCTCTGCGCCCAAGAAATCCTTCTTGTTGAAGGAAATGATCCTTCCGCAGCCTCCGGCGACCGCCGCCTCCAGGACCATCTCATCCTGCGGATCTCTCAAATGAGGCCGCCACAAGAAGAAGATCTCCTGCCGCTCGGCAACTGCGCAAAGGTAATCGAGGATTTCCTCTCTGGTTTGCCGCTCAGACGCGTCGGGTGCAAGATCTCGCAGGAACACCGCCTCGTATTCCAGAAGGAGCGGCACAGAGAGCACCACCTCGAAATTGCCCGTCCCGATCAGCGACAGGAGCCTGGCAGATGCCCCCCTCCTCGACCGCGAGGCCGCGACCAACACATTCGTGTCGAGGACGACCCGCGGGAGCGACACCGCGGTATCGTAGACGATACCATACGACTACGTCAACCACCTCCGCTGGTCGGGTGCTTGGCCGATTGTCCGAGCCGGAGCGGCCCCGTCGCGGGGGGCATCCGCCGGCCGCTGCCTGTCTCCTTAGGATGCCTGCCCCTCACCTCTATAAGTAGAGAGACGCCAGCTGCAACCGACGCACGCGCGGCGCAAAGGAGACACATCGTGAAAAAGCAGGAGCGCAGGATCACTCTCGATCGCGAGACCGTTCGCCGTCTCGACCGGCTGGAGCAGGGCGCTGTCAAGGGCGCCGTCAACTTCTCCACCGGCAACGTCTGCACCAGCCACACGCCGTACACCTGCTCGACCAACCCGGCCTGCTGACCCCAAGCGGGCGCTCCACGGTGATGGAGCCCTTGGTGGACAGACGGCAGGCTCAGGTCGAGGCCGGCGCCTCGGGCATCGGCAGCACGCCCGTACGCTCGAGGTAGGAGAAGTAGGTCGCGAGCAGGGCCGCATCGACCGGCGGACAGACGATCCCGCTCTCGGCGAGCGCGGCGAAGGTCTGCCGGTTGTCGCAATGCACGCCTGCCGTGGCCGGAGACCTGCCGCCGGTGTCCTCCGAGGTGCGGGGGCGGTGCTCGCCGAACATCTCCGCGAAGGGCGCCAGCGGATGGGAGTCGTCGGCCGCGACCTGCGCGGCGAGCAGGGCGTGGAAGCGTTCGGCCGAAACCTGCGTGAGCGCGTAACCCCGGGAGCGGAGCCCCCGGTTCAGGCCACCGAGCGAAGCCGGCCGCGGGTTCGTCAGGTGGAAGGTCCTGCCGAAGGACGCGCGCCGGCGCGCCAGCCAGACGGCCGCCGCCGCCACGAAATCGACCGGCACCAGGTCGATCTCTCCCATCCCCTCCGGGAAGGCCCCCAGCCGCAGGATGGACGCGAGCAGCCGCGTGACCAGGTCCCCGCCACCGCCTCTCCCGGTGCGGCTGTCACCGGTGACCAGACCCGGCCGCATGACGCAGACTGGCAGGCCGCGCTCGCCTGCCGCGCGCACCAGCTTCTCCGCCACCCACTTGCTCTGCGGGTAGCCGCCCTGGAGACCCCCGCAGTCACCCAGCGGCTCGTCCTCCGTCACCGTCCCGCCCGCGGCGTGCGCAACGGCGGTGATCACGTCGAGGCTCGAGACGTAGATCACCGGCTTGACCCTGCCCCGGCAGGCAAGGCGCAGGACCTCGCGCGTGCCCAGGACGTTGGCCGCGTGCAGCGCCGGATACGCCGCCAAGAACTTGACCAGGGCACCGTTGTGCCAGATCAACTCGACCTCCCGCGCCAGGCTTTCGACCAGGCCAGGCTCCAGCCCGAAGGACGGGTGTGCGAGATCGCCGGCCAAGGGCACGACCCGCGCCGCAACCTGCTCGGGCGCCAGGTCCAGCGGCTGCACCGCTGCGAGGAGGCGCTGCCGGGCCTGCTCGGGCCCGTCAGCGCGCACCAGGCAGTAGACGATGGCGCCAGTCTGGTGCAGCAGCTCGCGCAGCAGGTGGGCCCCGAGGAAGCCGGTGGCGCCGGTCAGCAGCACCGCGCGAGGAGCCGCCAGGACGTCGGGATCGAGGCCGGCACCGGCGCGAGGACCCTCCGGCCGGATGTCCGCATCGAGCACCGCGTCGGCGCGCAGCCTCTCCGCGGTGGCTGCCACCTCCTCGACCGCTCCCCCGTCCAGCGGGGCCGCACCGGCCCGCCCGGCCGCCAGGACGCGCTCGACCAGCCCCGCGAGCCCCGCGAGCGCGGGCTCCGCGAAGAGACCCCGCAACGGCACCTCCACCCCGAAGGCGGCGCGCAGGCGCGACACCACGCGCGTCGCGAGCAGCGAGTGGCCACCCAGGGCGAAGAAGTCGTCGCCCACCCCGACCCGCGGCAGCCCGAGCACCTCCTCCCAGATCGCGGCGATCGTCTCCTCGGTCGCCGTCCGCGGCGCCTGGTAGGCGGCGCGCTCCGCCAGGGCTCCCCGGGTACGGCTGGCGAGCGCCTGGCGATCCACCTTCCCGCTCGGCAGCAGCGGCAACGCCGTCATCTCCACCCATGCCGCCGGCACCATGGCCTCGGGCAGCCGCCCCAGCAGGTGGCGCCGCAGCTCGGCGGCGCCCGGGGCGCTCACGCCGCGGCCCGCCACGAAGGCCACCAGCCGCGGCGGATCGGCAGCCAGCACGACCGCCGCCTGCGCCAGCCCGGGATGCGCCGCGAGCGCCGCCTCGATCTCGCCCAGCTCGATGCGGACACCCCGCAGCTTGACCTGCTGGTCCACGCGCCGCAGGAACTCCAGCGAGCCGTCGGCCAGGGTGCGCACCAGGTCGCCCGTCCGGTACACGCGCTCCCCGGGCTGCTTGCCGTACGGGTCCGGAATGAACCTTTCGGCGGTCAGGTCGGGCCGGCTCAGGTAGCCGCGCGCCAGACCCACGCCGCCGACGCACAGCTCCCCCGGGACCCCGAGGGGCGAGATCTCCTGGCGCCGATCGAGCACGCGCACTCGCACCCCCTGAAGCGGCCGGCCGATCGGCACCGAGCGCGGCAGGCCGCGCCGCTCCGCCGCGCCGCACCGCCAGGCGGTCGCATCGATCGCGCACTCGGTCGGTCCGTAGAGGTTCCACAGCTCCACGTCCAGACGCGCCAGCGCCTCCCGGGCGAGCGGCCCCGGCAGCGCCTCGCCGCCGGAGACCAGGCGGCGCAGGCTGCCGCGGGCAGCCATCCCCGGCTCGTCGAGCAGCGGCCCGAGCAGCGACGGCACGACCTGCAACACGGTCACCTGCTCCTCCACCACCGCCCGCGCCAGCGCCGCCGCGTCCCGGTGATCCCCTGGCCGCGCCACCACCAGGCGGGCGCCCGCGGCGAAGGGCAGGAAGATCTCCCACAGCGAGGCGTCGAACGATAGCGGCGTGTGTTGCAGGAAGACGTCGCGCGCGGTCAGCGGCTGGCGCTCGGCGATGCGCAGCATCTCGCCGACGATCGCCCGGTGCCCGACCATCACCCCCTTGGGCGCGCCGGTCGATCCCGAGGTGTAGATCACGTAGGCGAGGGAGTCCGGCGGCGCGGCGAATGCCGCCAGCGTCTCAGGCACCTCAGGCACCGTGCGCGGCGCCCACGCCTGCCGGTCGCCGTCACCGCGGCCGTCGCCGCCGTCGCCACCGCCCTGGTCACCGCCCTCGCCGCCAGGCAGCACGCTCTCGACGGCCAGGACCGGCGTGCCGGCCGGCAGCCGCTCGGCGCAGCGCCCCTGGGTCAGCACGACCGCCGGCCGCGCCTCGGCCAGCAGCAGGGCCAGCCGCTCTCGCGGCTGCTCCGGATCGAGCGGCAGCCAGGCCCCGCCCGCCGCGAGCACCGACAGCAGCGCGACCGCCGCCTCGCACGAGCGCTCGGCGCACACGCCCACCGGCACCTCGGCACCGATGCCTCGCCGCCGCAGCGAGCGCGCCAGATGGCCCGCTCGCCGCGCCAGCTCCGCGTAGCTCAGGCAGAGCGCCGCACCGCAGAAGCAGAGCGCCACGGCATCCGGGACGCGCGCGGCGCTCGCCGCGAACAGCTCGTACAGACCGGCCGCGGCGCCGCCGGTCGCCGGCCGCGGCACTCCTGGCTCGTCGTTCCACTCCCGGAGGAGCTGGTGGCGCTGGGCCGGCGCGAGCAGCGGCAGGCGCGCGAGCGGCAGGTGCGGCTCGCGGACCGCCGCTGCGAGCAGCAGCTCGAACGCGCCCGCGAGGCGCCCGACCGTGGCCCGGTCGAACAGGTCCGCGTCGTACTCCCAGAGCGTGGCCAGTCCTGCCGGCAGCTCCGCCAGATCGAGGCTCAGGTCGAACTTTGCCCGCCCGAGCTCGACCGGCACCGGCGCGAGCGACAGCCCGGGCAGCTCGAGCCGCCCCACCGGCGCGTTCTGGACCGAGAGCATCGCCTGGAAGAGCGCGGAGTGCGCGAGGCTGCGCTGCGGCTGCAACTCGAGGATCAGCTTCTCGAAGGGCACGTCCTGGTGCGCGTAGCCTCCCAGGGCCACCTCCCGCACCCGCCCGAGGTGCTCGTCGAAGCTCGCCTCGGCCGGCAGCTTCACCCGCAAGGCCAGCGTGTTGACGAAGAAGCCGATCAGACCCTCGATCGGAGTGCGGTTGCGGTTGGCGACCGGCGTGCCGACGACCACGTCGTCCTGGCCGGAGAAACGGCTCAGCAGCGCGGCGAACGCCGCCAGCAGCACCATGAAGGGCGTCGCGCCGCGGGCCCGCCCCAGGGCCGCGATGCCGCGCGAGAGCTCGGCCGCGAGGGTCACGGGGAGAAGCCCGGCCCGCAGGGTCTGGAGCGGCGGACGCGGCCGATCGAGCGGCAGATCGAGCAGCGCCGGCGCCCCGGCCAGCTGCTCCCGCCACCAGGCGATCTGCCGGGCCAGCACCGGACCGGCCAGCCACTGCCGCTGCCACGCGGCGAAGTCCGCATACTGCACCCGCAGCGGCGCGAGGGCCGGCGCCCTGCCGGTGAGCGTCGCGGCGTAGATCTCGCGGAGCTCGCGCACCAGGATGCCCATCGACCAGCCGTCGGCCACGATGTGATGGAGCGCCAGCAGGGCGACGTGCAGCTCGGGTCCGAGCCGTACCAGGAGCGGCCGCAGCAGCGGCCCCGCGGCAAGGTCGAAGGGCCGAAGCGCCGCCGCGGCGATCAGCCGGAGCGCCGTCGGCCGGCGCCGCGGCTCGGGCAGCGACCCGAGGTCGACCGCCGGGATCGCCAGCGGCCGCGCCGGGGCGACGAGCTGCACCGGGTCGCCCGCGACCTCCACGAAGGTGGTCCGCAGCGCCTCGTGGCGACGGACCACGCCGGAGAGAGCGGCCGCCAGGGCAGCCGGAGACAGCCGCCCCGCGAGCTCGAGCGCGATCGGCATGTGGTAGGTCGTCGAGCCGGGCTCGAGGCGGTCGAGGAACCAGAGCCGCTCCTGGGCGTACGACAGCGGCAGCGCCGCGTCGCGCGCCACCGGCAGCAGCGGCGGCGGCAGTGGACCCGGCCCCGAGGTCCCCGCGGGCAGCAGCTCCGCGACGCGTTCCGCCAGACCGGCGACGGTCGGCTCCTCGAAGAGCGCCCGCAGAGGCAGCTCGATACCGAACCGGTCGGCAAGGCGCGAGACGAGCTGCGTCGCCAGCAGCGAGTGCCCGCCCAGCTCGAAGAAGTTGTCGCCCGCCCCGACCCGCTCGACCTCCAGGATGTCGGCCCAGATCGCGCACAGGCTCTCTTCGAGCGGCGTGCGCGGCGCGGTGAAGGCGGCCGTCGGCGCGGTCCGCGCCAGGTCCGGGGCGGGCAGCGCGGCGCGGTCCACCTTGCCGTGCGCCGTCAGCGGCAGGCCGTCGAGCAGCACGAAGGCAGCCGGCACCATGTACTCCGGCAGCGCCGCCTTGAGCAGGCGGCGCAGCTCCGGCACCAGGTCGCGGGCGAGCTCCGCGCGCCGCGCGTCGTTTGCATCGTTCGCGTCGTTCGCCCCGCCCGCCCGCCCGGCACGGGCGACGACGTAGGCGGCGAGCTGCCGTCCCGCGCCCGCGCCCGGCCCGGCCGCCACCATGGCCGCGACCGCCGCGGCGACGCCTGGGTGGCGCAGCAGGGCGCTCTCGATCTCTCCCAGCTCGATGCGGAAGCCGCGCAGCTTCACCTGGCCGTCGAGGCGGCCGATGAAGTCGAGGTTGCCGTCGGCAAGCACCCGGACCAGGTCGCCGGTGCGGTAGAGCCGGCTGCCCGCGTCTCCCTGGGAGGCCGCGAACGGATCGGGCACGAAACGCTCCGCCGTCAGCGCCGGCCGGCCCAGGTAGCCGCGCGCCACGCCGGCGCCGCCCAGCAGCAGCTCGCCGGGGATGCCGACCGGCGCCGGCTCGAGTCGGGCATCGACGACGTGGGCGCGCATGCCGTCGATCGGCCGCCCGATCGTGGGCGGGCGCCCGGCGACGGCCGCGGCAGAGCCGCAGGCGGGGGGCGGCGGGGTGGGCGCGATGCGGGCAAAGGTGGCGGCCACCGCCGCCTCGGTGGGGCCGTAATGGTTCACCAGCGCGAAGCTGAGCGGCCGGCGTGGCGCCCGGCGCAGCCGATCGCCGCCGGCGAGCAGCACGCGCAGCCGGAGCCCCGCGGGCGTGGCGCGCTCCGCGGCCTCGATCAGCTGCTCGGCAAGCGGCGTCGGCAGCAGGCAGAGGGTGATCCTCTCGGCCGCGAGCCAGGCGAGCAGCCGCGGCGCCGACAGCCGCACCTCCTCGTCCGGGACGTGGAGGCTGGCGCCCGCGGCCAGGAAGGGCCACAGCTCCAGCACCGACGCGTCGAAGGCCGGCGAGACGATCAGCGTCGCGCGGTCCCGCGCGCTCACGCCATAGGTGCGCAGGTGCCACCGCAAGAGGCCGGCGACACCCGCGTGCGAGACCCCGACGCCCTTGGGCTCGCCGGTCGAGCCCGAGGTGTAGATCACATAGGCCAGCTGCAGCGGGTCGGGCCGCGGCGCCGCACCGGCATCCGGAAGCGCCGCCGCCGCGCTCCCCGCTGCCGCCGCTGCGGCCGCCGCGACCGCCGCGGCCGCGTCACCCGCCGCCGCGTCACCCTCGCGCTCGGCCAGCCGCAGCACGCGCGCCTGCCGGGGCAGCCACGCGGGTCTCTCCTCGCCGCCGCCGGCCAGCAACAGCGCCGGCATGCCGCTCTGCGCGGCGATGGCGGCCAGCCGCTCCTCCGGGTACGCCGGGTCGAGCGGCAGGTAGCAGCCGCCGGCGAGCAGCACCGCCAGCGCTCCCACCGCCAGCTCCGGCGAACGACCGGCGCAAAGACCCACCGGCACGTCGGGATCGATGCCCAGCGCACGCAGCTCCCGCGCCAGACGGCTGGCGCGCGCCAGCAGCTCCCCGTAGCGCAGCTCGCCATCCGGGCCCGCGACGGCCAGCGCCGCCGGCGTCAGGGCGGCCCGCGCCGCCACCTGACCGGCGATGCCCAAGGCCCCGAGACCTGCCAGCACGTCCTCGCCCGGTGCGCCGCCGCCTGGCCGGTCGGCCGCGGCTCCGCCGGTCGCCGGTCGCGGCACTCCCGGCTGGTCGTTCCACTCGCGCAGCAGCTGGTGCCGCTGGCCGTCGCCGAGCAGCGGCAGGGCCGAGAGCGGCAGCTCCTCATGGTCCAGGGCACCGCGCAGGAGCGTCTCGAGCTGCCCCGCGAGGCGGCAGGCGGTCGCCGCGTCGAACAGCTCGGCGCTGTAGGCGAGCACCAGGAGCAGCTCGTCGTCCGCCTCCCAGGCGTGCAGCTCGAGGTCGAACTGCACGGTGCGCGCCGTGGCCGCGATGGGCGCCAGCGCGATGCCCGGCAGCTCGACGCGGCCGACCGGGGCGTTCTGCATGGCGCAGACGGCCTGGAACAGCGGCGTCGAGGACAGGTGCCGCTCCGGCCGCAGCTCCCCGACCAGGCGCTCGAACGGCAGGTCCTGGTGGGCGTAGGCGGCGAGCGCCGTGCGCCGGGTCCGGGCGATCAGCTCGCCAAAGGGCGGGTCGCCCGCGAGGTCACCCCGCATCGCCAGCGTGTTGACGAAGAAGCCGATCAACGGCTCGACCTCGGTGCGGTGGCGGTTGGCGATCGGCGAGCCGACCACCAGGTCGCGCTGGCCGCTCAGCCGCCCGAGCAACGCCTGGAAGCCGGCGAGCAGGAGCATGTAGGGGCTCGCCTCGTGACGGCGCGCCAGCTGCGCCAGCCGCTGCGTGAGCCCGGCGTCGAACGTCGCGCGCAGCCGCGCCCCGCGCAGGGTCTGCATAGCCGGCCGGGGACGGTCCGCCGGCAGCGCGAGCGCGGCAGGAGCGCCGGCCAGCTGCTGCCGCCAGTAGGCGATCTGGCGCTCCAGCACCTCACCGCTGAGCCAGCCCCGCTGCCAGACGGCGAAGTCGGCGTACTGGATGGCGAGGCCAGGCAGGGGAGAGGGCGAGGCGAGGCCGTCACCAGCGGCCAGGTGGGCCAGGCGGGTGTAGAGGGTCGAGACCTCCCGCACCAGCACGCCCATGGACCAGCCGTCCGAGACGATGTGGTGCATGCCGAGCAGCAGCGCGTGCTCCGCCGGTCCGAGCCGCAGCAGGACGGTGCGGAGCAGCGGCCCGCGCACCAGGTCGAAGGGCCGCTCGACCTCCTCTTGCGCCAACCGGCGGGCAGCCGCGGCGCGCACCGTCGCGGGCAGGGCGCCGAGATCGACGCGCGGCAGGAGGAACCGCGCGGCCGGCGGCGCGATCACCTGCACCGGCTGGCCGTCGCGCTCCGCGAAGGTGGTGCGCAGCGCCTCGTGACGGCGCACCACCTCGCCGAGCGCCGCCGCCAGCGCCGCCGGTACCAGGCCGCCCTCGATGCGCAGCGCCAGAGGGACGTTGTAGGCAGGGTTGCCCGGCACCAGACGGTCCATGAACCAGAGCCGCTCCTGCGCGAAAGAGGCGGGTACCGGGTCGAGCCCCGCCGGCCGGCGCGGGATGCGCGCCGCCGCGGCGCCGGCGCGCTGCGCTTGCTGCTGGCGCTTGCGCACCTGCTCGAAGAGCCGCGCCCGCTGCTCGCGGGTGAGCTCCGCCAGGCGCTCGCGCGCCGGTGCCGGGCTCTTCGTCACGCCTGCTCCAGCTCGCGCAGCGCGTCGTCGAGGAGCGTGGCATCGGCCTCTGCCAGCTCGCGGTCCACGATGCGGTCGGCGAGACCGCCCAGGTCTGGCGCGTCGAACACCATCTGCAGCGTCACCGGCAGGCCGTGCTCCTGGCCGAGGCGCGACACCAGCTGGGTGGCGAGCAGCGAATGCCCGCCCAGGGCGAAGAAGTTGTCGCGCAGGCTGACGTCCTCGACGCCGAGCAGCTCCGCGGCCACGCCGGCGAGCAGCTGTTCGAGCGGCGTCTCGGGAGCGGCTCGGCCGCCGGCTGCCGGCGCGGGGCGCTCGGGTGCCGGGAGCGCCGCGCGGTCGAGCTTGCCGTTGGGCGTGAGCGGCAGCGCGTCGAGCACCACCAGGGCGGCCGGGACCATGTGCTCCGGCAGGCGTTCGGCGAGGAACCGGCGCAGCTCGGGAACCAGCTGCCGCTCCTCGCCGGCACGCAGCGGATCGTTCGCCCAAGCGCTCCAAACCGTCTCCGGCGTCCCTGCCGTGACGGCGGGAGCGGCGGCAGGCGCGGCGGTCTCCCCGAGGCCGATCAGGCCCGGCACGGCGATCCCTGCCGGTGCTGCGGCCGCCGGCGCCGGCCGCGGCTGTCGGAAGACGGCCTCCATGCGGCCGTCCGCCCCCCCGGTCGCTCCCGGCCACGCAACCTCTGCGGCCCAGCCCAGCCGCTCCGCCAGCGACCACAGCTCCTGGGGGTCGATCGCATCACGGCTCGCCGCCGCCGCGCGGCGGTCGATCTCGGCGCGCAGCTCGGCGACGGTCTCCATCTCCTCGATCTCCCACCCGCCGCCCGTCAGCAGCTCGCGGGCGGCGCCCGCGGCGGCAAGCCGCGCGTTGGGGATACCGGCGACCGCGACCGCGGCGGCAGCGCCCGCCGCGTCCCTGCCGCGCTCCGCCCCGCCGCGCAGGATGCGCTCGAGCGCTGCCAGGGTGAGCCCATCCGCCTCCCATTGCAGGCGGCGGACCGGCGCGGCGGCGCCCCCTGCCATGACCGCGGGCGCGGCGGCCGGCGCCGGCGGCCCGACGTGGAGCACCACGTCGTAGCGGAAGCAGGTCAGCTCGTTGGCATGGCGGCCGCGCTTGAGCTGCACCTCGACGCGGCGGATGGCGGGCCAGCGGTGCGCGAGGGCATGGAAGAAGGCGGGATCGATCACCAGCTCCTCCTCCTGCGCCACCCGGCGCCGCACCCGACGCGCCAGCTCGGCGGCGGGCAGCGAGCCCGACGCGCGTGCGAGCTCGACGGACGCATGGAAGGCCGGCAGCAGCGGCAGGCTGCGCACGTCGCCGACGAAGACCGCGCCGGTGCCGCCGCCCGCTGCGCGCGCCGGGTCCGCCGTGGCCGCCACGGTGGCGACCGCCCGCGCGAGGACGCGCAGCAGGTAGTCGATCCCCGGGAAGTACTGGATGACCGAGTTGAGGACCACCAGGTCGAAATCGCCCGGGGCGATGCCGTTCCAGTCGTCAGCCGGGCGCTGGTCGAGCTCCACGTTCGCGAGGCCGCGGCGCGACGCTTCGGCGTGGACCTGTGCCAGCGCCACCGCCGAGAAGTCAGTGCCGCGGTAGCGCTCAGCGCCGGGCGCGACGCGGAACAGCACCAGGCCGGTGCCGCAGCCCACCTCGAGCACCCGCCGGTGCGGCAGCGCGAGGACGCGGCCGGCAACGCCGTCCAGCCACTCGCGCATCTCGGCCACCGGGATCGGCTCGCCGGTATAGCTGCTGTGCCATCCCTGGACGTTGAAGGCGGCGTCCCCGGCCGCCTCCTCCGGCAGCCGCCGCGCATACGTCTGGTCGTACAGCTCGCGCCACTGCTCGATGCGGCGCCGCGCCGGCCCCGCCGCGTCATCGGCTGCGGGAAGGCCCGCCGGCGTTGCGGCGGCATGCGGCACGACGTAGCCGACCAGCCGCCTGCCGGCGGCACCGGGCTCTTCGCGCGCCACCACCGCGGCGGCGCCGACCCGCGGGTGGTCGCGGAGCGCGGACTCCACCTCGCCCAGCTCGACGCGGAAGCCGCGCAGCTTCACCTGGCCATCGCGGCGGCCACGGAACTCCACGAGACCGCCGCCGGTGCGGCGGACCACGTCGCCGGTGCGATAGAGGCGGCTGCCGGTCGAGCCGGGCGGCGCGAACGGGTCGGGCCGGAAGCGGTCGGCGGTGAGGTCGGGCCTCCCGACGTAGCCGCGCGCCAGCCCGTCGCCGCCCGCCCACAGCTCCCCCCAGGCACCGGCCGGCACCGGCTCCTGGTCCGGCCCCAGCACCTGCACCCGCGTGTTGCCGATGGGGCGGCCGAGCGGCACGGTCGCTCCGATCGCCGCCGCATCACGGATCGCGTGACAGCAGGAGAAAGTGGTGACCTCGGTCGGGCCATAGCCGTTGACGAGCGTCACGCCGGGCACCGCGGCGAGCGCCCGCCGCACCTGCGCCGGCGACAGCACGTCCCCTCCCGCGAGCAGCTGGCCGAGAGACGAGAGCGCCGCCGGCTGCTCCTCCACCACGGCGTGGAAGAGCCCGGCGGTCAGCCAGAGCGTGGTCACGCGAAAGCGCCAGAGGGCCGCTGCGAGGTCCTGCAGCGACGGACGGCGCCGCGGGAACAGCGCCAGCCGCCCGCCGTTGAGCAGCGGCGCCCAGATCTCGAGGGTGGAGGCGTCGAACGAGAGCGGCGCGAGCTGCAGGAAGACCTGCCGCGGTCCGAGGTCGGCAAAGCCGCTCGCCCGCACCAGTCTGACGATGGCGCGCTGGCTGACGCCGACGCCCTTGGGGCTGCCGGTCGAGCCGGAGGTGTACATGACGTAGGCGAGGCGGCCGGGATCGTCTCCCGCGGCAGCGAGGGCGTCGCGAGCCCCGCCGCCCGGCGGCCCCAAGGCAGGCCGCGCGGCGGCGAGCGCGAGCACCACGGGCGCGCCCACCTCGGGCGGCAGGCCGGCGAGCAGCTCCGGGTCGCCCAGCAGCACGCTCGCCCCCGAGTCGGCGAGCAGCCAGGCGAGGCGCGCCGCCGGGTCGGCAGGATCGAGCGGCACGTAAGCGCCGCCCGCGGCGAGGATGGCGATGACCGCGGCCACCAGGGCGGGCGACCGCCGGGCGAGCAGGGCCACCCGCACCTCGGGGCCAACACCCGCGGCGGCGAGGCGGTGCGCGAGCCGGGCGGCCCAGGCTGCCAGCTCGCCGTAGGTCAGCTCGCCCTCCTCGGCCGAGACTGCCACGGCGTCCGGGCGCCTCTGCACCTGCTCCGCGAAGAGCGCCGCGATGCCGCGCTCCGGCAGCGCCGCGGCGGTGTCGTTCCACTCGGCCAGCAGCTGGTGGCGCTCGGCGGCCGGCAGCAGGTCGAGGCCGGCGAGCCGCCGCATTGGGTCCGCGGCAACCGCCGCCAGCAGGGCTTCGAGACGGCCCAGCAGGCGCAGCGCCGTCGGCGCATCGAAGAGATCGGTGCTCCAGGTGAGCTGGACGGCGAGCCCGTCCGCGACCTCGGTGAAGAAGATCTCCAGGTCGAAGCGCGTGGAGGGCGAGCCGATCTCGAGCGGCGCCAGCGTCACGCCGGGCAACGCGATCGGCCGCAGCGGCGTGTTCTGGACCGCGAACATGACCTGGAACAGAGGGTTGTGCGCCAGCCGGCGCTCCGGGCGCAGCTCCTCGACCAGGCGCTCGAACGGCAGGTCCTGGAACGAGTAGGCGTCGAGGGCCGCGCGCCGGGCGCGCGCCTGGAGCTCGGCAAACGGCGGGTCGCCCGCCAGGTCGCCGCGCAGCACCAGCGTGTTGACGAAGAAGCCGATCAGCGGCTCGATCTCCGCCCGCGTGCGGTTGGCGATCGGCGAGCCCAGGACGACGTCGTCCTGCCCCGCCCAGCGCCCCAGCAGCGCCTGCACGGCGGCGAGCAGCAGCATGAACAGCGTGGCGTCGGCGCGCCGCGCCTGGGCCGTCAGCGCGTGCGCCAAAGGCGCCGCGACGGCGTGCAGGCGCGTCCTGCCGCGGTAGCTCTGCATCGGCGGGCGCGGCCGGTCGATCGGCAGGTCGAGCGCCGGGACGCCGGCCAGCTGCCGGCGCCAGTAGTCGAGCTGGCGATCGAGCGCCGCACCCTGCAGCCACCCGCGCTGCCAGAGCGCGAAGTCGGCATACTGCACTGGCAGCCGCGGCAGTCCCCCGGTGGGGTCCTCCGCCGGCCCGCCGGCGCCTGCCGCGGCTGCCGGCGCGGCGCTCGCGGTGATCGCGGCGAGCGCGGCGACCGCGGCGACCCCGGCGACCGCCGCGCGGTAGAGCGCCGAGAGCTCGTCCACCATCACGCCGACGGACCAGCCGTCGGCGGCAATGTGGTGGGCGACCAGCAGCAGCGCGTGCTCGTCCGCGGCGAGCCGGATGGCGAGCTGGCGCAGCACCGGGCCGCGCTCGAGGTCGAAGGGGCGCACCGCCTCGGCGCCGGCAAGGCGCCGTGCCACCGCGGCGCGCGTCCCCGCGGGCAGCGCCATGAGGTCCACCACCGGCAGCACCCGCGTCGCCGGCGGCTCGACGACCTGCACCGGCCGCGCCTCCTTGCGGGGCACCCCGCCCGAGGCAGGGACCCCAGGCATCGGATACACGGTGCGCAGCACCTCGTGCCGCAGCACGATCGCCGCCAGCGCCGCGGCCAGCGCGCGCAGCGAGAGGTCGCCGCGCGCCACCAGGGCGACCGGGATGTTGTAGGCGGAGCCGCCGGGCGCCAGGCGGTCCAGGAACCACAGGCGCTCCTGGGCGAAGGAGAGCGGCAGCTCGGCCGGCCGCACGGCGCGCCCGAGCGGCGGGGGCGCGGGCAGGCCGTCCTGCTGCCGTGCCGCCAGGGCCGCCGCGACCGCCGCCGCGAGCGCCGCGACCGTCGGCGCCCGGGAGATCGCGCGCACCGGCAGCTCGGCCCCGGTGGCCGCCCGCAGCCGGCTGATGACCTGGGTGGCGAGCAGCGAGTGCCCGCCCAGCTCGAAGAAGCTGGCGTGGCGCGCGACGCCCGGCAGGTCGAGGACCTGGCACCAGATGCCCGCCACCAGCTCCTCCAGGGGACGGTCCTGGGTGCCGGCGCCGAGCGCGTTCGCCGGCGCCGCCGCGGCAGACCCGGCGCTCCCCACCGCGGTCCGGTTGCCGTTCATGGCCCCGGGCGCCGGCCCGCCACCGGCCGGCGGCAGCGCCGCGAGCAGGCGGCCGCGGTCCACCTTGCCGTGGGCCGAGCGCGGCAGCTGCGGCACCGCGATGAAGGCCGACGGCACCATGTAGAGCGGCAGACCCGCCGCCAGGTGGGCATGGAGGTCGGCCGCCGGCGCACCGGCGCCGGCCGGCACGTACCAGGCGATGAGCTGATTGTCGCCGGCGGCATCCGGCCGCGCCGCCACCGCCGCCTCGCGCACCGCCGGGTGCGCCGCGAGCGCCGCCTCAATCTCGCCGGGCTCGACGCGGAAGCCGCGCACCTTGACCTGGTCGTCGGTGCGGCCGAGGAACTCCAGGGCGCCGCCGGCCGCGGCCACCTGCCGCACGAGATCGCCGGTGCGGTAGAAGCGGCGGCCGGCGACGGTGACGAAGCGCTCGGCCGTCAGCTCGTCGCGGCGGAAGTAGCCGCGCGCCACCCCGCGGCCGGCGATCCACAGCTCGCCCGGCACCCCCGGCGGCACCAGCGCCCCGCTCGCCCCGCCTCCCAGGCGGCGGTCCACGACGCGCACCTCGCAGCCGCTGAGCGGCCAGCCGATGAGCGCCCGCGCGGGCCGCAGGTGGCGCCCGATGTGCAGGCCGGTGCAGACGATCGTCGTCTCGGTGGGCCCGTACATCACGTGCAGCTCGCTGGCGGGGAAGGCCGCCAGCAGCTGCTCCTGCAACGCGGGCGGCACCAGCTCGGCGCCGGTGTTGATCGCCGCCAGCTCGGCGAAGCGCTCCGCCGCGGCGCTCTCGCGCACCGTGGCGGCCGCCTGCCGCAGCAGCGCCGGCGGCCCGAAGAGCAGCACCGTCGAGCGCGCCAGCAGAGCGAGCAGGGAGGGGGGATCGAGCAGCTCGTCGCTGCCGGCGATCTCGCATTGGGCGCCCACCAGCAGCGGCGCGAAGAGATCGCCGAGCGCCGCGTCGAAGCTGTGCCGCGCCAGGTTGGGGACGCGGTCCCCCGGCGCCAGCCGGAGGTAGCCGGCGAAGGCGGCGAGCACCGCCGCGAGGCTGCCGTGCTCGACCGCGACCGCCTTGGGGCGCCCGGTCGTCCCCGAGGTGTAGATCAGGTAGGCCAGGCGCTCCGGCCGCGCACCCGGCAGGTCCGCGGCCGCCGGCGCGCCGCTCGCCGCGGCAGGCGGCAGGACCGCCGCGTCCAGGTCGAGAGCGTGGAAGCCGCGGGCCGGCGTGAAGGGGAGCGGGCCGCGATGGACGAGCAGCGCCGGCTCCGCGTCGGCGAGGAGCGCCAGCAGCCGCGCCGCGGGGGCATCGGGATCGAGCGGCACGAAGGCACCGCCGGCCTTCCAGACGGCGAGCATGACCAGCGGCACGTCGAGCGTACGGCCGAGCAGCAGGGCGACGCGCGACTCGACGCCGACGCCCGCCGCCCGCAGCCGCGCCGCCAGCTCGCCGGCGCGGCGCTCGAGCTCGCCATAGGAGAGCGCCCTGCCGCCGGCGACCACCGCCACCGCCGCCGGCGTGCACGCCGCCTGCACGGCGACGCGCTCCGGCACCGTCCAGGTGGGCAGCGGCCGCGCCGTGTCGTTCCACTCGTGCAGCACCTGGTGGCGACCCGCCGCGGAGAGCACCGGCAGCGCCGAGAGCGGCGCGTCGGGATCGGCCACCGCCGCCGCGACCTGCAGCAGCAGGCGCTCGACCTGCCGCTCGGCCGTGGCCGCGTCGAACAGGTCGGAGTCGTAGTCGAGCGAGCCCGAGAGGCTCCCCGGCTCCGGCGTGCCCAGCGTGCGCGCCGCGCTCGCGGCCCCGGGCGCCGCGGCGGCGTGGTCGATCAGGCTCAGCATCAGGTCGTACCGCGACCTGCCGTCGAACACGTCGACCGACTCGCAAGCGATGCCGGCGAGTCCCGCCTTGGAGTACTGGCCGTCGAGCACCTGCACCAGCGCTTGGACCAGCGGCTGCCGGCCGGTGTCGCGCTCGGGCTGCAACGCCTCGACCAGCTTCCCGAACGGCAGGTCCTGATGCGCGAACGCTCCCAGCGCCGCGCCGCGCGCGCGGGCGAGCAGCTGGCGCCAGCTAGGATCGCCTGCCAGGTCGATGGCGAAGGGCACCTGCGTCAGGAAGCAGCCGAGCACCGCTTCGAGCTCGGGCCGGATGCGGTTGGCGTTGTTGGCCCCGAGGATCAACCTCTCCTGCCCCGAGTCGCGATGGACGAGCGCCGCAAACGCCGCCAGCACGGCCATGAACGGGGTCGCTCCCTCGCCACGGGCGAGCGCCCGCAGGCCCGCCGCCGTCGCGGCGGGCAGGACGACCGCGCGCCGGCCGCCGCGCGTGCGCGGCACGGCCTGGCGCGGCCGGTCGGTCGGCAGGTCGAGCACCAGCGGCACGCCGGACAGCTGCTCGCGCCACCAGGAGACGAGCGTCGCGAGGGTACTGCCCTCTAGCCAGCGACGTTGCCAGAGCGCGAAATCCGGGTAGTGCAAGGGCGGCGCCGGCAGCCGCGGGGAGCGGCCTGCCAGCAGGGCGTCGTAGAGCGCCGCCAGCTCTCCCCAGGCGATGTGGAACGAGAGCCAGTCGGTCACCAGGTGATGGACGGTGAGCACGCAGAGGTGGTCCTCGAAACCCAGGCGCAGCAGGCACGAGCGCACCAGCGGACCGCGCTCGACGTCCAGGGGTGCCGCCGAGTCGGCGCCGGCCAGGCGCAGCGCCAGGGTCTCGCGCACGGCGCGCGGCAGGGCCGCGAGATCGACGATCGGCAGCGGTTGGCGGCGCTCGGCGAGCACCCGCTGCAACGGGCGGCCGCCGGCGACCGGAAAGACCGTGCGCCAGGCGGCGTGGCGCGCCACGATGGCCGCCAGGGCCGCGGCGAGCGCCGGCACCGAGAGCGGACCGCCCATGCGCGTGGCGGCGGTGAGGTTGAGGCCGGCGTGACCGGGGTAGAGCTGCTCCATGAACCAGAAGCGCTCCTGGTCGAGCGACAGCGGCCAGTCGCCCTCACCGGTCGGGCCGCTCACCGGCGGCACCGGCGGGGGCCTGAGCGCCTGCGCCGCCTCCTGCTGGCGGCGGCGCAGCTGCTCGAAGAGCGCCCGCTGCTCGGGGCCGAGGCCGGCGATGCGGTCCGCGATGCCGCTCATCGCGGCTCCGTGCCGGCGCCGGTACGTGCCGCCAGCTGCGAGAGCGAAGCGTCGGGATCGGCCAGGCCCGCGTCGAGCAAGCGGTATAACAGGTCGAGCCAGCGGGCCACGGTCGCGCCGGCGAAGACGTCGGCGTTGTATTCGAGCACGCCGCCGAGCCCCTCGTCCGGATCGTCGTAGAGGCCGAACAGCAGGTCCCAGCGCGAGTTGCCGTCGTAGAGATGGATCGGCCGGAAGGTGAGCCCGGCGCGCGACGACGAGCTGCCCAGCCGCTGTAGCACCAGCAGCAGCACCTGCACGACCGGGTACCGGCTGCGGTCCTCGCCTCCTCCCAGCGCTTCGACGAGCAGGCTGAAGGGCAGGTTCTGATGAGCATAGGCCGCGAGCGCCGCGCGCCGGCTGCGCGCCAGCAGCTCGCGGAAGCTCGGATCGCCGCCGAGGTCGGCGGCGAAGGGGATCTGGTTCAGGAACAAGCCTGCCACCGGCGCGAGCTCCGGCCGGGCGCGGTTGGCGCCGTTGGAGCCGACGATCAGCTTCTCGCGGCCGGTGAGGCGCCAGAGCAGCGCGTAGACCACGGCAAGCATCGCCATGAAGGTCGTCGCCGAGGCGGCGCGGGCGAGGGCGCGCAGGCGCTGGCTGCGCGCCGCGCCCACCGCAATCCGCAGCATCCCGCCGCGCTGGCTCTGCACCGGCGGGCGGGGCCGGTCGGCGGGGAGGTCGAGCACCAGCGGGAAGCCGGCGAGCTGCGCCCGCCAGAAGCGCGTCTCCTCGGCCAGCACCTCGCCGCGCCACCAGCCACGCTCCCACAGCACGTAGTCGGGATACTGCAACGGCAGGGGCGCCAGGCGGACAGGGTGCCCCGCCTGCAGCGCCTCGTAGACCGCCAGCAGCTCGCCATAGAACACCTGGAAGCTGATCCAGTCGGTCGCCAGGTGATGGATGGTGACCAGCAACAGGTGCTCGCGGTCGGCCAGCCGCACCAGGGCCAGCCGCAGCAGCGGCCCGCGCGCGAGGTCGAACGGCTGGCGCGTGTGCTCGTAGACGGCGGCGAGCGCGGCGGCCTCGCGGCGCGCCGCCGGCAGGCCGCGCAGGTCGAGCAGCGACGCCGCGGGAGCCAGGAACGCGAGCACCCGCTGCACCGGCCTGTCGCCCGCACGCGGGAACACGGTGCGCCAGGCGGCGTGGCGGCGGACCAGGACGTGGAGGGCGGCAAGCAACGCCGGCAGATCCACCGGGCCGGTGACGCGACTCCCGGCGTCGACGTTCCAGGACACCAGGCCGGGGTCCTCCTGGTGCAGCCGCCAGATCCGCTCCTGGTCGCGGGAGAGCGGCCAGTCGCCCAGGCCCAGAGGGCCCGAGACCGGCGCCACCGGCGGCGGCAGGCGCGTCACCGCCGGCCCCGGCGAGGGTGCCTGCCCCGGCCCTCCGGTGGCGCCGCGGCGCAGCGCTGCGAGCAGCGCCCGCTGCTCTGGCGAGAGAGAGGCCAGACGCTCGGCGATCCCCATCTCAGGCCCCCAGCTCCGCCAGGCGCGCCGCCGCCTCTGCCGGCGACAGCTCCTCGACCTGGGCGAGCAGCGCCTCGAGTTCCGCCGGGTCGGGCTCGCCGCGCGCACGCCGCACCAGCGCGGCGAGCTGCGCCACGGTCGGCGCCTCGAAGACGGTGGTTACTGGCAGATCGACGTCCAGGAGCTGCCGCAGGCGGGTGACGACCTGGATGGCCAGCAGCGAATGGCCGCCGAGGTCGAGGAAATTGTCGTCGCGGCCGATTGGCTGGATGCCGAAGAGCTCCTGCCAGGTTTGGGCCAGCCGCTCCTCGAGCTCGTCCCGCGGCTGATCGTAGGGGGTCGGCAGCGCTGGGCGGGCCGCCTGCTCGCCGCCGCCGGCACCCAGCTGGGCCAGCAGCGACTCCGCGGTCACGCCGTCGGTCTCGGCCATCAGCTCGTGGAGGTCGCGCGCCGAGACGACCGCCGCGGCGAGCGGGCCAGCGAGCAGCCGCCCGAGCGCCTCGGCGCTCCGCGCCGCCGAGGCGCCATGGGCCCGCAGCTCCGCCTCCAGCTCCTGCGGCGTCAGGCCCGCCGTGCCGGCCCCCACGCCGGCGAGGAGCCAGCCGCCCCACTGGTAGGGATCCCAGTGGATGGCGATGGCGCGCACCCGGAGCGGCCGCCCGGGGGCTGCGCCCGCGGCGCCGCTCACCCCGGCGACCGTGCCGGCGGCCGACAGGTCGGCCTCGCGCCGCTCGGCGAGCGCCGCGAGCCAGGCGCCGGACGCGGCGAGATCGATCAGGCCGAGCCCGCCGGTGACCGCCGTGGTGGTGGAGCAGAGCACCAGGGTCGGGGGAGCCGCCTCCTGGCCCTCGTCGAGCGCGGCGAGGAGCGCCTCGACGCCGCGCTCGACGGATCTCAGGGCAGCGAGCAGCGCCGCCGGCGTCTTGAGCTGCAACAGGCCGCTCGCGGTACCGCCGCCGGCCCAGAAGGCGGTGGCGAGGGGACCCCAGGCGCCGCGGGCCGCGGCCACGGCGGCGCGGATCGCGGCGGCGTCCTCCGGGTCGGCGCGCTCGTAGCGCAGGCGGCCGTCGCCTCCGGCCTCGCGCTCGAGCAACAGCAGCCGATCGATGGCGGCAGCCGTTGCCGTGTCTGCCGCGGCGGCCGTGCCCACCGGCCGCGGCCGGCCCTCCCATGCCGCGCGCGGCGGGAAGTCCGCCGGCAGCAGCAGGCAGACCCGCGCCTGCCGGCCGCGCAGCAGGTGCTCGGCGATCGCCAGCCCCGGGCCCTGGGCCGGGCCAGCCGGCAGCACCACCAGGCAGACGTCGCCGCGGCCGCCCGGGGCGCCGCCGGCGCCGGGCGCGGCGGGCGGCGCCGGCAGGCGCACCCGCTCGAACTCGCGCACGAAGCGCTGGCGGCCGCGCAGCGCCAGCAGCGGCGCGAGCGGGCCGGCGGCGACCGCGCCGGCGATCTCGGCCAGCAGGCGCTCGGCCAGCCGCTCCGCCGCAGGTCCCGCGGGCGGCAGCACGACGTCGATCGCGCCGGCGGCGAGACGCGGCACCTCTTGGGGGATCACCTCGAGGGCGCCGAGCACGGTCGCCTTGGCGGGCTGGATGGTGTCGCCATCCAGCACCTCGGCCAGACCGTTCGCCACCACGATCAGGCGGCCGGAGCCGGAACCGGAGCCGGCCGCCGCCCCGGAGAGGTGGGCGGGAAGGCTGCCCACGGCACGCGCCAGCATGGCGACGCTCAGCAGGCCACCGGCCTGTGCCTGCTCGAACGACGGTTCGCCGGCGGTCAGGCTCCCCAGGTGGACGAGGCGCAAGGGCAGGCCGCCGGCCTGTCCGCACAGGTGGCGCAGCAGCGCCTCGTAGTCCTCGGGCCGGCCGGGATCGATGGCGAAAGCTCCGCCCCGCTCCGCGGCTCCCGCCGGCAGCACGGCGAAGCCCGTCCCGGGCGGTCCCGGCACCACCGTGGACACCTCGTGGCCCAGCTCGCGCAGGCCCGCTGCGAGCCGTGCCGCGATCTGGGCGGCGGCGGCCATGCCGCTCGCCTGACCGTCGCCATCGCCGCCGGGGAGCAGGAGGAGCCAGCGTCGGGCGGTGCCGCCGTCCTGCCCGGCAGGCGCCGCGCCGGGCCCGCCGCCGGCACCGCCCGACGCGGCGGTGCGCGGCGGCGGCAGCCGCTTCCAGACCGGCGCCCAGAACCAGTCGGCGAGGTCCGTGGCGCGGCCGGCCGCTGCCGGCGTGGCGGCGGACGCACCCGCCGGCGCCGGCGGATCGATCCAGCAGCGCTGACGCTCGAACGGGTAGGCGGGCAGCGCGACGCGCTGGCGCCGCTCGTTGCCATGGAGGCGGTCCCAGTCGACACGGCTCCCGGCGGTCCACAGGCGGCCCATCGCCGCGAGCAGGACCTCGACGTCCGAGCCATCTTCGTCGGCGCGCCGCATCGCCTGGGCCGTGACCAGGCCCGCGGCAGCGGCCGGATGCTGCCTGGCGAAGGTGCCCAGCATGGCGCCCGGGCCGACCTCCAGGAGCGCCTGCTCGGGCTCGGCCAGCAGCTCGCCGACGCCCTCGGCGAAGCGCACCGTGCCGCAGAGGTGCCGCGCCCAGTAGCCCGGATCTCCGAGGTCGCGGGCCGTCACCCAGGTCCCGGTCACGTTCGAGATCCAGGGGATCCGCGGCGGCGCCATCGCCGGCGCCATCGCCGTGAGGCGGGCCGCCGCCGGCGCCATGAGGCGGGAGTGGAAGGCGTGGCCCGTCCGCGGCCGCATGCAGACCGTCCCGCCCTCGCGCAGCCGCAGCTCGAGCGCCGCGACCGCCGCCAGGTCGCCGGCGACCACCGTGCAGTGAGGCCCGTTGGTGGCCGCCAGCGCCAGGTCCGCGCCGCCGCCGGCCAGCAGCGGCCGGACCTCCTCCTCGCCCAGCGGCACGACGAGCATCGCGCCCGCGGGCAGCTCGTCGATCCAGCGGGCCCGCTCCGCGACCAGGGAGAGCGCCTGCGGCAGCGACAGCGAGCCCGCGAGGCAGGCGGCGACGTACTCGCCCAGGCTGTAGCCGATCATCGCCCGCGGCGCCAGGCCCCACGCGAGCAGCAGCTGCCCGAGCGCGTACTCGACAACGAAACAGGCCGGCTGCGCGAAGCGCGTCCGCTGCAGGCGCTGCGCCATCTCGGACGCCGCGGTGGACGGCGCGGCCGCGGCGACCGCCGCCGCCGCGGCCGCGGGCGGGGCGCCGCGGTGCAGCAGCGCGCGCAGGTCGGGCGCCGCGGCGCCGCTCGCCTCCCGCTGCCGCCGCTCCCCGGGAGAGAACAGCAGCTGGCGCAGGTCGGCGCCGAGCCGTGGCGCCAGGAGCTCGGCGCACTCGTCGAGGTGCCGGCGGAAGACCGGCTCCTCCTCGTAGAGGTCGCGGCCCATGTCCACGTACTGGTCCCCGAGACCCGGGAACAGGAAGACCACCTGCCGCCCGGCACTCGCGGCGGCGGCGGCGACGCCGGCGGTGCCGGCGGCCGCGGCGGCCGGCAGGGCGCGCAGCGCCGCCGCCGCCCCGCGGCGATCGCGCGCCAGGACCGTCCGGCGGCAGGCGAGCTCGCGGCGGCCGGTTTGCAGCGTCCAGGCGACGTCGGCAAGGTCGGGATCGGCGCCGTCAGCAAGGTCGGGATCGGCGCCGTCAGCAAGGTCGGGATCGGCGCCGTCAGCGAGGTGGTCCGCCAGGCGCGCCGCCATGGCGGCGAGGGCGGCAGGGGTGCGCGCCGAGAGCGGCAGCAGCTGCCATCGCCCCGCGCCTGCCAAGCCGGGGGCGCGCCGCGGCGCCTCCTCGACCACCACGTGGGCGTTGGTGCCGCCGAGACCGAAGGAGCTCACGCCGGCACGGCGCGGCGCACCGCCCTGCACCCAGGGGGTCGCCCGGGTGGGCACGTAGAAGGGACCGCGGTCGAGATCGAGCTGCGGATTGGGGCTGCTGAAGTGCAGGCTGGGCGGCAGCGTGCGATGGACCAGCGCCAGCAGCGTCTTGATCAGACCGGCGATGCCGGCGGCGGCGTTGCAGTGGCCGATCGCCGTCTTGACCGAGCCGATCGCGCACGACCGCGCGCGTGGCGCCCGCGGGCTGCCGGCGGCGGCGGCGAACGCCTGGGTGAGCGCCGCGATCTCGACCGGATCGCCGAGCGGCGTGCCGCTGCCGTGCGCCTCCACGTAGCCGACGGTCTCCGGATCGACCCCCGCCATCATCAGGGCCTCGGAGATCGCCTCCGCCTGGCCGGCGACGCCCGGTGCGGTGAAGCCGACCTTTTGGGCGCCGTCGTTGTTGATCGCCGAGCCGCGGATCACGCCGTGGATGCGGTCGCCCTGGGCGAGGGCGTCGCCGAGCCGTTTCAAGACCACCAGACCGCAGCCGTTGCCCTCGACGGACCCGGCGGCCGCGCGGTCGAAGGCGCGGCAGTGGCCGTCGGGCGACATCACGCCGCCCTCCTCGTGGAGGTAGCCGGCGGCGAGCGGCACGCTGATCGAGACGCCACCGGCCAGCGCCAGATCGCACTCGCCCCCGAGCAGGCTCTGGCAGGCCGCGTGGACGGCCACCAGCGAGGTCGAGCAAGCGGTCTGCACGGTCACGCTCGGTCCCCGCAGATCGAGCGCATACGCGGCCCGGGTGGCCAGGAAGTCGGGCTCGTTGAGCAGCAGCGCCGGCAGGACGCCCTGGCCTTCCAGGCGCTCGCGGTGCGGCAGGAGGTTCGCCATCAGGTAGGTGTTGGCGCCGGCGCCGGCCCAGATGCCGGCCCGGCCGGGAAAGCGGTGCGGGTCGCAGGCGGCGTCCTCGAGCGCCTCCCAGGCACATTCGAGGAACACCCGGTGCTGAGGGTCCATCATCTCTGCCTCGCGCGGCGTCAGGCCGAACAGCGCGGCGTCGAACATCTCGGCCCCGGCGAGCACGCCCTTGGCGGGTACGTAGCGGGGATCGTGCCGCTCGGCGGCGTCGATCCCGGCCGCCGCCAGCTCCTCGTCGCTGAACCGTGAGATCGCCTCCACGCCGTCGCGCAGGTTGCGCCAGAAGGCGGCGGCATCGGGGGCGCCCGGGAAGCGCGCGGCGAGCCCGATCACGGCGATGCCCGCCGCGACGGCGGGCTGGGTCTCCGGCTCGCCGCGCGGGGTGGCCGCGGCGGCGGGCAGGGCTGCGGGCTCGCCGGACGGCATGCTGCCGTCCGCGCGGCCGGTGTGCTCGGTCATGGGAGGTCTCTCCTGGTTGGATCGCGCCGCGGGCTCGGACGCCGGCCCGGCCGCTGCAGCTGGCGCATCGCCTCGCGGCGGACCTCGGTCCGGGCGCGCTGGCGCGCCGCCGCGGCCGCCGCCTCGCTGTCCGCCCTCTCGCTGCCGCCGTCCAGGCTGTGCGCCAGGCTCGCGATCGTGGGATGCCGGAACAGCTCGAGGGTCGGGATCTCGCGCCCCAGCGCCTGGCGGAGCCGGCTCTGTAGCTGGATGATCAGCAGCGAGCTGCCGCCGGCAGCGAAGAAGTTCTCGTCGACGCCGACCTCGGGGAGCGCGAGGAGGTCGCGCCAGACCGCCGCGATCGTGCGCTCGAGGTCGTTGCGCGGCGGCACGTAGGCGCCGCCGCCATGGCTGCCATTGCCGCGGCTACCGCCGCCGGTGCCGGCGGCCGCCGGCGCCGGCAGGGCCATGCGGTCGAGCTTGCCGGCGCTGGTCAGGGGCATGGCCGGGAGCTCCACCCAGCGCCAGGGCACCATCGCTTCCGGGAGCGTCGCCAGCAGCGCCGCGCGCAGCTCGGCGGCCACCGGCGCCGGCTGCCGGGCCGCGACGAAGTAGCCGATCAGGCGGGTCTCGCCGCTGCCGTCCTCGTGCGCCGCGACCGCCGCCTCGCGCACTCCGGGATGGCGGCCGAGCGCCGCCTCGACCTCGCCCAGCTCGAGGCGCTGGCCGCGCACCTTGACCTGCTGGTCGAGCCGGCCCAGGAACTCGAGCTCGCCATCCGCCCGCGCCCGCACCAGGTCCCCGGTGCGGTAGAGGCGGCCGCCCGGGCCACCCGCGCCACCCGCGGGCACCGTCGGGCCGGCGAACGGGTCGGGGACGAAGCGCTCGGCGGTCAGCTCGGGGCGTCCCAGGTAGCCGCGGGCGAGGCCGCCGCCCCCCAGCAACAGCTCCCCCGCCACGCCGATGGGCGCCGGCACGAGCCCGGCCGTCACCACGTGAGCGCGGGCGGCCGCCACCGGGCGGCCGATGGCCGGCGGCCGCGCCGGTGCCCCGGCCGCCGCGGCCGGTTCCGGCGCGACGCCGGCGCCGGTCGCGATCACCGTGCATTCGGCCGGTCCATAGTGGTTGACGAAGGCGAAGGGCAGCGGGCCGCGCGGCCGGCGGCGCAGCCGGTCGCCGCCGGTCTGCAGGGCACGCAGCCGGAGCCCGGGCGGCACGCCGTGCTCGTCCAGTGCCGCGAGCAGCTGCTCGGCGAGCGGCGTGGGCAGGAAGCAGAGCGTGATGCCCTCGGCCGCCAGCCAGGCCAGGAGCCGTGCCGGCGAGAGCCGCACCTCCTCGTCGGGCACGTGCAGGCTGGCCCCCGCGGCCAGCTGCGGCCAGATCTCCAGCACCGACGCGTCGAAGCCGGGCGAGGCGAGCAGCGTGGCGCGGTCCGCCGGTCCCACCTGATAGGCGGCGCCCCACCAGCGCACCAGGCCCGCGAGCCCGCCGTGCGTGATCTCGACGCCCTTGGGCCGGCCCGTGGACCCCGAGGTGTAGATCACGTAGGCCACGCCGGCCGGTGGCGATGGGGCCGGGAGCGCCACGTCCGCGGGTGCTGGGAGCGCCACGTCCGCGGGCGCCGGCAGCGCCACGTCCGCGGGTGTCGGGAGCGCCACGTCCGCGGGCGCCGGCGCCGCCAGCTCCAGGCAGACGGTCTCGACGCCCGGTAGCGCCGAGGCCCTCGCGGCCAGGGCGGCCAGGCGCGGGCGATCCGTGACCAGCAGTGGCGCACCCGCGTCGGCCACCACCGCGCAGACGCGCTCGACCGGCCAGGCGGGATCGAGCGGCAGGTAGGGGCCGCCCGCCTTCCAGGCGGCGAGCGCCGCCACGATCAGCTCGGGCGAGCGCTCCAGCCAGAGCGCCGCCGGCGCGCCGGGACCGACCCCGGCCTGGCACGCCCGGCGCGCCAGGTCGCCGGCCCGCGCGTCGATCTCGCCATAGGTGAACTGCCGCGCCCCATGCGCGACCGCCAGCGCCGCCGGCCGGCGCGCGGCCCAGGCCGCGACGAGCCGGTGCGCCGAGGGCGGCTCGCCGGCCGTCACCGGGCGGTCGTTCCACTCGTGGAGCACCTGGTGGAGCTCGGCGGCGGCGAGCAGCGGCACCTCGTCCAGGCGGGCCCGCGGGTCGGCGACGAGGTTGCCCAACAGGGTCGCGAAGTGCCGCGCCAGGCGGGCCGCCGTCGGCGCGTCGAAGAGGTCGGTCGCGAACTGCAGCGCTCCCTCGAAGCAGCCCCCGGTGCCCGCCGCGAAGGCCCAGGTGAGATCGAACCGGGCCACCGGCAACGGCAGCTCCTCGGGGGACAGGCGGACGGCGGGGAGACCGCCGGCGCCGCCCAGCTCGGCCGCCGGCAGCGGCGCGTTCTGCAGCGCCAGGGCGACCTGGAAGAGCGGCGAGCGCGACGGGTCGCGCTGCGGATGCAGCTCGTCGACCAGCTTCTCGAACGGCAGGTCCTGATGGGCGTAGGCGCCCAGGTTCGCCTCGCGCACCTGCCGCAGCAGCTGGTCGAAGCTCGCCGCCCGCCCGACCGCGGCGCGCAGCACGAGGGTGTTGACGAAGAAGCCGATCAGCCCCTCGGTCTCGATGCGGTTGCGGTTGGCGATCGGCGTGCCGATCACGACGTCGTGCTGGCCGCTGGCGCGCGCCAGGAGGGTGAAGAGGCCGCCCGCCAGCACCATGAACGGAGTGACGCCGGCGCGCCGGCCGAGCGCCAGCAGCCGCGCCGCGAGCGGCGCCGCGAGGTCGCAGCGCAGCTCGGCGCCGCGCATCGCCGCCAGCGCCGGCCGCGGGCGGTCGGTGGGCAACGCGAGCGCGGCGGGAGCGTCCGCGAGCCGTTCACGCCACCACGCCAGCTGCCGTTCCAGCACGTCGCCGGCGAGCCAGGCGCGCTGCCAGATCGCGAAGTCGGCGTACTGCACCGGCAGCGCGGGCAGCGGCGCTCCGGCATAGAGCGCCCTGACCTCGCGCACCAGCACGCCCAGCGACCAGCCGTCGCCGGCGATGTGGTGCAGCCCGACACAGAGCCAGCCGTCCGCCGCGCCGCCCGGCAGCAGCAGGACGCGCAGCAGCGGTCCGCGCGCGAGGTCGAACGGCGCGCCGCCGAAGCGCGCGGCGACGCGGTGCGCCTCGGCCGCGCGCCGCCCGGGAGGCAGCCCGCCGAGATCGGCGACCGCCAGCGGCAGGCCCGACGCACCCGGGGGCAGGCCGGCCGCGGCAGGCAGCACCACCTGCGCCGGCACGCCGTCGTGCTCGGCGAAGACGGTGCGCAGCACCTCGTGGCGGTCGGCGAGGCCGGCGAGCGCCGCGGCGAGCCGGACGCGGTCGAGCCTGCCCGCGGAGCGCAGCAGCAGCAGCAGGTTGTAGGCGGGCCCGGCCTGCAGGTGGTCGAGGAACCAGAGGCGCTCCTGCGCGAAGGAGAGCGGCAGGTCGCCGGCGCGCGCCTGGCGGCGCAGCGGCGGTGCCGGCGGCGCCGGCGGCGTGCTACCGCGCAGCTCCTCGATCGCGCCGGCGAGGGCCGCGAGCGTCGGCGCCTCGAACAGGCGGCGCAGCGGCAGCTCGACGGCGAAGACCTCGCGCACGCGGGAGGCGACCTGGGTCGCCAGCAGCGAGTGGCCACCCAGCGCGAAGAAATCGTCCTCGGCGCCGACGCGCTGGACCGCCAGGACCTCGCGCCAGATCCCGGCGAGCAGCTCCTCGGCCGGCGTGCTCGGCGCGGCGAGACCGCTCGCGGCGGGTCCGCCATCGCCCCAGCTCCCAAGGCCCTCCAGGCTGCCCAGCGCGCGGCGGTCGAGCTTGCCGGTCGCGGTCAGCGGCAGCCGCGCGACACCCACCCACCCGGTCGGCACCATGGGACCGGGCAACGCCGTCGCGAGGAAGGCACGCAGCTCGGCCGGGGAGGGCGGCGGGACCTCGGGACGGAGCACGACGTAGGCCACCAGACGGCGCGCGTCCGCGGTCTCCCCCTCGACCGCCGCCGCCGCCTGCGCCACCGCCGGATGGCGGGCGATCGCGGCCTCGACCTCCGCCAGCTCGATGCGGTGCCCCCGCACCTTGACCTGGAAGTCAGCCCGGCCAAGGAACTCGGCCTCGCCGTGCCGCGGATCGAGACGCACCAGGTCGCCGGTGCGATACATGCGATCGCCCGGCTGCCAGCCCGGCAGGTCCGCGAAGGGATCGGGCAGGAACCGCTCGGCGGTGAGATCGGGGCGCCCGAGGTAACCGCGCGCCAGGCCGGCGCCGGCCACCCAGACCTCCCCCGCGACGCCCAGCGGCACCCACCGCAGGCGTTCGTCGAGCAGCAGCACGCGCGCCTGCTCCAACGGCCGGCCGATGGCCGGCCGCTCCGGCCAGCCGCGCGGGTCGCCGCCGAGCGGCAGCCAGGTGGCGACGTGGGTCTCCGTGGGACCGTAGTGGTTGTACAGCGCGGCTCCCGGCAGCCGGGCGAACAGCGCCGCGATCTCGGGCGTGACGTGGAGCTGCTCGCCGGCGCTCATCACCTCGCGCAGCGCCGCCGGAAACGCGGCCGGCTCGAGGACGGCGGGCGTCCCGGCCGCCACGGCCAGCTGCTGCAGCGCGACGAAGGGCATGAAGAGGCGCTCGATCCGCTGCTCGGCGAGCATCCGGCACAGCGCCGCCGGGTCCCGGCGCACCGCCTCGGAGATCAGCACCAGCGTCCCCCCCGCCGCCCAGGTGGAGAAGATCTCCTGGCAGGAAACGTCGAACGCCAGCGAGGTGTACTGCAAGGTGCGGCCGCCGCCCGCGGCCGAGGTGCGCAGCTGCCAGTCGAGCATGGCGGCGATGGCGCCATGGCTCATCGCGACGCCCTTGGGCCGCCCGGTGGAGCCCGAGGTGTAGATGACGTAGGCGAGGTGCTCCGGCAGCACCGGCGGAGCCGGCAGGGCGGACGCGGGGCCGGCGCCGGCCTCCTCGTCGGCGACCGCATCGGTCGCGACGAGGCGCGCCGCTCCCACCGGCGCCACCGCGGCCAGCCGGCGGCAGGTCAGCAGCACCGGCGCCGCCGCGTCCTCGAGCATCAGCCGCAGGCGCTCGGGAGGGTGATCCGGGTCGAGCGGCAGGTAGGCGCCGCCCGCCTCGAGGACGGCCAGCACCGCCACCATGGCGTCGAGCGAGCGGTCGAGGAACAACGCCACGGGCAGGTCGGGCCCGACGCCCAGCAGCCGCAGGCGCGACGCCAGCGCGCGGGCGCGCACCAGGAGCTCGCCGTAGCTCAGGCTCTCGCCGCCGCCGCGGACCGCGCAGGCGTCGGGCGCCACCGCGGCCCGCGCCGCGACGCGGGCATGGACGAGGCGAGAGGGCGGCGGCGCCGCGGCGGCGGCGCCCGGCCAGGATCGAGCGGGCGCGCTCCAGGCGGCGATCTCGGCGATCTCTCCGGGGGTGAGCAGCGGCAGCCGCGAGAGGCGCGTCTCCGGGTCGGCGATCGCCCCCGCGAGCAGGATGCGCAGCTGCCCCGCAAGGCGCGCGACCGTCGCCTGGTCGAAGAGGTCGCGGCGGTATTCGATGCCGCCCGCGAGGCCGCCCGCCGCCGGGCGCAGGCCGAGCACCAGGTCGAACTTCGCGGTGCTCGTGTCGGGCTCCAGGACGTCGAGGTCCAGCCCCGGCATGGCGAGCGCGAGCGGTGCGTTCTGCAGCACGAGCATCGCCTGGAACAGCGGCGCGCGCCCGGCCGCGCGCGGCGGCGCCAGCTCCTCGACCAGCTTCTCGAAGGGGAGGTCCTGGTGCGTATAGGCGTCGAGGCAGACCGCTCGGGCGCGGTCGCCGAGCTCGGCGAAGGTCGGATCGCCCGCGAGGTCGAGGCGCAGGGCGAGGGTGTTGGCGAAGAAGCCGATCAGCCGCTCGATCTCGAGCTGCTGCCGGTTGGCGATCGGCGAGCCGATCACCGCCTCCCCGGAGCCTCGCCGGCCGCTCCAGAGCACCAGCAGGCCGGCGAAGGCGGCGAGCAGGGGCATGAACGGGGTCCACGCCCGCTGCCGCGCCAGCGCCAGGAGCGCCGCCGTGGTCGGCGCGTCCAGGTCGAGCGCCACCTGGGATCCCGGCGCGGCGCCGTCGGTCCGCCGCGGCCGGTCGGTGGGGAGGTCCAGCGCCTCGGGCGCGCCGGCGAGGCACCGGCGCCAGTGCTCGATCTCCTGGGTGAGCCGCGCGCCCCGCAGCCACTCGCGCTGCCAGAGCGCGAAGTCGGCGTACTGGACCGGCAGCGTGCAGAGGTGCGCCGGCCGTCCCTCGTGGGCGGCGGCGTAGAGCTCGACCAGCTCGGCGAGCAGCACGCCAATCGACCAGCCGTCGGCCGCGATGTGGTGCATGGTGAGCAGCAGCCAGTGCTCTGCCGGCTCGCGGCTGACGAGGCGCAGCAGGGTCGGGCGCAGCAGCCGGCCGGAGGCAAGGTCGAACGGGCGCCGCGCCTCCGCGGCAGCGAGACGCCAGGCGGCGGCCTGGCGGCGCGCGGCCGGCAGCGGCGAGAGGTCGATCAGCGAGAGCGGCAGCCCGAGCGGGCGCTCCGGGAGGTCGCGGGTGGGCCCCGGCGCCGGCCACGGCAGCGGCTGCTGCAACGGCCGGCCGCCGTCCTCGACGAAGCGCGTGCGCAGGGCCTCGTGGCGGCACACGATCCGGTCCAGGGCGGCCGCCATGGCCGGCACGTCCAGGGGGCCTGCGAGGCGCGCCGCGAGCGGCATGTTGTAGAGCGGTCCGGGTTCCAGCCGGTCCAGGAACCAGAGCCGCTCCTGCGCGAAGGAGAGCGGCGCCGGGCCGGACCGGCGACGCGGCAGGAGCGGCGGGATCGGCGGCAGCTCCGGCCGCCTACCCGCACCGGGACCGGCAACGCGGGCGCGCACCGTCGCCGCGATCCGCGCCGCCTGCGCGGCCAGGGTACGCGCCGCGAACAGCTCGGAGAGCGGCGGTGCGCAGCCGAAGGCCCGGCGGATGCGCGACGCGAGCTGGGTGATGAGCAGCGAATGCCCTCCCAGCGCGAAGAAATCGTCGTCGCGGGAGAGGCCGCCGGGCCGCGGCAGCCCCAGGACCTCGCTCCAGAGGGCGGCCAGGATCTCCTCCTCGGGCGTGCGCGCCGAGGCAGTCTCCCCTGCCCCGCCGCGGTCCCCCTGGCCCCGGCGCGGGCGAGCGCCCGTCCGCCGCGCCACGACCGGGGCGGCTGCCGGGCCGAGGCTCGCGCGGTCCGCGGGCCGCTCGACCAGCAGCTGGTGGCGCTCGGCCGCGGCGAGGAGCGGCAGGTCGAGCGCGCGGCGGTCCGGAGCCGCGGCGGCGGCGCTCAGCAGCGCCAGGTAGCTGTCGCGCAGGCGAGTGACCGTGGCCCTGGCCAACAGCGCGGTCGCATACTCGATCCAGCCCGCGACGCGGCCACCACGCTCCGCGAGCATGCAGGCCAGCTCGAAGCGGGCGGTGTCGATCTCGTCGTCCAGCAGCTCGAGCGCGAGACCCGGCAGCGCCGGCGGCGCGCCGCCCACCACGCTCGCGCTCAGCAGGCCGAACGCGGCCTGAAAGAGCGGCGAGGAGCTGGCGGCGCGCTCGGGTTGCAGCTCCTCGACCAGTCGCTCGAACGGCGTTTCCTGGTGTGCCTGGGCGCCGGCGGCCGTGTGGTGGACGCGGTCCACCAACTGCCGGAACGTGGGGCCGTCCTCCTGGTCCACCCGCAGGACGAGGGTGTTGACGAACAAACCGATCATCCCTTCGGTCTCGGCGCGCCCGCGGCCTGCGACCGGCACGCCGAGCGAGACGTCGGCGCAGCCGCCAAGGCGGGACAGGAGGGTATGGAAGCCGGCGGCGAGCGTGGCGAACAGCGTGGCGCCCTCGGCGCGCGCCAGGGCGGCCAGCTCGGCGGCAAGGGCGCCGGGCAGGACGAGCGGGACGCCGGCGCCGCGCGTGCTCCACGCCGGCGGCCGCGGCCAGTCGAGCGGCAGCTCGAGCGCCGGCGCGCCGGCGAGCTGCCGGCGCCAGTACTCGAGCTGCGCGGCGAGATGCTCGCCGGCCAGGTCGCGGCGCTGCGCGAGGACGTGGTCGGCGTAGCGCCAGGGCAGGTTGGGAAGCGCTGCCGACCGCCGGGAGATGGCGGCGGCGTAGAGCGCCGCGAGGTCGGCGAAGAAGACCTCCATCGACCAGCCGTCGGCGGTGAGATGATGGGCGGCGACGTGCAGCACGTGCTCGGCGCGGGCGACCCGGAGCAGGAGGAAGCGCGCCACCGGTCCGCCGCCGAGGTCGAACGGGCGGCCGGTCAAGGCGGCGGCGGCCTGGCGCCGCGCGGCGTCGCGCCGCCCCCGCGGCAAGGCGCGCAGGTCGCAGAGGGCGAGCTTCGGCACGCCGCCGGCCGCGGGCGAGAGGCCCGGGCCGCGAGCGGGCGAGCCCGCGCCGGGCGGCGGCAGCACCAGCTGGAAGGGGCGGCCGTTGGCCTCGCCGTAGACGGTGCGCAGCGGCTCGTGCCGGTGCACGATCTCGTTCAGGCTGGCCGCGAGCGCCGCCACGCCGAGCCGGCCGCGCAGGCGCACGGAGAGGCCCAGGTTGTAGTCCGTCCGGCCCGGCTGCAGGCGCTCGAGGAACCAGAGCCCCTCCTGCGCGAAGGAGAGCGGGAAGCGACCCGCGGCCGGGGCTGCCGGGGCGCCCGGGGCGACCGCTGGCGCTGCCAGGGCTGCCGGGGTGGCCGCCGGCGGCGTGTCGCAGGGTGCGCCGGGTGCGCCCGAGCGCCTCAGCCAGGCGGCCAGCTCCGCCACCGTCGGCGCGCCGAACAGCGCCGCCGCGGGCACCTCGACGCCAAAGGCCCTGCCCACGCGGAACGCCGCGCGCACCGCGAGCAGCGAGTGGCCGCCCAGGGCGAAGAAGCCGTCGTGGATGCCGACGCGCTGGCACCCCAGCGTCTCGCGCCAGATCGCGGCCAGCCTCTCCTCGACCGCGTTGCGGGGCAGGTCTGCGCCTGCTCCGGCCGCCGGGCGCCCCGCGGGAGGGGGCGGGAGCGCGCGGCGGTCCACCTTGCCGTTGAGCGAAAGCGGCAGCGCCGGCAGCGCCACCCAGGTCCGGGGGACCATGATCGCGGGCAGCTGCCGGCGCAGCCAGGCCTCGAGAGCCGGCGCGAGATCTCCCCCATCGCCGCCTGCCGCGGCGACCACGTAGGCCACCAGGCGCTCGCCCGGCGCCCCTTCCCCGCGCAGCGCCACCGCCGCGCGGCTGACGGCCGGGTGGCGCTCGAGATGCGCCTCGATCTCGCCCAGCTCGAGGCGGAAGCCGCGCAGCTTGACCTGGCGGTCGAGGCGCCCCAGGAACTCGAGCCTGCCGTCGCCCAGCAGGCGCACCCGGTCGCCGGTGCGATACATGCGGGCGCCGGCGGCTCCCCAGGGATCGGGGACGAAGCGCTCGGCGGTCGCCTGCGGCCGCCCCAGGTAGCCGCGCGCCAGGCCCACGCCGGCGAGCAGCAGCTCGCCCGGGACGCCGATCGGCAGCGGCTCGCCGTGGCGGCCGAGCACTCGCGCGCGCGTCCCGGGGAGCGGCCGGCCGATGGGGATGGAGGCCGCCCCTCGGGGCACCGACGCCAGGGTCGAGTAGGTCGTGTCCTCGCTGGGTCCGTAGAGGTTCAGGAGCCGCTCGACCTGCGGGTGGGCGTGGATCCGCGCCGCCAGCTCCGGCGGTAGCGGCTCGCCCGCCAGGTTCACCGTGCGCAGGCCGGCCGGCAGGCTCCCGTCGACCAGCGCGGCCAGCGGCGAGGGCACGGCATTGACCAGGGTCACCTCGGAGGCCGCCGGCAGCTCGGGGAGCGCGAGGAGGTTGCCCGCCAGGATCACCCGGCCGCCCGCGGCGAGCGGCACGAACAGCTCGAAGACGGAGAGGTCGAAGCACAGCGAGGTCGCCATGAGGACGCCGGCGAGCTCGCGCGGCGAGTAGGCCGCGAGGGCCCAGCGGACCAGGGCCACGGCGCTGCGATGCTCGATCGCCACGCCCTTGGGCCGGCCGGTCGAGCCGGAGGTGAAGATCACGTAGGCGAGGTTGTGCTCTCCGGCCACCGGCAAGGCGGGCGTCGCCACGAGCGGACCCGCGGCAGCCGGCGGCGCGTCCGGCGCCCCCTGCTGCCGCGCCCTGCCGCCCGCGAGCTCGACCACGGGGCCGGTGAAGGCGGCGAAGCGGCCGGCAAGCGCCGGCGCGACGACCAGCGCCTGCGCCTCGGCGTCGGCCAGCATCAGCTCGAGCCGCGCGCGCGGATAGTCGGGATCGAGCGGCACGTAGGCGGCGCCCGCCTCGAGGATGCCGAGGACCGCCGCCACCAGGTCGGCATTGCGTTCGAGGCAGACGCCGACGCGGCTCTCGGGGCCGATGCCGAGCGGCCGCAGGACCGCGGCCAGCGCGCGGGCGCGCCCGAGCAGGGCGCCATAGGTGAGCCGCTCCACCGACGCCGAGCCCGCCACCACCGCCACCGCGTCGGGCGTGCGCGCCGCCTGCGCCGCGACCAGGTCGTGCAGGCGCGGCGCGGTCGGCGCGGCGATCCCCGGACGCACGGCGTCCGCCGCCGGCGCCGCCGGCGCCGCCGGCACCGGAGCATCGTTCCACTCCCGCAGCAGCTGGTGCCGCTCCGCCGCGGCGAGGAGCGGCAGCTCCGACAACCGCGTCTCCGGCGGCGCCGCCGCGGCGCCGGCCAGCAGGGCGTCGAGATGGCCGAGCAGGCGGTCCACGCTGGCCGCTTCCCAGAGCGCCGCGGCGTACTCGCCGAGAAGATTCCAGCCGCCGTCCGGCAGCGGCGCGACCGCCAGCAGCAGGTCGAACTTGGCGGTGCCGGTGGCGCCGCGCAGCGGCTCCAGGGTGAGCGGAAGACGCGGCGCCGCGGGGGGTGCGGCCGCGGCCTGCCGCGGGTCCGCGGCGCCGCCCAGCCGCCGCGGCGGCAGCGGCTCCTCCAGCGTCAGCATGACTTGGAAGAGCGGGTGGTGCGCCAGGTCGCGCTCCGGCCGCAGCTCGTCGACCAGCAGCTCGAAGGGCAGGTCCTGGTGGGCATAGGCGCCGAGACATGCCTGCCGCACCCGCTCGAACAGGACGCTCAGCGGCGGGTCGTCGCCCACCCGCACGTCGAGCACCAGGGTGTTGACGAACAGACCGATCAGCCGCTCGATCTCGGGGTGCCCCCGGCCGGCGGCCGGCGCGCCCACCGCCACCACCTCCTCGCCGCACCAGCGCGCGAGCAGCGCCTGGAAGGCGCCCAGCAGCGCCATGAACAGGGTCACGCCCTGGCGGCGGGCGAGCGCCGCCACCGCCGCCGCCGCCGCGGCAGGTAGCTGCCGCCCGCGCGTCGCTCCCCGGGAGGAGCGCACCGGCGGCCGCGGCCGGTCGGTGGGAAGCTCGAGCGCCGGCAGGCCGGCGAGGCGCTCGCGCCAATAGGCGAGCTGGCCGGCGAGCGCCCCGCTGTCCAGCCAGCGCCGCTGCCAGACGGCGAAGTCGGCGACCTGGACCGGCAGCTCGGGCACCGCCCCGGCCGGGGCCGGGGTGCCCGCCGCGACGCCGTAGAGCGCCGCCAGCTCGTCGAGGAACAGCCCGAGCGACCAGCCGTCGGCGGCGATGTGATGAAAGGTGGCGAGCAGGAGGTGCTCGGCCGGCCCCAGCCGCAGCAGGACGAGCCGCAGCACCGGGCCGCGCGTGAGGTCGAAGGGCCGCCGCGCCTCGGCGCGTGCCTCGCGGCTTGCCGCCGCCGCCCGGACGGGAGCGGCCAGGGGTGAGAGATCGACCAGCGGCAGCGGCGGCACGGCCGCCGGCTCCACCATCTGGTACGGCTCGTCGCCCGCCCCGAAGGACGTCCGCAGCGCCTCGTGGCGGCGCACGATCTCGCTCAGCGCCGCGTGCAGGGCGGGCAGGTCGAGGGGGCCGCGGAGGCGCGCGGCACCGGGCACGTTGTACACCGCCGTCCCGGGTTCGAGCTGGTCCAGCAGCCAGAGGCGCCGCTGGGCGGAGGAGAGCGGCAGCGCCTCGCCGGCGGCGCGCCGCACCGGCACCAGCGGCGGCGCGGCCGTCGCCGCCGGCCCGCGCGCCGCCTCACGGACCCGCGCCGCCAGCGCCGCGAGCGTCGGCGCCGCGAACACGGCAGCGACCGGCAGCTCGACGCCGCAGCGCCGCGACACCTGGGACACCAGCCGCGTGGCGAGCAGCGAGTGCCCGCCGAGCGCGAAGAAGTCGTCGCCGGGACCTACCTGCCGCAGCCCGAGGAGATCGGCCCAGATATCGGCCAGGATCTCCTCCTCGGGAGAGCGCGGCAGCATGCCGCGCCCGGCGCCGGCGCTCCCAGCCGCGGCAGCCGCGGCTGCCGCCGCCTGGAACGGAACCGGCTCGCCCATCGCCTCGCCGGCGAGCGATCCCGCCTCGCGGGCGCGGCGCGCCAGGGCGGGGCGGTCCACCTTGCCGGCGGCGTTGAGCGGCAGGGCCGGCAGCGCCATCCATGCCGCCGGTAGCATGTAATCCGGCAGGCGCGCCGCCAGGAACGCCCGCGCGTCCGGTGGCAGCGCCGGCGTCACCCAGGCCACCAGGCGCAGCGCGGCCGCCGCGCCGGGAGAGGACGGCGGCGCCGAGGGTGCCGGCACCGCCGCCGGGCTCGCCGGCAGCGCCAGCACCGCGGCTTCCCGCACGGCCGGATGCGCGGCGAGGGCGGCCTCGATCTCGCCGGGCTCGACGCGGAAGCCGCGGACCTTCACCTGGCGGTCCGCCCGGCCGAGGAACTCCAGCGCGCCGTCGGCCCGCCGCCGCGCCAGGTCCCCGGTGCGGTACAGGCGCTCGCCGGGCGCTCCCCAGGCATCCGGCAGGAAGCGCTCGGCCGTCCACTCAGGGTGCCCCAGATAGCCGCGGGCGAGCACCCCGCCGAGGAACAGCTCCCCCGGAATGCCCGCCGGCTGCGGCCGGCCGCGGCGGTCGAGCACCCGCGCCACCCGGCCCGGCAGCGGCCGGCCGATCGGCACCGCGGCGGCCGCGCCGTCCGCGGGCCGCACCGCGTGGAGCGTGGCCGAGATCACCGCCTCGGTCGGGCCGTAGCAGTTGTGCAGCTCGATCCTGGCGAGCGGTCCGCGGCCGAAGCGCCTGACGGTTTCGGGGCGCAGCTCTTCGCCGGAGACGACGATCAGGCGCAGCGACCGCGACGGCGCGCCGAGGTCCGGCGCGTCCTCCACCCAGTGGACGGCGAAGGCGGTCGGCACGTCGATCACCGTCAGGTCCCAGCGGGCCGCGTGGGCCGCGAGGTCTCGCGCCCCCCAGGGAGCCACCCCGCGCAGGGCGAGGAGCGCACCGGCGAGCAGCGTCGCGAACACCTGGTCGATGGCCGCGTCGAAGCCCGCGGCAGAGAACTGCAACACGCGGTCGCGCTCGCTCAGCCGGTGGGCGCGACCCCAGGCGAGGCACTCCGCGGCGGCCGCGGCGTGCGTCACCGCCACGCCCTTGGGCCGCCCGGTGGACCCGGAGGTGTAGATCAGGTAGGCAAGCTGTCCGGGCAGCACGGCGGGCGCTCCCCGGTCCTTGCGCGCCGCCGGCGCTGCCGGCGCCGCTCGCGCCACCCTCGGCCATGCCGGCTCGTCGAGCAGGAGGACCGACGGTGCCGTGCGCGGCAGGCGGCCGGCAAGGCGGCGCCGGGTGAGCAGCGCGGCCGCGTCCGATTCCTCGAGGATCAGGGCGAGACGGCTCGGTGCGTCCTTCGGGTCGAGGGGCAGGTAGACGCCCCCCGCCGCCAGGATGCCCAGCGCGCCGATCACCAGGTCGGCCGAGCGCTCGACCAGCAGGGCGACGGGCCGCTCCGGCGCCGCCACCCCGGCATCCACCAGGCGCCGCGCCAGCGCCGCCGCGCGCGCCGCCAGCTCGCCGTAGGTCCAGCATGCGTCGCGGCCGGTGACCGGAGCGTCGCCGCTGGCGGCGGCGATGGGAGCGCTGGCGCTGGCGGCGGCGACCGCAGCTTCGGCAACCATCGCCACGGCATCGGGCGAGCGCCGCGCCCGCTCCGCCACCAGACCGTGCAGGGTGAAGGCCGGCTCGTCCAGCGGGCGCGCCTGCCCCGCCGGTGCCGCGGCGCCCCACTCCTGCTCGAGCTGCGCGATCTCCGCCGCGGCGAGCAGCGGCAGGTCCGCCGCCGCCCGGTCGGGTGCCGCCACCGCGGCCGCGACGAGCGTGACGAAGTGCCCCAGCATCCGCGCGGCGCTCGCGGCGTCGAAGAGATCGGCGCTCACTTCGAGAGAGAGCCCGAGGCCGCTGCCGGGAAGCTCCGCCGCGGCGAGCGTCAGATCGAGCTGGGCGCGCCGCTCGTCGAGAGCCAGCGAGATCAGCTCGGTCCCTTTTCCGAGGCTGATGCGGGCGCCGTCCTCCGCGAGCGCGAACGCGGCGAGGCCCGGGTCGTCGCCTTGGCGGCGCGGCTCGAGAGCGAGCATCACCTGGAACAGCGGCTGGCGGGCCGGGTCGCGCACCGGGCGTAACCGCTCGGCGATCTGGGCGAACGGCAGCTCCGCGTGCGCCAGCGCCGCGACCGCCGTGCGCCGCGCGCGCCTCACCAGCTCGCGGAAGGAAGGATCGCCGGCGAGGTCGGCGCGCAGCGCCACCGGGTTCACGAAGTAACCCACCACCGCCGTCCACTCGGGCGAGGTGCGCCCCGAGGTCGGGGTGCCGACGGCGAAGTCATCCTGGTCCGCGTAGCGCCCCAGCTGCGCCTGCCAGGCGGCTGCGAGCACGGCGAAGAGCGTCGCGCCCTCGGCCCCGGCAAGGCGCCGCAGGCCGGCAACGACCGCGGGCGAAAGCCGCGCCGCATGGGTGGTGCCGTGCCAGGTCGGTGCCGCGGGGCGCGGCAGGTCGGTGGGGAGCGACAGGTCGGGGACCGGGCCGCGCTCGCCGGCGAGCGTCCGGCTCCAGAACTCCCAGAGCCGCTCGCCGTCCTGCCCGCGCAACCGCGCCGTCTGGCGGCGGACGAAGTCGGCGTGCGACCCGGGCGCGGGGAGCGGCCCGGACCGGGCCTCGCCGCGACGCGGGGTGGTCGCCTCGTCGAGGGCGGCGCCCAGCTCGCGCACCAGGACCGCCAGCGACCAGAAATCCGCGACCAGGTGATGGACGGCGAGCAGCAGGACCCACCTGCCGCCGTGCCGCTCCCAGAGCCGCACTCTCAGGAGGGGTCCGCGTTCGAGGTCGAACGGACGCCAGGCTGCCGCCGCCAGCTGTTGCTGCAACCGCCGCCGGTCCCAGCCGCGCGCCGAGGCCACCGCCAGATCGACCTCCACGGCCGGCAGCAGGCGCGCCACGGGCTCGCCGTCCGCCGCCGGGAAGACGGTCCGCAACGCCGGGTGGCGCGCCGCGAGCGCGGCCAGCGCGCGGCGTAGCGCGGCGGGATCGAGGCCGCGGGCGCGTGCCGCGAGCGCGATGTTGCAGACGCCGCTCTGGGGCGCCAGGCGCTCCATGAACCAGAGCGCCCGCTGGCCGGCCGAGAGCGGCAGGTCGTCGCCGGCGGCCGCGCCGGGAGCGACCGGCGCCGCCGGAGCGGACGCTGCGCCGGGACTGCTCTGCGCGCCCATCTCGCTGCCGGCGTGTGCGCCGGCCGTCGCGGCGAGCAGCCGCTCGGCGAGCTCCCGGGCGGTCGCGCCGCCAAGCAGGTCGGCGAGCGGCAGCGTCACCCCGAACGCCGCCTCGACCTCGCTCACGATCTCGACTGCCGCGAGCGAGTCGAGCCCGAGGGCGGTCAGCGGCCGTTCGCTCTCGATCGCCGGCGCGCCCAGTGCGCGCGCCGCGCATTCGCACAGGCGCGCCGTCAGCGCGGCGAGCGGAGTGGCACCCGAGGGTGGCGCGGAATCTGGCGCCGGCGCCGTGGGCCCGACGCTGGATGCGATCACTGGACTACTCACCTGGCGCGATCCCGAGCAGCGAGACCACCCTCGTGTTCCAGGCGACACGATTCGTGGTCCACCCTGTGTCGTGTCCCGCGCCCGCCCAGACGAGACAACCATTCGTCCCGGAGCAGACGAGCGCCAGCCGCGGACAGCCGCTGGCCGGAGTGCTGGAGGTGCATGAACCCCTGCCCCTGCGGCCACCTCGGCGATGCGCGTCGCGTCTGCAACCGTCTCGCCCTTCGGCTAGTATCGGAACGTGGACTACGCTCAGGTTCTACGGTCTCTGTCGTCCCGCGGCGCGCAGTTTGCCGTGGCCGGTGGCTTTGCGTGCCTGGCACACGGGGTCGTGCGCGTGACGCTCGATCTCGATCTGCTCGTCGAGATGAGCGACGACAACCTCGTCTGCCTATGGGAAACGCTGAGTGACCTTGGCTTCGTGACCCAGCAGCCTGTCGCCAAGGCAGACGCAATATCTGCGCAGCGGCTGGCCAGACTGGCCCGCGAGAAGCACATGCAGGCGCTCTCCTGGGTCCACGGCGCGCATCCCTTCGTAATCGTGGACTTGCTCGTCGGCGAGGGGTTTCAGTGGTCCAAGGCGCTCATCGAGGAGATTCACCTCTTCGGACTGCCGGTGCCCGTCCTCCGGCGGGAAGAGCTGATCCGGCTCAAGCGAGCCGCCGGCAGGGAGAAGGATCTGGTCGATGTCCGAGAGCTCGAACGCCTCGGTTGAGACCTGGGGCACCCCCGAGAGCCACTGGCCATTCCCGCGGCCGGTGGCCTCCCCCACTCCCGAGGATCGGGCTCGCTTCGCAGCGCTGACCGCGGAACAGCGCATCCAGTGGCTGCTGCAAATGCTTCGCCTCCTGGAGCTGCAATTCGGCCACCTCGTCCGGGTACCGTAAGGTGGGCATCTGTGGTCTAGTACCACCCCGATGCCCTCCCAGCCCACCAACTTCGGCCTCCTCGAGGGCGCTTACTGCGACTACGATCGCAGCCGCGCCGTGGTGCTGCCGGTCCCCTTCGAGCGCACCACCACCTATGGCAAGGGCACCGCCCACGGACCGGCGGCGATAATCCGCGCTTCCCAGGCGATGGAGCTCTACGACGAGGAGCTCGAGTCCGAGCCCTACGACCAGGGCATCGCCACCCTGCCGCCATTCCTGCCCGAGGCCTTCGACATGGCCGCCGCCCTGGCGGAGATCGAGGCCGAGGCGCAGCGCCACTTCGCCCTCGGCAAGTTCCTGGTCGTCCTCGGCGGCGAGCACAGCCTGTCGCTGGCGCCGGCGCGGGCGGCACGCAGCGTCCACGGCGGCATCGCGGTGGTCCAGTTCGACGCCCACGCCGACCTGCGGGAGGAGTTCGAAGGCACCCCCTACAGCCATGCCAGCGTCATGAAACGGATCGTCGACGATGGCTTCCCCACCCTCGCGATCGGGCTGCGCTCGCTGTCCGTGGCCGAGGCTCACCTCGTCCGCCGCCAGCAACTGCCGGTGCTCTGGGGGTACCAGCTGGATCAGGCCGCGGAGGCCTTCGCGCCGCTGCTCGCGGCATTGCCGCAGAAGGTTTACCTTAGCTTCGATATCGACTACTTCGACCCCGCGCTGGTACCGGCAACCGGCACTCCTGAGCCAGGCGGCGGCTGGTGGTACCCCACGCTGGCACTGCTCCGCGCTCTGTTCAGTACCAAGACCGTGGTGGGCATGGACCTGGTCGAGCTGGCGCCGATCGGCGGGCAACCCGCCAGCGACTTCCTGGCCGCAAAGCTGATCTACAAGTGCCTCGGCTACCTGCAGGAGTCCGAGTCCGGCATCGTGCTGCACTGAGGGGGAAGCGGTAGAGTCTTCAGCATGACGGCCTGGATCTCGCGGGAGCCGATCGCTTGAGCGACAAGGCGGGCGCGCTCGACGCCGAACGGGTCTGGGAGCTGATGGGGCGGCTGTTCAAGACCCACCCCTGGCACGGGGTACCGGCCGGGGAGGAGGCGCCGGCGGTGGTCACCGTCTACGTCGAGATCGTGCCCTCCGACGCGGTCAAGTACGAGGTCGACAAGATCACCGGCCACCTCAAGGTGGACCGGCCGCAGAAGTTCTCCAACGTCTGCCCCAGCCTCTACGGCTTCATCCCGCAGACCTTCTCGGGCGAGCGGGTGGCCGAGCTGGCACGCCGGCGCACCGGCAGGCAGGCGCTGGCCGGCGACGGCGACCCGATCGACGTCTGCGTCCTCTCCGAGCGAGCCTTCTCGCACGGCGATTTCCTGCTCCGTGCCCAGCCCATCGGCGGCCTGCGGGTGATCGACGACGACGAGGCCGACGACAAGATCATCGCCGTGCTGCAGGGCGATCTCACCTTCGGCAATGTGGAGGACATCGGCGAGCTGCCGCGGCCGCTGGTGGAACGGCTCGAGCACTACTTCCTCACCTACAAGCTGGCCTTCGACTCCACCGCCTCCAACACCGCCAACGCTGCCGACGGCGTCGGCGCCGCCGGCACGGCGGTCACCGCCAGGCAAGGGGAGGTCGAGATCGCGGGCGTCTTCGACCGGGACGAGGCGCGCGAGATCGTCGAGCGCGGCCTCGCGGACTACCGCGCCAGCTTTCCCGACCTCAAGGAGCAGATCCTCTCCGCGCTGCGCGGCAGCGCTTGAGCCGCCCGCCGGCGCGCGGGTTCCGGCCGCCGTCGCCGCCGCGCCGGCCATGCCGGTGACGCTGGCGCCGCTGGCGACGCTGGCGACGCTGGCGACGCTGGCTCCGGACACCGCGATCGGCCCTGTAGCCCCCCAGATGACCTTCGCCATCGAACAGATCCGCCAGGCCCTCGCCGGCCACCGGCCCCAGGAGCTGGCACCCGAGCCGCAGCTTGCCGGGGCCGCCAAGGCCACCGAGGCAGCGGTGGCGCTGGTCCTGGCCGGCAGCCCCGAGCTGTCGCTCTGCGTCATCCAGCGGGCCGAGCGGGCGGACGATCCCTGGTCGGGACACCTGGCGCTACCGGGCGGGCGCGCCGATCCCGCGGACCCGCATCCGCGGGCGGTGGCGGAGCGGGAGACTCAGGAAGAGGTGGGCCTCGCCCTGGACGAGCGCCATTTGCTGGGCGGCCTGTCTCAGGTGTTGGTGCGCCTCGGCGGCGGCGGCCGCCGCATGATCCTCCACTCCTTCGTCTACGATGCCGGCCCGGGCCTACCCGCCTTCGCCAGCAGCGACGAGGTGAAGGAAGCCTTCTGGGTGCCGCTCGCTCACCTCTGGGACCCCGCCAACGCCAGCCACGTCGAGTGGGAACGCGACGGCGCGCGACTCCTCTATCCGGCGATCCGCTGGCGCGGCGGCGCCATCTGGGGACTCACCTTCCGCGTCCTCACCCTGTTCTCCGACGTCCTCGACGCTCCCCTTCCCCACCTGGAGGACCTGCCGTAGATCGGGCGCCGACCGCGCGCCACCGGCCCCTCCTCATTCGGCGCCGAGCGCCCTCGACCGGAGTCTCAGCCGGTGAGGACGCTGCCGCCGTTGACGCTCAGGGTCTCGCCGGTGATGTGGCGGGCCAGCGGCGAGGCGAGGAACATCACCGGGCCGGCGATGTCCTCGGCGCTGGCGATGCGCCCGAGCGGGATGCCGGCCAGCGCCTCCGTGCGCCCGGCCCCGGAAAGCGCCGCGGCGGTCATGTCGGTGTCCACCCAGCCGGGGGACACCGCGTTGACGCGCACCCGCGGCGCCAGCTCGCGGGCCCACGAGCGGGTGGCGGCGGTCATCGCTCCCTTGCTCGCCGCGTACGGGCTGTACCCCGGCTCGCCGCGCTGCCCGGCGGTCGAGGTGATGTTGACGATGCAGCCGTCGGCGGCCCGCCCGAGCAGCGGCACCGCGGCGGCGGCGCAAAGAAATGAGCCGGTGACGTTGATCGCCAGCGTCTCCTCGAGCCCGGCGGCGTCGAGCTCGGCGAGCGGGTTGGGCACCCAGATCCCGGCATTGTTGACCAGCGTGTCGAGCGCCCCCCATTCGGCGGCGACGAAGGCGAACATGGCGCGAATGGCCGCCGCGTCGCGCAGGTCGCAGCGGCGCGTCAGGTGGCGAGGCGAATCGCCGCCGCGGCCAGCCAGCTCGCCGAGCAGCGCCGCGGCGAGCTTCTCGCGGGACTGATAGTGGACGAGCACCGCGGCACCGGCGCGGGCGAACAGGCGGCAGCACGCGGCGCCGATGCCGCGGCTGCCGCCCGTCACCAGCACCCGGCGGCCCCGGAGATCGATCAATGGATGCTCTCGCCGCTCTCCACCAGCATGGCGATGCCCTGGCCGCCGCCGATGCAGGCCGAAGCGACGCCCAGGCCGCCGCCGCGCCGGCCTAGCTCCTTGAGCAGGGTGATGAGCAGGCGGGTGCCGGAGGCGCCGAGCGGATGGCCGAGCGCGATGGCGCCACCGTTGACGTTGAGCTTGTCGACGTCGAGCTGCAACTCGCGGATCACCGCCAGGATCTGACCGGCAAACGCCTCGTTGATCTCGAGCAGGTCGAGGTCGGCGAGCTGCAGGCCGCTCTTGGCCAGCACGGCGCGGATCGCCGGCGCCGGTCCGATGCCCATACGCGACGGCTCGACCCCGACCACCGACCAGCCGCGGATGCGCCCGAGCGGCTTCCAGCCCTTCTCGCGCGCATGCTCGGCGGTGGTGAGCAGCATCATGGCGGCGCCGTCGACGATGCCGGAGGCGTTGCCGGCGGTGACGAAGCCGTCCTTGTCGAAGGCCGGCGGCAAGGCGGCGAGGTCCGCCATCGTGCTCTCCGGGCGCAGGTGGTCGTCGCGCTCGACGAGCTTCGCCTTCTTGCCCTTGCCGACCTCGACCGGCACCACTTCCTGGGAGAGCTTGCAACTTTCCCAGGCGGCGCCGGCGCGGCGCTGCGACAGCAGCGCGTACTCGTCCTGGTCGGCGCGGCTGATGCCGTAGTCGCGGGCGAGGTTGTTGCTGGTCTGGGCCATGTAGTAGCCGCAGTAGGAGTCGAACAGGGCCACCATCAGCAGATCGTCGAGCTTGCCCTGGCCGAGCTTGAAGCCGCGGCGGGCGCCCCAGATCACGTGCGGCGTCTGCGACATGTTCTCCATGCCCCCGACCAGGCAGGTGGTGGCTTCGCCGGTCAGCAGCAGCTGCGCGCCGGAGATCACCGACTGGATGCCGGAGCCGCACAGGCGGTTGACGGTCAGCGCCGGCACCTCCTTCGGCAGCCCGGCCTTGAGCGCCACGTGACGCGCGCCGTAGATGGCGTCCGGCGAGGTCTGCAGGGCGTTGCCGACCACGACCTGGTCGATCTCGCTGCCCTCGACGCCGAGGCGGTCGAGCAGGGCGCGGGCGGCGTGGGCGGCGAGATCGATCGCCGAGATCTCGGCGAAGGCGCCGTTGTAATCGATCATCGGGGTGCGCACCCCGTCGACCAGGACCAGCTCTTCCATTTTCATCTGCGATTTGCCCCCTCGATGTCTTTCAGGTCGCCCAGGTCGCCGGCGCCAGCGCCGAGGGCGCGGGTTGCCGCGGCATGGAAGCGCCGCCGCCAGCGGTTCACGTTGCGTGCCGGGTCGATGCGGTGAGCCAGCAGCACGAAGACCCGCGACTGCCGCGGATCGATCCACAGGCTGCCGCCCGCGAAACCCGTGTGTCCGTAGGATCCGGCCGACAGCGCCGGTCCCCCTCCTCCGCGGTGCCGCCGCCGCCACCAGCCCAAAGCGAACGGGCCGCTGCCGGCGAGCGCCGCGGCAGTCTCCTCTGCCTGCAACACGATACCCGGCGCCAGCCATTCCGCGCCCAGCCGCCAGAGGCCGGCGGCGGAGCCGAACAGACCGCTGTGGCCCCACATGGCGCCGCCCGGCGGCGAGGCGGCCGGTGCGAGCCCGGCCAGCGACAACCCGGAGACCCCCGTCTCCCCTGGCGCCCCAGGCGGCACCGCCGGCGGTGCCGGCAGGCCGGCCAGGAACCGCGCATTGCCATCCTGAGGGACCCCGGGCGGCGGCGGCGGCAGCAGCTCGGCCGCCATCCCCTGCGCCGCGGCCAGCGCCACCTCGCGTCCCGAATCCATCCGCGACTCCGCCACCTGCGGCAGATCGCCGGGCATGGCGGCGACCGCGCCGGCGAGGCCGAGCGGCGCCAGCACCCTGTCAGCGACCAGCGCCGCCAGCGGCCTGCCGAGCGCCCGCTCGGCCGCCAGACCCCAGAGCAGGTAGTCGAGGTCGCTATAGGTGCCGCGCCGGGCGTCGAGCAGATCACCCGACAGCAACAGCGCCTCGACCTCGGAAAGCGACCGGCAGAGCGCGTACAGCGGGATCCAGGCCCGCATCCGGACACGGTGCCGCAGCAGCTCCCCCAGCGGCATGGTCGCGAGGGCAGGCGCGGCGCCGGTCAGCACCTCGCCGATGCGGGTGGCGAGCGGCAGCTCTCCGGAGCGATCGAGGACGAGGGCGAGCGTGGCGACGAACGGCTTGGTCAGCGAGCCGTAGTCGAACCAGGTCTCGGCCGTCGCCGCCCGCCCCGCCGGCGGCCTGCCGCGCGCCCATCCCACCGCCAGGCAGAGCTCGATCCGCCGCGGGGCGCCCACCAGCGCCACCGCTGCCGAAGCGGTGCCAGAAGCGATCAGCTCGTCGAGCAGGCGGTGCAGGTGCCGGAGGTTCGTGCCGCTCTCACGGCTCTCGCGGCGGAGCTCCGGGCGGTCTGGCGGCACCGCGCCATGCTATCAAACGCCTGCCGCGGTGGTACGATCCATTCACTCAAAGTGCGAGGCCAGACCATGGCAATTGCGTCTAAATCAGCAAGGCTCACCTATTCCGACCTGTGCCGTCTTCCCGACGATGGCATGCGTCACGAGCTGATCGATGGCGAGCACTACGTGAGCCCATCACCAAGACCGAAGCACCAGCGCGCCGCCGGGAATCTGCATGGACACCTGTTCATGTTCTTGCGGCAACATCCCCTCGGCCGCGCCTACCTCGCGCCGCTCGACGTCGTCTTCAGCGAGATCAACTGTGTCGTGCCCGATCTGCTCTACTTGTCCCGCGAACGTGAGGCGCGACAGATGACCGAGCGCAACCTGGAAGGCGCGCCGGATCTCGTGGTCGAAGTGCTGTCGCCCTCGACCAAACACATCGATCAAGGTGCAAAACTGCGCCTGTACGGACGCTTCGGCGTACCCGAGTACTGGGTGATCGATCCATCCAATGAGGTGGTAAGGATATACCGACAGGAAAACGATGAGCTTGTACGCCGCGCAGAGTTATCTCGTGGAGATGATCCATCGAGAGCCATACTCTCGACACCCCTCCTACCGGGATTCGAGCTATCGCTCGACGAGATCTTTGACTGAAGTGCCGCCGTGGGCTGGTCGATCAGCGGAAGGGGATCTGATCTCTCAGAGTTAGTTTCAGAGATAGTTCGCCGGATCGCCGGTCTGGAAGACCACCACCCGCTCGCCTTCGGCGAAGGCGCCCTCGGCGGCGAGGCCGAGAGTGGCGGCGAGGGCCGCGGCGCCTTCCGGGCCGAGGCGCAAGCCCTCGTCGCGCGCCGCCCGCGCGGTGACCTCGGGCAGCGTCGCCTCGTCCACGGCCACCGCCCGTCCCGCCGACTCGCGCAACGCGCGCAGCACCAGGAAATCGCCGATGGCGCGCGGCACCCGTAGCCCCCAGACCCTGGTGCGTGCGTCCTCCCAGGGCTCGGCGCTCTCCTGGCCGCGGGCGAAGGCACGCACGATCGGCGCGCATCCTGCCATCTGCACGGCCACGAAGCGGGGTCGCTTCTCGCCCACCAGTCCGAGGCGCCGCAGCTCGGCGAACGCCTTTTGCATGCCGACGATGCCGGTGCCGCCGCCCAGCGGGTAGACGATCCAGTCCGGCAGCTCCCAACCGAGCTGCTCGGCGAGCTCGAGGCCCATCGTCTTCTTGCCCTCGGCGCGGTAGGGTTCGCGCAGGGTGGAGAGATTCCAGAAGCCCTCGCCGGCCGCGCCGGCGGCGCCCGCGGCGGTGGCGAGAAGTTGCGCCGCCTCGACCAGCGTCCCCGGCGACTCGAGCACCTCGGCGCCGTACTCGCGACAGCGGGCCGCCACCGTTGGCGGCGTGTCGGCCGGCACCGCGACCCGCGCCGGCAGACCGCCGGCGGCGGCGAAGGCGGCAAGCGCCAGGGCGGCGTTGCCGGCGCTCGCCAGCTCCACTCCGGGAGCGCCCAGCTCGCGCGCCCGGTTCACCGCCAGCGACAGGCCGCGGGCCTTGAAGGAGCCGGTGGGATTGCCGGCCTCGTCCTTGATCCACAGCTCGGCACCGGCGAGCGACGTGCGCCGCAAACGCACCAGCGGCGTCGCCCCCTCGCCGAGGTCGATCCGCCGGGCATGGTCCGCCACCGGCAGCAGCTCGCGGTAGCGCCAGAGCGTCCAGGGCCGCCCCGGCAGCGCCCGTCGCAACCGCTCGCCGCGCGCCCGGTCCAGCTCGTAGTCGACCAGCCACGGTGCACCGGCCGGGGACAGGAAAGCCGGTGCATCGAGCGGCGCGGTCTGGCCGGTACGCGAGCAGACCAAGCCGGTTGCCCAGCGTTCGTCGAGGCCGTGATCGATCGCCATTCGCGCTCTCCTAGCGGCCGCCCGCCGCGGCCGGTGGCCCGCCGCCGGATCGGGTTCTACTGCCCGGCCGCGGCGACGTTGCCGGGCGGCGCCTCGACGCCGGCGGCGGCCGCCAGGGCACGCTCCTCGAGCGCCCGCAGCCGGGCGAGCGGGCCACGGTAGTGCGCGAGCAGCGCGACGTTCTTCCGTATCGCCGGCGTCATCGGTGGCTCGGCTGCCTGCAATCCGCGCTTCCAGTCCTCGAGCTCGCGCTCGGCGGTCGCGTGCTGGACCGGATCGGTCAGCGCGTCGCGGTCGCGCCGCATCCTCGCCAGCAGCTGCTCGCGGCCGGCCGCCATCTTCTGGTAGAGCGCCTGGTTGGTGGCGGCAGCCTCCGCCGCGAGCACCTGGTCGCGCACCCAGGCGTATTCCTTGGGGTTCACCTTCAGCTCCTGGGCCGCCCGCAAGTCCGCCGCCGCCCCCAGCGGCGCCACGCCGGCGGCTGCATCGCGGGGGCGCTGAGCCTCGACGATCGCGGCCTCGCGGATGCGACTCTCACGCTCGCGGACCATCAGGTACATCCGGACCTGAGCGTCGGCGAGGCAGCCGCTCGCCGGCGGCGTATAGCGCGCCGCCGCCGCCTCGCGCACCACCTCCGCGGCGCCCTTGGCACGCAGGCGCTCCTGGATCGCCCGGCGATCGTCGGCCTGGCGGCAGCCCGCCACCGGCAGCGCCGTCATCAACACCGCGGCCAGACCGGCGGACATGGCGGCGCTCGCTCTCATCCGCGCGTCTCCGTGCGTCGCCGCACCACCAGGCGCAACGGCACCCCCACCAGGTCGAGCTCCTCGCGCAGGCGGTTCTCGAGGTAGCGGCGGTAATGGTGGTTGCGCGGCAGGGCGCGGTTGGCGAAGAGCATGAAGGTGGGCGGCTGACTCGATACCTGGGTCGCATAGTAGAGCTTCCACGGCCGGCCGCCCAGGTTGGGCGGGCTCACCCGCCGGATGGCGGCCTCGAAGAGCCGATTGATCTCGCCCGTGCCGAGCTTGGTGGCGTGGGCGGCGAGCGTCGGGACGATGGCCGGAAACAGCTTCTCGACGCCGCGGCCGGTCAGCGCCGACAGATTGACGCGCCGCGGGTGGGCGAGGTGCTCGTCGAGCCGTTCGAGCGACAGCTCGAGACGGGCGCGCGACTCCTCGTCGAGCAGGTCCCATTTGTTGACCGCCAAGACCGAGGCGCGGCCGAGCTCCCAGATGGTGCCGGCAATGGCCAGGTCGCCGCTGGTCACTCCCTGGGCGGCGTCGAGCACCAGCACCGCCAGCTGCGCCCGCTCGATCTGGCGGCGAGCCATCATCACCGCCAGCTCCTCCGGCGCGCCGGCGGTCTGGCTGCGGCGGCGGATCCCGGCTGTGTCGATCAGCAGGTAGGAGCGGTCGCCGCGGGTGATCGTCGTGTCGATCGGGTCGCGGGTGGTGCCCGCCACCGGCGACACCAGCGCCCGCGGCTGGCCGGCGATGCGGTTGAGCAGCGACGACTTGCCGACGTTGGGGCGGCCGACGATGGCGATCGCCGGCAGGTCGGGGCGCGCCTCGGCGGGCATCTCGGGCAGCGCCAGGGCGAGCGCCTCGCGCAGCGCCTCGATTCCCTGACCGTGCTCGGCGGAAACCAGCAGCTGGGGCTCGATGCCCAGCCGGTGGAACTCCGGGAAGCGGCCGCGCGCCTCGCGGGTGTCACCCTTGTTGACCACCAGCAGCGCCGGCTTGCCGGTGCGGCGCAGGCGTTCCCAGGCCGCCTCGTCGGCGGTGACCAGGCCGTCGCGGCCGTCCACCAGGAAGAGCAGCAGGTCGCTCTCCTCCACCGCCAGGAAGACCTGGGTGGACAGCCCGAGCGGATCGTCGCCGGCGACCAGGCCGCCGGTGTCGATCACCTGGAACGAGCGGTCGCCGTCGAGCTGGGAGAGCCCGGTGATGCGGTCGCGGGTCACCCCGGGCAGGTCGTGGACGATGGCCTGGCGACGGCCCACCAGGCGGTTGAACAGGGTCGATTTGCCGACGTTAGGGCGGCCGACGATGGCCACCGTCGGCGTGAGGCTCACGTCCGCCGCCTGCCGCCGCGCCCGGCGGGCCGCGATGGCCGGGCGGCGCCGCTGCCGCTGCCGCTCCCGGCACCGGGCGACGGCGCCGGCATGCCGGCGATCGCCAGGTCCAGGCCGCGATGGCGCAGGGCGACGCCGGTGAGGTCCACCTCCACGGCGTCGCCGAGCTGGAACACCCGGCCGCGCCGCTCGCCGACCAGGCGGTGCGCCTCGGGCTCGAAGCGGTAGTAGTCGTCGGACATGGTCCGGATGGGCACCAGGCCGTCGACGTGGAAGTCCTCCAGCTGGACGAACAGGCCGAACGGCTGAACGCCGGTGATGCGGCCGCGGAAGCGGTCGCCGGCGCGTCCGGCGAGGAAGCGCACCTTCTTCCACTGCAGGAGGTCGCGCTCCGAGTGCTCGGCCCGCCGCTCGGTCGAGCTCGCCTGCTCGGCGATCGCCGGCAGCCGCGACACCACCTCGGCACGCTCGCTCTCGGTTTCGACGGCGCCGCCGCTCCGGCCGGCGCGCAGCAGCGCCTTGAGGCGGCGGTGCACCACCAGGTCGGGATAGCGGCGTATCGGCGAGGTGAAGTGGGTGTAGAACGGCGAGGCGAGGGCGTAGTGGCCGCGGCACTCCGGGCTGTACGAGGCCCGTTGCATGGTGCGCAGCACCAGGGCCGACAGGAACGGCTCGTCCGGGCGGCCTTCGATCTGCTCGAGCACCGCCTGCAGCGCGGCCGGCGGCAGGTCGGCGAGGTCGGCCGGCTCGCGCTCTGCGGTGCGGCCGCCGGCGAGCTCGATGCCGAGCGGCCGCAGCAGCTCGGCCAGCTCTGCCAGGCGCTCGATCCCCGGCGCGTCGTGGACGCGGTACAGCCCCGGGCAATCGCGGCGCACCAGCTCGTAGGCGACCGCCTCGTTGGCGGCGATCATGAACTCCTCGATCAGGCGGTGGGCGACGTTGCGCTCGTAGGCAAGGATGCCGACGACGGTGCCGTCGGTGTCGAGCTCGACGTTGCCCTCGGGCAGGTCGAAGTCGAGCGAGCCGCGGCGGGCGCGAGCCTCGTGCAGCGCGCCGCAGAGGTCGCGCATGTCGCGCAGCGCGTGGAGCACCGGCCCGTATTGCGCGTCGTCGCCGGCGGCAGGCTCCTCCAGCAGGCGCCGCACCTCGCCATAGGTCAGCCGCCGGGTGCTCTGGATCACCGACTCGGCGAAGCGCCGCGCCACCACCGCGCCATCGCGGTCGATGTCGAGGAACACCGAGAGAGTCAGCCGCGGCACTCCCGGGCGCAACGAGCAGAGGCCGTTGGAGAGGCCCTCCGGCAGCATCGGGATGACCCGCTCGGGATAGTAGACGCTGGTGCCGCGAAGCAGGGCTTCCTGGTCGAGGGCGCTGCCCGCGGCCACGTAGTGCGCGACGTCGGCGATGTGCACGCCGAGCCGGAAGGTCTGGTCGGGGCGGCGCTCGATCGACACCGCGTCGTCGAAGTCGCGGGCGGTCTCGCCGTCGATGGTCACCACCACCTGTCGGCGCAGGTCGTCGCGCCCCTGCCAGTCGGCGGGCTCCGGGTCGGCGGGAAGGCCGGCTGCCGCCGCCATGACGTCGTCGGGAAAGCGGTGCGGGATGTCGTAGTGTCGCAACACCACCTCGACGTCCACGCCGGGCGTGGCCACGTCGCCGAGCACCTCGAGCAGCCTGCCTCGCGGCTCGCCGCCGGGACCGCGCTCGACCGCCACCACCGCGAACTGCCCCTCCGGCACCTCGCCGGCGCCGGCGACCGGCAGCTCGAGCGTCAACCGGGGATCGAACGGTGCCAGCCAGCGCCGCCGGCTGCGGCCGCGCACACCGGCGGCCCCGGCCTCGAGGGTGCCCACCAGGGTCTCGGGCACCGGCGGCGGCGCCTTGCCGGCGCTGCCGGCCGCTCGCCAGCGGCCGCCGGCCTCGACCGCCAGCCCGCGGCGCTCCAGCCGCTCGAGAGCGCGCCGCAGCGCGCTGATCGGCGGCGGTGGCGGCGCCGGCGGCGGCTCCCGCAGCTCGTCGCGCAGACGCGGTAGCTCCAGGCCGCGGCCGCCCGCCTCCTCGAGATGGGCAAGAATCCTCTCCGCGAGCGCACCCGCGACACCCTGCAACGCATTTGACACCTGTTGGGACTCTCCCTAGAATCTGACCCGCGCGAAAGTGGCGGAATTGGTAGACGCGCAAGATTCAGGATCTTGTGGCCGCAAGGTCGTGGGGGTTCGAGTCCCCCCTTTCGCACCAGCAGCTCTCTAATCCCGACCCACCCTCCCCCAGCCCACCCAACCCTCTCACCCACCAAGTACCCGCCAAGAGCTTACACGACGCCGCGACCCGCCGCGAGGCCGCGGTGGGCTCGCCCTGACCTCCAAGTTCGCGCTGCCGGCCTCCAGCCGGAGGTTCACGCGGGCAGCGGCGCCGCCGGCACCGGTGGTGGGGGCGGGGGCGGTGGGGGTTGCCAGCTCTGCAAGTCGCTGGGCTCGTCGGCGGGCGACGGCGGCGGGGGCGGCGGCGAGGCGGCGGGCGGCGCCTCGGGCTGCGGCTTCAGCCTCGGCGGCGGCGGCGCGAGCTGCGCCTTCAAGGCCTCGGGTGCGCATCTGCGCTACGGGG
>Ga0210405_10000455_pt1 | contig 54827 bp, 40 predicted proteins | sample IncBWH11MmetaG_FD_155492 | JGI IMG/M metagenome (GOLD analysis project Ga0210405, IMG submission 155492) | Forest soil microbial communities from Barre Woods Harvard Forest LTER site, Petersham, Massachusetts, United States - Inc-BW-H-11-M | ecosystem: Environmental > Terrestrial > Soil >...
AGCGGCTATTTTTTCTCGGTGCCACCGCCAAACTCGAATTCAGCTTGTCTGACTCCCAGCGCGACAAAAACCCAAGGCTTCGATCCCCACAATCTTGCACTTTGCGAGTGATGCGTATCTAAGACGGCCGAAATTGAAAAGGCGTTGCGTGACCTTGCTTAAGCCGTTCTCATCTACGTGCCTTTATACACACTATTTGTATGTAATAATATACCTGTATGAGAATGCACTATGGCTCTGCTCTCATGCAAAACAACATTCACATACTAAAAGTGTGCTATACTGCTCTCGAATGAGAATTTATGAACACCCAAGTTCCCTTCACTCAATTTGCACAGTCTAGCCCCCTGTTTACAGTCAAGGAAGCTCGCGAACTCTATGGCAAGGACCCGCACAACCGTTCCATCCTGAACCTCCTTCACCGCTTGAAACTCCAAGGTCGCGTTCGGCTCGTCGCCAACGGAGTCTACGCAGGCGCGCTCGCGGCTACACCGCTCAACCGCTATCGCGTGCCAGACGCCCTCCGGGACGATGCCGTCCTCGCGCTTCACTCGGCCCTGGAACTACACGGCGTCGCCAATCAAGTCCTCCAGACCGTCTACTATTACTCCACGCGCGCGCGCAAAAATGTAGTTTTCGACCAAGTCACCTACCACCGGGTGGCTCAACCCCGAGCTCTTGCCACCCCCTCCCATCGTCTCTTCCAAACAGAACTCGGCGCCGACAACGTACTCGTCACAGAACGCGAGCGGTCTTTTGTGGACTGTCTTTTGTTTCTCAACTACAGCGGAGGAGTCGAAGAGCTGGACAAATCTTTGGCTATGTTTCCCTCGTTTGACTTTGACGCCGCCCTTGCTTATCTCAAATTACTCCGTCGGCCGTGGCTCTACTCGCGTCTTGGATTCCTGTTGGATCGTCACGCTGACAAGCTCTTCTTTCGCGGCAAGGTGCGCGATCGTCTTCTGCGTAAGGTCCCTGCGGGCGTCGTCTACCTTGCCGACAAGCGCCCCGGCAACCATTGGGTTCCCACTTGGAAACTCATGGTTCCCGACACCCTTTCTCTCGGGACAGATTCGGTGCGCACGTGAAATTCGATTCGCCGCAAATCGCAAAGCTCGCGCACGACACTGGATTTGCCGCCGACAATCTTGAAAAAGTCATGCGCCTGCGCGAACTCCTTACCGAACTTCACCGACATCCTTTCCTGCAAGGAAAGCTCGCCTTGAAGGGTGGAACCGCGCTGAACTTCTTCTACCTCGACCTGGCTCGGCTTTCGGTGGACATCGACTTGAACTACATCGCGCACATTGATCGCCCGTCCGCCTCCCGTGAACGACCGGAAATCGTTCGAGCCGTTGAACAGGTCGCCATCGGCCTCCGGTATCGGCTGCAGAACGGTGTCGATGAACACGCCCTGCGCGAGTGGTACCTCAACTACGCAAATCACACCGGGAAACCGGACCGCATTCAGGTCGAAATCAATTTCCTGATGCGCGCTAGTGCTCTGCCTCCCCGCGTTCTCCGAGCATCGCCGCTTGCGGGGGCACCCCCCTGTCAATATCTGGTGCTCGAAACCGAGGAACTGTTCGGCGGGAAAATCAAAGCCATGATCGACCGCCGTCATCCGCGCGATCTCTACGACCTCTTCCGCTTTAGCAACATTCAGCTTCGCCACAATCCAGCAACATTGCGCAAACTCTCGGTGCTTTTTGCAAGTACCATGGACCGCGATTTCCGCACCTACGCCATGGATCGATTGGATGTTCTGGCCCCCAGAGACCTTGAACGCCTGCTCTATCCTCTGCTACGAGCCGATGATCGTCCCACGGCCGCCGAAATGCTCGGGGCCGTTTCGCCGCTTCTTGCAAGCGTCCTCGACCACCGCCTAGAAGCTGGCTACCTCGACGCCATGGCGGCGGGACATTACCAGCCCGAGCTCCTGTTTCCGGAACAACCCGAAATCGTTGAACGCATTCGGCGGCATCCTGCGCTTCTCTGGAAAGCCGAGAATGTCGCCCGGCATCTTTCCCGACCCAAAAAGTAAATACCAGACCGCCCTCCGATGACGATACGTCAGCGAACAAACGCGTCACCCATTTACTACGCGTGCTGATTGTGCGCGTACAAGCGAGCAAAGCTTGATCCTTCCACGCTACACAGCGCCGATGGAACTGTTCACAACTCGCCGACTTACGCGACCGTGACACGGCTCGGCAACGCGCATACACACCCACCGCACATCAACATTCCGCTTGCAAGGGTCCAGGCAGATAGATCCAGGCGTATGTCGAACCTACAAACCCAGAGATCATAACCAGCCGCCAGCTTGTGATATTGATAGAGACGGAGATTACCAGATCCCACGTCCGGGTTTTTCGTAGAGGGAAGAGCCCCAGAGGAATAGATGGCTGTCGTTACGACGGATATCGAGAAGGCTCTCGGCGAAATGGTTGCCAACCAGGAATGGTTGCCATTCCAACGGCTTGCAACTCGTCTCGCACGGCAGCGATGGCCGGACCTGGTCGCGAGCGAGCCCCAAAAAGACCTGGGAGCGGATGCCCACGCCAGCGGCTCGGTTGCAGCAAACGGCCAGGGAAAGGCTCTTGCCTGCTCGCTCACACCCGAGCTCCGCAAAATAAAAGAAGATGCCACGCAGGTCCGTGCGCATTTTCCGGATGTGAAGGTACTCATATTTGCGATTCCCCAGCCTGTGTCGAATCACATGGCGGAAAACTGGGCAAGGGAAATTCACGACTCATTCGGTTACGAGCTGGTCGTAGTTTCTCGTGAAGATATCGTTTCGCTGCTGCGGGAACCGCACAATGCGGTCATCTGCCGCGACATGCTGCACATTGCGGTGGACATCGAGCCTGACCTCACGGAATTGATCGCACGCGTAACCTCCGCGACTCGCGCGGTCACCGCTAATTGGTTTGCTCACCGACGCCTTGCAGACCAGCCACTGATCGATCTGCAGGCCGTCAGGCTTGAGCAAGGAGAGAGACGCGGAGAAATTCTCACCACCGCGAAGATCACGGACGAACTCGTCGAAGGACGCCGGCTCGTTCTGGAAGCTCCTGCGGGCCGAGGCAAAACCACAACCCTGATTCAATTAGCCAAACTCATCGGCGATGCCCGTGGACTCGCATTTCTCATTGACCTGCCGGAATGGTCGAGGTCCGGAAGCGATCTCCTGGACTTCATTACCGGCATGGCGCCATTCAGGGCCTCTGCGATCGATGCCCATGATCTCGCGCGAGTCTCGAACGTCGAGCGCCTCTCGCTTCTCTTCAACGGTTGGAACGAGCTCTCGGATCACTCCGCGGAAGTGGCCGAGAAAGGACTCCGTGCGGTGGACCGGGAATTCCCGACAGCGGGTGTACTCGTCGCGACACGCGCGCAAAGCATTCGGCCTCCTCTCGCAGGAGCCGTCCGGATCAGTCTTCTGCCACTCACCCGAGCGCAGAGATCAGAATACCTGAGAGCCGCATTAGGCGAACGAGCCCTGGAACTCGACACTGCGATTCAAAATAGCCGAGGGCTCGACGACCTCACGCGCACCCCTTTCATCCTCCGGGAAATCACGATGATCTTCAGGGCGGGTCGTGATCTGCCGACCACTAAGATGGGCATTCTCGAATCCGTTACGCAATTGCTCGAAGAAACGCCAGAGCACTACAACGACCTCCAACGCAACCCACTCAACGGGAATGCGGCTGCCTATCTCTCCGCGATCTCGATCCAAATGATGAAGCACGCGGACGTAAGCATCTCCGAGCCGGAAGCCCGCCGAGTCTGCAATTCCGCCGCTCGCGAACTGGTGATCGAGGGGCAAATAACGGAGCCGCCCGAACCTGGCGGCATTCTCGAGGCACTCTGCGCGCACCACGTCCTCGAGAGGTTCGATTATCCCGCCACCGAATTCCGTTTCGAGCACCAGCAGTTTCAGGAGTTTTATGCAGCGCTTTGGCTTGATCGCGAGCTCGCGCTCGCGTGCCAAGAATCGAGCGACGAGGTTGCCGATTTCATCAAGAATTACGTAAACGTATTGCCGTGGGACGAACCCCTCCGAATGATCGTCGAGAAGATTGGCGCCGATGCGAGCGAACCGGCGGCCACGTCACAAACCATCGACAGAGGCAAGAAACTTGTCGAAATGGCTCTGCACGTTGATCCCATTTTTGCCGCGGACCTCGCGCGCTTGGCCGGCGACCTGATCTGGCGGCAGGTCAGTGAAACCTTGACCCAACGTATCCGCGCCTGGTACGGCGCGGGCGATGCCAATCATAAGCACTGCGCCCTCGCTGCCATGTTCGCAAGCGGCTCGGCAGAGTTCAGCGACGTGATTCTTCCGTTGCTGACCAGCGACGACCAGCAAGTGCGCCTCGCAACATACCGCGCATGGCCGGAGTTTCATCTGTCCAGCTTGGGCGGCGACTGGCGGAAAATTGTAGGCGGATGGCAACAGGCAGCCCGCAGCGAATTCGTGAGCGAGCTCACGGTGACCGGGAGACGCACCGATGTCGCCGAATACTTTTCTCTTCGCGACCCGAGCGCCGAGGTGAGAATCGAAGCGGTGAAGGTTCTGAGCTGGATTGGCGCCGACGACAAGGTAGCGAAAGCTCTTGAGAGTCTGCCCGAAGCATCTCTCCACGACGCGCTCTTGCGCCTGCGGCATGAAGACCTGCCGCCCTCCGTGCTGCCGCGTGCCTTGGCTGTCTACCAGTACCAGCTTCGTACCCTTACCGATCCCATCGAGCGCATTCGAATCGTACTTGCCCAGAGGGATGCGGGTGAGACGAATACCGTTGCGACATTGAAGGACGAGTTGCTGCGGTTACCCGCTGAGAAAACGGAAGCGTACGATGAAAATCTTCTCCGGACGGTCGTGGAGATCATTCGGGACACAGACAAGCAATGGGTCAGCAATTGGGTGGCGGCCCGCATCGCGTCGGGTTCCTTGTGGCACGAGCGGTGGGTGCCGTTCGTTTCCACCATTCCGCAAACTCTCAAGAACGAACTGCTCGAAAAGCTTGGCACCGAAAAACTCGAACACCGAGATCGGCAGATCATCGCCGTTCTTTCCGCGGTCGCCGATGTGACCCTCGCGCAAGACGTATTTTCACGATTGTGCGCGTTACGACGCAAAATGGATTCGTCTGGCCCAATCACGGATCAAATCCAATACGCCATTGCTCGCCAGCTCGAGGATCTCTTTCGCCTGATTCCGGCGGTTGCGGCCGTAGGGTCCTTAGCAATCGTCTTTTGCCGAGACTTCGATGCGACAGAGTTCAGCGTCACTACCGAACTGTTCAGCCGAGTTGGCAGGGAGGAATCCGACCTCCGAAGCGATTTGCCAGAAGATCTTCGCCAGAGATTGCGGAGCTATCTCAAGAGCGGGGTATCCTTCGCATCATCACGAACCGATCCGGGCGGCCGATTGCTCGCGGATTTGGCTTCCTCCTTGGCAAGGGTCGGCGAACCCGAAGATATGGCTGACTTGCTAGCACTCCTTCACGCCGACCTCACAAGGCTGCAGCAGATCCGAGAAGCTCGTTCCGCAGGTAAGCCGGTTCACGGAGTCATGGGTTGGGCCCCGTGGCACCTTCAGGCGGTTATCTCGCTCGATCGGGATCAAGCAGAGAACGTTCTGCTTCCCCTACTCGACGAGGAAGACTACGAGGTCGATGCCGCGAAGTCCTTGCTCCGCCTCGCCACCATCAACCAGCGCGAGAAGAACATTTTCCCCGGGAAGAAAAACTACGCGCTGCTATGGAATGCAAGGGATGCGCAATCACCCGCTCGCTTTGCCGAAGACTCTCGGCAGCGTGCGTCCGCCGCGCTCACAAAGCGCATCACCGCGCTTCTCGAGCAGCGCGCTGTCACCGGTCAGCCTGATCGGTACACTTACAAACTGCAGGAGCTGGCGGCGGTGCTTGCAGCCTTGGACGGACAAAACTCCGCCAGACTGGTCTTGGAGGTTGCCGCTCTTCCCACGCGCTGGGGTGGATGGCGGCAAGTTGAGGCGCTGGAGGCCTTGATTTTCAGTGGTGTGAACGTGCCCGCGGAAGCGGCTCTCGGCATACTCAATCCTCTCGTAGAACGAGCCGCCGCGACGGGCTTTCACAGCGACCAGGAACTTTGGCTCTTGAAGTCCGGCCTTTGCCTTCTGCCGTTCGTTGACACTCCCGGCATTGGAATCTCGCGGATTCGCGAGGTGGTCCTACAGACTCGGTTCCCTCGCCGCGAACTGCCAGATATCCTTTCCGCACTGGGATATAGCAGAAGCCTCGCTGCCCTGGCATTCTTGCGAGAAATCGCAGGCCCGGGTGGCACGGGAATCGAGTACATGGCCCGGCCCTGGATCGACGCTGTTGCAAATCTGAGCGGGCCGGAATCGCGCGAACTCCTGCTCGCCTTCCTCGACCCAAGCGATAACGCTTTCTCGCCGCGGCTAACGCACGAGAACCATGACGCTGAACGATTGGCTTCAAGGATTGCTGACATGGCGCGCGCCGAAAGTGCTACCAAGCAACGCATTTTACGGCTTTCCGATCAGGCTTTGGTCCCTGAACAACGCCGCTTGCTTTTGAAGGTAATCGCCGCCCTCGGCACACCCGACGTCATGCTTGCGGCGCTCCCGGTTATGAACGATGACGCAGGCCAGCCTGTTCCCTACGAACTATGGAAAGCCTTCGAGAATCTTTTCTTGGAGCATCGGCCTACCGGCACCTCGGGCAACGCATATGCCATCCTGCCCAGAAGCTCGAACGAGGTCCGTGGCCGGCTCTTTGAGCTCGTTCTGATCGATTCGCGGCGAAGGCGTTCAGCGCTCGCCATGCTCGGCCAGATCGAAGTATGGCATCTCGAAAACGGAAAACCGAGTAACGAACCGAGGCATCCGGCGCTTGAATTTGGCTTGGCATGGCCGCCCCTCGACTTGTTTTGAACTGAAAGCGCGCCACTCCCGACTTCGCTTTTCGCCGCATTCTCTTCAAACCACATTGTCTCCGAAGATCCCAACAACAGCTGGACACCTGCATTCTTCCAGTCTCCCCATGAGCGATTAGAATCTAGCATTCAACGTATCTTAAGGGTTAATAAATTCATCATACTTTTACTTTACTTCTATCAGGATATTTCCTAGAGTGCAGTTTTCGTTGGTCCGGGCCACGCAATCCTTACTTCTCGTAATGGGAGGACGCCGTGTCGCTTGCTTGGATAATCCGCGCTCTGATGCTTGCCTTGACAGTGCTCCTCGCCGGCCCGTGTTTCGCGCAGAGCCCGTGCCAGGTCAAGCCGGGACAGCACACCGTCGTCATTCCCCTGCAGAACGCGCCTAACTCCTCCGAGCCTGCGTGCCAGCCTGCGCGCATTCGCGTGAACGACCGCGCTCCGGTCACGCTTCGCCTCACTGGAGTGAGTCCAATCGACGTTTGCCTGGTCAGCTCAAAACCACAAACGGTCACGCCAGTGACAAATCCGCTAGAAGCGCTCATCAACACCATCAGCGGTCTGAAATCCTTCGATTTTGAGCCGGCCACTCAGTTCTCAGCCGCAGCCATCGACAACATCGTCCTGTTCCAAGCCGTATCACCGGCGCAACCCCCACCCGGTGAAACCGAGGCAGAAAAACGCGCGCGACTCGAGGCTGAAAAGAAGGCCGCGGAAGCCAAGGCAGCCGACGACGAAGCTCTGAAGCTCTTCAGAGCGCTAGCAAAGACTCTTAGGCCCACCGCAGAACCCGTGTTCGTTAAGCAAACCGCTTGGCAGGGATATTACAAGGCCGACCTCGTTGCGATTGCGACGTATCTCGCGCAAGACTATCGCGGCACGCAGTATGTCAATTTCAGACCTGAAAGCGACCCACTGCTGGCTTCGGTGAGAAGCCATCAGTCGTTTCCGACGGCCGCACCGGCGGACCCTGCTAGTCCTCCCAGCGAGGTTGACTACGCAGCGCTTCAGGCGCTCGTCGATGAACTGAAGCCCCTGCAAACAAGACTGGTCAGCTCGTGCACCACGGCTGGTCAAAAGTGTGACGCCGGCGCGCTCGAGACGACGGCGCGCCTTCTCGACTCAGCCAATGCTGTTCTTCTGGTCGCTCAAGATAATTTGAAAATCTTGCAGACGGCGCAGGCAGCCGTCGTGACCGGGTACACGGCGCTGGATAAGGTCTATCAGGATTATCAAACCCGCATCCGTCTGCGCACCATCGTCGGGGTCGGTAACATACTCGTTCAAGACATTCCGCTAGGGCCCGACTACGGCGCCACCGACACTGGTTCCATAACCTGCACCAGTGACGCCGCCCCAACGCAAGCCACCACCGACGCCATTAACTTCACCGTGCTTTACCAAAACGTCCCGGCTCTCACGGTGTCCGTCGGTTTGCTTACTACGTTCCTCGAGAAAACCGAAATCGGAACTACCCCAAAACTCAACTCCGACGGAACTTTCAGCACGTATTTTGCGGTTACCGATTCGGCGCGCGCCAGCGTTTTTCCCATGGCTTACGTCAACTACAGAGTCTGCCCTCCCGTCCTCAAGAATTGGTGGGGACAACCCGAAAGCGAGCTGGTCATCACGAATAGCATTAGCGGCGGCATCGGCGTCAATCCCAATACCGGTACCAATCAGGTCGAGTTTTTCGTGGGAGATGCGATCGGCTTTAACCGCGTTTACATCCATCTCGGAGCCCACTTCGGGCGCACCGAAAGCCTGGGGGGCGGCTTCCAACTCAACACGGTTGTTCCCACCGGCTTTAGCGGGCCAGCCCCCATAAACTGGAGTTACCACCCTGCTTTCTCTATCGGCTTTAGTGTTAGGATCGCTCCGTTCTAGCTCCGAGCTTCAGCTCGTTTGCGCCCGGGACTCTGGTCGCCTGCATAGCGACGTGCGCCGAGCGCCCTCACCCCTTGGAGGCGACAGCCCGAGTCCGAATGACCGGACTGTCGCTCCTCCGGAGTGCTGAATGACGTTCGCCGCGCTATCCAGTCCCTTCTATGTCGTCGGAGTGGAAACTCCCAGCGGGAAATATAAGTTGTTCCAGATTATCTGCAGGAAAGACGGCACTCTGCTCGTCCCATTTCCCTACTACAAACACGCCTCGGCACAGTTGATCCAGGGAACTCTCAAAGCCAAGGCCATCTATAGCAACGGTCTAAAGGTCGCCGGGCCAGTCGCGACCAATCGCGTGAAATATACTCACCATCCCAACGGCGAGGCCCATTTTTCGCAAGATGGAAAGATTCTCACCCAAGTGCGGAAACGTGCAAACTCACTGCCGAACTATGGAGGGCACTTATTCACCGTTCAACTCCAAGGGCTGCACCATTTTGGTCAGATTGCGCAACGCGATGTGCAGAGATCCGATCGAATGTACGTGTCGCTACGTTACGCGGCAGAATTGACTTCGCTGAAGATTGTCGCCCGCTTGAACTCCTTGGCCCAGTTCAGGCCGAGCCTCCCGGCGTCGAACTCCAACCCGAGTCCGTGGTTTCGCTTGCAAGCCGAAAACAGGGTGCTCCCCGCAGTCATGCTATCCGCAGGGCCAGAATCGGAACCTCAGCTCCTGAGCCTTTCCTTTGAGGAAGTACCCCCAGTGTCTCCGGGCAAAGAATCCATTCTCACGTTCATGGGAGGATTTGACTGTCCCGCGATCGCTCTGGACCACTCCCACGACACAACTTTCTTGATGCTCATAAGTCCAGCCGGCGACGACCTCAATCAAGTCGTAAAGAAGTTCGGCACAGTCGATTATCGCCCGAAATCCTGACCGACGTTCCCGCGCCGCAATCCTCGCGCACTTTTCAGATTGCGAAGGTATAGCCCAAGTCACTCTCCGGATATTTACAAAGCACGTCTCTCTTCTGTGAGTTACCAGCGGTACTGTCGTTTCTCCTCAATGCCCTTCCTGCCGAAAGGCTGCGCCTAGACCGCCCGCTTCTCCTGATCAAGGGTCTTCGCTTCGCTCCGATGAACGCGAACCCCGCGCGCCCTTGACAGCGCGGGCGGCTAGTCGCCTGGGGCCGCCAGGAAGGCATTTGCTTTTTATGCACCGCTCCGCGTTGCACAAAGAGCAAAAACACGAAAACAAAGGAGCGAAGCATGCAAACAGAACGAGCAGAGCTGTATTTTCGCCAAGGCAGTTCCGACAAGGTGTACCACTTGCAGCTAAAGAACGTCGAAGAGCAATGGTCCGTCCAAGCGCAATGGGGGCGGCGCGGCACAGCCTTGCAGAGCGACGTCAAGGTGAGCAACGCCACTTACGAAGAAGCGAAGCGCGTGTACGACCGCATTCTCCGGGAGAAAACGGGCAAGGGCTATCAAATCGCAGCAGCGACCGCCGACGGCACTCCGGCGATTTCCGTCGGGCTGCCCATCAAGGAACATTCCGGCCATGTGCCGGAATTGCTGACGCCCATCGAGGAACCCGAGGCGTTGCGATTGGCCGAAGATGCGTCTTGGTGGTTCCAGCAGAAGTTCGACGGGCGGCGACTAGCGGTACAAAAGACGAACGGAAAATATCGAGGCATCAACAAACTCGGTCAGATTGTTCCCATTGACGCCGCTTTGGCCGAGTCTCTCGACTCCGTTGCAGTTCGAGAGTTTCTAGTAGACGGCGAAATCACGGGTTCCCATCTCCACATCTGGGACCTGCTCAGCGTCGACGGGACGGACCTGCGCGTCGAGCCCTATGAAATGCGCTACACACATCTGACGCGGCTCTTTCGCGGCGCGGACGACACGTTGCAAGTTTGCGAAACGGCCATCACGCCGGAAGCCAAGCAAGCCTTCGTAAAAGCTATGCACGACAGGAGTGCCGAAGGCTTTGTGTGCAAGAACCGCAATGCCGCTTATGCGGGAGGGCGAACCGGGCAGCATTATAAATGCAAGTTTGTCTCGACGGCATCGTTCCTGGTTGGCCCGAAACCGGAGAAGAAGGGGAGCGACGGACATCGTTCGATCGCCGTCTATCTCTTGGACGGTGATCGCGCGCGTTTCATGGGCACGGTGGGAGTGCCCGACCGTTACCCCATCCCAAGCGAAGGACAGATCGTCGAAGTGCGATACCTCTACTGCCATCCGGGACCCGAGGGAAAACTGATCCAGGCGAAGTATTTCGGCCGGGTGCGCGATGACATTGAGCGTGCCGAATGTCGCGTAAGCCAATTGAAACTCAAAGCCAATGACAGTGCATGGACTGAGTCCTGACAGCAGCTCGTATTCCTGCTACGGCGAATGCCAGTCCGGTGGAATCCATTGAGGATTCCACCGGAAAAGCTGGAACTACTTCTTGGCGTTGTTCAGACGCAAAAGCCCGATGATACTGACCGCTAGTTGAGCAAGGTTCACCAGCAGGAGTGTAATCGCCATAAGTAACGGTTCCTTTGGCCCGTTACTTATGGCTTGGTTAGTCAAGAACCTTCATCACTATCGGGGTCGTAACCCACGACAGGTCGAGCATCGAACCTCTGTTCCCGGAACGGAGGGAACAATTCGAGAGTTCCGGACCGCTGCGCACCGTGAACATGCGAGGTTGGCGCGGCGCCCGTGACTTCGATCTCGCAATCTTGCACTTTGCGGGTGATGCGTATCTAATACTTCGCCGGAGGTATCATGGACATATTAGCTGCACTGAAACAGGAAGAAGCAAAGCTCGCAAAGCAGTTGACCGGCGTTCGAGGAGCGATTGTGGCGCTAGGTGGCGCGAGGACGATTGCTACGAGCCGTCCAGGCAATCATGCGAAGAAGACGGGTGCGAAGAGGATTGTGTCTCCCGCCCTTCGCGCGAGGCTATCCAAGCTCGCGAAAGAACGATGGGCAAAAATCAAGGCGGGCAAGCAGAAGGTTAAGAAAGCGGCCTAATTCCTCCGGCGAAGACGAATCACATAGAACCTCGTCCACGGAATCGTGAAGGATTCCACAGGCTCGCCTCTCGAGTTGGAAATTCAACTTTCGTGAAGTCGTCACGCGTCCATCGTATGACGCCTCGGCGCGTCTATGCATCTCTAGAATCATCCAGACATAAGAACGGCTTTGCCATGTCATCAGCTCGAGTCGCGAGGAGAATTTCCAATGGCTAAGAAAGCGAGAAAACAACTCGAGCTCAAAATGCGCGCCACTCTCTACGATGATCTGGCGAAACTGGCAAAGGACAACGGCCAAACGGCCACGTGCGTTTTGGAGCGAGCGGCCGAACACTAAATTCAATTTGTCGCTCGCAACAGGGCGTGGTGCGCCCCGAGATCATGGCCCATGTGCGCCGGTCCGTGGATAAGAACAGAAAACTGCTTCAGCTCTTGGCTCAGTAGAGCCGGTTGGACAACTAGGACGATTTCCTGCCGATTCCGCTGCGGCGGCGCCTCCGGCGAGACATCTTCTGCGCCATAAACAGCAGCAGCTTTCGATCTGCCGGGTTCGCTCGGCGCATCAGCCTGCGAAATATCCCTAACGTCCTAGCGTCGCGACCCGAACTGCCCCAACCGTCATCCGTGATTGGGGGTTGCGGAGCGGGAGGCTGTTCTCCATCGTAAAATAGTTCGTACATGCGCACTTCTAGGGCGAGCGCCAACTTCCCCAGAGTGTCGACGGAAGGAACCGTGTGGCCGTTCTCTACGCGGGAAATGTAACAGCGCAGCAGACCGCTCCGCTTCTCGACATCTCCTTGAGACAGTCCCTTGTGCTGCCGCAAAACCTTCAGCCGTTCACCGATCATCATGGTTAACCTCCCGAAGTTTGATTGTTTGCCTGACGTCAGGCTTCGGCAATCGGTTCGCTCTGTTCTCTGAGTCGTTGTGTGGAGAGGATGCCGTCGTCCGGCGGGGCGGACGGAGCCAACGCGCGGGTCAAATGCGGAGATGAGATAGGCAAACCACCTCTCCACATCGGCCTCGCTGACCTGCTCGGCCCGAAACAGTGACCGGTACCGCGCTCCAGCTCATCAAGCACCGGCTCGCGCTGCTAACAGCCATGGGGGTTCGAACCTCAGGCGCGCTGTTTGAGCAACATGACCTTCCTCTCTTTCGGAGATTGAGGAGAGGCACCGAGTATGGGCTTGTGCTTTCGCACGATGGTCTGTTTGCCGGTCTGCAGGGCCTCGCCGAACGACACGGCTACTTGGGCAAAGGCCAAGGCCGCGTGCGATTGCACCGCCCGTCTGCGCACCATGTACAGCGAGCGCTCCTGATGAAAGCCGTCGAGAGCGAGAACAGCCAGTTCGCCTCTCGATCTTTCTTCCCGCACGCACATCAGCGGCACAAACCCTACGCCGAGGCGCATCGCGACCATCTTTTTGATCGTCTCGATCGGGGCGTTCTCGACGCGCAGATTGAGCGGAGCCTTTAATCGCGCGAACTCTTCCACCATGCTCTTGTGCCAGGCCGAAGAGACGTCCATCACGATGACCGGCTCATTGCCGAGATTCTTCGTGTCAACCGACACATGTCCGGCGAAGGGATGATCGGGATGGACGATCAACACCATTTCATCCCTCATGATGAAATACGATTCCAGTTCTCGGTCCTCGGGCTGGAACGAAAGCAGCGAAAGATCGAGCTTGCGCTTCTTGAGGTCTGAGAGCAGGCGCGCCGAACTGTCACAGCGGAATTCGATCTGGATGTTCGCAAAGCGATGGAGAAATTCCTGCGTGAGCCGGGGAAGCAGATACAAGCTGATGCTTTCATTCGCGCCTACGCGCAGGCGCCCCGCGCGCAGGTTGCGAATGTCTTCAAGAGCCACGTGCGTTTCATTGCGCAGAGCGAGGATGCGCGTGGCGTAGCTGTAGAGAGATTCGCCCAGTTGCGTGAGGGTGTAGCGATAGAGTTTCGAGCGGTCGAACAGCGGTCCGCCGATTTCTTTCTCGAGCTTCAGCACGGCCAGGCTGACCGCTGGCTGGGTGCGGAAGACGCGGTCGGCGGCTCCGTGCACGCTGCCTTCTTCCACCACCGCGACGAACATCTCGAGCTGCATCAGTTCCATCGACCTTGTCCTGCCATGCGGCTCATTCGAAGAGCAAAAAACCACTGCAAAATACTTGCTTTTCGATCTGGCACCCTGTATACAGGTAGCCATGGTAGCCCAAAAACCATTTCTAATCCATAGCCAAGTTCCCGCCAAGACAAGCGCGCTTCCTCGCGTGACGCTGGTAACGTCCGCCGTGGAAGCGCTCCGCCACAGAATCCTGAGCGGACAGTTTGCCGAAGGAGAAGCACTGAATCAGGTGGTCATTGCACGGGAATTTGCCATCAGCCGCATTCCGCTGCGGGAGGCCATGCGGCAACTCGAAGCCGAAGGACTCTTAATCTTTCAAGCCGGTAAAGGTGCCGTCGTGTCGGGGCTTTCACTCGGCGAAGTACGGGAAGTCGTCGCGTTGCGGGCGCGCCTCGAACCCGAACTGCTAGGCGAAGCGATTCCCAAACTGCGCGAGCAGGATTTTGAGGAAGCTTCTGCGATTCTCGATCAATTCGACCGCGCGCTCGAAGAACACGACGTGGCCGTCTGGGGCGAGCTCAACTGGCGATTTCATTCAACGCTCTGTGCGCCGAGCGGCCGCGCCCTCACCATGGGAATTGTGCAGAGCCTGCACAACCTCAACCAGCGTTATGCGCGCGTGCAAATATCGGTCGCGAAATGGGAACATCGCGCGGCGCGGGAACATCGCGCGATCCTTTCCGCCTGCCGCCGGCGAGAACGGCACAAGGCAGCGAATCTCCTGAAAGTGCACATCCTGACGGCCGGCCGGTCGCTGGTAGAACTTCTTGAGGAAAGCCGTGCAGCGGCGAGCCTCGCCGAGGCCAAGTAACCCGTGACCCCCAAAATCACGAAAATTGAAGCGTTTCAGGTTGATCTCCCGCTCCACGAAGGCTCCTACAAATGGTCCGGCGGCAATTCGGTTGAAGTGTTCGACTCAACCGTCGTCGCCGTTCACACCGATCGAGGCGTCACCGGGTACGGCGAGATTTGTCCGCTGGGGCCGGCCTACCTTCCCGCTTACGCGGACGGCGCGCGCGCGGGAATCGCCGAGCTTGCGCCGCACTTGATCGAAATGGATCCCACAGCGCTCTCGCTTGTGAACGACCGCATGGACCAGGCCCTGAGAGGACACCCATACGCCAAGAGTCCGATCGACATCGCCTGCTGGGACATTCTCGGCAAACTCACCGGCCAATCCGCCGCGACGCTCTTGGGCGGGCGCTATGGAGAGTCCTTTCCGCTCTATCGCGCGATCTCGCAAGCTTCGCCCGAAGCGATGGCGGACAAAGTTGCTGCCTATCGCGCCGAGGGATACACGAAATTTCAACTCAAGGTCGGCGGAGATCCGGACACCGACATCCAAAGAATTCGCAAAGTAGCGGAATCGCTGGCGAAGGGCGACGTTCTCGTGGCCGATGCGAACACGGGCTGGTCCCAGCACCAAGCCATGCGCGTCGTGAGTGCCGTGCGCGATGTCGATGTCTACATTGAGCAGCCTTGCTTGCGGTACGAAGAGTGCTTGTCCGTGCGCCGCCACACGAACCTTCCTTTCATCCTGGATGAAGTCGTCGATAGCGTCGGAATGGTGGTCGACGCCACTTGCGACCAGGCCATGGATGTGATCAACCTCAAGATTTCAAAAGTGGGCGGGCTAACCAAAGCCCGGCAGATTCGCGATCTTTGTGTTTCGCTCGGGATTGCTCTTACCATCGAGGACACCTGGGGCGGAGACATCACCACCGCCGCGATCGCGCACCTCGCGCACAGCACTCCTCCCGCGTACCTGTTCTCCTCTACCGATTTCAACAGCTACGTGACGCTAAGTATCGCCGAGGGAGCGCCCGCGCGGTCGAAGGGCCGCCTCGCAGCCTCGCCCTGCCCGGGCCTGGGGATCGAACCTCGCATGGATGTTCTCGGTAAGCCGGTCCTCGCGATCTCATCGAGATCGTGATTTCGAAAACCTGGGAAGGTGCTCTGGCGATGAGAACGCGGCTGTGTTGTCTGGTTTTCTCTTTCCTGCTGGGTCCCGCTGGTCTTGCGGCAATGCCCCAAGCGCAAGAACCCTCCGCGCATCTCACAACGACACTCAACCGAATCTTCGACCAGCATGAATTCAATCCCAAGCGTTTCGGCCCCGCGCGATGGATCGAGAACGGCGCCGCCTACACCACCGTCGAACCCTCGCCCGATTTTCCAACTGGCGAGGCAAGCGATATCGTCCGCTATGAAACGGCGACAGGCCAGCGCACCGTGCTCGTCGCGGCCACGAAGCTCGTGCCTGTTCCCACAGCGAAACCGCTTGCGATCGAGAACTACGCCTGGTCTCGCGACAACCACAAGCTGCTCGTCTTCACCAATTCCCGCAAGGTCTGGCGGCAGAATACGCGCGGCGATTACTGGGTGCTCGATCTTGAGACGCGAGCGCTTCGCAAACTCGGCGGCCATGCTCCCGAGGCTTCGCTGATGTTCGCGAAGTTCGCACCCGACGGCGACGCCGTGGCCTGGGTCCGCGACAACAATATTTACCTCGAAACCCTGGCGACCGGCTCCATTTGCGCGCTCACGTCCGATGGCGACGCGACGCGGATCAACGGCACTTCCGATTGGGTCAACGAAGAGGAACTCGACATTCGCGACGGCTTCCGCTTCAGTCCCGATGCAAAATCGATTGCCTACTGGCAATTCGATACGACCGGCGTCGGCCGATTCACGCTCATCAACGACACCGACGAAACCTATCCCACACTTAAACAGTTCCCGTATCCCGTGACCGGGTCGCAAAACTCCTCGGTTCGCATCGGAGTTGTGAACCTCAGCACTGGTGTGACGCGCTGGATCGACCTCCGGGGAAACACGCATGACTTCTACATCGCGCGCATGGATTGGACCGAAAACTCACAGGAAATCGTGCTCGAGAAGCTCAACCGCTTGCAGAACACGAACGATGTCATTCTCGCGGACGCGCGCACGGGCGCGACCCGCACGCTCTTTGAAGACTCGGACTCCGCATGGGTCGATGTAGTCGATTCGCTCGATTGGATCAAGGAAGGAAAAAGCCTGTTGTGGCTCAGCGAGCGCGACGGATGGCGTCACGCCTACGAAATCGAAAGAGCCGATGGGAAGCCGCGCCTCATCACTACAGGACCACACGATGTGATCCAAGAACTCACGGTCGACTCCGAACAAAAGTGGTTCTACTACATCGCTTCTCCGGAAAATCCGACCGAGCGTTATCTGTATCGCGCGCCGCTTGACGGAAAGTCGGCGCCCGAGCGACTCACCCCGAAGGATGAGCCGGGAAGCCACCGCTACGACATCTCCCCCGACGGCACCTGGGCCTTCCATACGTATTCCACATTCGATCGTCCGCCCGTGACCGAGCTCGTCCGGCTTCCCAGCCATGAGCGCGTGCGTACCCTAGAGAGCAACGAAGAACTCGCTCGCAGAGTCCAAGTACTGATTCCTTCCCCCGCCGAATTCTTCACGGTGGCTCTTTCGGGTGACGTGAAGCTCGATGGCTGGATGATCAAGCCGCCAGGTTTCGATCCCCATAAGAAATACCCGCTTCTCGTATATGTCTACGGGGAACCCGCCGACGTGACTGTCACGAATTCCTGGGCCGGCAGCCGCACATTGTTCCACCACGCAATCGCGAGCGAAGGATATCTGGTCGTCAGCATCGATAACCAGGGAACGCCCGCACCGAAGGGCCGCGCCTGGCGAAAGATGATCTACGGCTCGGTCGGTGTTCTATCTTCGGCCCAGCAAGCCGAAGCCATCCGGCAACTCGCCAAAGAGCGTCCCTACATCGATGCGTCGCGGATGGCAGTGTGGGGATGGAGCGGCGGCGGATCGAACACGCTGAATTTGATGTTCCGGTCTCCGGGCCTTTTCGTCGCGGGCATGGCTGTCGCGCCGATCGCCGACCAGCGCTACTACGACACTATCTACCAGGAGCGTTACATGGGCCTCCCCCAAACCAACACTTCGGGTTATCGCGACGGTTCCCCGATCAGTTTTGCCGAAGGACTCACGGGCAAGCTCTTGATCGTGCATGGGTCGGGCGATGACAACTGTCATTACCAGGTGACCGAACTTCTCGTCGACCGGCTCATCGCGCTGGGAAAGCCTTTTGACTTCATGGACTATCCGAACCGGACTCACTCGATTTCAGAATCCGCAGGCACGTCTTTCCACGTTTACAGCCTCCTCGCACGATATCTCGAAGAGCATGTCGCCCGAGGCGGGCTTTCCCAGTGAAACAAGAAGGAGCGAAATAGCGTGTCCGCCCGGACCCAGATCATTGTGGCTCTGGGCGTAGCGACGCTCTATTTTCTTGCGACTTCGTTTGCAGCTCTTCGCCGTTCCGCAAGATCAGCTGGAGGAACTGCGAGGACCCTGCTCCCGGCACCGTCGATCCCGCAAGTCCTGACCGGCTTTGTCACCAATTTCCTCGACACCTTGGGTATCGGTTCCTTTGCCACCACTACAACCGTCTTCAAACTGACGCAAATGGTTCCCGATGAACAACTTCCAGGAACCTTGAACGTCGGCCACACACTGCCCACGATCCTCCAGGCTATCCTTTATATATCCCTGGTCGAGGTCGACCCCGCAACTCTGGTCCTTCTGATGGTCGCGGCCGTTTCGGGCGCCTGGTGGGGAGCAGGAATCGTCGCAAGGCTTCCTCGTAGAGCGGTCCAGCGAGGAGTCGGATCAGCGCTCGTTGCGTCCATCGCTTTTCTAACCGTGGCCGCGCTTCACTTGTTTCCCGCGGGCGGAACCAATCTTTCTCTCGAGGGAATACGCCTTTTGGTTGCGATACTGGGATGCTGTCTGTTTGGTGCGCTCGGATCCTTGGGCGTCGGATTTTACGCGCCGTGCATGATCCTGGTCAGCCTGCTCGGGATGGCGCCGCTTGCCGCTTTTCCTATCATGATGTGTTCCTCGGCGTTTCTCTTGCCGGCTGCGAGCGCGAGGTTCCTTGCGAAGAATTCATTCGATGCGCGAGCGGCCGTGGGCCTCGCCGTGGGAGGCTTGCCCGCCGTGCTCGCCGCGGCGTTCCTTGTGAAATCGCTGCCTTTGGGCGCTCTGCGTTGGCTGGTGATCGCGGCCGCCTCTTGCGCGGCCCTTCTTTTGTTTCGCTCGGCTGCTCGTGAATCAGGGCTCGTTTCCCCTGCTTCCCCCTCTTCCTCGCCGGGGTCTTTATCCTGAATCACACGCAAACAATATCTGCACTCCCGTTCACGCCAGCCGAGGACGAGTCTTCCGCCATCGACAAGAGCTTCTTCGGCCATCCGCGCGGGCTTGCGACTCTTTTCCTTACTGAGATGTGGGAACGCTTCAGCTACTACGGAATGCGCGCGCTGCTGATCCTGTTCATGGTGGCTTCCCCAGCTGTGGGGGGCCTTGGTTTTGCAGTGCCCAAAGCGGCTGCGATCTACGGGCTCTATACCGCGAGTGTGTATCTCGCGGGTTTGCCGGGAGGCTGGGTCGCAGACAAAATTCTCGGCCTGCGAGGTGCGGTACTGATCGGCGGTGTGCTGATTGCCTGCGGCCACGTGAGTCTCATTTTCGAGCGCTTCGGGTTTTTCTACATGGGCCTGGTGTTAATCGTCATCGGCACGGGCCTGCTCAAAGCCAACATCAGCGCCATCGTCGGACAGCTTTATGCGCCCGGCGACACGCGCAGGGACGGAGGGTTCTCGCTTTTCTATATGGGAATCAACCTGGGAGGGTTTCTCTCTCCGCTCGCCTGCGGCTATCTCGGACAACGCATCGGATGGCACTGGGGATTTAGTCTTGCGGCTCTGGGTATGACGGCTGCCGTCGTTCAGTTCGTTCGCGGACAAAAGCATCTGGGCCACGCCGGAATTCGAACGATATCTTCCGAAGCGCGGCAAAAGGCCGTTGGTCAACTTCTGATTGGGGGCTTGATTTGCGCAGCCACTGCGGCGGCGATTCTGTTCTTCTTGCGGCGAACAAACAGCGACGTCACGGCCCAAGGAATTTCGGCTTCGCTTGGATTGTTGCTCGCGATTTTGTCGCTGGCCGTGTTCCTCTGGCTCTTCCTCGCAGCGAAATGGTCCGTAGCGGAGCGAAAGAAACTGGTCGTCATTATGGTGCTGTTCCTCGCCTCCGCACTGTTCTGGTCCTTGTTCGAGCAAGCGGGATCGACCCTGAACCTGTTCGCGGAAAGAAACACGAATTGCGTTCTGTGGGGCCATTCCTTTCCTTCCAGTTGGTTTCAGTCTCTGGGCTCGCTTTTCATTATCTTGTTCGCACCGGTCTTTGCCTGGTTCTGGATCTGGCTCGGCGCTCGCGATCCTTCAAGCCCGCGAAAATTTACGGGCGGATTGGTGTTCGCGGGACTCGGTTTCGCCGTGTTGATTATGCCGCTCGCTACCGGAATGGGCCGCGTGAGTCCGGCGTGGCTGGTTCTCACGTACCTGCTGCATACCTTTGGTGAGCTCTCCGTCAGTCCCGTAGGTCTAAGCGCGATGACCAAGCTCGCTCCGGCCCGCGCCGCAGGTCTAATCATGGGAGTCTGGTTTCTTTCGACCTCACTCGGTAACTACCTCGGCAGCCGCACGGCGGGATTGTATGAGGCGATGCCTCTTGCGAAACTGTTTGCTCTCGTAGCAGGCGCGGCCTTTGCCGGAGCGCTGCTCTTAGGTCTCCTGGCCAAACGAATTGAACATTTAGCCGAAGAACCCATCCCCCACGCCGCGGAGTCGTTCTGATGCTGACCCTCGAGACATTTCCCAAGTTGCAGGTTCTTCTTGCCGAACACAATCTCGATGGCTGGCTGCTCTTTGACTTTCGAGGCAGCAATCCCATTGCAAGAGCAGTCTTGGGTGATGGGATCATCGGCACCAGGCGCGTCTACGTGTTGATTCCGAGGTCGGGCGTTCCACTCGCTCTCATTCATGAAATCGATGCCGAACTCTGGAACGCGTGGCCTGCCGAGTGGGGCAAATCCGTCTGGGTCAACGAGCGATCGCTTCACCAGGTTCTTGCGTTTCATTTGCAAGGATTGCGCGTCGCGGTCGACACCTCCCCACGCGGCGCAAGCCCCTATCTTGACTGCGTGCCGGCCGGCGCCTTTGAACAACTCAAGCAGATCGATTGCAAGCTTCTGCCCTCGGTTGACCTCGTCACTCGGTTCCTTTCCGTTTGGACCAAGGAAGAATGCGATTCGCATGAGCGCGCGGCCGCGAAACTCGCCGAAATCGCAGAAGACACCATGCGGCGCGTTCGCGTTGCGCTGGCCGCAGGCGCCCCGGTCACCGAGTACGATGTCATCCGCGCCATCCGCCAGGCCTTCGATCAGGCGGGACTTGAAACCGAGGGCACACCGAGCGTGTGTTTCGGCGTGAATGCTGCGCGAAATCACTACCGCGCGACCGAAAGTGATTGCGCCCGGATCGTTCCCGGCGAGCTCTTGCTCGTCGATCTATGGGCCAAGGAACCCGGCGGAATGTATGCGGACCAGACCTGGATGGCGAGCATCGGTCCGCCGTCCGAACGCGATGCAGCTCTTTGGACCGTCGTGCGCGATGCCCGCGATGCGGCGCTGAGCCTGTTAATCGAGCGCGTTCGCAACCGCAAACCGGTCACGGGAGCCGATGTTGATTGGGCCGCAAAACGCGTCATCGCCGAAGCCGGATGGGAAGAGCACATTGCCAGCCGCACCGGCCACTCGATTGACCGCTTTGGCTTGCACGGTTTTGGTCCGCCGATCGATGGCACGGAAACGCGCGACGAACGGCTGCTCATTCCCGGTGTGGGGTTTTCGGTGGAACCGGGCATCTACATCAAAGGACAAACCGGCGTGCGCAGCGAAGTGAACGCCTATGTCACAGCGAACGATCTCGTCGTGACTCCGCGCAAGTATCAGAAATACCTCACCATCATTTGAAGGAGGCCAATGTCCGCATCAGCGTTTCATCTGGCCGTCCACGTAGCGCCAGATCTTGAGCGGATTTGCGTCCTTCAGCTCATCGGGCAAGAGCGATGCCGGGCAGTCTTGGAAGCAGATGGGCCTTGCGAATCGCAAAATCGCTTGCGTGCCGACGGAGGTGTACCGGCTGTCGGAGGTTGCCGGATACGGACCCCCATGCACCATGGCAGGGCTGACTTCGACACCCGTGGGAAATCCGTTGCAGACAATTCGTCCGACTTTTTCCTCCAGCAGATGGATCACTTCGGCGAACTCTTCGAAGTCTTCGGCTGTGCCGTGCACGGCGGCTGCCAGATGTCCGTCGAGGCTCGCTACGATTTCAAAAAGGTCTTTCTTCGTCGCGTGCCGCACCACCAGGGTCGTCGGGCCAAAGATTTCCTTCGCGAGGTCTGGCTTCGAGAGAAACGTGGCGGCGTCGGTTTCAGAAAATGCCGCGCTCACCGCGGACGAGACGTCTGGTACTGAGAATTGGCTCGAAGCAACCGAGCGCACGTGAGGTTCCTGGTTTCTCTCGCCGGTTGCCTCGCGAAATGTGTCGCGAATTCCCGAAGTCAACAGAAAGAATGGAAACGATTCCGCGACTTGTGTTTCGATATCCCGAATGAAGCTGGCCGAGTCGGGACCCTCGGGCACAAAGACAAGCCCGGGTTTCGTGCAGAACTGTCCGGCTCCGAGGGTGAAGGACGTAAACAAGCCCGATGCGATTTGGGACCTGCGCGCGCGAAGTGCCCGGGGAAGAACGAAGACAGGATTCGTGCTGCCCATTTCCGCCAAGACTGGAATCGGCTTCGGTCGTGCCATCGCCAAATCAAACAGCGCCCGTCCTCCCGCGTGGGAACCCGTAAAACCTACGGCCTTGACCTCCGGGTGCATGACCAGGGCTTTCCCAACGCTGGTTCCGGAATCAAAGAGCATCGAGAAAATACCTTCCGGCAGATCGCAAGCGAAGATGCTTTCACGGATGACGTGCCCGACGAGTTCGCTTGTGCCCGGATGGGCGGGGTGAGCCTTAACGATGACCGGATTCCCGGCAGCGAGCGCCGAGGCCGTATCGCCTCCCGCGACGGAAAATGCCAGCGGGAAATTGCTCGCGCCGAAAACAACTACCGGCCCGAGCGGCCGAAGCATCGAGCGCAAATCGGGTTTTGGATTCGACTTCCGCTCGAGGTCCGCGTGCTCGATCCGCGCCGTAACCCAGGAACCTTCCTCGACCAGACTGGCAAACAGGCGAAGCTGTTGCGCCGTCCGAGCGAGCTCTCCTTCCAGGCGCGCCTTCGGGAGTGCCGTCTCGAGGTGAGCCCTCTCGACAATCAAGTCGTGGATGGCTTCGAGCGAGATTGCAATCAGGCGAAGAAGTTGGCCTTTTCTCTTTCCCGTCACCCGGCCAAATGCGGTGAAGGCCTCGGCCGCAAGCTGTGCGGCCTCGTCTACTTCTTCGGGTAAGGCGGAGATAAATTCTGGTTCAAGCGCCTTCGCTGTGATGGGATCCTCGGCACGGAAGGTCGCGCCGCCGGCGCGGCCTGTCCGAAAACCGATAATCGATTTGCTTAGGAGTTCCAATAGGTCCGCTCCTTCTAGGAGACTCGCGATAGGGGAGAACTCGCTCGCGAGGGTTTGTTCTTGAGCGCTGCCCGAACCAGCGCTTTCACACCTTCGAGCTCTTCGCCGACCAGAGCGAGCCGGGGTGCACGGACCTTGGCGCTACCGGCTCCCACTTCCTCCTGCACCTGCTTAATCAGCTGCACGAACTTCGGGACCGTGTCGAGGCGCAGCAAAGGAAGAAACCAATGGTAGAGCTCAAAAGCCTTTTGATTCTCGCTGCTCACTCCGTGTTCGAACAAGTCAACGGACTCGCGAGGGAACGCGTTCGCCAGGCCGGCGATCCAGCCACTCGCACCCATCGCGATGCCCTCGAGAATCGCGTCGTCAACTCCCACAAGAATCTCGAGCCTGTTGCCGAGCAGTGCTCGTATTGCGGTCACACGCCGCACGTCGGCGCTTGATTCCTTCACGGCATGCAGATTCTGATGCTCAACCGCTAGTTCTTCGATTTGTTCGGGAAGGAAATCCGTTCCGTAAGCGATGGGGTTGTTGTAGAGCAGGCAAGACAGCTCGGTCGCGTTCAGAACGGCGGACACATGCGCCGTCGTTTCTCGCCAGTCGCCTTTGTAGACGTAAGGCGGGAGGATCATCAACCCGTCACACCCACACTTTGCTGCTGCCTTTGCGAGCGATACCGCTTCCGTGGTCGAGAGTGCTGAGATCGAGGCAACCACGGGGGCCTTGCTGCGGAGCGCATCGACGCACGTTTCGAGAATAGTCTGCTTCTCTTCGAAATAAAGCGTCGCGCCTTCACCGAGCGATCCGAGCGCGACGACGCCCGTGCAGCCGTTCTCGACGAGCCAGCGGCAGTGATCCGCCAAGAATGAAAAATCGACATCGGAATGACTGTTGAAGCAGGTGGTGATGGCAGGCATCACTCCCTTCCATTGCATCGACGCCCTCCGGTCACTCTGATCTCGGTAAAGACATCCGTGTCGAACAAGAAATCGCCGCCCTGGATCCTCCCACTTGCTGTCTCTCCGAGAAGAGTGACCGTCGATCGGCAATACCTTCTCACGGGATCGTGCGGATATTCCTGCAGGGGAAATAACACAAAGATTTCGGAGGAACGCTAAATAGTGTTTATGGCTTCATGCAACCGAGGATTCATCCACGGCGAAAGCTCGCGAACTTCCTCAAGTCTGTTTTTTTGTGTAGCCTGCGTTTCGTCAAACTTGATGGGCGTTCTCGACGGCCGAGTCTTTTTCTATCCTTCATGGTCACCATGCCCAGACGGACTCCGTGACGCACACATCAACGCCCAATCGTTAAAATTGAAGTTTGAGACTGAGCTGCAAGGATCGCGAAGAGCCCATGGCATAGAGCCTATTGCCTGAGCCAACAGTAGTTGTACCACCATAGACCAACTGCCCGAACGTGGTGTCCGACAATCCCGTGTCGGGATTTGCTAAGTTCGGGTGATTGAGGATATTGAACGCTTCCACGCGAAAGATGAGATGTAACCGCTCGTGGATCGGAAAACTACGCTGAACCGCAGTGTTGAGGGCGTAAAAGCCTGGGTTTCGTAAGTAGTTCCGACCGAGCGTGCCCTGCCGAACAGGAAGGCCGGTCGTTGGATCGGTCGGTACAAGAGCAAATGCTGCAGAGTTCAGCCGCCAGTTTCCCGGCACAGGCTGGCCGTTCACATTCGAGGCGTTGCCGTGTAGATAGATGGGAACGCCGGGAACCAAGTCCGGAAGATAGTTTTGTTGACCCCCGTCAGGCAGAGGGACGTACTGATCTTGGTAGACGTCAAATGGGTATCCGCTCTGAGTCGAGAACCGATTGGCTATGACCCAACCGTGGGTGAATGCTCGTTCCCATTGGCTCGAACCTGCACTTGGGCTCTGATAGTTCAATGCCAGATTGAGCACTCGACGCAGGTCATTATCCGAATTGCCGTAGAATGGAGTTGGGTATAGCCCCCCATAGTTGCTAGAAGCATTATCGAGTGCGTGGGCCCAAGTGAACGACGCGACCAAATCCAAACCGTTCGCAATTCTTCCTCGATCCTGCACCTGCAGAGCGTTGTAGTTGGAACTGGAGCCGTTGTAGGTGAAATTGAGAGAGGTAAAATCCGGATTGATCGGATTTCCTGGGGCGCTTGTGTAGTAACCCGTGAAAAGCAGCTTCTTTCCTTCGTTCCCGACGTAGGATACGGTCAACGTATTCCTTGTACTGATGGCCTCATCAATGGAGAGATTCCACTGCTCCGTGTATGGCAATGTAAGACTGGGACTGGTGAGTTCGTTCAAGTGAGGATATGGCGGGATAAGAGGCACATTCAGTGAGGGTGGCGCTAAGACAGAGGACGATAAAGGTAACGGCACTTGGTTCAGCGTCGGCCCACTTGCCTGAAACGGGTACGCGGCAGCATACGCGTTTCCAATGGATTGTTGGCCTGTGTCAAAGAAAATGCCAAAGCCCCCACGTACCGTAAGCGCATACCTCTGTGACGCGATCGCACTCCACGCAAAACCGATCCGAGGCGCAAGGTGGTCGTAACTGGTCTTGTACGGAGGGGTTCCAGCCGGAGCCAATGTAGCCATCGCCAGATTACGGGAGGTCAATGTCGCTGGATAGTGGCCGTTGGACGGGCCCGGTGAGGGATTAAACTCCCAGCGCAGACCGTAGTCGACGCTCAATTTCGGACTAATCTTCCAGTGGTCTTCAGCATAGAGCGAGAGGCCGTCGAACACTGGTTGTCCGGGCGCGATAGCAGAGACTTGCACACTTGTTGCGTACCCCTGTTGGATGTTCGCAAGACTGTCGAACACCACAGTTGAGGAATAAGAACCAATTGCAAAGTGGGAAGAAAGCCGACGCCAATCGCCTCCAAATTTTATACTATGGCTGCCTCGTGTCCACGTGACACTATCCACGAATTGATATTGGTGCAGCACTGATCCGCTGCCAAGATATTGAGGGCTTACATTTAGCGAAGATCCCGGAACAGAAATATTCGCGTAGCCTTCCGCATACTGGTTATCGTACTCGGTAGGTATGAGCAAGTTGCGCGGCAGAGGTACAGATCCACCCACGGGTCGCTGGCTATAGATGCCTCCTTCTCCGTCGCGACTGTAGTTAAAGCGAAGATCATTAAGCAGAGTGCTTGTTATGCTTGCTGTCAGGCCAGCCGTCCAGCCATTTGCGTTGATCGAGACAGGAGCAAGTAGCTCTGCTCCCGGCCTCGAAGAACTGGAAGTATCCGCATACCGTATAAAGCCATGCATGCTTTTTCCCAGGGACTGATCAAGGCGCACGTTGATGCTATTCAGATTGTTCGGATACGAATAACCGTAAGTAAATAGCGCGTCACAGGCGGTCGGCAAGCCGGTCGTGGGATTGGGAACCGTGCAGCCATCGTTGTTCCCCTGAGAGTTCGGGTTCGGTAGTGGTGACGCATTCAGAAAGGGCTGCACGCTCGGAGAAGCCAATTGCCGGAATGCCTGAGTCGGTACGTACTCGCTTTCGAAGTTTGGCAGCAGGAGCCGCAATCCCTCATAAGAAAAGAAGAAGAAGGTTTTGTCTTTACCATCGTAAAGTTTGGGTATAACGACTGGACCGCCGATCGTGCCGCCGAAGTCATTCTGGTGTTCGGCAGATTTCGGTTGATCAAAATAGTCCTCTTGATACGACTTTGCGTCAAACGCCGTATTGCGTAGGTACTCGAAGAGAGTTCCATGAATGTCATTTGTTCCGGAACGCGTGGTAAAGCTCACTTGGCCGCCCGGATTTCGGCCATATTCCGCAGCATAGCCCGAAGTCTGAATCTTGAACTCCTGCAGCGCATCGATCGATACCAGGCTTTGCGTGGTTCCAAGCACCGTCTGCGAAGGGGATGCGCCGCTCAGCCCTGATCCGATATTGCCGCCTGACTGGTTAATTAAGCCCCCAAGATTCGCAGAAACGCCGTCCACGGTATAATTGTTCCCATCCGTCCGCTGGCCGTCGATGCTGTAATACCCGTTTTGATTACTTACCGTTCCCGGTGCAAGTTGAATTAGATCCTGAAAGCTCCTTCCATTCAGAGGCATATTCTCGACGAATTCGCGTGTTACGGTCATGCTGACAGCGGGATTCGTGGTTTCTGCTTCCGAGATTCCTCCGGAGACCGTGACCGTTTCGGCGACGGAGCCGACTTCAAGACTAAAATTCTGCTCCAGGTCGTCCTGGGTATGGAGCGTGAATTCAGGCTTCAGTATTTCGTGGAATCCGTCCTTGCGAACCGTGAGGCGGTAACGACCCGGCTGGATTCCCGACAAGACGTAGATGCCGTCGCCGTTTGTTTGCGTAGTCGTCCCGACGTTCGTATCAATGTTTACGAGTTGTACTTCCGCAGTCGGAACGACCTTCCCCTGAGGATCGGTAATTCTCCCTGATAACGTCGCGGTGTTGAATTGCGCGAGAACAATGCTCGAAGAACCGAGCCACAGAACAACGAACAAAGAAGCGAGAAACGTGCGGCGAATCATCATCAGCAAGGCTCCTCGAAACGGTTTGGCATGTTTTGGTGAGTACATGCCGATCCTGAGAGCCATTTGTGCCAAGCGACGATGTGAAAACTCTGTGAACGACTTGAATCAAGGAAATGCGACGCGAGTGGAATCACCGAGCGCAACCTTCGCTCCCAAAGCGTCAAATCATTCGCTCAGGGATGGTTCGCTTTGCTTCCCAAGAAGGCAAAGAGCAGTTTTTGCCCGGTGGGCTTGTCGCCGACCGCACCATGAGGCTCAAGGGTAACGAAGACAGAATCAATTTCTCGAAGCTGGTCGGGATTATCCACCTTCAGGACCCAGCGCTTGTCGCCCTTATCATCCGAATAGAGAATCCCGAGACTCTTCGCCGATTGCGGGTCGGCCTGCCGCTGCCCCCAGGCCTCGAAGGAGTACTTCGCATCGGCCAGCTTCTTTTCGTCCAAGTCGTAGGCGTAGAAGATCAGGGATTTTCCTTCGGTATAGAACACGCGGCCGAAGGCTTTCTTGTTGTTTCCCCTGCCATCGCCGTCGTATACGTCGATGACATGCAGGCTCCGCGCCGCCATCAGGTTCGTGACATCGCGTCCCACGGTGAGAAGCTGGCGGTCTTGCGCCAGGCTGGCCGTTTCGGTCCGCATCTGCTGCTTCAGCGTCCCCAGTTCCGCCCGCACGGCGGTTAACTCTCCTTCCGCCTGATCGCGCGTCGCGCGCACTTTTTCGAGTTCAGCCTTGGTTGCCACAAGCTCCTGCAGGCCCACCTCATTCTGCGATGCCAGTTGAGCGTTCGCGTCGTTCAAATGAGAAATCGTATGAGTGAGGTCCTGCTTGTCGTCTTCGGTCGCCTCAAGCTGATTTTCCAGACCGCCGATTCGCGCGACGAGGCCATCATTTTCTTTCGTTAACGTCGCGATCGTTTGCTCGGACGACCGTTCGAGATGCTCCAGATTCGACAGGCGCACGAGTGTGGAGTCGTCCGTTTGGGAAGGTTGCAGGGTTGGTGTCTGGTTGGGTTGCGAGATGGCCGCACTCGACGGATCATTCGCCTTGTGCTCGTTCCGGTGCGCGAGGCGATAGCCCGCGAGTCCTAGGGCCACGATGGCAACAGCACCTGCGGCGATTCGCTGGTAGAGCGAAAATCCAGAGCCTTCAAACAGGTTAAAACGAGCCGCGGGCAACACAGCGTCTGACTCCACTGCTGCGTTTGAAAAGCGGATACCCTTGCCGCGTGCATGATCGAGAAAACGGCTGCGCATGCCGCCTTCCTCGAGCTCCCGAAGCAGGCTCTTGTCGGCGAGCTTCGTCCCGTTCGCGGGAAGCTCGCCCAGAATCGCCGAAAACTGAGCGCAAGCTGTGCGACAAAACTCGCACTCTTGCAGATGATCGACGAGACGAGTCTCGTCCTCCGGTGACAGTTCTCCCGTTGCGGCGAGCGCGCACAATTCTTCAAATGTTTCATGCTTCAGCATCGACAGCACCTCGACGAACAATTGCAGTTTTTTCTTTTGTCGCCCCGGCCTGTTTTTCAGCTGGATTGTTTTCCAGCACAAGAGCGCGCAAGCGAGTGAGCCCGCGGTAGTAATGATGTCTTACGTTGACAAGCGTCTCACCGGTCTTGGCGGCAATCTCCCTGAAGGTCATTCCTTCGAAGTAGGACATCTCGAGCGTCCGTCTCTGTGGCTCGTTCAGCGTTTTTAGTCCCTGAGCGAGCAGATTGCGAATCTCAGGCAACGCCAGCGATGGACCGAAGGAGGCTTCCGGCCTCTCCGCCGAAACCAGATCGGAGGACTGCGTCTGGTCGTAGAAACTTCTCGAGTTCAAGTATTGTTTGCGGTTGATGCTGCGGTGTTGGGCATAGCGCATGATCCACGCTTTAGTTGTGCCGAGCGCGGGGTTGAATTGTGCCGCGACGTTGTAAATTTCTAGGAACACGGCTTGCATCACGTCTTCGGCTTCTCCCGCATCCCGCAGGATGCGCAAGGCAACGCTGATGACCAGGCGATGGTAGCGATCAAACAGGACAGCCAGAGCATCCCCATGGCCCGCTTGCAGGTGCGCCATCAAGGCTTCATCGGAAAGTCTTGCTAGGTGGGCAAAATCGAGCGCGCAGTCCTCGCCGCAGGTGCCGTGCCGCGAGGGCTCAGGGTGCTTCATGAAGTCTTCTTCGCCAATTCAGGGGCCTTCCAAGCCACATCGGTTCGCGTCGGGGATGGTTCCGAAACTAGCACAAGGTCCTTCGGAAATCTCGAATGTTAAGTGAATTTAATTGCATCGGCGGTTGGCACAAATGCACTTCGGCTTCGGCATATATGGGGATGCGCCGGCTACGGGTGAGTCTCGGCCCGCCCTTGGTCATCGCTCCACGAAAGCGAGCGCCTCGGTGATGCGGTCGTAGATAAAATGCAGCTCCTCGGAGGAAATCACATAGGGAGGAAGGACGTAAAGAATATTGCCGAGCGGACGCAAGAGAACTCCCGCGTCGAGGAAAAACTCATAGAGCCTGGGCTTAAGAGCCGATAGATACCCTGCGTCCTCCGCCCGCAACTCAACCGCACCGATCGAGCCGATCGAACGCACGTCTCCCACCGCCGGATGAGTTCGAATCGCGGCGAGCCTTTCGGCATGGATGCTTTCGATGTTCCGGATGCGCTCGAACACCGGTTCGCTCTTGAAAATTCCAAGGTTCGCAACCGCCGCGGCTGCAGCGATCGGATTTCCGGTGTAGGAGTGGCCGTGAAGGAACGTCTTGGTTCGGTCTTTGCTCACGAAGGCTTCGTGGATCCGTTCGGTCGCGACGGTAGCGCCCAGTGGCAGAACTCCCCCGGTGATTCCTTTCGACAGGCACATCAGATCGGGAACAACGCCCGCTAGTTCGCAAGCGAACATCCGTCCAGTGCGCCCGAATCCCGTCAGCACCTCGTCCGCGATCAAGAGCACATCGTATTCCGTGCAAAGCTTCCGGACTTGCTGCAAGAACTCCGCAGGATGGACGATCATGCCGCCCGCGCCTTGCAGCAAAGGCTCGACGATCACCGCGGCGATCTGCTTGTGCTCTTTTTCCAGCAACCGTCCGAGTGACTCCACGCAATCGATGTCGCAGGTCGCGCGCGTTTTGCCTACAGGACAACGGTGACAATATGCCGAGTGCACGCGGTGGACCGGAAAACAAAGGCCGGCGAACGGCTCGCTGAAAGGCGACCGCGCGCCGACCGACATGGCGCCGACCGTGTCGCCGTGATACGCATGTTCAAGCCCGACGAACGCGTGCTTCTCCGGCCGGCCGATGTTTCGCCAATACTGCGCGGTCATCTTGAGCGCTACTTCGACTGCCGTCGAACCATTGTCCGAGAAAAAGATGCGCGTGAGTGGTTCGGGCAGAAATTCTCGGAGCCGCCGGCATAACTCTTCGACCGGCTCGTGCGTAAAGCCCGCGAGAAGGACATGGTCGAGCTTCGCGGTCTGCTCGGCGATCGCGGCCGCAATCGCGGGATGACCGTGGCCGTGCAGGTTGACCCACCAGGAGGAAATCCCATCGATCAAGCGGCGGCCGTCGTCGGTATACAAGTAAACGCCTGCGGCACTCGCAATGCGCAGAGGTGCGGGGTCCGAGGCCTCTTGGGTGAAGGGATGCCAGATGCGCAACGCCTCACTCACGCGTAAAGGAAATTCCGAGCGAAATATTTCCCGGATACATGCATGAGCATCTTACGATCCACCGTGTCGAGCCACGGGATCGCGCCGACCACCTCGACGTTTCCGTAGCGTTCGATGGCCTCGAGATTTTCGCGGTTATGCCGGCCCACCAGAATGACTCCGCGTACCGGAACGCGCCGGGAACGGAGTGCGGCAAGCGACAGCAGGGTGTGGTTGATGGTCCCAAGCGACGTACGCGCCACCAGAACCACCGGCAGCCGCAAACGTTTCATCAGATCTACCATCAAGTATTTTTTGTTGATCGGGACCAGGACTCCTCCGGCACCTTCGACGATTACGTTTTCGCTGGGCAATATCCTGGGGAGAGAGATTTTCTCAAGTTCGATCCGGACATGGGAGATGTGCGCAGCGAGATGCGGTGAAAGCGGTGGAGCAAGGCAGTAGGCCTCGCGGATCGCGCGAAAGCGGGGAAGCCCGGCCAGCTCGATGACCCTCCTGCGATCGGTTCCCTGGCGACGCCCGGTCTGGATCGGCTTCCAGTACAGCGCATCGAGGGCCGCGCACAGCAGGGCGGACGCGACCGTCTTGCCAACATTCGTGTCCGTGCCAGTGACGAAAAATCGCCTAGGCATGCGCCTCGGACAGTTGCGAAGAACCGGATGGCGGCAAGGATCTTACGGCCGTTGCGATCAAGCGGGTCAAACGCGGAACCTCGTAGGGCCTCATCGCGTTTGTGAGCGAGAGACGAATCCGAGCCGTCCCGGCCGGGACGGTCGGCGGACGGATGGCTTTTACCGCGTAGCCATCGGCGCGAAGCTTTGCGGCAACTTCAAGGGCCGCTTCGTTTGTTCCGAGGAGCACCGGGACGATCTGCGATGCGCTGGATCCCGCGCTGAGTCCAGCTGCCGCGAGGCTCTTTCGCAGCAAAGTCGCAACGGTTTCCAGCTGCGCTCGCTCGCGATGGGCGTTGCGCGCAAGATCCAAGGCCGCTTGAATTTGGCGGGCCAGGTAGCCGGGCATCGCCGTGCTGAAGACGAACGTGCGAGCGTGGTTCACGAGATACTCGCGCAGCTCGCTTCCGCCGCACACAAACGCGCCGGCACTCGCGAGAGCCTTGCCACAGGTGTGTATGGTTGCGAGGACCTCTTTCTCGATTCCGTGCCGGACCACCAGCCCTCGTCCATCGGGGCCGTGAACGCCGGTGGCATGGGCTTCGTCAACCACCAGCGCCGCACCATAGTTCCTCGCGAGGCGCGCTAATTGATCGAGGGGAGCAAAGTCACCTTCCATGCTGAATAAGCTTTCGGTCACGATGACTTTCGCGCCCGTCGCTCCCCGGTGCTTGCGCAGCGCACCTTCGAGAAACGTGAGATCGCCGTGCGGATAGATCACTTTCGCCGCGCCCGACAAACGCATCCCATCGATGAGGCTTGCGTGGTTCAAGCGATCCGAGAAAACGATATCACCCGGACGAAGAACGGCGCTCAATAGGCCGACGTTCGCCGAGTATCCCGAACTGAAGTAGAGCGCGGCTTGCGTGCCCGCGAAGTCCGCGAACGCCGATTCGAGTACTTCCCATTCCCGGGCATTGCCGGAGAGCAGTCGCGAACCGGTTGAGCCCATCCGCTCCGCAGTTTCGACGGCCTCAAGCACGGCGCACTTGAGCCGCGCGTCTCTTGCGAGGTTCAAGTAGTCATTCGAGCAAAGATCCACACCCGAAGGATGTTCCAGCACGCGCAGATCAGACCTCCGGCGAAGCACGTCGAGGTCGTTTGCCATGCGCTCTTCGAGCACTCCGCGCACCGAGTCAGTCAACTTCGACCGCCTGCATGCCCAGGTCCCGCAGGAGTTTCAAGTCCTGGTCCATTGAGGGATTGGGAGTCGTGAGAAGTTTTTCGCCGGTGAAGATCGAGTTCGCGCCGGCAAGAAAGCACAGCGTGACGGCCTCGCGGGACATTTCTTCGCGGCCGGCCGCAAGCCTTACGATCGAGCGCGGCATCAGAATGCGCGCGGTGGCAATGGTTCGTACCATACCCAAAGGATCGAGCGGCTCGGCGTAAAAAAGAGGTGTTCCCTCGGCTCGCACCAAGGCATTGACGGGAACGCTCTCGGGATGCGGATCGAGCCTCGCTAGTTCCTGCAGCAAACCAATCCGGTCCTCGACTCGCTCGCCCATTCCGAGGATTCCTCCCGCACACACCGTGATTCCCGCGGCTCGCACACGGGCGATGGTCGCGAGACGCTCTTCATACGACCGCGTGCTGATGATCTGTCCGTAAAACTCAGAAGAAGTATCGAGGTTGTGGTTGTAAGCGGTGAGCCCCGCTTCCTTGAGCCGCGCGGCTTGCCCGGCGGTCAGCATTCCGAGCGTACAACAGACTTCGAGGTCGAGCGCCCGGACGCGGCGCACCATCTCGAGCACTTCGTCGAACTCGGGGCCCTCGGGCACTTCGCGCCAGGCCGCTCCCATGCAGAAGCGCGTGGCGCCGTCGGCCTTCGCGCGCTTCGCGGCTTCGACCGCGACCTCAACCTTCACCACGTTCTCGCGGGCGAGGCCGGTCGGGTAATACGCGCTCTGCGGACAGTAGGCGCAGTCCTCCGGACAGCCGCCGGTCTTGATCGAAAGGAGGCGGCAGAGCTGCACCCGATCCGGCGAATGAAATTCGCGGTGAACCCCTTGCGCTCGGAACACGAGCAGAGGGATGGGCAGCTCGTAGATTCGCCGGATCTCAGCCCGCGTCCAGTCGTGACGAACCTCGCCCGTTTCGACCTTTCCTGCACCCGACGGCTGAGAAATATCTTCCCGCTCTAGCATTCGATGATGTTCAGCGCGAGACCCGCAAGAGAGGTTTCCTTGTAGCGCGTCTGCATGTCGAGGCCGGTGCGGTACATGGTTTCGATGACTTGGTCGAGTGAAACCTTGTGTTCGCCGGTTTCGTGCATGGCGATGCGGCAGGCGTTGATCGCTTTGACCGCCCCCATCGCGTTGCGCTCGATGCAGGGAATTTGCACCAGGCCCCCGATGGGATCACAGGTCATGCCGAGGTTATGCTCCATGCCGATTTCCGCCGCGTATTCGACGTGGCGGTTCTTGCCGCCCAGAGCGGCAACCAGGCCCCCCGCCGCCATCGAGCAGGCGACGCCCACTTCGCCCTGGCAGCCGACTTCGGCTCCCGAAATCGAAGCGTTTTCCTTGTAGAGAATCCCGATGGCACTCGCCGTGAGGAAATAACGGAACAAGCCTTCGTCGGATGCCTTGCGCACGAATTGCATGTAGTAGTGCGCGACCGCCGGAATGATTCCGGCGGCGCCGTTCGTGGGAGCGGTCACGACGCGCCCGCCCGCGGCGTTCTCTTCATTCACGGCCATGGCGAATACGTTCACCCAATCCATCGGTGCGAGCGGATCGGAACTCCGCCCTTCCATTAGCCGCTGTGCCAGATGATGCGCGCGGCGGCGAACGTTCAAGCCTCCCGGCAGTACGCCTTTGGCCTTCAGCCCGCGGCCCACGCACTCCTGCATGACCTTCCAGATTCGCTCGATGTAAGCCCGGATTTCGGCTTCCCCGTGCCAGGCTTTTTCGTTCTCGAGCGCAATTTTCCAAATCGGGAGCTCATGCTCGCTGCCAATCGTGAGCAATTCCCCGGCGCTGGAAAAGGGGTAAGGCACCGGAACCGAAGACAAGGGCGCGCGCGGCTCTCCTTCCTTCTCGATGAATCCTCCGCCAACCGAATAGTAAACTTGCGCAGAGAGCTCCTGGCCCGAGCCCTCAAAGGCTCGGAAACGCATGCCGTTCGAGTGCGAGGGCAAGAGCTTATCGCGATAAAAGATCAGGTCGCGCGACTCCTCAAACGGAATCGTTTGCGTGCCGAACAGATCGATTTTGCGGCTCGCGCGGATCGCTTCGACGTGCGGCTCGATGAACTCGGGCTCGATTTCCTCCGGTACCTCACCGCTCAAACCAAGCAGGATGGCGCGGTCGGTCCCGTGCCCCTTGCCGGTCAGGGCGAGAGAACCATAGAGTTCGATCTGCACCCGTGCGACGTCCGGCAGGAGCCCCTGAGTCTCAAGGCCCCTCACGAAATCCCACGCTGCGCGCATGGGTCCTACCGTATGCGAGCTCGATGGCCCGATACCGATCTTGAAGATTTCAAAAAGACTCGTTTTCACCTGGAAGCTCTCCCGAGAGACGGGGAACGCGGCCGCGCCCGCTTCCCCTGTCGCACTTCGCGTTGATTGCCGTTTGAGGTACTACACCACAAAGGGGAAAGCCGCTCGTTTTAAAATACTTATAGGCCCGTTCGAGCCCTTCCAGCGATTTCGCCTTTCTTCCCTAGCCGGGTAGCGGATGCTTTTCTGCGTTCCAAAAAATTGCAAGCAAGCGAAGCGTTCCTGAACGGAGCGTCTGGACCGCAATCCGAGGACTATTTCAAGCTCTCCGACGAAGGGCTCATGCAGCTAGCCGACGAAACGATGCTGAATGTAAAGTAAACGGTGCAACATTCAAAGGATGCGATCCGCCATGAAGTCGCTCGGTGAACGGCAGGTGTCTAACAGGTTTGGCGTGCCCGAAGTATCTCGAAACAAACATCACGGTACCTATGCTTTGCGAACGGCCAGATTGTCGCCGCCTTTGCCCTGCACTACCGCGACTGACATGCGGCCTACACGTTCGATTTCAATTGTCACACAGTCTCCGCACTTGATCGGACCCACGCCAGCCGGCGTCCCCGAGGCGATGACATCCCCGGGATAAAGCGTGGCTACGGAAGAGGCCATTGCGATCATGCCGGGAACGTCCACTAGGAGATCACGGGTATTCGCGTGCTGACGAAGTTCGGAATTAACCCACAGCTTGAGATCCAGAGCGCTCGGGTCGCCCACCTCATCGCTCGTCACGATGGCCGGGCCGATCGGAGTGAACGTGTCATAGGATTTCCGCATTACGCGGTCTTCCTTGCCGCGCAAGGTGACATCGATAAGGCAGGAGTAACCGAAGACATAGCCCAGAGCTTCCGACGGCTCAATTTGGCGGCCGGTCTGGCCAATGATAATAGCGAGTTCACACTCATGGTGAATCTCGCGGCCCGGAAGATCCGGTAATATGATTGGATCAACCGGACCACTCAACGACGAATTGGCTTTGAGAAAAAAACCGTTCGTATCGGCTCTTAACGAGACGTTTCTTTCTTCACCGTGAGCTGCGTAATTCACAGGGTAGGCGAGAAGCTTGTTTGGCCATACGATCGGAGCCTCCAGATGGACTTCCGCTATGGGAACGCCAGTATCCGTTAGTGCCGCTCGGACTTTGGGCAACAAGGCATCGAAGTTTTTGATGAGTTGCACCATGCTCACTGGAGGCCAAGCCGCTGCGTCGAAGCCAATCGCGAGCGTCACATCGTGAACCAGACCGTCACGCAAGACTCCGATCTGACCACCGTTATAACGAACGAATTTCATTTCTCTTCCTCAGAGAGACGCTGCGCGCCTCATGCAGCCACAAAAAGCCGGTTGCCAAACGTACGTCATCTCAAAGCAGAGTTGATCTGGGCAGAATCGGCGGCTTTCGTCCATTCGTGAATTACTTCACCAACCGCCCACAGACAATTCGGAAAGCTATATCAATATTGGCGTACACCGTTTGTGAGAATGGCGCTGGGATGCTCTCGAACTTCTGCCCATACTTCGCGATGAGCGTCGGAGCCAGCGTCTGCCGCGCCTCCGCCAGCGTCCCCCCAGAAGCACTGACGTTCGCAACTCCCGCCATCAGGTCGGTGAGGAACTGTTTCCACACTTCGATCATTGCTTTGCCGTGGATGACGTCGCCGTGACCACCGATGACAGCGTCGAAGTCGAACGTTGCGACCGCAGCGAGTGTTCGAATCCATTCATACGGGGACGCATCCGTCAGGGTGGGCGTTCCGTTGTGCAGGGCGTCGCCCGTGACCATTACTCGTGCGTCTGGCACATAGACGAACAAATCGCCGTCCGTATGCGCCAAACCTAGCCACAGGATTTGCACGGTGCGTGACTTGCTATGCAGCGTGAGCTCATGGTCCACAGTGAGAGACGGCAGAATTCCCTGCACGTCCTTCAATTCAGAAAAATATGCTTCGGCCTGCTCGAGAGTTTTCTGAATCTGCGCTTTTTCCTTTTCGCCGCTGGCTCGCTGCAGGTCGGCTTTCAGATTTTCAATGCGTGCGGGCAAACCGAGGGTTTCCCGGCGCATTCGCGGGATGCCGCGTTTCGCGATGCTCTCGCGCGTCGCATCGGAAGATATGACCTGCACGCCAGGCCACTCGCTCAGATAGGCCTGAGCGCCTTGAAAATGGTCTCCGTGAAAATGCGTGATTACCAGATATTTTACGGGCTTATCGGTAACGCGCTTAATCGCCGTGATCACCTCGCGGGCCGCCGATGGTATTGACTCGGAGTCTACGACTACAACCCCGTCATCCTGCACAATGATCGCTGCATTACAGTTCAGGCGGAAGGTGGGTTTCGCAATCGCCGCGTAAACCCCGTCGGCGACTTTGACGATTTCGAAGATATCGTCGGCAGCAAGCGATGTCGCTGTAAAGAGGAAAAACAGCAAGCCAACTCCGTAGAAGAACTTCCAGCCTGCCGCGTTTCCGAAGCGCTCCAGACGCGATGTCCCGCGTCGGCGCGCAAGCAAATCGACCTTCGCTCCGACAGGCGCCGTGCATCGGCTACGACAAACTTTGGACATGCCCCTGCCTTCGGGCGAAAGCGCTAATTCAGTGGCTGCACGATCGCGATTTTTGCTTTATGGTTTTCTCCGACTATAAAGCTCGGGTACTTCGTTGAATTATCGACATCGGCCCGACGAATGTTCGCACCCAGCGTGGGCAGCAGATACTGCGTGATTGCTCCCGTCTTGGGATTCAGCCGAGTCACCAGATCCGTTACCATCCCACCCGTCCAGACGAAACCTTTGCTGTCGGGTACAGTGTCGTACGGACTGTCCCAAGGCGTGGGATCGTCCCATTCACGAAACTGTTCGGTTTTCGGATCAAACAAACCGATCTTGAGGGCGTAATTCTCGGCAAACCAGAGCTTGTCTTCGCGGTCAAAATGCATGCGGCGAGGGCCGGAGTTGGTTGAGGGTGTGGGATACAGCGAAGTTTTCCCGGTTTTAGGATCGATTTTGCCGATATTGCCGCCTGCCATGTCGGCGAAATAACCGACGCCTTTCGAGTCGGCGTTTATTCCGTAGATGAAATGCCCCTGCGGTTCCGGACCTTTGCCGCCGGAACCCAGATCCATCGCTGGAGTAACCCAGTCTGGATAAGCGGGATAGTGATCCACGTGCCCCGTCGCGGGGTCCAGCAAATTCATCGTGCGGTTCCAGGTGTCCACGAACCACACCGTGTCTCCTGGGCCAAACGCCAGAAACGGCACGCGTGACTTGGAATTGAGATACTGAGCTGGAAGGCTCCAGTTCGTGATCTTCTCGGTATTCTTGTCGAACCTTGCGACTCCAGCCTGCAAGAGTCTTCCGATCCAAGGATTGCCGTCCCGATCGAGTTCCAAATCCAAAGATCCACTGGGAAAATCGGGTCTTATCTCGGGCAGCGTCCATTCTTTCGTTTTGCCCGTGCGGGGATCCAAACGGCCCAAAATCGGCTCGGCGAAATCGTCATACCAGATCATCCCTTGGGAATCCATCACCGCGTCGTGAGGTTGAGCGTCCGGTCTGGGCAAATCGTATTCGGTAACCACAACCCTGGTGGCATCGCCGCGTGGCCGCGGCAGGGTCTTGAGCTCAAAGTCCCATTGGGGCCTGGCGCTCAGGTTTATGGAGCTGAGATATTTTGCAAATTCCGCATCTCCCGGCCGTTGTTGTTGATGGAAGGGCAGCATCTGCGGCTTTTCGAGGGAGCTGGCCGGGCCATAGTTCCGCATTCGATTGATGGTAACCAGCCACGCCGATTGATCGTACCGGCTGCTTACGATTGGGTAAGCGGTGTGGCACAAAATGCATTTAAACAGTTCGTCCTTTTGCTCTGACGTACCCGGGACACTCATCAGCCACTCCGCCGAAGTTAGCTGCGAAGCGACGTCACGACCCTTATCAAGGATGAGATCAGCCGTGACCGGTTGCTGTCGGACCTCGACGATCAATTCCGGTTGGGACAAGTCATACCCGACAGCTCTTATGGCAAGTTTGTATCGACCCTGCGGAATTGCGCTGGGCGCAAAGCTATAACGGCCTTGCTTATCGCTTACGACCGTAATGCTGATATTTCCGCCGAGCCGCGTAGCACTGACGAGGACGCCTTCCATCGCTCCTTCGGCTGCAGAACTCACCACACCGCTCAACGCCTCCTTCGCGGACGTCTCGCCTCCGGCGGAGAACTGCAGTGAAATTATAACGGCGATAACCGTTGCGATGATGAGAACGACGCCTTCCCGGCGCATGAGCTGGTCCCTTCGAGATTACGAATTGTTTCTTCGAGCAGCGCGAATGCTAGCATCCGGCCGGAATCAAGAAATGAAATCAGAGTTAATTTTCATTAAGGTACCGTTTGCGGAGCCCAGGTGTTGCGGGCGGATACCGCGAGAGAAGAACGTGTCCCTGGGTTGAACAACACGTGGGAATTCCCAACGAATAGAGTCCACAAACCGATCGGGTTCCGTAAGCTGCCGCCGTGCCGCTAGCGTCCGTAAACCAGCAAACGAAAAGTCCCTGGGCGAACAACTCCCATCGAATGGAAGCCGCCGGCTGGGTGATCGAATACGTTCGGCACTGGAGTCTTCCCGCCGCTTTCGGGCACCGTGCCCCGATCGAAATCCGCGGTATCCAGGAACAGGTCGGTTGTCTTCGGATCAAGCGCCATGGTGTGAGCGCCGGGTTGAGTCGTCACGGTCTCGACAACGCTGAAATTGCTGGGAGAGTCTTCATGAAAGATGTGAATTGTCCCTTCACGGTCTGAACTAAACACCAGGTTACGGATGGGATCGTAAATGTTTGTGTCAACGCCGCTGTCGATCGGAAACGTCTGGATGATCTTCCCGCTGTCGGCGTCCATGATCGCAAATACCTTGTTGCGCCCTCCGATGAACAACAGGCGATGCTCTTCGTCCATGGTTATCGCTGTAGGCATCGCTGCCGGCGCGATGGGCCAGCGGGACTTAATGAGGAGTGTCCGAGAATCAAGCGCCGCAACTTCGTTCGTGTCCCGAATATTGACGTAGATCGTTCCCTTGCCATCGGCCACAGCGAATTCCGGGCGGCCACCCATGGGGATCGTGGCTAAAACAGTGCCTTCGGCCGGATTGATGACCGTGGAGTCGTGAGTTCTTCCATTGAAAGTGAAGATGTGTCGAGAGGACGGATCGTAAATAATGCAGTCCGGGTTGCCTCCTGTCTTTACTTCCCCGATCGCGCGCAAAGTCTGCAGCGAGAAAATCACCACCTTGTCTGCGCCACCGTCGCTAATGAATCCACGATCCAGCTCCTTGATCAACACGGTCCCATGAGCGACTTGCAGATTCCCAATATCGCCCACCAAGCTTCCACGGTCCGCATCCACGACGTGGACTTGAGCGGTGTGCGAAAGGTAAAGCCGGCGAGCGCTGGGATCCAGAGTGATGGAATCCCACCCTCCGGCTCCCTTTAGAGCATACGACTTGATGAGCTTGTATCCGTCATCGGGCACAGTCGAAAGCGGCGGATGGAGGAATACAATCGCCAAAGTCGTGAAAATACCAGCCTGGCAAAGCATTTTCATAAAATCTCCACTGCGATCAAAAACGCGCCGACAAGTCGGATAGACGGCTTCGTAGCGAGGCACCCCGCCTGAGCCGCGGATTGGTGGGCACTTCGCTTCGCGCTGGAGCCGTCACGGCGAGCTCAGCCCAGGCACCTTACTGCTCAGCACCGATTGCGAGTCGCTGATAAGCCCGCTGGACGAAATAGAATCGTCTCGAAAGCCAACTGTGCTATTCCGTCGGGATTCGAGTGACGGAGTGAACGACTCGTTTCCAGACGCCGTCCTGTTTGACCCATACGTCCGTCGTCGCTTCGTGGGAAACGAAGGTTAGGGTCGCGCCGGTTTTGTCCTTTTTGCCCGTAACATCTCCGAGATAAGTTACGACAGCCACATCTCCATCTCCATATACGCGGACGCGATGATCGTACTGTTTGATCGAAGACGGCTTCCGAGTTCCGGCACGCAGTTGAGCAGAAACTTGGGCCTTGGTGAGGATGCCGGCATCGGGATCCTGATATGCCAAATCATCGCTATTGTGGCTATCAAACCAGTCCGCCGCGGCCGGACCGCTATTGACAAGCAGCGGGATTTTGTCTTTTTCAATTTTCGTGACTTCTTCGACGGCCTTCTGGTCCCTGGCGGCTTTATCCGCAGGGTTTTGCTGGGCATTCACCGCACCAGACATTAAAATCATCGCTGCCACCGGCAAAAATAGTTGTCTCATCGTAGCTGCCCTCCCAGGCCCACAAGCTGATTCCCGAGCAATGCTTCCGGAGTGATCCGTCGCGGCTGCCTGAAGCTTTGCGGTGCGCCGCACCGATACTGGAACATCCTCACGGTCTGATGCTACCAAATAAACTTCAAAGCGAACTGGATCTGCCTGCTGGTGGTCGAGGTCTGAGTAATTAAACCCGCGCCGCCGATCGGAGCGCCGGTTTGATCGAAGAGCGTGTCATTGGCAACGGGAGAAGAGAAATTCGCACGATTGAATATATTGAAAAACTCGGCGCGGAACTGCACGTTGAACTTCTCTTTGACGTACGTGTTTTTGACCATAGAGAAATCGAAGTTTATAAGACCGGGCCCCACAATTTCATTGCGACCCCCGTTGCCGATCAGGTTCTGGCACGTTCCGGGTGCTGCGGAAAAGGGCGTGCATTGGGAAGCAACAGCAGGAGTGGGCATCGGGAGCGCGAAGCAACTGAGTTTGATGTAATCGTTTACGTTGCCAGGATTGATTAGAGAATTGCAGCCCGGTCCCCTCAGGCGATTCGGATAGTCAAATGGATCGGTGCTGTTTTGACCAAGCGGATCACCACCGATCAGAGGGGTAAAGGGAAGCCCGCTGCTGACCTCGAAAATGCCGCCCAGCTGCCACCCACGAGCAAGCCACGCGGCAGGACCGGCGAGCGAGTTTGGAGTCGGGACGACCCATAAATAGTTGACCACAAGATTCTGACCAACGTTGAAGTCCGATGGACCACGAAACAGGGAGCGGTCAAAGAACAGCAGGCTGGTAATGGAGTTGGCGAACGGGTCGCTAATGGTAGTCGCCGACCCGTCATCAATCGATCGGCTCCATGTATAGGAGCCTTGCACCTGAAAGCCTTTGCTCATTTTCTTGATAACCCCTACCTCCAGCGCGTTGTAGTTGGAGCTGGTTCTCCAGTCTAAGTAATCAATCCGGCCGATATTGGGATTGAGCACGGTCCCGCTGCCTATTGCTTGCGGCCAGAGATCTCCCGAGGAAGTTACCGTGGGTAGCACCATATTCCCGTCATCCATATGGAATGGCAGGTGTACACCGCTGCTGCCCACGTAAGCCACCGAGGCCGTAAGGTCAGGTGTGAATTGCCGCTGAATATTCAGGTCCCACTGCATGACGTAACTGCGCGAGGGATTGTCCTGTATGTAGGACGTGCGCAAGCCGGACGTGGCACTGAGCAGCGAATACGCTGCGGTTGGGAATGATCCCGGCGGCAGATTCTCTGCCGTGCCCGAGAGAAAGAAAGGGGCTGTGTTCGCCTCATTGGATGAATACTGTTGCAGCGCCGGAAGAACGTCAAACATTCCAAAGCCGCCACGAACCGATGTTTTGCCGTCGCGGAACGGGTCCCAGGCGAAGCCCACCCGCGGCTCAAAGTTTCGGAACGTAGGATTTGAAAAAAGCGGAGCACCGAGATGCGGAGCCGGGTCCGTAATCACGCCGAGCGCAGACAATTTGCCACGAATTTCGGACGGGGTGGATGCCATTTCGTAGCGCAATCCCAAGTTAAACGTCAGGTTACGGCGCCAGCGAACATCGTCCTGAATATAACCGCCAAAAACATTTTGCCGAAGATTCCGGGGAGTTATTGTTTCCGGGAGCCCCGCAGAAAAGGACTTCGGATTGTTGGTCAGAAAATCTGTTAGCGAACCCAATGAGAATTTCCCGCCGGCGGTCGAAATCGTTTCCTCATTCATTTGGTCGTACTCGAAGCTAAGTCCGAACTTAATGCTTTGAATTCCTTTGGTAAGATAGACATCGTCGTATCCCTGAAATGCGTTCAATGTCTTCTTCACTCTGGTTCCGGAGTCCACACCTCCCGGAAAGGCCGTCACTCCCGGGAATGAGATTTCGGCGGCATTCTGTCCAGGCACTGAACCCAAAGCCGGATCTCCGGCCAAGGGATTTATGGCCGTCAAACTAAGGTCTTGTGCGCCATTCCTGTTAAGACCCACACGAACGGAATTGAGCAGCTGTGGACTGAAAATGTGGTTCTCACCGATGGCGACGATCTGACTCTTGGTCTTGTCTCCGAGAACTACGGTGTTCAGTGAGTCGGGAAAGGTCAGGACGCCGGCGTCATAGCGGTAGCTTCCAAACAGGCTATCCTTGTCTGAGATTTTGTAGTCGATTCGGCCGGTGCCGAAATTCTCATTGGTGATTTGACTGCCCGCAAACGTATAAATTCCTGTGTTTCCGGGACTCAATAGCGGCCCATTCGGCAGTGCCCACAGGCCTAGGTACGGTTGCACCAAGGGGTTAACCGTCACAGTCGTGGTCGTCCCGTCGGCGTTGTGAATAATTCCGTTGCGGGCGTCGGGCGAAGGGACCGTATCCACGGTGGTGGTGCCCAGATCTTGGCGGAGTCCTTCGTAGTCCGCAAAGAAAAATACGTGCTGCTTCTGAATCGGCCCCCCCACAGATCCGCCAAACTGATTCCGGCGGAATCCCGGGATCGTCGCACCGTCAAAGTAATTTCGAGCGTCGAGGGCGCTGTTGCGCAAAAACTCATAGGCGTTGCCGTGCAGTTCGCTGGTTCCCGAACGCGTTATGGCGTTAATGACGCCGCCGGAGGTTCTGCCGTATTCCGCGGTATAGTTGCTTGTTAGAACTGAAAACTCCTGAATCGCGTCGACCCCGAGCGTTCCACCAAGAACGCTACCCGGGCCACCCCCGGCGTAGTCATTCACGTTGATGCCATCGATGTAATAACCATTCTGTTGCGGCCGAATGCCGGAAATTGCCATCTGCACTCCAAAGCCGCGGGCCGCCCTTTGTTCGCCGGCGGCGAGGCTAGGTTGCAAGGAGGCGACCGAGAGCACGCCGGGCTCAAGCGTGGCAAGCTGAGTCCAGTCGCGTCCGTTCAGGGGCAGTTCTCGAACGGTGGTCGAGTCCACAGAAGCGCTGATCGTAGGGTTGGCCAATTCCACATTCTCACTCTGACTTGTCACTTCGACCTTTTGCGCTACTTGGCCCACCTGCAATTGGATATTTTGAACTTGCTGGCCGCCGATCGTGAGAACGACGCCAGTTCGGACCAAAGTGGCGAATCCCGAAGCGGAAACGGTGAGTTCGTAAGTTCCTGGAAGGAGGTTAGGAGCTGTGTAAAGGCCGTCCGAGTCTGTCGTGACAGTCCGAATCAATCCCGTGGACGCGTTCTTAATCGAAATTTGGGCATTCGGCAATACGGCGCCCGATGTATCGCTAACCGTTCCGCTCAGCGTCGCTCCGCCCACCTGTCCAAAGGAAGGCGAGGCGACAAAGGCTCCGCATAACACGACGACCAACAATTGAAGGACCAGGAACTGTCCTCGTGTGGCGCTCAGACATTGCATCGTTGTGCCCCCATTTTGCGCGCGGATTCCTTTGGTCATGGACAAGCGACCCGCTATCTCACGTTGACCCATCAGAAAGTTGAATCAGAACGATAACCAAACGCCGCAGAGACTAGCACCTGAGCCACAGACTGACATGAAATCAGAATTAATTTATATTAAGGTGTTGCTGCCATTCACGTCCCGACAGAGCAAGATACGTAATTTTCAGATTAATTCCGCTGCGAGTACGCGGCTCATGTGAAAACGGAGCTGGCACTTCATGCTGTCCGGTGAAGCGGTCGTGCCCCAGCGCGCGATGCGCGCGAAGACAATTGAAGCAGCGTGGTATTGACGGAAAGAGCGCGAAACTGGTTTCGTTTCGGTGGAAGTTACGTCGCGGCAGCGATCGCGTCGAAAAATGGAATTGAAAAAATTCGGACGATGTGGAAAATCGGTCGCTGATTCAGCTCGTGTCCGATAAGTCAGCACCTTTTGCTTCTCTTCCGCACAGGGTCACGATCGCGACCGAAGTCGCAACGATTACAACCGTCCAAGCCAGTACCGCCGCGTAATTACCGCCAAAATGTTGTTCGGTGAGCTTGGCCTGAATCACCGAATTTCCCGATGCCAGGAGATTACCGAGCTGATATGCCAGGCCCGGAAAGATTGCGCGAACCGCAGGGGGCGAGAGTTCATTTAGATGAGCAGGAATCACGCCCCAGGCACCTTGCACCATGAATTGCATCGCGAATCCGCCGAGAGCGAGCATCGGTACCGTGTGCGAAAAGGCCCACAGCGGAATGAGAGGGAGCGCGAGCAAGGACGCCAGGATAATTGTTTTTCTTCGCCCGATCCGCTCCGACCAGGTTCCAAACAGAATTCCACCGAGAAGCGCACCGATGTTGTAAATGACCGCTACCTCTCCGACGGTTCTAGGTGACAATCCATGATTTAACTGGAGGAATGTAGGGTAGAGGTCTTGCGTTCCGTGGCTAAGAGAATTGAACGTAAACATCAGGAGGACCAGAAAAAGGAAACGGCCGAGGTAGGTGACGATATCCTTGCGGACGTGGCGCGGGGCTGGATTTGATCCGCGGCCCGATAGCCAGGCCGGCGATTCTGCCACCTTGCTGCGTATATAGATGATGAGAAACGCGGGCAGAGCGCCGATGACGAACATGCCGCGCCAGCCTAAGATCGGAAAGACTGCGCCGTAAGCCAGGGCCGCCAGCAAATAACCCACTACGTAGCCTTCCTGCAGGAGCCCGGAAAAAAATCCGCGCCCTTTCGCAGGCAAAGTTTCAAAGACCAAAGCGGCTCCGACTCCCCATTCGCCGCCCATGGCCACTCCGAAGCACGCTCGCATAACCAAAAAGATTTTCAGCGACGGAGCCAATGCGGAAGCCAACTCGAAAACCGAAAAAGCGATGATGTCCAGCATCAGCGTCGGGCGGCGGCCAAAACGCTCCGCCATAAGTCCGAACACGAACGCTCCCACAGGGCGCATTGCGAGAGTCAGGAAAACGGCTTCGGCAATCACAGAAACTTTCGAGTGGAATTCAGCGGCGATTGCACTGACGCAAAAGATCAGGATGAAAAAATCGAACGCGTCGAGCGACCATCCCAGAAAGCAAGCGATGAAAGTGTTGCGCTGCGCCGGGGTGAGCCGGCGAAAGTGGCCGAGAAACTCCATGCTATCTTTCTGCGCCGGCATTTGAGGGATGCCAGCAATTCCATTGCGGTAACTGACCCGGGAACCCGAGCGGCTTGATCATCGAGCGGTTTTGAACGACGAAATTTTGAAGAGCACCGGCAATTCCCTTTGGGTCATTTAATAACGCTCGCCCCGGCTTGCGCACAAATGGCGTCATGGTCGCTACTGTCGCCGGAGACGCCGATTGCGCCGATGATCTGGTTGTTGGTGATGAGAGGAATGCCGCCGCCGATGGGCATCGCGCCCGGCAAACCAAGAAACCGAAGCCCGGTGCCTCCGCCAGCAAGCAGATCTTCAAACACCTTACTAGGCCGCTTGAACAGAGCCGACGTACGTGCTTTGTCAATTGCGACTTGCGCACTCCCCGTCTGTGTGTTGTCCATTTTCTCGTAGTACACCAGAGTGCCGCTGGGATCGACGACGGCCACTGCCATAAGCCAGTTGTTTTTTTTGGCCGTGGCCACCGCCGCCGCAGCCACTTTCTTGGCGTCCTCGACCCCAACAGGCGGGCCATAGGGCCTGGGATCTTGCGCTACTGCGTGGGTAGCGCACAGAAACAGCGCGAGGACAATCGTGAGTTTCGTTATGCGCGATGCCATTTCGGTCCTCCTGCTGACCTGCATGCCGCACTTTTGAAGCGATTCGAATGGACAACCACTCATTTATTCCGGATGGTCCGCCAGCGTCCGCAAAAGCCACGGCGCGGTCACTGTTTCAAAGATTCGCGGATTGGACCAGCCTTTGGCGTCGCGCCCCATATGGCCGCCTTGCGGGTTGATCCATGCGTCCTTGGGTGTTTGGCCGCTATTCAAGAGCAAATCGATGTCGGACACCGGAACCTGTGTGTCGAGTGCGCCAGCAATGACCAACATCGGAGCCGTTGGCCGATCAAGAAGCCCGCGAGTCTTCAGCGACATCGTTTCGCGGACGTCCGCCAGTTCCGCCAGTGTCGAAACTCCAAACATGGCCATATAAGCTTGTGCGTAATCGAAAAGGAATTCCCTGTTCTTGGCCATCTCCATGGTTTTCGAACGCTGAAACGCATCATGCACCGGAGGTGACTGAGCGACTGCGCCGCGCAGCCGCTTATTTTCAGTGGCGGCGAGCTCCGTGGACCAGAAGGCACCGAAGCTGACACCGTAAACAGCGACACGGTCTTTAGCAACATCAGGCCGCCCAAAAGCATAGTCAATCGTCTGCACCAGCATGCGACCAGCGTCCGGACCAGCTTTGATCGGCGCTTGACCTGTGCCGGGAGCGTCGAGCACGAGATAGCCGATTCCAGAATCGATCAGAGGACGAACGCTTTCCGCCATGTTCTCTTTGCCGCGGTCGAGCCCGGGAATCACAATCACGATCGGGGCAGGCGTCTTGTTTGCGGGCATTCGAACATAAGCGGTAACTTCTTTCCCTTCAAAAGGTATCTCCACAACTTCCAAGGGGGGGTGGAGCAGGCGGCCATGCGCCCTATAGGCACCGAGCGCTTTTTGATAGGCCGCCTGCTTGCCGGGGGAAGTGAGAGCGGGCCAGCGGGCAAAGTTGTAATAAATCCACGCCTGAATAAAATCTTTATCGGCTGTCGCCGGCGACGAAGCCTCTCCGGAAGCTTTCTGCATGTAACGGTCGCCGAGCGAACTCCAAGCCGCGGCCCAATCATCGGGCGCCAGACTTTTGAGCTGTGCCAGGGCTTCATGCACCTCGTCGGGCTTGAGGCCTTCGCAAGGATAGGCCTGACGTTCTGCCCGCGCTTGGACCTCACTTTTGAGCTCATCGAGCGTGCGTTCCTGCGCCGAAGTCGCAAACGCGAACGCAAAAAAAAAGGCCGCGGCCAGCCAGCATGCCGCGGGAACGGCGGTGCGCGCGAAGAGAGACGGCGTTTTGTGTGTGGTACCGACTTGAGCGAAAGACGTACGCATCTTGGCAACTACCGTTTTTTTTCTTACAGGATGCGGAATTCCAAGCGCTATGGAAAATTGTGATCTGCGAGTTATTTTCAACATTCGACGGACTTGATCCCCAAGCATCGTGTCCTTGAAGCTGCGTACGCTAGCGATAATGAAATGCTTCCGTGGCGCAGCTTCAGCGCCAAGGTCGGAAAGGAATCGAGCCCACTACTCCGCGATGGTAGTCCCGTGATAGGTTGCCAGCCGCCAGCGGCCGTGGTCCCTGACGTAGACGATGGTGAACCGCCTCGGCAACTCATTCACTTTCCCGTGATATTCCACGACTCCGCTGGAGCGCCCGGTCAGGACAACCGCATCCCCGTAAACCTGGAAGCGGTAATCATCCTGTTTGAAGGACAGGAATTTGAGCGCCCCGGTGCGGATTTCATCCAAGTACTCTGCCTTGCCGAGGACTCCTCCCCGGGTATTGACAAAAGTAAAATCGTCGGCGTGGATGCGATCCAGTGCGCTCATGTCGCGGTCTTGAATAGCCTGATCTCTCTGGTGCTCGATGTTGACGATTTCCTTTTCGATGGACGCTTCTTGCTGGTTTGCTGCGATTTCTTGCCCGGGAGCAATGGCCACAAGAGAAACGGACAGAAGCGCGAAGAGGAGAGCCTGTTTCATCGGAACTTCACTCCCTGGACTGCCAGCGCGTTTCAAAAAACTCGAGGCGAACGCCGTATGGCTGCGCGGCGGAACTTGCTGGATGAACAAGAGCCGGTGCACGATTTTCAACCAAGTACGCGCACCCATGCTTACTTCACGTGTTTTCGGACCCAGTCGTCGATCAGTGCCGCGATTTCGAGATTATTCTTTTCGATCATCATCAGGTGCGTATTGCCGTGGATACCGTGGTCGCCAAGCAAGATCAGATCGTTCGCTACGCCCGCCTGCGTCAAGTATTGGGACGTGCAGTGATCAAACGCCGCATGAAAGGACGCCTCGCCCGCGATGATCGCTTCGGGTATCCCAACCAGATGCGGGAGCCGGTGAGGCGAAGTTGCAAACCAGCAGCGCACCAGATCAGGGCCCTGCGGTTTATCCTCTCGCTTCGGTGCCAGGTCCGCCAGATCTTCGACCGGGGGATCGTACGTTATGCGGTCCACCGTTAGTCCCCACTTTGCCTCCACGAATGGCCGCGTCATTTTGGGCGGGTTGTCTTGAAAGATCTGTTCCAGATGTTCGACGATGGGGCGATAGCAAGGCGGGCCCCACGGTTCCACGGAAATGATCCCCTTTACCAGTTCCGGAGCATCGTCGGCAATCTCCCAGCCGAAATCACCCGAGCGCGAATGGGTCAAAAGAATCGCGGGACCGATCTTTCGTAATAATGCCACTGCATCCGAGCGGTTGGATGCGTCTATGGTCGCGTTGTCGGAAATCATGGAGGGCATCTGCGACATCCACAACTGATCGAACACGGGATCACCGGGCGTAGCGGTTCCGGGCCACTGCGTGTGCAGATGCGCTTGCGGAAAAAGATTGAAGCGCTCGACTGCGGCAAATCGGTGCTCCATCATGTCCACGGTGATGTTTTCCAGAGGACCGTCCGCGGCGGCATTGTAGGGCGACCTGCCCCGTGCAACCTGATCCACAACGTACACAGGATAGCCGTGCCGGAGGAAGTACTCGGCCCAGCCTTCGCGACCGTCCGGCGTGCCCATGTAAATCGTCCCGCTTTGAAAAGTGCCGTGAATCATCACGATCGGATAGGGCGATGTGACCTTCGCGGGGATTTGGTACTGGACATACATTTGGTCAACGATTGAGGTTTGGCCCTGATAAGAAAACTCCCTTCCTCCGACATATAGAAAACCGGATTTCGCGACGGCGATGGGACCAGACTCCGCATCTCCTCGCGCCAGTACGACGCCAGAAACGGCCAAGAGGCAGATCACGATTGCTAGCAACGCCCTTCTAGCTACTCGCCGACTTGCTGTTTGCATTTTTGCCTTAGTCCCTTTCATGGCCCTTCGAAAAATCGCCGCAATCTATCCGCCAGTAATCCGAGCGCGAGTTGCAAACCGGATTCGGCACACGCACTCCACACCGTTTGAATCGATGCAAGTCTTACGGCGGGGACTATAAGAGAGGGTCCAAACGGAAGCATTAAACGATAATTAATTTCCTTTAAGGTTGGGCCCGGGTTGAAGATTTTAAGGCGTGAGCCTGTAGGCTTCGCGGCTTTTCCACGCATTGAATTCAGAGGAACACGAGAGATCGTGCATCTGCTGACAACGTGGCAATCAGGCGGGGTTGAGGAGTCCGTACGGCTTTTCGCCTTGCAGAGCTGCGATGACCTGCGCGACAGCGCTGGCTTGTAGAGTCGTCCGCGCTTCTTCACTGAGCCATGCCGAGTGCGGCGTGAGGATGATCTTTGGATGGTTCAATACAGAGGCGGCCGCCGCGGTGGAATCCAGGACGTCGAGAGCGGCTCCAGCGATTTTTCCGGAATCGAGCGCAGCCAAGAGCGCGCCTTGGTCAATCAGTTCACCGCGCGCGGCATTGATGATCGACGCCGTGGGTTTCATCTTGGCGAACGCGGCTTCTCCAAAACGATGGTGGGTCTCGCCAGTGAGCGGAGCATGCAAGGAAATGTAGTCGGACAGTTTCAGCAGATCATCGAACGAACACAATTCGACGCCGCAATCGGCGGCCCGCTTCTCCTGCAAATAAGGATCGTGGACGACGACGCGCATCCCGAGCGGTTGTACTTTGCGGGCCAGGAGCGAGCCGATGCGGCCAAAACCAAACAGGCCGCAAACCTGCCCGCGGAGTCGGTGCAGAGGAGGCATCTTAGCGATTGACCAGGGCTGTCTGGCGGCTAGCGTCATTGCCGCGATGATCTGCCGGCTCAGCAACAGCAACAGGGCCAGCGCGTGATCGGAAACTTCGTCGATACAATAGTCCGGCACGTTCGCGACCATGATTCCCCGTGCTGAGGCCGTCGCAACGTCGATCGTTTCTACGCCGATTCCGTAGCGCACGATGATGCGGCAGCGCTTCATCTCAACAATCACTTTTTTGTTGATTGGAGCCCGGCCGGCGAGCACGCCATCCGCATCGCGGCAAAGCGTGACGAGTTCGTCTTCGGTTGCTGCCTGCCCCACGACCAGATTCCAACCCGCATCATTTACGGCGCGGGTTTCCTGATCGATGTTTGGGAAGCGATGATCGGTGATTACGATTTTCATAGCGCTTGTGCTTTGCAGGTGTTGCTGGACAAGTTGCAATGGAATGCGCCCGCGTCACCGCCCGGCGTGCCAACCTCCGTCGACGAACAACGTCTGGCCGGTTATGAAATCCGAAGCGGGACTACCCAGAAAAACGGCGGCGCCAACGAGATCCGTCGGTTCAGGAAAGCGGCCGAGCTTGATTCGGCCAAGAAGTCTCGCGGTGCGGGCCGGATTCTGCTGCATGTGTATGCGGGTGTTGTCACTGAGCGTGGCACAGGGAGCGATGGCATTTACACGCACGCCGAGCGGAGCCCACTCGGTGGATAAGGCGGCCGTCAGATAGGTTACGGAGGCTTTGGCAGCGCCGTAGATAGACTTGCCGATGTCGGTGCTCGCCGACCACGTCGAGCTGAGATTGATGATTTTTCCGTACTTGCGGCCGATCATGATCTTGCCGATCAGCTGTGAGCAGAAAAACATGCCCTTGGCGTGCAAGTCGAGGACTCGATGCCAATCTTCTTCGGTCACATCTAGAGCGGGCTTGGTGAATGCGAATCCGGCGTTATTGATGAGGACCAGGCGCACGTCTCTGTTGCCCAGCAGGTCGCTGACGCTCGCGGATAACGAGCGTATGTCATCGAGCTGGCTGAGATCCGCGCAAATTACGTGAGCTTTGCCCTCGGCTGCTTCAACCAGCTGCTGGACTGCAACGAGCTTCTCGCGGCGCCGGCTTACCAAGACAACTTCGGCGCCGGCCCGCGCGTACGCTAACGCGAACGCACGTCCAATGCCTTCGCTCGCTCCGGTAATGACGGCGAGGCGTCCATCCAGCCGGAACGAACCGAATTCTTCGCCTCCGGATTCGGTTGTCATATCAGCCCGTCAAGGGCGCGTCCGTCCGGTGGTGGCATCCAGCCGATGCGGCTCGATCACCAATCGCTCGTCGAACGGGTAGGTGGTATATATTTCCACGCCGTCGTGGGTCACGATGTGATTGTTCTCCAGCCGGATGCCGCCGACGCCGACTTTGCCGACATAGGGCTCGAAGTTAAGCACCATTCCTTCCTGCAGCGCAATCGGCGCTTCCTTGGAAGCATAACTAAAGTGCGGACTTTCCCAGGGGCACAGTCCTGCTGCATGGCCGAGATTGTCAAGCACGTGCGGCACGGCCGCTTCGAAGACTTCGGCATTGGTGGCGCCCGGCTTCACTTTGGCAGCGGCATTGAACAGAGCATCGTAGGTCTTCTGATGCATGTCGCGCATTTCGGCGGTGGGCTTTACGTTTCCGCACACCCAAGTGCGGGTCAGGTCTCCCCAATACCCGTTGTAGCCCGCGCCGATGTCAATGATGACGAGGTCTCCGTTGCGTATGATGCGATCGGATGTGAAACGACGGTAAGGCGCGGTGTTCGGGCCCGAGGTGATGATATTCGAGCACTGCGTCCATTCACTTCCCAACGCGGTCATGGTATGCCAGGCAATGGCCAGAAGTTCGCACTCTTTGATTCCGGGACGCAGCGCCTCAACGGCACGGTCGAGCGCTGCTTCGGTGAATGCGTTCGCCATTTTCAGACACAGGATCTCGTCTTGAGTTTTGATTTCCTTGGCGCGCATCAGCACGCTTTGGTAGCCATCGGCAAATTCGGTGTCGGGCAGAGCTCCCCGGATGGCAGCTTCCAGACTGAAATCCCAGATATCGATGCCGACTCGCTTGCCGGCGAACGAACCGAAGAAACTCTCGGCTTGCTCCACCCACCGTTTCGCGCCGCCTTTTTCACGAAAATTGGCGCGGGGCTGAAATTGCTCTTTATCGAACCAAGGCATGCGGTAGCGGCATTGCTCGTAGTCCATCGTCCAAAGCACAGGTTCCTTGCCGCGAGCGAGCACCACCACCGCGTTGCCAACAACAAAACAGGGCCCCAGATGATGCCGATACCCGGTGATGTAGCGAGCGTCCTCGGGACGGAAAATAAATAGAGCATCCAGGGTTGAATTATTTAATGCGTCCTTGGCCCGCTGGAGGCGTTCGCGCCGCATCCGCCCGGGATCGAGGCGCGCTTCCCAATCGACTGCCATCAATCCTATGTCCGACATGCACTCCCCTTTTCACGCGAGAAAATATTCCGGCTGCATTCGAGGCTTCAGAAAACAACCGGAAATCGACGCCATCCGGAATTGCGCCCGCCGCGCCTTACGGGCCAACTTTCTTCAAGAGACCGAAAGATTGTATGCCCGGCAGCGAACGGAAAGCCTTAAACGCAGATTAATTCTTGTTCATGCAGCGCAGCACGCCGGAGCTTCTATTCGGCCCGCCTCCATTCAGCGCGAGCTTACGTGCCGGCCGCAACAGATTCTCTTGCGCTATTGATTCGCAAGCAGAGCAGGGAGATAACAAGCAAGACACAACCAATCAATCCGAATCCATGCTGGAAATTGCCTTCATGCTTGTTGAGATAACCAATGGCAACCGGGCCAAAAAAACCTCCGAGACTTCCCACGGCGG
>Ga0210405_10000457_pt1 | contig 54708 bp, 57 predicted proteins | sample IncBWH11MmetaG_FD_155492 | JGI IMG/M metagenome (GOLD analysis project Ga0210405, IMG submission 155492) | Forest soil microbial communities from Barre Woods Harvard Forest LTER site, Petersham, Massachusetts, United States - Inc-BW-H-11-M | ecosystem: Environmental > Terrestrial > Soil >...
TCCGGTATTGATCTGCACCAAACTGGAGCAGGCAATCCCTTCTGTCTTCGCTGTGGACAAGTGGGGTGTGCTGAGGGTAGACAGAACCCCTACTGTACCTTCCTTAGAAAGCCCGGTGAACGTCTTGGTGATGGACTTCGGTGGGGTCGTGTTTGGCTGCGTTGGCTGCGACACTGAGAACAAGGACTGCATGGTGTCTAGGCTCGTCCCCTGGGGGTCAGCATAGGTCAGCCAAGCGCTCCAGTTGGCAGCTGTTCCCAAGCTGTTCCCAACAGTGAATTTCATGGTTAGAGTGCTGGTGGTTGCGTTGTAGCTGAGGGTGTCCGTTAGGGTACAAGACGGGAACGTCACGGGGGGGCACGTGCCGGCTAGGCACGAGACTTCCAGATTGTAGGTAGCGGTCGAGTCGTTGCCGGCTACGGAAAGGAACGCCATGTTGGTGCCGGCCTCGGCGCTAGTCGGCGTGAAGTCGATCTGGACGATGTTTATGCCGGCCCCGATGATGGTGCATCCTGATCCGGCCGTGGTGAAGTCGGAGAAATACACGGTCATGCACAGATTGGAGTTCGCGCTGGTCATAGTGGCGGTCACGCGGTATGTGCCGGTTGTAGCGGACGGGAACGTGAAGGCATCCGAGTCTGTCAGCGGAGTGATATCAGCGGCGACCGATTGTCCGAGCTTGGGGACTAGTTGCGCGTCTTTGGGAAACGGGAAGAGACGTTCTAGCGACACGCCGTAGTTGAGCGTGGCACTAGAAGTCTCAGTTATGTCCATGGTGTAGGTGCCAGTTGCAGTCAGCTTCTGGTCGGTCACGACGGAGACCACGCCGGCGCCAACAATGGTGCACCCGGAGAAGATCTGCACCCTGCTGGGATTGAAGAGTGTCAAACACACGGGGCAGCGCCGTTTATCGCCACAGCAAGCTGGTAGGTCTCACCGGTCGTTCCGCTGAACACAAAGGAATCCACGTCTCCGTCAGTGTTGAGTTTACAGTTGGAACCTGAAAAGGTCTCGCCCGGGGCGATGGGCGTTGAGGTAGGCTCAACGGGACAGTTTGCATAGCTGTCAGCCAGCGCGCCTCGTGGGACGAGCAGGAGCCCGAAAAGCAGAAGGACGCGCCGGATGTTGTTTGATATTCGCATGATGTTCCTCCTTGATACCGGGCGCGGCCCCGCGAGTTAAATGGCTGAAAGATGGAAGACCGCGAGAGCGACAACCCCCTTGCCTCATGCGTATTACCGGTCCCGCATTCCCTTCCAGACCGTAGAAGGGGAGTTGTTTGCCGACAAGTGCAGCGCCAGTCGCCGGAGTGGAATCTCCTAACAATTCGCTGCGACTCTGGCGTTCTTGAGTCCGCTTCAATGGCTTGGAGGTGCCCGAGCGTGACATCCTGGTTTCATCGGACGACGCCTTTTTGCTGGACGTGCGGGGCCGACGGGATATGCCTGCTTGTGGGTCGGTTGGCCTGGGAAAAGGTAGGTCGCTGAACAACGCGAGATGTTGGAGAGCGGCTGGGTCTCCCAAGCCGGTGTGAATTATCCTCCCACAGAAAAGGCTGAGTCAACCGGAAAGTGGCTAAGCTAAAACGGGATTGTCTTGGGGACAAGGACAGTGGTTTTCTATCAACGTTGCAAAACGACTGGCCTTCCACAGCGACTTGGGTTGTCAATTTGCGAAATCAGTTGGCGTAGTAAGGCGTTAACACTCAAATTTCGACTTCTTTCGGCTAACTCCACATCTTTTCGTTTTCTGGAGAGTCGTCGAGCATTTCCCCTCCCTCGCTCACACGCACGCGCGTACGCACGAGCCATCACGCACGCACGGGCCGGGCACCGGCCCCCGGTCCAGAGTCAAAACCGGTCGATTCCAGGGGTGGAGCCGTTTTTCCCGTCGCCACAACCTACCCGTCAATCGCACTGAAGAATTAATGCGCTTGCTTAACATTGGGATCAGCGTCTGGTCGTCGGGGCCTGAGGACAAAGACGTGGTAGGTTGCAGCGTCCCAGGCGTTGTGAATGCCGATGAAGAGCAGCAGCAACGCCGCAGCGGCGACACCGAACATTGCTCCTCGTGGGTGGGCGCGAGCCACGCAAGCTGTTGCTGCGAGCGTCGAATACGAAGCGAATGGCAGCAGAACGTGACACATCCAATCCTCGAAAACGGGCTGGTAGACGGTTTGCACCCGCAGACGTCGAGCGATGATCAGGGCATACGCAACTCCACCGAGACCCAGCAGTCCCCAACACACGGCTGCCGCGCCAATCCCGTACCATGGAGCGCATAGGGCCGCCGCAAGAAAGAGTACGGCTCCGAAATGAACAATGTTGGGAGTCGCGAATGCATTGCCGGCCTGCGCCTGGCCGGGCGTGCGGGGCAAATCAGCGACGAGGGCCATGACGACGAACTGCAATCCGATCAGCGCGCCGGCAGACGATCCCACGATGACATAGAAGTTCTGCCAACCGCCGAATGGTGTCATGCCTGTCACACTGAATTGGGTCACGCCCACAGCCGCGTTTCCTGACGTAATCTGGCGATGTCTCTGGTGGGCGCACTGCCAAAGAAGCGCCTGTATTCCCGGCTGAACTGCGAAGCGCTTAGATAGCCCACGCGCTGGCTCGCGGTCCCGGCGTCCATCATCGTCGACAACATCAAACGCCGTGCCTCCTGCAAGCGCAGCACCTTTTGATAGTGCAGCGGGCTCATCGACGTGACCGACTTGAAGTGCTCATGGAACGACGAAACACTCATGTGCACCAACTCGGCGAGCGCTTCGACCTTCATGGGTTGAGAGAAGTTTTCTCGCAGCCAGGAAATCGCCTTCGCAATTCGTTGCACGCTGGACTCGGCAAAGCCCATTTGAGCCACGCGCACGCCAATGGGGCTGCGCAGGAGGCGGATCAGAATCTCATCCATCACCAGCGGAGCCAGGAGTTCAGCATCGCCTGGCTGCGGCAGGCATTCCATCAACCTTGTGGCGGCGTTGACAACGCAGTCCTCGACCGGAGTGACGTAAACCGCGATTCTCTCCTGAGCCTGAGGCAGGCCATGCGGAAACACCTTCAAGGCCAGCTCGGCAATCTTGTGCGGGTCGAGGTCCAGCTTGAGTGCAAGGTACGGCTCGGCATGGCTAGCCTGCGTGACCTGGGCAGCCACTGGTAACGCCACCGAAAATACGATCATGCGCGTGGCATCGTACTCGTACACATCCTGTCCGACGATAAAGGTCTTCGCTCCCTGCGTAGCGATGCATAACGAGGGCAAGCTGAGAGCATGCACACACTCTTGATTCATGCGCGAGAAACGAATGGCGCGCACGCCAGGGACACGCAGATCGAAACTGCCGTCGTGCGGGGCATAGGCGGCGATCAGGCGGCCCAACTGCGCGAGGTCTGCTTGGCTCGGCCCGTCTGCTCTGGTCGGTTTTCGGAAAGGCGCGATTTTGCCGTTTGTTTTCACGACTTCGAGCATACTTCTTTTTGTCGCCGTTTTATTAGGGATCATTGGACTCCACTCCACACCATCCGGTGAAACAATTTATCCATCGCGTCAGCCGATTCGTTTTCGCCGCGATCCAGCCACCATCGCAGTAACGACAGCAGGCTTCCCGCCAATGCCGAAGCGCGCGCATTCAGTTCACGCGGGGAAAGTTTCGCGAGACGCCCGGATTCGATTAGGCGCTGCTCGATGCCGCGCGCGAAGTAGCCTTGCGCAAGATCGAAGAAATCATTCAGGCGGCCCGAGGTGGCGAGGGCCCGGTAGAACCTGTTTTGCTGGCCAATGTGTGCGAACAACTCGGAGACCGGGACAACCCGGTTCGACTTTTCTTTTCGAACGCTGAGCGCCGTGCTCTGGATTTCCAGGAATCTTTCTAACTGACTCAGAAGCAGGTCATCGGTGTTGCGGAAGTGAAGATAAAAAGTCGAACGGCCGACCGAGGCGCGATCCAGAACCTCCTGAACAGTCACCTGATCAATGGGCTTCTCCACAATCAATTCCAGCAGAGCCATGCCAAGCCGCTCGTGCGTACGCCGGACGCGCTGATCGAGGTTGCGACGCCGCATGCTTCGATGTTTCCTCGGAGCGGCAGGTTCTTGCAACTTGGATTGCGCATTCCTGGACATCGACCACCTCTTTGTTCAGCAACTCAAAATCGTACTCGACCCTCGCTGGTTTCTGCGGCTACATTGCCGACTGTGGGGCAAAGGAGAAACATGATGACTCGCATTCGCCTAATCGCACTCGCGACCTTATTAACGCTCACTCTCACGGTAGCCGCGCAACAGGCTAACGCCGGCGGGGGCGGTCCGGCCAAAGGCTTGCCCGGTGGCGATCACGCCGTCGTGCCTGCCGCCGAAGTACAACTCAAATTTCTCACTGAGAAGCTTGATCTCAACAGCGAACAGCAGGAAAAAATGAATCCGATCCTGCAGGAGCTGCACGATACCACGATGAAGCTTGTGCAAGACCACAGCATGCCGCACCAAGAGTACGTCAGCAAACTGCGGGACGCACGCTACGGAGCGGATAAAAAGATCCGCGCGATTCTGATCGACGAGCAGAAGAAGAAGCTCGATCAGGTCGAACAGGAGCCACATCCCGAGTTACACGGCAACGTAACCGACGCCAAGAACTAACGAACGTTCGCCGACAGGTTGATCTTGTGGTAAGCGTCAGCCGTATCGGAAAAAGATCCTTTACGGCTGACGCTCGATTACGTCTTCAAAACGGCCTGCACATAAGCCGGTTTCATCGGAAGCCGCCGCATGATCTTTCCCGTCGCATCGTGCAAGGCCGCTGCGATGGCTGGGGCAGCGAGCGCATTCGCCGCCTCCGAGCCTCCACCGTATGCGCCGACCTTCGGATTGTGGAGCAGCACGACTTTGATCTGAGGAATATCAGCCATCGTCGGGATGGGATAGGAACTCCAGTCCTCCGTGGTGATTCCGCTCTCATCAAACATCACTTCCTCAAAGAGCGCGTGGCCGATTCCCATGACCGCGCCGCCTTCGACGTTCCGCTTCAATTGCATCGGGTTCACAACAATGCCGGGATCGACCGCGACGGTGTATTTCTCTACGACGATCGCACCCGTACTGGGAGTGACGGCGATCTGGCATACGCAAGCCCAGTAGGTTCCGCTGCGCAACATCAGCGAGACTCCGCGCCCTCGCACCGGCGTCGATCCGGTAGAGAGAGCATCGGGCGGCGTCGACGGGCGCGTGTCCCAACCAGACGCCTCGCGGACCGCTTTCAGCACACCGATGGCTCGCTCTTCGCTTGCGTGGTCGATTCGGAACTGGATGGCGTCCGCGCCTGCAAGCGCAGCCGCCTCGCTGATCGCGAGTTCGCGCGGATAGTTCTGCTGGAACTGACCCGGCGTGCGCATGCTGTGATCGCGTAGACCCACCGCGAGAGGCGAAGCCTTCTGTCCCACCTGAAAGGTGCCGTAGCCGCTCTCCATCACGTTGGGAACGGGAGCGTACACCCACGGATCTTCAAGGCCGTTAACAGTGGAAGTTACACCACCGGAGTGGACATCGGGGGCAGACATGGTAGGTAGTCCAGCGAGGACCGCCCCGACCGGCCGATCATCCTGCATAGCAGGCATGTAATGGTCGATTTGATACGCGGCCATTTTGCCCTTTTCATCGATGGCAATTTGAACGTCGGAGAAAGCGGCAGCCGCTTGCGTGGACCACTGCATATCGTCGGCGCGCGTCCACTGTACGCGCACCGGCTTGCCCACTGCTTGCGACAAGAGCACCGCCTCGTCTTCCGCGCCGGAGTTGCCGCCGTTCGACCTGCCGTAATGCCCAGGTCCGGGATACGAATGCACGATCACATGATCAGGCGTGGTGCCAAGCATGGTCGCAATTTCGCCGCGCAGCGCCTGCGGATTCTGGTTGTGCACGTAGATGTGCACAGTGCCGTCAGACTTGACGTCGGCGACAGCCATGGACGGGCCAATCGGCGCGTGCTTCATGTAAGACAACTGATAGGTGGCCGCGTGCTTCTTGTGAGCCGAGGACAGCACGGGGCCTACATCGCCCTTCGACGATTTACTCTTCTCGACGGGGGCGGACTTCCAATCAGCTTCTTCGCGAAGATGCTGGTAGAGTTTTGCGTTCCCCGGCAGTCCCTTCCACTCCGTCCATTTCGTCCCGGCAGCAACCTGATCGGCTGCCTGGATCGCTTCCCACTCGGTAGGCGCAACCACTCCGACGAGATTGCCTTTTACGATCACTTGAGACTTCGGAAACTTGGTCTTGTCCACTGAACCGGCAGACAAAAGAGTCGAGCCGAGCGTCTTCGGATGCACCACCCGCGCGTGCAACATCCCCGGCAGACGCACATCGGTCGCCCACGTTTCCTTCGCAGCCACTTTCGTGCTGATAATGGAATTCTTGAACGACTTACCGATGATCGTGTACTCGCTCACCGGCTTCATCGGCGGGTTGCCCTCGATGGTCAACCCCATGATCCCGGTAAGGTCGCCCCTGACTGGAATCGTGAGTTTCAACTGCTGGTTCTTGACCAGATCACCGTAGGAAATGCTCTTACCGCCTCCCGAGACGACACCGTCCTCCACGGAAATCTTATCCTTTGGCACGCCCATTTTTTCTGACGCGAGGTCGAGCAAAGCCTGGTAAGTATAGGCAGCCGCCTTGCGGATATTCGGCGTTCCATGGCCGAGGAAATCGAAGGCCCCGCTGCCATCCGGGGTGAGATCCGTGTGTCCAGATACTACTGTAGTGATCGCTTCAAAGGGCACGCTCAGCTCTTCGGCCACAATCTGCCGGTACGCGGTAAAGGTTGAACCCTGTCCGAAGTCGCTCTTACCGGTGCGAATCAGAACGGTGTTGTCCGGGTGAATCTCAATCCACGAACCAGGAAGCGTCGGATCGAGCGAGTTCTTGAATGTAGTTGGTTTCGCGCTGTCGCCTTTCAGAAACTCGGGGCCAGCGAAGCTGAACCCCACGACGAGGATGCCACCCGCTTTTATGAATCCACGTCGCGATAGCGTCGGTCCGAAAACACTGGCTGGTTTTTCGCTCATGGTTGCCATCGCTTACCTCCCTTTCGCCATAATCGTGGCGGCATGTTGTACAGCTTCAATGATGGCTACGTACGTTCCGCAGCGGCACAGATTGGGCGACACTCCAGACGTGGTGAAAGCCTCTTTAATCTGCGCTAAGGTCGGTTTCGGATTGCTTTCGAGCAGTTCCGTTGCCTTGATCATCATCCCGTTCTGGCAGAAGCCGCACTGCGGAGTCTGCTCCTCGATCCAGGCTTGCTGCACCGGGTGAAGCGTCTTCTTGGCTTCCGCGGCCGAGAGGCCTTTTTGCTTGGCCCATCGCGATGGCAGACCCTCGAGCGTGACGATTTCCTGGTTGGCGACGCTCGCGACGGGCGTAACACACGACCGCGCTTCCTTGCCGTCGATCAGGACGGAACACGCTCCGCACTGTGCGAGCCCGCAGCCGAACTGCGGACCGATCAATTCCAGATCGTTGCGCAACACATACAATAGCGGAGTGTCGTCAGGCGCTTTTACCTCGTGCCGGACTCCATTCACATTCAGCGTAACCATTGAGAACCCCCTTCCAAACTTTCCGAGTTCGGATAACTCTTTGCTAAAAAAGCCTGTTTCAAATCGGACCCCAGTCCGTTATGGCAAGAGTTCGTTTGGGCTTGTATCGGACATCTTAACTCGCCGATCGTGATGACGCACGATCAACCGATCTGAGCCACGACGGCAACGTCAAACTTTGAATAGTATTTCTTCACATCGGTCCCGTACTTGCCGCGGAATTTACCGACCACAGACGCAACCTGCGCGGCATCAGTGATGGGAGCGGCCTGAAGTTCAGCCTCTTCGCCCCGCGCATCGATCCGAATCGACGGGTTCTTGACCACATTCTTGTACCACTGCGTGTCGGACCCCTTCACCGGCAGGAGGTAAACCTTGTCTCCCTCAGAAACGAACCAGACCGGATTCGAAATGGTGCACCCAGATTTTCTGCCGGTCACACTGACGTTGATCTCGCGAGATCGAGAAAGCCGGTCTTTCAGAGCATTGCTCCCTTTTTCCATGCGAATTCCTCACCAACTCTAACGTGAAGTTTCTCACTCTCGCGCTTTCGAGAAGATGATTGACTCAGCGCCCCACCAGTTTCTGCAGCTCCTCCGGATATCGCGCGCCTTGCACCGCGATTTTTGAGGTTGCGACATCGAGCTGCCGGAGATCCTCGGGTGTAAGTTCGACGGCAGCGGCTCCAATGTTCTCTTCCAGTCGATGCAGCTTGGTTGTACCCGGAATCGGAACAATCCACGGCTTCTGCGCCAGCAGCCACGCGAGAGCGATCTGCGCAGGCGTAGCCTTCTTCTGCTGCGCGAACTTGCCAATCAAATCGACGACCGCCTGATTCGCTTTCCGGTTCTCCGCCGTAAAGCGCGGAACGATATTGCGGAAGTCGGTCTTATCAAACTGCGTATCTTCTTTGATGGCTCCGGTGAGGAAGCCCTTGCCCAACGGGCTGAATGGAACGAACCCGATGCCGAGTTCGTCGAGCGTCGGGATCACCTCCGCTTCCGGCTCTCTCCACCAAAGCGAATATTCGCTCTGCAGCGCCGCGACCGGCTGCACCGCATGTGCGCGACGGATGGTCTGCACGCCGGCCTCCGAGAGTCCGAAGTGCTTGACCTTGCCCTGCTGTATCAGGTCCTTCACGGCGCCAGCCGTATCTTCAATTGGCACATTTGGATCGACACGGTGCTGATAGAGCAAGTCGATGACATCGGTTTTGAGACGCTTGAGCGAGGCCTCGGCGACTTCCTTGATGTGTTGTGGACTGCTATCCAGCCCGGCTTGTTTGCCTGTGTTCGGATCAATCTTGAACCCGAACTTCGTCGCAATCACAACCTGATCGCGAAATGGGGCGAGGGCTTCGCCAACGAGTTCTTCATTCGTGAATGGGCCGTACACTTCGGCCGTATCAAAAAACGTAACGCCGCGCTCGACCGCGGCCCTGATGAGCGAGATCCCCTGTTGCTTGTCCACGGCCGGGCCGTAGCCAAAGCTCAGCCCCATACAGCCCAGACCGAGAGCCGAAACCTGCAAATTACTTTTTCCGAGTTTTCGCTTCTGCATTGTTTCTCCTCAAACGGCCGAGAGCAGGATTGACTGATCTGGCCTCAAGCAGAATAGCGTCCCGGCGCTCCACCTGTTTGCCTGTTTCAATGAAGTTCTTGCCCGATTCTCCGAGGATGGTTGGTCGCGGCCTCAGTTGAACGGAAGCAAGCCGGCATGCGGTTGACGGGAAGAAGACCGATCTCCGAGCAAACAGGAAAGTACGGTTTCTGTATGTGGGTGAGAACTCGATTCGCGGATTTGCAGTGGAACACGACCGGTGATTCCTAGCCGCAAAGCGGCGCAAGAAGCAGCCCACGGCGCACGCCGTGGGTAAAAGTGGAAAGTGATCCAGCCCCGAAGGGGCGAAAGACCAGTTCTCACGAACACTCTTCTGCCCTAGCGCCACTTCGATTTCATCGAGTGAGGGAAGCTGGAATACCTCGACGCGTGACGAGGTATACGGCAAAGCTGCCCAGCCAATGGCCGCCCTCGTAATGCTCTCCAGTAACCGCAGCCAATCCCGCTCGCTCGTGTGCATCGGCAGCCACCCGGATGGATGGCAGCCGCTTATCATTCGTCGGCAAAGCAGAGGCAATGCCGTTCAGCATCCATGCCCGGCTCAGATTCAGACCATCCAGATGCGCCAGCTTGGGATCACTGGGATCGGGCGACACCACAGGCTGCAACCACGCACCGCTGCCTGACGTAGAAATTTGCGGCATAAATGTTTGGAGCCATACCGCAAACTCGCGGCTGGGCAGAACACGGCGCATCAGGTCTGCTTCTCCCACGCACGGCGACAGGAAATCTTCACCGGAGGGTTCATACGCCAGCGGGCAGTTTTTGTCACGGAGATAAAACTGCTTCGATTTAGACACCACCAGCTCGGCAACTTTCTGGTCGCCTCCTCCCTGCGCGTAGTCCAGCATCAAGCCCAGCCCGAAAGCGGTCTGGTCGTGCTCGCCGATTCGAACTGGATTCGAGAGTTTCGGTAACCAGCCATTCAGCCGCTCCAGCGCGACCTGCTCCAGCGGACGAAGGTTGGCCGCCATTTCTTTGGCTTGGGGATCGTCCCACTCGCGCACCTCAGCCGTGAGTTGAAGCAGCCAGGCAAGCCCATACGGCCGCTCGAAGCTGGCGCGTCCTGCTCCCCGAAGATATGCCGCCTCCTGCGCGAGATTTTCTGCCGTCAGGCTCTGCCGCAAGGCATCGCGAGCCGCTTCCACGAACGACGCATCGGGAAATGTTCGGACCAGCCGAACCAGGAGCCAATGGCCATGCACCGAAGAATGCCAATCGTAGCAGCCGTAGAATGCAGGCGTGAGTTTCCGCGGCGGGGCCACATCGGCATCGCCGCTCAAAGTGTGGCTGATGTGATTGGGGTACTCTTTGTGGACACAGGCGAGAGCCAGATTCGCAAACCGCTCGGCTGTTTTGATGTCGAACATGGGAGGGTTCGGATGTGTTTGAGCGCCAGCCTCGCTCACACTCGACAGCAGCAAGAGGAAACAGAGGACGCGGTTCATTCCCAGATACTCTAAACCAATCCGAAACTTCTATACCCTTTTGCTGCTAGTGGACGTCGCGCAGAAACCTTTCGTGGTGGAAACGCAGCGGTCCTAAATTCAACAAGCTCAAACGACGGTACAGACATTTTGCTTTTCTCCGCGATCTCTCTCCGGACCTTCTCGGCGACCTCCGCGATCTAAGACTCTGTTTTCCTCAGTCTGGCCGAAATCCCAAAACGCAGAGGCCGCCGAGAACCCCCGCCGAGAGCGCGGAGAAAAACTATCTGACGACAAGGTTCACCTTCTGCCAACAACCCAACCGCTCGAACCTACTAACCAAATCTATGCGACAGGCCACGAGCGCGAACACTTGGCACCTGAACTATTCTCAATTCGATGGCTTCAACTCGCGAATCGCATCTCCGGCGCCGCTGAGATCGGCAAGCCGCATCTCGGAATACTTGCGAGACAGGATTACACCGGGCGCCCCCGCGCGGAACGCCGCCAGTACTGCTTGCTTCACGCTTTGCGGCGTACATTTGCTGTGATTGGGCTCGGTCGGGATGTCAATATCGATGCCGGGCCAGATCAGCGTCTTCGTCCCGGCGACGCCCTCCAATGTACGTTTCGCTTCGCGATAAACGTAATCCGACGAAAGCCCGGTGTGCGGAATCTGCTCGTAGCTGCCTTCCTTCAATCCCATCACGGCGTAGTTGAATTCGAGCAACCCTTGTTTGGAGAGATCGCCATAAAGCGTCGATCCGGCATTGTCGGTATACAGCGCCATCCGCTCGCCGCCGCAGTTGTTGTACATCACTACTTTTATGAAATCCGAATAATTCGAGAGTTCGTGCAGGTCCTGTTCCGCGCGGTAGATCGGATTGAAAGAATTGTTATGCCAGATGTGCCAACCCACCGGCACCGTCGGCTTGGCCGTCTTCACCGTTTTGTAGATCGCGGCGTAGGTCTCACGCAGGCTGTCGGTCCACAGCATCTCCCACGCAGCGAGTTCCGGATACCGCAATAGCAGCCGCCAGAATTGAACGTAATAACCGTCCACGGGGCGCTTGCCGCTTCGTGCCGAGCGAACAAATTTTTCCAGCTCCAGGAATCCTTGCCGCGCGCGATCTACGTTGACGTCGCGCTCTTTCGCTTTGCTCTGGCAAAATTGGCAGAAACAAGTCACGTTCCCCGGATCAACCGGTGGCGTGTCATGCGTCGCACCCAGGCTGTCGCAAAGCGCACCCTGTCGCTCCGATCCCCACATGATTCCGTCGATGTCATAAGAGCGCGCGTAGTCCTCAACCAGACCGGTCAGAAAATTCCGGTAGTCCGGATTATTGACGCACAGCGGGTCGGCATTCCGTCCATACAGATCTCGCTCCTGCAGCTTCTCCACATTCGGCACGTCTTTGCGAAATACGTCCTCGAGCCAGCATATGACTTTCATGCCGCGCTTCTTCGCGGCAGGAAGTACCTCGGCTAGGATGTCGAGGTCGCCATGGTCGGGCGCGCGCGTATCCTTGAGAATCGTGTTTGTGTAGTACTGAGGATGCGGCGTAGCGAAGTTTCCACCGTGAAAACTGAGGTCGTACTCCTGCTTGCCGTGATCGGGCAGCGGCTGACCCGGAATCTGTCGTCCGGCGATCCCTCGCCCGTAAGTGAATACCGCAAGGAAAAGGGTATTCACGCAGCCACGCTCCTGAAGCACATCCAAGACTTTCTCGGTACCTTCATCTACAAACGAAACTGCTCCGACTTGTATACCGATCATTTTGGAGGAGACCGCAGGACGCCCGGGAGTTGGCACCGTCAGGGCAGCTCCGGCGCCTGCGGCGATCTTCAGGAATTCGCGGCGATTCACATCCAGTCCCATGGATTACCCCTCTTCTTGCTTAAATGATGCGGATGTTGGCGGGAACTGCTTACGGCACCTGCGCTCCCTCTGTGCCCACGTACACCGCATAAAGCGACTGGCTGGCCGCCATGAACAGCCGGTTCTTCTTGGCGCCCCCGAAACACAGATTGGCGCAGGTTTCCGGAAGATGGATTCTGCCAATCAGCACGCCGTCGGGCGCGAATACGTGCACTCCATTGAATCCGTCGGGACCCCATCCCGCAGCCGACCAGACATTGCCATCCACGTCACAGCGAATGCCATCCGACGATCCGGGAGCCATGTTCACGAACTGCCGCCCGTTCTTCAACCGGGTGCCATTTTCGACGTCGTACACACGAATCGGCCGCGGGTCGCCGGGATGTTTGGGTTCACCCGTGTCAACGATGTACAACTTCTTCTCATCGGGCGAGAAACAAATCCCGTTCGGCTTGTCCATATCGCTCACCACCACGGTTGCTTCGCGCGCGTTCGGATCGAGACGATAGACATTAGCGGGAAGTTCAAACGCAGCTTTGTGCCCTTCGTAGTTCGACATAATCCCGTAGCCCGGATCGGTGAACCAGATGGCGCCATCGGAATGAACCGCCAGATCGTTCGGGGCATTCATTGGTTTGCCCTGAAAGTGGTCCATCAACACCGTGACCGTGCCGTCATGCTCGGTCCGGGTGAGCTGTCGCGAATCGTGCTCGCAAGTGAGCAATCTTCCCTGCCGGTCTCGAAAGTTGCCGTTGCTGTAATTCGAAGGACTGCGGAAGACGCTCACTTCTCCCGTATCTTCCAGCCATCGCAGCATGCGATTATTCGGAATGTCGCTGAATAGAAGATAGCGCCCGTCGCCAAACCAGACGGGGCCTTCCGCCCAACGCGTGCCTGTATACAATCGCTCGACCGCCGCGCTCTGGACTCTATATTTCGCGAAGCGCTGATCGACGATCTCGACCGCCGGATCGGGATAGGCCACGGGACTCTTCACGTTCTGGCCCGTCGCGCGCGCAAACGGCTCGACAGCCAGCGCCGTGATCGCGCCAGCCGTTATGTTCATGAATGTGCGTCTCTGCATAGTTCTCGCTCTGGCGGAAATTCCGCCCGAGGCACCTTATCACGTCTACTTCTCCAGAGGAACGGTCCGGAGAGCCACTCCGGAGAGCCACTGCGGGTTGCGAACACAGGGGCGACAGGCATAAAATTCGGCCCACTCTTCCGCGTGACATTTTCATAGCCATATATTCATGCACCCGGTGATCGACACTCCGCCATCTTAGAAGTAAGAGATGAGAACGTTTGGTCGAAGGAGGTTCCAATGTCACTGCAGACTCCGGCTGAATTTGTACGGCACGCTTCCACATGGTCGATCTTATGGGGTGTATTGCTGATCGTCCTCGGCATGGTAGCGGTCGCGTCGCCATTCGTCGCTGCTGTTGCCGTTAACGTGCTGATTGCCTGGCTCATCGTGCTGGCAGGGTTAATCCATATTGTCCTCGCTTTTCAGGCCCATCGGGCGGGCTCCGTGATCTGGAAACTGCTGGTCGGGCTGGCCTATCTCTTCATCGGTGGATACTTGATTGCCCGCCCGGTGCTGGGTGTCGCATCGCTTACGCTGGTACTGGCCTCGCTGTTTCTGATTGAGGGCATACTGAATATCGTCCTGTTCTTCCAGATGCGCTCGCTGCGAGGATCGAGTTGGGTTCTGATCGACGGCGTCATTACGCTGCTCTTGGGCCTCATGATCTACATGCAGTGGCCATCCAGTTCGGCCTGGGCGATCGGCACTCTGGTGGGCGTTAGCATGATCCTCAGCGGCATTGCGCGAGTGTCTCTGTCGCTGGCGGTGCGCAGAGTCGTGGCCACGCCAAGCGAACTGCCGAGGATCAATAAAGCGGCATAGTCCTGCCGAAACGGGTTGCTTTCGCAAGCCTCGGGGAGTACTTTTTTCAAGCGCTGCCTTGCGCGTCGAAGGGAGCAAATCGCCATGGGAGGCCTGATTCCACTAAAGGATGCGTCGAGGCGCCCCACACGAATTCCTCTGGTCACCGCCTTCATCATCCTGATCAACCTGTGTGTGTTTGTGTTGGAATTAATGCGGGGTGACGAGTTTGTCGTTCAGTGGTGCATGGTTCCGGCACAGATTGTTTCCGGCCACCACTGGATTACGATCCTGACCGCCATGTTTCTGCATGGGAGCTGGTCGCACATCATCGGCAACATGGTTTTTCTCTGGGCTTTCGGTCCGGAGATCGAAGATTCGATGGGCCGAGGACGATACCTTGCGTTCTATCTCTTGGGAGGACTGGCAGCCACGCTGGCGCAGGTCGCCGCCTCTCCCCACTCCACCGTTCCTAACCTCGGGGCGAGCGGAGCCATCGCGGCCGTGATGGGTGCGTTCCTGGTGACCTATCCTCGTGATCGGATCAAGACCGTCCTGCTGATCTTCATCTTTGTGAAGATAACGCTCATTCCAGCAGCACTCTTGATCGGTTTCTGGTTCCTCACTCAGCTCGTCCACGCGGGTCAGGTGGCGCACGTGCAGACCGGCGGCGTGGCCTATCTTGCACACGTGGGAGGCTTTATTTTCGGAGCCGCCACTGCCCGCTGGTTCGAAGGCCGACGCATCGTATTCCAGGAAGCGGATTGATCCCGGATTCCGACCACCTCTTCTGTTCTTGAATGGTCAGTGATTTCTGAAGGCGCGTACCGCCTCGTTTGCGGTAACTCTCACGCCGTGCTATCTTGCCGCCACTTCAAGCAGGGAGGTCCCATGGAACACAAGCCTCATCATCATCATCACCATCACCATGACCATGTTCATACGCACCCGCTCTCAGCGGGGCCGACGCGCCGCGATTTTCTTTCCTCACTATTCTGCAGCGCGGTTCTGGCGCCGTGGGCGATGGGGCAGCAGCAATCCCGCAATCCATCGGAGATTGCCGAGCAGTTTCGCAAAATGTCAGAGGACTACGAGAAAGAGGGTCTGGCCGCGCCCTTCAAAGGGATCACCACTAGCGGCGACGTCATGCCGGGACTCTTCGAAATCAAACCCGCTGGAGTCTCCACCGAACCAGTCCGCAATGCCGCTCTGGCATTCATCGGAACTCTCAATCCCGTGCAACTGGCGAGAACTATGTATCCGGTGGACGACGTGGAATGGCGCAAGTGGATGAACCAACATTTCTACGCGCGCCAGGGAGTGAGTTTCGCTGACATGACCGATCGCCAGCGTGAAGCCGCCTTCGGCCTGATGCGCGCCTCTCTCAGCTCGCAAGGATTCGAACTGACACGCAACATCATGCGACTCAACGAAACCCTGGCCGAGTTGGCCGAAGATCACGATTTCCTGGGAGAGTGGCTGTACTACATCCAGATTTATGGCAAGCCGTCAGCCACCGATCCCTGGGGATGGAAACTCGAAGGCCACCACGCCATCATCAACTACTTTGTGCTCGGCGATCAGGTCGTGATGACTCCTTTGTTTATAGGCTCGGAACCGGTGAAGGCCCCGTCCGGCAAATACAAAGGCATTGAGATTCTGCAAAAAGAACAGAATGACGGGCTGGCAATGCTGCAGGCTCTCCCCGATGCCCAGCGCAAAAAGGCGATCCTCGAATTCTCCAAAACCGGCAACAACAATTTGACCGAAGCCTTCAAAGACAACGTGGTGATCGACTACGCCGGACTCCGCACCAACGAATTGGCAGGTCCAGCCCGTCAACGCTTGCGCGACCTGACCCACCTCTACGTCAGCAACATGGACGAAGGCCATGCCCGCGTGAAAATGGACGAAGTGGACCGCCATCTCGACAACACGTGGTTCACCTGGATCGGCGGCGCGCAGCCGGATAGCGTCTTCTATTACCGCGTGCAGAGCCCCGTGGTCCTGATTGAATTCGATCACCAGCGTCCGGCAAATCTCAGGAAGCTCGCCGCAGATCCTACGAAACCCACCCAGCAGCACATTCACTGTGTGGTGCGAACGCCCAACGGAAATGACTACGGTAAAGATCTGCTGCGGCAGCACTATCTGGCGCATCCGCACAGCGCCTAGCCTAGACTAGACTAGTCTAGGTTCCAGCTTCCGCTTTGAAGAGATGTGAATATGTCGGACAACTCAAACCAAAACCTACTCGAACTTCTGCTCGACTCCTGGAACCGCAACAACATCATCCTGGTCAACCTGCTCCGCGCTCTCCCCGAGGGTGGACTCGAGGTTAGGGCCATCGAGGGCGGACCCTCCGTCGCCGAACTGCTCACCCACATTCACTATGTGCGATTGGTGTTCGTTTCCGAGGACGCCCCCGAGTTTGCCAAAGCCCTGCCCGAGAAGGAGTGGAACTCTGAAAGTGACGAAAATCGCATTGCGCAGATGCTGAACGACAGCGCCCAAGTCGTCCGGAAAGCCGTAGAGAGCCATGTCGAATCAGGCCGCGAAATGGAACTTCATTACTACCACCCCATCCTTTTCCTCCAGCACATGATCTGGCACGAGGGCTACCATCACGGCCAGATCAAACTCGCCCTCAAACTGGCAGGCCACCCAATCACCGATGAGGAAGCCGGCCCGGTGACGTGGGACATCTGGATGCGCAAGAAGTGAACGGTCTCAGCCGAAAGCAAGGACTGACGGGACGCTCCCGAAAGACCCAAGGGGGGTGACGAGAATCACTGACAGCGGAGGTGGAAACGTGTGTAATCGGGGCTGGAGGAAATCAAAACTGAATACCTCTGAATTGGGCCCGGCCCGCTAAAATACAGTCGCATCGTTCAGCCGCCGCTCGGCGGTTAGGGGCCGGGCTTGTTGGTTCCCAGCTGAGTTGCTGCGAAACCCGAGGCCCCTTGCACTTGGAGTAGAATCGGGATGAGGTGCCTTATGATGTTGACTGTTGTGGCAGTGATCTTCGGAATGTTCACAGTTGGCCTGATCGTCCTCCTGATCTACAAGAGCACACTCACCATGCACAGGGATGACCAGTTGTTTCTCGATGACGCGAGTTCACACATGCACGACGAGCAGACGGAACTGCTGACCAAGCTCAACCGGTTAACCATCCCAGTGCGCGTCTTCAGTATCGGATCCGGGGTATTTCTGCTGGTACTCGCGGGCGTGTGGCTCTACCAGGGCCTGAACGCGGTATAACCCTGTCGAAAGGCAGGGACCTGGGTCATCCGGGTCATGCATCCTCGCAAGGTGCAAGCGCGGCGAACTCTGGCTCGCCAGTGGGCGTATATCCCTATCTCACTTCTTAACCCCGATCTGGCCCAATTCTGAATGGGTAAGCGAAATGGTATGACGTCGACATTTACGACTGTTGAATTTTTATTCAGATAGTCAGACAAAGCCGGCGGTGCGAGGGCGCCCCACTCTTGTCTCCGCGTTCTTTTGCAGAGACAGATGGGGGTTTTGACGGTGATCTCGCGATCGTCTTTACTGTTCCGTTATCGTCACCGACTCACGAAGTAGAGCAACACCGTCCTCCTCATACTCACTGTCCCCCGAATCGATAGGCGATCCCCGTCGATGGCCCTCCTGTCGAGAGGGGTCCATTCCGCGCGCCAGCAAGCCCGATCTGAAATTCAAAAACCCGCCAGACCAGCCGCCGGGTCAGCCGAATGTCCATCCCTCCACCGGCCAACACAATCCCCTTGCCGGTCGTGAAGTGAACCTTCCCCGAATTTACGGTCCACCGGTACGCACCCGCCAACCCTTCGCCGAAGAAGCTGGTTCGATAGCGTTCATCGGAATAAACCCGAAGTCCCACCATCAGCGGCGCGAGTGAGGTCGACCCGGTGCGGTCGGAATACTTGTGAAATCCGAGATCGGCGACCAGTCCGACCTTCTCATGCCGCCAGACGAACCCCGTCCGTGCGCCGGAAGTAAGCCCGCTCGGCGTAAAGCCGAGAGGCGAATTCGGGCCCGGACTCACTACAACGAGAGTGCCGGTAGCATCGACTGTCTTCATGCCGGATGCCAGGCCATACACCTCGAACGGTCGCGGAGCGTCTTCTGCGTATTGTGCGTAGGAAAGTGTCAGGAGGCATCCGACGATCGAAAAGAGAAATATGAGTCGTGACATGCACAACAAATACCGCGGGCGGCGGGAAGGAGGGTGCAGAGACGCGACACTTTCTCAAGTGCCACATTCAGCGATTGTTGCGATAATTTCCGTCGCAGTAGTGGACTACCGCTTCCCTGCCACCAGCCGCATGTACTCACTCAGCGTGACGAAGCGATATCCCCGCGCCTTAAGTTCTGTGATCAGCCCCGGCATAACCGCCGCCGTCGTCGACAGCTCATGGAAAGCAAGAATGTGCGTGTACACTCCATGCTTTTCCCGCTGCTCAATCTGTTTCAACACTCCGTTCGCCAGGGAAGGCTTGGGACATCCCGAGGGATTCCGTCCGGCGCACAGATAGTCGAGCGAGTTCACGTCACGCAGCGCAATCGGATTCTCCGACGAGATGGTCAGCAGTTGATAACCTTGTCGCTCCAGATCGTGGCGCGCATCGTCGGGGATAATCCAGTCTGGAGGACGCAGATACCGCGGCTGCGTGCCCGTGACTGCCTTGATCGCTTCCGCTCCCCGGTTCACGTCGCCCAGCACCCACTGCTCTCCCTTTTTCCGCTCCGCGCTGCGCAGTTCGATGTGGCTGTAAGTGTGGTCTTCCAATTCGAAACCGTGCCTCACCAACTGCTCCGCAGCGTCGAGGCACGTGATTCCCACATTCTCCTCGGCGCGACGCTCTCCCCATGTCTTCGGCGTAAGCCGCCAGCCCACGACAAAAAATGTCGCCTTGACGCCATTGTTGTCGAGCACGCTGACCAGCCCCGGCCCCGGATGTTCGCCCTTCGAACCGAATAGAACATACGGCCGTGGCCCGTCGTCAAAGGTCAGTGCAATGAGCTTGTCCGTGGCAGAAACAACGCCCGCGGTAAGCAGCAAAACGAGAAGAGTAATTACCTTAAAGGAACGCATCCCGACACCCGTGTGATTTTTTGACACCGTTCCTTAATTATTGGAGCCTGCGCCACTCCCGGCTAATTACTTATGTGGATGGCCCTTTGGAAGCGTCTGAGGACAGGGTTGCCGAGTGCCCCACTTCTGGCCGAACTTTGCCAGAAGTGGGAATTTATCTGGGTCTGAACTGTGCTGCCGGTCCGAATGGTCGGGGTCGAGGTGGGCCACCGAAAATAGCCCCGCTTCAACGCCAGGTTCGCGCGCAAACGAGACCCCCGCGCGGATCAACCGGTAGGGAGTTGTTTCGGGACACGAAAATATTGAAGTGGCCTCACTCTTGCTCTGCGGCTTACTCGATAACCGCGCTAGCCGCGACTACGGCCGCGGCCATTGCCAGCTTGTGGTCGTTGTTCCATGGCGGCCCGACTGCCTTCCGCACCTGGAGGAAGTGAGCGTCGAGGTCCTCTACACGCAACGCCTGGCGTGCCGCCCCCATTACGCTCTTCGAGTCGTACCAGTGGACGGGCCAACCCCGTGCCTCGGCCGCGGACGCCAGGGCCTTGCGGTACATCACCCAGTCGGCATTGTTCTGCGCGCGGTAGTCCGTGATTCGCTCGGCAATCGTGGGTGGAAGCTGTGGGCATTTGCGAAGGGCGACACCAAGGATACGCGGCACGGCCATCGTCACCGCGTCCAAGGCAAGCACCGCGTGCCTCTCCGCCGACACGCGCACGCGCTCTACTAGGTCCACGGCCTCGTCGAGCGGGAGCCCTTGGCATTCGCTGTGATGCGGAATCTTGGGCAGGCCCTCTCCGACGAGTTCCACCCGGCGACGGTCAAGAAGCGTCCCATCACCCGCCACCGTCACCAGCACCGCCCAACCGCCATGATCTGATACCCCTATGATGCCACCGTTCTTCGACATTGATGTTCCCTCACACTAGCTTCAGGGCTGGGAGCTTGCTGGTTGGATCCGATACAACAACTCGACAACACCAGTTTCCAACTGCGGTTTCCCCAGATTTTCTCCGCGCACTCTGCGAAACCTCAGCGATCTTTGCGTTTAAGCTTTTTCCATTACCCGGAATTCACAGAATGATCCCCAAAGAGACCAGAAGTATGTCGTAGACTCAGCCTATGGCTGTAACGGTCGAAATGCAGAATACCGGTGATCCGACACTGCAACGGGAATTGGAAGCCATCATAGAGCACATCTTTGCCGACCGCACCGGAGACTGGCGTGTCGTGATCATGGGCTCCCAGGCGAATGACCGCTGGGAAATGAAAATCACCGGCCCCAACGCCTTCGAGCGCTCCTACACGCTTGAGGGCACATTAGGCCAGCACGAGCCGACCGTGGTGACTGCGATTATTTCGATGATGCTTCCGACTAAGACCTGATGTCACATTTCAACAACCGCGCCTGATTTCCTCGGCAGAGCCAGCGAGCGGAGCGGATGAGCAAACCTAATACGGTAGTGAATGCCCGACAGCTGTGCCGCTCTTACCCTCGTCATCGGTGAACCATTGAATAGAACGAAACCGCCTGTCCTTGATTAGTTCCATGTGGACACTGATTGCGAAGGCTGTGGTTCCATGACCATCTTCGCGCGATATGAGAATCCACGACCGATGCCCGCCAGATTGTGGTTCGATGGCGAACTTTGCACGGCATGGTTCGGCCAGGGAGTAGCCCCATTCGTAGACGAACGACGCGCTCACTGCCGTGAAACTCCGGGAGCGCACTTTGCCATCGCTGCCATCTCCTCAAGCCCTTCGGATTCCATCTTGTGATGGTCTACTTGATGGACACCCTGCCTTCCGGAGTACAGCAAGCGGTGGCTCCAGGTCAGTCTTGGCTGTATCCAGCTTTCGCTTTCGTGCCCGTTTAGACGTCTCCATACCTTCCACTTTCTCCGGCCAGCGAGGCATTACCCCCGCTTTTGGATATGGCGCCCCTCATTTGAGCGCCAGAGGGACTTCAACCCTCCTGAACAACGTGCTGCTCAGCACGCACTACACCGTCGTGTGACTCCTCGGGGACGTCCGTGCGGGCCGTGCGGCCTAGGCCTTCGCCCGCCGTCCTGCTGCCTGGTTGGACCGCAGGTGTCACCGAGGTCTCCCGGTTCTCGTGCATGAAGCTTCTAGGCGTGCCTGGGGTCTTCGACTACGCCGGACTGAACAGGAACTCGCGCTGGCGCTCCTGCTCATGGTGCCTTCCGCGCATTACAAAGGCGTCGGCGTCCGGATTTACAGTTTTCGGAGTTGGATAACCCACCCCGCCTATCCCCTGTTTACGCTTCACCGAGCACCTCGCGATGCCCGGTGCAAAACTCGGGGCCGAGTGGTTCACTAGTCCTTTCTCGTAAGGATTCTTCCTCCTCTGCTTCATGCCGGTTTACCCTGGCGCACTGTAACGGCCTGTTCACAACAGTTGACATGCTTCAACGCCATTTGATTTTTCGATTCAGTGTGCTGGCAGTGCTTTTGATCTCGGCGTAAAGTGTTCCGCAATGAGCCTTCTTAAACGCCACACCGACGTAGCAGGGTGGATCGCAGTCGCGTGTCTTGTTGTCATTTGGTTAGAAATGCTGCTTCCGAAGGATGCATGCGCTGCTTCCTGTATTTGAAAGAATCGGCCCCTCCTACTGGTTCGTGCCCTTGGCGATGATCCTGTTGCCGGTAATAGCGGCAATACGAGGGTCAAAGTGGTGGTCAGTGACCGTCGCCGGAGTAGTTACATTGGGCGCCTTTCTCCGCATTGTGCTGGATTGAACCATTCGATTGTTGAAAAATCATTACGCTCAAATCCCCCCGCGACTGGGAACTGAGTGACATGGCCTTACGTCAGTTGACCCGACGCTATGCCAGAACGTGCTCCGGTTCAATCGCTGCCGAGCGAAATATAGCCGTACCTTCGGCCCCATACGAAGGGTTGATTTCAAGCGCGGAGAGGCCCCGCTCTTTCGCCTTGCCGAGGAGTTGCCGCGCCATCTCGACATCACCCCTTTTCAAGTCGTAAGCCTGTTCGATGTTTTCAACCGTTAGGCTGTCTGGGTCGAAAATGATATTTCCAGCCCCGAGACCGCGGATGTTCAGAGCCTCAACGTCAGTCAAAATAATTGTGGAACGCTCTCCCATAAGCGTGCGAACGAAGAAGCGAGCGCGTTTGTCTGCCGAACGCCACACACCATCAAAGAAACCGTCGTGCAGGTTAGGAAGAGTCGTCATGCCCTTATTCTCGTACACGACCTTGTCAACTGTCGAAACATCGCGGTTAAACACTCAAAACCTTTTCCAGGAATTGTGGGACTGAACTATTGGGAACCACCATTGAGTGCCAGTTCGGAGCGCAACGCGTACGCACTGGTGTCTAGCATCCTGAAGTTTCTAGCGAAATCCAAGGAAGCTTCGTCGGATTTCTGATCGCCCCTTAGCAAAGTGATGACTACCGTCTGCGGCTTGCGGCCACATCTTTTGGGCAGGTTGGTGAACACAGAACTTTGCGACGTCACAAATTCGACTGGAATCTGAAACTTCGCATCCTCCACAGTTACTTCACCCGCTTCACCCGGTTTGTGCCCCGGGTAAACCAGCTGCACTCGAACCCGATAATCATTCTGAGCAATCGGATGCTCAACACTGCCTTTCACAATGACCGTATCAACGGGACATTGTGCGTGGGCAATCAGGTAGAGCGAAAAAGCAGAGCCCACTACTCGAATCAGCTTGTTTCTGAGAGCGGAAGGCATACGACCCTTCCTTTCGTTGCGGATTATTCTAGACCTCGATTGTTTGCAAAATCCTATTACGTTCAAATCCCCTTGGTCGGGGCTTTGAGTGCGAACGCTGTTTACAGCAGTATGATTATCCCGAATATGGGCAACAATCCAGATTGGATTTTCTACCGCGACGATAAGCCAAGCGAAGCAGAGGTCATGCCGCGATTGATCGCGGAGTTTCCGGGACTTCGTCCCCGATGGGAGAAGCACCTGGAATTTTGGAAAGGAGAACCCGCAGGAAGCTACAACGACGTTGCTCAATTCGTTCATTTCGTCGTACAAGACCTTTACCCAGACGGCAACACTGCAGACCTTCAACGCGCGTTCAATCTGATGGAACATTGGCTCGTGAATGGAAACCAAAATCTGTGCGATCTAATTGGAATCGGATTTCTTGAGGATCTTCAGAACGTGGCGTCGTGGCAAGCGTTTGGAAAAGAAGCGTTCATCCCGTTTCTCGGGCCGCAATGTCGTCAGGCATGGAATGAAATTGAGAGGACTTGGGCGGGTAAAACAAGTCTCATGGAAGTCTTCCGGGCCGAAGGCAAGAAGCTCGAGTAGTTGGCGAAACCTCCTAATTGCGCTACGCATGGTTTCAGCAGTTACTTCCGATTGCGCCCCTTTCGTCACGGCTGTTCCACTGCCTCCAGCCTCGCAGTACCATTCAACTGGATGAGATCGCTTCTCTGCACCCTGGTCACTCTGTCCCTCTTTATTCCCCACGCTACGGCCCAGGCTGCGGTGCTGATAGGCCTGCACATTGACGATCTGGACCAAGCCAACGGGCAGCCTCCGCCGAGCTATCGCACATTTCTCATCACCTTTCGCGATGGCAGGGCACAACTGGTCGCCGATCTACCCGACCTGATCGTTCCGCGCAAAGATGGTTTCTGGCGGGTGGGCACTTTGCACAAAGGGCCTACCGGAAAGTATCAGGCTCAGGAGTTCGTCTATGCGACTCCTGCCAGATCCGTCCCACACGCCGTTGGTGAGTATCATCCGCCTAACCCTGACTGGAGTTGCTCAGAAACGGACCAAGCCACTGAGTTTGTGAACACCGATCTGCTGTCCGTCTCGTACTTCACGGAACCAGCGTGTTCGCTTGAGGTCGAATACCAGCACGGAACATACAAGCTCGATCCACTCGGAAAGGAATTAGACATAACTTCAGTCCTTGGGACATCTGCGTGGGACGCCGAGAAGAAAGCCGACGCCCAAGCTAAATCGGACCATGCCTTCTCCGACCTTTCGAACTGTGAAGGAGTTTCCCGAGTAGACTCCTGGAATTGGGGAATCGAGCGCTCAAGCCGGTTGCCTAGGAGCGAGGCCAAAGCATGGGGTCTCGTCAGCGACTACACCTCGCCTCATGTTTGCGGTGATGGCGGTACCTACGAGATCAAGTTCCCCATTCCAGAATCTCTCACCGGCCCCACCTACCGCGCGAATGATCTGGTTTTGCTCCTCAAATCCAAGGTGGCAAAGGATAACTATTCTTCCTGGGGAGGCTCTCCTCACACCCGCCGGGGATTTCCTAGTGGCTTTCGGCTACAGTCCGCCCGTAAAAATATTCGCCATAAAACAGCAAGGCATCGAACCCAAGCCCGTACTCTCTGCCTCCACCAACCTGGAAGCGAATGTCGTGATGGTGCAATGGGCACGGCTCCTGCGCCGCGAAGCACGATGCCATCCGCGCCGTGCCGGGAACGTTTGAGCGCACGATGGAAGCCGCGCGTCATTGTGGACACCTTGGTCTTCCGATCCAGGTCAACACGCTCGTCGCCGAAGAGACCGCTGACGATCTGCCCGCTATCTACGAGTTGCTCTCTCGCGAATTTCCCGTCATGCGATGGAGCCTGTTCATGCTGATCTCTGTCGGACGAGGCAGGGCGCTGAATGAGGTATCGCCCGCAGAAGGCGAACGCATTATGCGCTGGGTGTTCGATCTCTCGCAGCACTCGCCCTTCCAGGTTAAGACCACCGAGGCGCCGTCCTATCGCCGCATCGCGATTGAGACGATACGTACGTCAGGAAAGCATGCACCGGAGATGAAGGCGAACTCGGTCTATCACGGATTCCAGATTCGCGACGGACACGGCATCGTCTTCGTCTCGAACCTCGGCGAAATTTATCCTTCGGGATTCCTGCCGCTGCGCTGCGGCAACGTGCGTGTGGATTCGCTGGTCAATGTCTATCGCCACTCCGAGATCTTTCGCGGGCTGCACTCGCCCGATCAGTTCCACGGCAAGTGCGGAGCCTGCGAGTATAGCCACATCTGCGGTGGCTCGCGTGCTCGCGCTTTCGCCCACACTGGTGACGCGCTCGGCACGGACCCGTTCTGCCCGTACGAGCCGACTTCAGCACCGCTCGGCTCGTGAAGTAGCACAGCGCTACGCCCAGAAGACTTCGGGATTCTGCGTTGGTCCATCGCAGTGTCCGACCAAACGCTTCTCCAGGCCTTCGCGGGATCCATTGAGTTTCTGCCTTAGCTGATCTTTCTCCTGATCAGTGAGCCGAGAGAATGCCCGCGCGGTCTCGACGTTGTGGGCGAGCATTTCTGGTTTCGGCATTCCCACGACCGCGGTCGTTACAGGCAAGCTCATTGAATAGCGTAGGAGCGAATTCATGTCGGCCTTACCTGCTCCTTCGCCCACCAGAAATTCCTGACCGGTCACTTTCATCGCAATCACGCCCAGGTTTTTCGCGTTCGCCGCGGGAAGCGCGAGCTCTTCGAAGCGGCCGTTGCGCGAGGCGTTGAGAGCCATTTGCACGCAGTCGAGGTCGTGGCGCTCGATCGCTTTAGCCATCACTTCTCCGTTGGTATGGCTGGTCATACCGGCAAAGCGAGCCATTTTCTGCTCGCGAGCTTCCATCAAGCCCTTGAGTGCGCCGTCCTTGGCCTCGATCTTCTCGAGATCGTCGGCCTGGCCGAGACTGTGGATGTGGACCAGATCGACGTGATCGGTCTGCAGCCGTTTCAGGCTGGCTTCGAGGCGGCGCAGGAATTCATCGCGCGTGCGATCGGGGATCTTCGTGGCCAGCCAGACATTTTTGCGGCGTGTGGCCATCACCCGGCCGACGCGGGTTTCGCTCTCGCCATCGCCGTATGCGTAAGCGGTGTCGAGATATGTGATTCCAAGATCAATCGCGTGATTAAGGATTGTCGTGGCGCTGTCGACATCTTTGTACATCAGGAAACGGCTGCCGCAGCCGAACGCGAGGATCGAGACTTTCGCGCCTGTGCGTCCCAAAGTCCGCGTGGGCAGAACATTTTTCTCCGATTGTGCGCTGCCCATATCCTTCAGCAGCAAGAGGCTTGTTCCGGCAGCAGCTCCGAGTCCGACGTTCTCAAGAAATTCCCGGCGAGATATTTCCTTGCTCATGATGGCCCTCCTGAGTCGTTACGCAGCATCTTACCGCTTCGCCCAACGAAATTAGAACCCAGACGACGGATTCCTCGTCAAACCGTCAGTTGGATCGATGCGGCTAAGAATACAGCTTGATGGGCTGTACGACGCGGGTGATGGCTCCCGTAGGACTTGGTTGGTCCGGCTTCAGGCCGCAGCGCAGGGCGGCGAATAGGCCGAGGAGCTGGCCGAGCATCACGTCGAGCACGGGACGGTAGCAATCGGGAAGATCCATGGGGCAGTTCAGCGGCAAAACATAGTCGACGAGTTCAGAGACGGCGGCGCCGTCTCCGGCTGTCACCACCACCCGGACTCGGCCGAGACGCTTGCGATCGATTTCGCGCAGCAGATCGAGTTCATAGCCGCGCCGGCGAGGTTCGCTCGAGAGGAATGCGACGAAAAGCGTTTGTCCATCCACGCTCGACATCGGGCCGTGACGCAATCCTAGCGGCGTTTCGGCCAGCGTGGTGATCTTGCCGGCGCTTAGCTCGACGACCTTCAGGGCGCATTCGTCGGCGACTCCGCGGAGTGCTCCCGATCCAACGAAGCATGCCCGCGCACATCCAAGCGAGGTGACATCGGCTGCCGTCTCGGCTGCGACCGCAAGGAATTGGCGGCCGCACGCCGACAAACCGGAAACAACGGCGCCGAATTCCTCGAGATCGTCGAGATGCGCCACGCACTGGCCAGCGACAAGCATGTTGCTGAAAGAGCTTGTCATCGCCAGGCCGCGATCGTTGACTGCGTCATCGAGGACGAGTGCCAAGGCCCGGTCTGGATAGCGGGCGCAAAGTTCCGCCATCTTTCCCTTCTGGTTACAAGTGATCACCAGATGGTGAATCGCGCGATAATGTTCCAACGCCCGCTCGAGAACCGCTACGCCTTCGGGACTGTCTCCCGAACGGGAAAACGAAATCCAAAGATATTCTTTTCCGGCAGAGTGAAACTCGTCGAAATCCGTAAGGAGGGTTGTGCTGGGCACAGGCCAGGCATGGCACCCCCAGCGTCGACGCAGCAGGGGCGCAAGAGCCCGGCTAGTATAGTCGGATGTGCCCGCGCCGACCAGGTAGACCGCCGGTGATGCCGTGCCTCGGCCGATTCCAGCACCCCGCAAAGCCTCGTCCAGTTCAGCCTTTCGCCTTGAGCAGATGCTGAATGTCGTGCCCCAGGTGTCCGGCTGTTGCCAGATTTCGCGCGGCGTGTGCTCCAAGCCACGGTCGATTCGCTCCTGATCCGGCAGATCGAGCAGCGTGCGCAACGGGTTTCCCACTCCTCTATCCTCCACGAGAAGACACAGTAGTCTATTACAATGGACGTCGATTGAAAAGATTTCGAAAGAAAAAGAAATACTGTTCGCAACCAAACGCAGGAAGGGCCTCGCGACCTTCGGGCGGCACGAATTGCAATGAAACCGGAGTCGCCTGCTCAGCAACTAATCCGTCTCTTTCGTGTTTCTGACTGCAAAGGAGAGGAACCATGAACCTGGGTTCGCACTCGTTCCGGACTCTGCTGCTGGCTGGGGTGCTGGCAGCGTCGTTGGCGGGAATCGCCTGCGAGCATCACTCTTACCGCGTGTACGACCCGTATTACACGGATTATCACGTGTGGAACAATGACGAAGTCGTCTACTACCAGCGCTGGGCCGACGAGACGCATCGCGACCGAGGTCGCGACTTTCGCAAACTTCGTCCTGAGGAGCAGAAGGAATATTGGACTTGGCGCCACAACCATGGCGACCACGATCGCGACGACCGGGACCGCGGTCATCGTTAAAGGAGTCTGATGCTGCGTGAGATCGTGTCGTCCCTACGGGGCTCGTGGGTTGTGTGCAAACTTACCCGGCACTTCCATGCCGGGCTTTCACATACCGCCGCTTCGCGGCTGGACTATCAGTTAGTCTAGAAAAACGCGGATTCGATCGCTTCATCTCTAGCAGACACCAATCAGACAACGTTTTGAAGCGCGCTGCGCAATTCTTTCAACAGCCATCAGAATAGAGGACGGGCCTCTCAGCGTTACAGCGCGGCGAGAGCTTGATCGGTGGTGGTCAGTCTTGCTCCCAGGCGGACAAGCTCTGCAACAGTCTTTTCGCCTTCTTCTCTTTTCAGAGTCTCGATCGCATCGGTGACCAGCGCGACGCGACGACCGCGCTCGATCAGGCCTTTGACGGCATAGCTTACGCAGTATTCAGTGACTACTCCAAAGACGACGAATTCCGGTTGAGTGCCGAGTTTTTTCACAAGCTCGTCAGCGTGGCGGCTTTCGAAGATGTTCAACGTCTGCTTTTCCAGCAGAATTTGCTGATAACGGGTCAGATCATCGGGTAGCTTGGCGTCGGGCTCGTTGGGAACGCGCGCGACACTGTCCGTAATCGCCTCGGGAACCAGTTCGGAGCCGGGCGTGTCTTTCACGCAATGAGGCGGGAAGGTCTTGAACTCAGGATCGTTCGGAGTATGGAAATCTCCGTGGGAGACAAGAAAGACTTTCCCCTGTCGCGCGGCATCGGTGAGGCGACGAATGTTGGGCAACAATTTCTCGGCGCCGAGCACGTATAACTTTCCGCCGGGCAGCACGAAGTCCCGTTGCACGTCCACTTCCCAGAAAATGAAGTTGCGAGAAACCATGGTTTACCTTGACTCGTGAGCGTAGCATCCTTGTCTCAGAGGCGACAGTCGCTCTTGAATCCGCTCCCACATAATTCGATTCGCTGAGCTATCGCCACGATTCAACATGCAAAAGCACGCAGCTTTTCTTGCCATCTTCCTGATCACGCTGCCGCTGGCGGCGCAAAGCACTGTTCCGGAATGGTGCCGGCCTCTGCCACGGCCTGAATATAAAGGGGTCGAGCGTGTCAAAATCGGCGACCCGTGGTTTGAGGTGTACAAACCTGCGCCGGGCGTGTTCGCGATTTACGAGCCGCACCAGGCTGAGGAGGTTATCAGTTATCTGATCGTCGGCGAGAAACGGGCGCTGCTGTTCGATACCGGAATGGGCATCAGCGATATCAAGAAAGTAACTTCGGAGCTGACCAAGCTACCGATCATCGTGCTGAACTCGCACACACATGATGATCATGTCGGAGGAAACTGGCAATTCCCCGACGTGTACGGCATGGATACGGATTTCACGCGCAAGAACGCCCTGGGATCGCAGGAAGATGCCCAGGCCGAAGTCACGCCCGATCAGATCTGTGGAACGCTCCCCGCCGGATTTGATCCCAAGACTTACGTGACCCGCCCCTGGAAAATAACGGCCGTTATTCTTGACGGCGATAGATTGGATCTGGGAGGCCGCAAGCTCGAAGTCCTGGCGACGCCCGGGCACACTCCTGATGCAATCTCGCTGATCGATCGCGCCAATGGGCTGCTGTTCACGGGGGACACTTATTACCCAGCTCCGATTTGGCTCTTCCGCCCGGAAACGGACCTGGTTGCGTATGCGGCGTCGATTCGCCGGCTCGCTGCCCTGGGGCCACAAGTCAAGCTGGTGCTGGGAGCGCACAACATTCCGGTGGCATCCCCCACGGTGCTCGGGCAGCTGGTTTCAGCGTTCGATAAAGTGCAGTCCGGCAAGGTTCCCGCCATACCAAATTCGACAGGCAAGGTCCTCTACAAGGTTGATGGGTTTTCGTTTCTGATGCGAGCACCAAGTCGCTGATTTGGCGCTCAAGCCGTCGCGGGGAATTTACCGTTCTTCCTGAGAGTAGCGCATACGGCACGACAGAGGGATTGACTTCAGCAGCAAACTCTGTCAAAACAGTTGATTTATGTCACGGTGGAACGTCAAAGCGTCGACGCTCGTCATCCTCAGCTGCCTGGTGTTCATCATGCTGCTGATCGTGGTGCTGCCCGACGTTGATCTGCCGGACACCGCGTTTCATCAAGGTACCGCACCGTTGGTGGTGCATGCCCGGGCGACGACGGCACCTCCTGTGGTCGCCGTAGCGGCTTTGTTCCAGTTTCCCAAGATCGTTCGGTTTTGGCGTCCAGATCGCGAAGACGTCTTCTTCGCACATCTCGATCCCAACTTCAGGCCCATTCTGTTTCGTTCCATCCGGCGCTAAAACCTGGTAGCTGGCTGCACTCAAGCTTGCTTCGTGTATGCGAAGCAGGAAGGGGGGCAGTCTGGCGAGTCTCTGGGCTCCCGGGGGGGATTTCCCGTTTCTCGCCCTGCCCCTCTTTATCACCGATAACCAACGGAGTTTAGGAGCACGCAATGAACTTTTACCGAAGCCAGGCGATCGATTACAGCGACCTTCTTCAGGAAGCCGCGGCCAGAACCGGCTTCAGCGCTTCCGAGATGCAGGAGTTGCTGGAGAGTGACCTGAATATCGATCACCTGCTCGACTACATCACTGCTGTAGTGTCGAACCAAATGAATTGACCTGTCCCATCAGCCGGGAGTCAACCTGCAGCACTCGACTCCCGGCCTTCTTCTCCCATTCCGCGGAATTGCGCACTCGGAAATTTGCCGTGTCTGTGTTCTAATCTCGGCGTCTTAACCTATCCAGACAAACTATGGGAAAACATCTCATGCCCCGTGCCTTTTTCAAGTTGTTCGCCATGCTGAGTTTGGGAATTTCGATGTGGGCACAGACTGCTGTAACGCCCGGAGCGCCGCCGCCGGATCTAGAAGCGTACGTCGCAAATTCGATGAAGACGTTCGACGTACCCGGGATGGCGGTCGCGATCGTGAAAGACGGGAAGATCGCTGTGGCAAAAGGCTATGGCGTCCGCAAACTCGGCGATCCAACGCCGGTGGATGAATTCACCATGTTCGCAATCGGGTCGAACACCAAAGCGTTTACCACTGCGTCGTTGGCGACGCTTGTCGACCAAGGCAAGCTCTCATGGGACGACCACGTCTACGAGCGGCTGCCGGGTTTTGTCATGTACGATCCCTATGTCTCGCACGAGATGACGATCCGCGACCTGCTCACGCATCGGAGCGGCATGGGACTGGGCGAGGGGGATCTGCTGTTCTGGCCGCACTCCACATACACCCGCAACGACATCATCTACAAGCTGCGCTTCATGAAGCCGCAGTCCAGCTTTCGCAGCCACTACGCGTACGACAATCTTCTGTATATGACAGCGGGACAAATTATTCCGGCAGTCACCGGAACGTCATGGGACGACTACGTGCGCCAGCATATCTTTGAGCCGCTGGGGATGAAGCATTCGACAGTCAGCAGCAAAGATTTCAAACCCGGAGACGATTACGCCTATCCGCATTCGCGGGTCGACGGGAAGTTGCAGGTGATTCCCCTGGAAGACCTGGACAACGTGGGTCCAGCGGGTTCAATCAACTCGTGCGCGAGCGACATGGCCAAGTGGGTACAGTTGCAGTTGAACCGAGGGAAATTCACTGACCGAGACGGACGCTTGTTCACGGAGCAACGTTCGCGGGAAATGTGGGCGCCGCAGACGATACTTCCCACCGGGGATCCACCGCCCGCGTTGGCCGGGCTCAAGACCAACTTCGCCGACTATGCACTCGGATGGGGACTGCGCGAGTATCACGGACGCAAACTGGTGGGGCATACCGGGGGAGTGGGAGGATTCGTTTCTCGCGTCATGCTCGTGCCGGAGGAGAACCTCGGAGTCGTAATTCTCACCAACGCCGAGGAGGACGGCGCATTCGATGCGATTCTCTATCACGTTCTCGATCATTACTTGCGGTTGCCGACAACAGATTGGATCGCAGCTTTCAAAACCGTAAAAGACCAGGATGAGAAAGAGGCCGCTGAGTCGATGAAGAAAGCGGAAGGCGCGCGTGCGGCCAACTCCAAACCCTCATTGCCTCTCGAGAAGTACGCGGGAACGTACAACGACGCGTGGTACGGGCCTATTACGATACGGTTCGAGAACGGTGGACTGGTGATCAGCTTCGATCACACGCCGGGCATGGTTGGAGACTTGCAACCCTGGCAATACGATACGTTCAAGGCACACTGGCGGGTGCGCACAATTGAAGATGCGTTCGTGACGTTCTCGCTGAATCCCGACGGATCAATTGACAGTGCCAGGACGGCAGCCGTATCGCCGCTCGCTGACTTCAGCTTTGACTATCAGGATTTGCTGCTGAAGCCTGCCGTAGCAGCAGCCGGAAAAAATTGATCGGAAGTCAAAGTCCCCACCCTGTCGCACAAAACGCGAAAAAGGTGGGGCACCCTCTACAGACAAATCGTGCCTATCACTGAGAATCCGTCACTCTTGCAGGCAGAGGCCGAGATTAAAGTCCACAGTTCTGCCCTCCGCAAGGAACTCGGGCTCTGGGACATAGTTCTGGCGCAACTGCTGATCATTATTGTCGCCGACTACATGGGAACTGCAGTGAAGGCGGGCTCCTCTCACGTTGTCTTCTGGATTCTGGCGATCACGACGTTTTTTATTCCCCAAGCTCTCGTCGTCATGCACCTGAACCGCCGGTTGCCGATCGAAGGAGGATTGTACGAATGGGCGCGGCTCGCATTTGGTGACCACGTTGGCTTTTTGGTGGCCTGGAACTTATGGCTGTACGCGATTATCTACGTCGCCATTGGCGGACTGCTGACCGTTTCGTTCCTGCCGTATGTGACCCCGGCCGCGGCGTGGATCACGGCCAGCAAAGGAACGACCATTGCGGCGTGCGTGCTGATGATCGCAGTCACCATGGCAGTGGCAGGGCTTGGCCTGGGGATTGGCAAATGGATCAACAACGTGGGAGCAGCGGTTTTTCTGATCACCATCGCGGCGCTCATCGTGATTCCGTTTGTTAATGTGTGGCGCGGTGCTTTGCATGAATATCATCCGTTGCGACTGGTTGCTCCGCCTCTTACGCTCTTCAGTTTAAGCGTTTTCACTAAAATGATGTTCGGGGCTCTGACAGGCTTCGAGTACGTTGCGGTTTTTGCGGGAGAATGCCGCGATCCTGAACGCCACCTGCCGCGTTCTGTCTGGCTGGCGGCGCCGGTCGTCGCGTTGATTTATATTCTCGCTACGAGCGCGATCCTCGCCTTCGTTTCACCTTCGGCCGAGGATGTGGTCGCTCCCATCCCGCAGGCACTGAGCCGCGGCTTCCACGCTTTGGGCGGGGACACGATTGTCATGCCGCTGGCGGTGCTGTTTCTATTGATCTACTACCTGGCGACCTTCTGCGCCTTTTTCACCGCAAGCACGCGGCTTCCCATGGTGGCTGGGTGGGATCATTTGCTGCCGGAATGGTTTTCGCGTTTGCATCCGCGACACAAGACGCCGGTAAACTCCGTTCTGTTTCTGGGAGCGGCGACACTGGTGGTAGCGATCGCTTCGCTCATCGGAGCGGGTCATGAAGAATCGTTCGAACTGCTTCTCACCTGGAGTTTCACCTTCTATGGAATCGCTTACCTGGCGCTGTTTGCGATTCCTGTGCTGGCGCGCAAGGAGCGGGCACTGCGTGCGAGTCTGGGCGTCAGAGTGGCGGCCGCCTCAGGCTTTCTGGTGACCCTTCTGTTCGTGGTGCTTTCGGTCTTTCCGATTATTGATGTGGGGAGCTCTGGGCGCTATTCTCTAAAGATTGCCGGAGTGGTGTTGGGCGCAAACGTGCTCGGGTACACCATTTACCGCGCGAACCCTCGGGAAAGAGACTCTTAGCGCAGAAATACCTGCACTACGTCTTCTACCTTCACGGTCGACTTCCGCCGCGCACCGGTTCCTGGGTTGTATGCGACGAGCAGATGATTTTCGATGATCAGCAATTCCTTGTCGTCGATCCATCCGACCAGTGATGCGTGGGGAATGAAAGCTAACCGCCGCGCAGTGTCACCCAGACTCTTAACTTCGACTGCTGGCAATTCGGGCAAGGCTTTGCGGATGAGCTGCGACTCTTCGGGATTTGCCTGTCCCTGTTCTGATAATTGAATCGCCTTATTGCTCTGGGTGGTCGCCGTTATCGTCATCGCGACACGTGCCCCGTCGGGAGACAAGCGCGCGTTTGAGGTGAAGAAACTTACGTCGTAGTCGGCGTTCTTGTAGGTCGCCTGCTCGTCGAAGATGGTGCTAGCCCTCCCATCAACCAGCACAAGGGTTTGATCATTGCTCTGGTTCGACCACCCGCAGCAACCGGTATCGGGAATGGCCTCCACGATCACGCTACCGCTCGAATTGGCGTCGAGCACCCGCTGCAGCGGTTCGGGTAGTGCCATCGCAGCCCACTTAGTACCGTCGAGTTGATATCGGGTGCTCTCCTTGTAAGTAGTTGCGGTCTGCCCAGCCACGACCTGCGTCGTCAGGAAGAAGTTCTGGATTCCACCATCAGGCGCCCAAACAACAACGGATGGACAACTCTCGTCGCATGATCCCGTGGGACAGCGGCAATCCGGCAATTTCGTGGAGGTCACTTCCTCTCGCGCCTTGCCTTCCACATCAGTCCGCCATGCTTGAAAAGTGACGGTGGTGGAGAGATCAACCTCTTCGCGTTGCAAGCGACGCGGCTGGTTGGCGAACCAGAACAGATGATTTCCGTCCTCGGAAAGATACGGGAGTGGCGCGGATTCCGTCACAGCTTGATTCGAACCATGGTCTTCCGACTTGTGCTCGACACCCTGATCGATCGAAGCTACTGTGTGCCCATTCCAGATCCAAATCTTGTGCGGGTCGGTGGCGTCTGACTCGGATAAGGGCAGAGAAATGGTGGACGCAAATAGAATCTGGCCTTGACGATTGATGGAAATGTTCGACGGTGATTTCAAAGCTTCTGGGGGAAGCTTGACGCGCTGCTTCGGCGCGAATGTAGCGGGATCGTATTCCACCATCTCGCCGGAGGATTGCAGGACCCAGAGACGTTTGGTCTGCGCGAACAGGGGAGTGGACATCAGCAGCAGAGCGATGACGTATCCGACCTTCTTCTGCATGCTGGAAACCTGATTGGCTCGCGCCAGAGTGCCGTCCGCTGAAGCGGACTCGTTCCTCTTCACTCACTTTCCCGGCACTTCCGTGCCGGGCTTTCACATCCCGCCGCTACGCGGCTGCCGCATTTTATAGGCCCAGAATTGCGGATTGAGCAAGGCACGAGCATCCGGGTTAATTCCCACCTCACTTCATTTCCGCTACTGGCAATTCGATGAAACTTGCCTGGTCGGGGGAATGGAACACGTGCTGTACGGCTTTCTTATAGTCTCCCGGCTTGGCCCAGAAGATGTTTGGCACAAATGTCTGTGGATTGCGGTCATAGAGCGGGAACCAGGTTGATTGCACCTGCACCATGATCCGGTGTCCCGGAAGAAATACGTGATTGGCGGTCGGCAAGGTCCACCGGTAGAGCAGCGGCTTGTCGGGTGCGATCGGCTTTGGCGTCTCCAGGCTCTCGCGGTAGCGGCCGCGGAAAATATCTGCCGAAATCATCAGCTGATATCCGCCCATTTCTTCCTGATCCGCAACTTCATCCGGATACACGTCGATCACTTTCACCACCCAATCCGAATCGGTTCCGCTGGTGGAAGCCATCAGATTCACCACTGGCTGACCGCTGATCTTCACCGGTTCCTTCAACACGTCTGATACAAAGGCGAGGACATCGGGACGCCCGGAGGCTTCGCGCTGATCGTCCACCAGCCACTGTGGCCAAGTGAAGCGGCCGCTGTATCCGACCGGCTGGCTCGGGCGTGCGCGATATGGCACAGGCTTCGCAGGATCGGAAACGTACTTATCGAAGGCAGCGTCGCCGGCTTTGGGAGCGTCGAAGCTCAGCTTGAGTCCCGCGTCAAGATATAGCGGCTTGGCATGGACCGCACACCCTGACTCGCATCCCGCGGGCCAGGAGGCCAAACGGCGCCAAGTATTCGTTCCGGTCTCGAAGGCCGTCACCGTCGCCACGCCGGCTTTCGGCGCACCATCTTTCAAATAATGATCCAGAAATGGCTTCAGAATATTCAGGCGAAAGTAGCGACCGGTGTCGCTACCGAACTTCAGCGCGCCCAGCGAACTGCCGTCTTCAATCTCCTGCCCGTGATGCCATGGCCCCATCACCAGGAACACCTTGTCGTTGCCTGTGTCCTTCGGCTTCAACGCTTGGTATACCGCGGGTGCGCCGTAGATGTCTTCCTGGTCCCAGAGGCTGGCGACCAGCATTGTCGGGACCTTGAGCGGCTGGGCTGCGAGGATCTTGTCCATCGCCTGTTGCTGCCACCATGAGTCGTAGCTCGGATGCTCGAGCAGCTTGCGCCAGAATCCGACCTGCTCGAGGCCGTGACGGCGGCCTAACTCGCCGGCCGATCCAGCCTCCATGTAGACGTCGTAATCGTCAAAGTGATTTGTCCACCAGTGTTCGGAGTTCGAGCGAGTCGCCTCCTGCTCGTAGATGTAAGGCATGTTCTGCTGGCGAAATGCGCCGTTGTGGAACCAATCGTCGCCCATCCATCCGTCGACCATGGGATTCATCGGGACCGCGACTTTGAGAGCGGGATGCGGATTCACCAGCGCCATCAGCGGCAGAAATCCGTCGTAGGAAATACCAAGGATACCCACCTTCCCGTTACTCTCGGGAACACTCTTCACCAGCCAGTCAATGGTGTCGTAGGTATCGGTCGAGTGATCAACTGGTGTCGGATTCAGAGGGCCATGCAGCGGGCGCGTCATGACGTACTCTCCTTCCGAGCCGTACTTGCCGCGGACGTCCTGCACGACCCGGATATATCCGCCTTCGAGGATCACTTCCAAGGGGTTGTCATATCCGTTGAGAATCGGGCCAAGATGCGAACTCGCGGCATGACTGGTCAGCGCACTTGCGTTGTAAGGGGTACGGGTCAGAAGGATAGGTGCGTTCTTCGCGCCCTTCGGAATCAGGATCACGGTGTGCAGTTTGACTCCGTCGCGCATCGGGATCATGACGTCACGCTTGACGTAATCAAAGCCGTCGGTGACCGGCTCAAGTTTCTCGGGCGTTTCGCTGGGCAAAGACGCGGATTGTTGCGCCGCGATTGGGTGTGAAGCGGCGAATAGAAGAGTAAGGAGACACACCACACGGACAACAAACGAAACTCTCATGAACAGGTCCTCGGAAGTGGACGATGTTAACTCGTTCTGCGGGCACTTGCCAAATCAAGCGCTTCGGCGGGTAACCGTTCAGCTGATTACTTCCAGCCGTTACGTTGTGGACATTCTTAATGTGCCCCTTGGTAACGCGGATACGCGAGCCGAGTAAAACTAAACTTCTTCGCGGGGGTTCACACGCACATGACCAACAAAATCACGAAGTCGCTCTTAGTTCTTGCGGCGAGTGGCTTGATGTTTGTCGGAGCCGCTGCTGCGCAACAAGACAACACCTCTGGCGCCGGAGCCGGCAAGGTCGATCCTGGTCATCCGCGCGTCAATCAGGTGAATAAGCGCGAACAGAACCAGCAGAATCGCATTGCCAACGGCGTTAAGACTGGCCAGCTTACTCCTGGAGAAACCCGGCGCCTGGAGCGCGGTGAACAGCGCCTGCAGAACAATGAAAAGAAAGACATGGCGAAGGACAACGGCCATCTGACCAAGAAGGACCAGCGCCATCTCAATCGCGAAGCGAATCACATGAGCAAGCGTATCTACAAGGACAAGCACAACGCGAAAACGAACTAGTGGCTCCAGTTTCGAGCCGTAGAGGAGAGAGCCGCAGCATTCGCGGCTTTTTTCCTTTCGGGGAGAAAGGGCGGCTGACAGAAAGGGCGGCTGACGTGTCCAAACCACGGCCGAAAGTGATAGGCTACACAATTCTTATCTGGGATCGTGAAATGAGCGGGGGAATCGGCGTGAGGGCTCCTCTATAATAACCAGGACTTCCATGGGCCTTCGACCGATCATCAACTCATTCCAGGCCCTGCCGCTCACTCTTTGTGTTTATGCCGGTTGATTGCATCAACCCAAAACCCGGATTCGAGGTCGCGAGCCTGACTGACATCGGGTGCCAGCGCGTCAACAACGAGGATTCGTGTCTTTACTGGGAGCCCGATTCCGATGAAGAATTCTCGCGGAAAGGCCGGCTGGCCGTCATCGCAGACGGGATGGGCGGTTACGAAGGAGGGCAGGAGGCGAGCCGCCTCGCAGTCGAAACCGTGCGCTTCGTGTATGACCAGAACTTTAAGGATGAGCCGCAGGATACGCTGGTGAGCGGTCTTCGCTCTGCGCATGACGCGATTCAGCGCTATGCAGCCCAGCATCCTCAATTCACCGGGATGGGCACCACCTGCACCGCCCTTTCAATCGTCGAACGTCAGCTCTGTTTCGCCCACATTGGAGATAGCCGTCTTTATCTTCTTCGCGCCGGGGCGACTTCGCGGCTTACGCGCGATCATTCCTATGTTGGCCGTCTGGTGGAAAGCGGCATCGTCCGCTTAGAAGATGCCGAGTCACACCCGCAGCGGCACATCCTGACCGCCGCGCTTGGATCCGGTCCCGAGGTGATCCCTCATACCCCGGAGCAGCCTGTGCCTCTCGAAGAAGGCGATGTTCTTGTCCTTTGCACCGATGGCCTCTGGAGCGTGGTGGGGGAGACTGAACTCACCCGGATCGCACTAGCCGAACCTCCGGCCGAGGCCTGCCTGAAGTTAGTGAATGCGGCATTGGAGCGTGGCGGCCCCGATAACGTGACGGTTATCATTCTCCGCGTCGCTCGCAAGTAAAAGGCGGCATCCCGCCTTCGGTACAAAGGACGTAAAACTGCCGGATTTTCCACAAAGACCATGCAGCTTGGGGAAGAAAAACTGCAATGACTTGCACATTGGCTTTTTCCCCGAACGGGGCCTTCCCCTTAAGTTGCTGATTTAGCTATCGGTTGCTCAGCCGGCGGTTGACGGCGAATGGTATATCGCTTGCTTTACCCTCTATGTTTATAATGTCTATTATTGTAATTATATTAATAGGAACATTGGCCGCGATGAAGATTTTTCAAACGTATTCAAGCGCGCTGCAGCGATTCGCCCCCGTCTTTCTGTTCCTGCTGATGTTGCCGATTTCTGGATGGGCGCAAGAAAATGTGACGACCATCCGGGTTGGAGCTTTCCCGAACATCACACACGCGCAAGCGATGGTAGGAAAAGCCAACGGCTGGTTCGACAAGGCGATGGGAGCGACCGTCAAGATTCAGTGGACCAGTTTCAACGCCGGGCCTTCCGCGATTGAAGCGCTGTTTGCGGGCGCGATCGATATGATCTATGTCGGTCCGAATCCTGCGATTAACGGTTACGTCCGGTCCAATAGCGAGGCACTTCGAGTAGTCGCAGGCGCGGCAAGCGGGGGAGCGTCGTTGATCGTTCGCAACGATGCCGGCATTCAGGGGCCGCAAGATTTTCACGGCAAGCGTGTAGCATCACCGCAATTCGGCAACACGCAAGATGTCGCTCTGCGAAATTGGCTGAAGAAGAACGGCCTGAAGACGAACGACAAGGGCGGGGACGTGCAGATTGTCCCGATGGCCAATCCCGATCAGTTAACGCTATTCCTGAAGAAAGATCTCGATGCAGCGTGGGCTCCCGAGCCTTGGGCCACCCGCCTCGTGCACGAAGGCAATGGCAGACTCCTAGTGGACGAGCGGTCGCTGTGGCCCAATGGACAGTTCGTCATCGGACTGCTCGTGGTTCATACCAAGTTTCTGAAGGCGCACCCGGATCTGGTGAAGAACTGGATTCGCGCTCATGTCGAATTGACCGACTGGGTCAATGCACATCCGACAGAGGCCAAGAAGCTGTTGAACGAGCAGATTCAGCGCGAGACGAATAAAGCGTTGCCAGCGGACGTTCTCAACGAGGCCTTCTCACGATTGCAGCCCACGTACGACCCGCTGCACGCCGCCCTGAATACTGCGGCCCAACAGGCCTTTGAAGACGGATTCCTGGGCCGGCAGATGCCGGACTTGTCCCGACTCTACGATTTGACGCTGTTGAACGAGGTTCTTGCAGAAAAGAAGCGAAAGGCGCTGCAATGAGCATGAGTGCACACACGGTTCCTCGCCATTATCCGATTCCAGGTGAAGCGCGCACCTCGTCGCGTGAGACGAGGTTGGGGCCTGTTTCCGTTGGGCGCCCTGAGCGAACACTCTCGACCGCGGTATCGAAGGTGGGTCTCAGTGAGATCTGCCTGAGCTACAGGACGCAAGCTGACGAACGGCTTCTGGCCCTCGACCACATTAACTTGCAGGTGCGGGCGGGTGAGTTTGTGTGCATCGTTGGTCCCTCTGGTTGCGGGAAATCGACGCTCCTGCATCTGATCGCTGGCCTGCAGGCGCAGACCTCGGGACAGGTGCTGGTCGACGGCCATCCGGTGCAGGGACCGGGCACCGAACGCATTCTCATCTTCCAGGAGCACGGACTTTTTCCTTGGCTGACTGTGGCTGAAAACGTCGAGTTCGGCATGAAGATAAAGGGCGTGCGCAAAGCTGAGCGCACTGAAAAGATGCAGCACTACCTGCGCCTGGTGCATCTGGCGAAGTTCGAGAAGAGCTACATTCACCAACTCTCGGGCGGGATGCGGCAGCGGGTCGCCATTGCCCGCGCTCTAGCCACCGAGCCGGATGTCTTGCTGATGGACGAACCGTTCGGTGCACTCGATGCGCAGACTCGCGATCTGCTGCACGACGAACTCGAACGGATATGGAGTGACAGTGGACGCACAATCATTTTTGTGACACACAACGTGCGGGAAGCTGTTCGGCTGGGTGATCGCGTCGTCCTTCTTACCTTCCGGCCGGGGCGTGTGAAGAGCGAATTCCCTGTGGATCTGCCCCGCCCGCGGAGTCTGGAAGATCCTGAGGTTGCTCTTGCCGCACGCGCAGTGCTCGACGAATTGCGCGATGAAATCAACCGCTTCCTCGAAGCCGAATACTCGGCTGGCGTCAAGCCACGCATTAAACCGGGAGACGAGGCATGAAACGCGCCGCTCGCTACGTAATCTTTTATGCCGCACTGCTCGGACTCTGGACGCTGCTCGCAGAGCTGAAGATTTGGCCGCCGTATCTGTTCCCTACCCCGTGGGGCGTGGCTGAAGCGCTGTACGCCGGCTTCCAGGATCACACTTACTGGATCGCCATTCGTGTCAGCATGCAGCGAGTGCTGATCGGCTACAGCATCTCCGTGGTGCTCGGCATGATTCTGGGCCTGGGTGTCGCCAGCAACAAGTTTCTCGAAGAAACCATGGGAGGTCTGCTCGTCAGCTTGCAGAGCCTTCCCAGCATCTGCTGGTGGCCTCTGGCGCTGCTCTGGTTCGGCCTTAATCAGAATGCGATCCTCTTCGTCGTGGTTATGGGATCGCTGCTGTCGGTCACGCTGGCGATGGAGGACGGCCGGAAACAGATGCCCAAGATATTTGGGCAGGCCGGACGCAACCTCGGCGCCAAGGGATTCAAGCTCTTTTGGTACGTCTTGCTGCCGGCGAGTTTGCCTTTCATCGTTTCGGGGCTGAAGCAAGGATGGGCATTTGCATGGCGCTCACTGATCACTGCGGAAATGCTCTACCTCAGCCTTGGGCTGGGCCAGGTTTTGATGATGGGACGCGACTTGAATGATATGAGCGCCGTGATCGCCGTTATGCTGCTGATCATTGCCATCGGGTATGTCGTCGACGGCGTGGTGTTCAAAGGGATGGAACGCCACCTGCAGAACAAGTGGGGCCTGGCTCCGGCAAGCTAGGAAGTCGGGGAAGCACTGTTTCCCGGCTTCCTCCTCCGGGAGGAATTAACGTGGCGATCATGACAAGGAAGAGATTTTTTGATTTAATGTCTACTATGTTTATAGTATTACTTCATACGCAAATGATGGCCAGGCTGCCAAGTTGTCGGCGCCACTCGACATCAGAGAGATTTCTTTTCGCCTGTTGAGCGAGAAGGAATCCTCAAGTTGTCTCCCCTAAAAACAAAGTGCAACACACCAAAAGGAGAGGACTGTACTCCCATGAACGTGACAGGTCAACGATTTTTAACCGCACTGACTCTTGCCACACTCACGGCGGGAGCCTGGGCACAAACCCAGACCGCGTCGAATGCAACGTCCGCAACCCCCTCGGCCGAGGAGTCCACCACTTCGGCACCTACGCCGGATCAGCAACTCCGTTCGGAAGTCGAAGAGCTGAAGCAGTTGGTTCGCGAGCAACAGCTGCGTATTGACGCTCTCGAGGCAGGGCGGAAAGCGAGTCCAGAGCCGCCTGCGGTGGTTGCATCCGTAACTGCGATCACGAGCGCGCCGACCGCCGATCCAGCTGCCAACGCCAAGCCTCAGGCAGGCGAGTCCCAGCCCCAACCTCAGAACGCACCCCGCGCGCAAAACGTTCAAGCGGGAAGCTCCGACGAGCGCATCCGCAACCTCGAGCGGCAGATCAAAGGCCTGGGCCCGATCTCGTTTAGTGGAGATGTGCGGGTTCGTGCGGAACCCTTCTTTGGCGGCCCGACCGACCACTCGCTGGATCGGGCGCGGGCGCGCATCCGCGCCCGCTTCAATGCGGTCGCCGACCTTGGTTCCCAGTTCCGCGCGGGCATCACTCTGGCTTCGGGCGATGTCAACGATCCCACCTCGACCAACACGAACATGACCGGCTTTTACACTCGCAAGGCAATCGCTCTCGATCAGGCCTTCGTGGACTTCAATCCGAAAGACTTCAAGCCGTTGACGCTAACTGCGGGCAAGTTCCGCTATCCCTGGTTCAATACCGAACTGACGTGGGATAAGGATTTGAATCCAGAGGGCGCGGCGGAAAGTTTGGGATTCAAACTGGACACTCCCGTGTTGAAGCGAATCGCCTTCGTCGGATTTCAATTGCCATTCGCCGAGGTAGCCGGGACTTCGTCCACCGACAAACGAATCGCGCAGCAGATTACGTATGGCGGGCAGGTTCAAACCATGTGGGCACTCGGTCCCCGGGTCACTTTGAGTGCTTACTCGGGTTTCTACGACTTCCGCGGATCGGATGCCATTGCTGTGGCTTTGGCACGCGCGAGCAGCAAGAATCCGCAGACGCCGTTCACCGGACTTCTTCCGCTGAATTCCAGCAGCCCGGTGCAGGACTCGACCTATACCACGACGGCGACCACAATTATTACGGTCAACGGCACGACGTATCCCACGGGAGTTTCGTCGGTGACGAACGCGCAATTTGCCTCGAAATTCGCGCTGTTTGACAACCTGGCCAAGATCGACATCAACACCGGCCACGAGCGCCTTCCGCTGAGCTTCATCGGGGATTATGTTCAGAACGCCGAGGCTTGCGCGAATCTGTCGAACATCGTTGCGGTCCCCGCAAACACCGCCACGCAGACGTTCAAACAGACGTTAAACGCACCGTGCAATTCGCATCAGCGGCGCGGGTATTGGGCAGAGGGCCGAATCGGCCGCTTGCAACAGAAGGGGGATTTCCAGGTCGGATATACGCGCATCTTCATCGAGCGCGAGGCCGTGCTGGGGAACTTCAACTACAGCGAAATCCGCCAGGGGACGAACGTGACGGAACATCGTTTCGACGTGTTCTATCAATTCGACAAGAGCGTTCAATTGGGATTCACCGCTCTAGTGGGTCGTCCCTTGGCGAGCACGGAGCCGTGGCTTACGCGTTTGCAGTTTGACACGGTTTACATCTTTTAGCGATCGCTGTCGACCATTTCCTGGTTCTGACGTGTATCTTCAAGAAGATTGCTGGTCTGGTTTTGGCTTCTCTCCTTTTCCGGACCAGCGATCTGATGTACGCTGACTGAAATCTGGTTGGGCACAACCCTTATGGATTCGAGACGAACGTTCCTGAAGACGTTGTCGGGGGCTGCGGTGGGAGTGGCCGCGTTAGCCGGATGGCCTGCCTGGGCGCAAACGACAGAGCAGAGTAGCTCGATCAACCTTCCCGGCGAAGACGGGATGATCGTGCGATCCCAGCGATTCCTCGATCTTGAAACGTCGGTTGAGTATTTCGACAGCTGGCTCACGCCGGTATCGCACTTTTTTGTTCGCAATCACATGCATGAACCCGTCGAGCGCAACGCCGGAGATTGGCGACTGACCGTGGGCGGAGAGGTCGACAAGGTGTCGACGTTCTCCTTGCGAGAGTTGACACAACTTCCAGTTCATTCAGTCGTCAATACGCTGGAATGTGCGGGCAACGGACGCGGATTCTACCGTCCGCAGGTGCCGGGAATTCAATGGCAAAAAGGGGCGGTCGGCACCGCGAGATTTTCCGGACCGCGGCTGGCTGACATTCTTCATCGCGCCGACGTCAAATCAAGCGGCAAACATGTCATGTTCCGCGGACTCGACGAGGTACCCGGGAAAGTCCCTCCATTCATTCGCAGCATTCCGATCGAGAAGGCGCTCGATTCCGATACGCTCATCGCTACGCATATGAATGGCGCTCCCCTTACGAAGCATCATGGCTTCCCCGCCCGCGCTCTGGTGCCAGGCTGGATTGGCGCCGCTTCGTGTAAATGGCTGGAGGAGATCAAAATCCTGGAATCGGAGTTCGTGGGCAACTTCATGAGCCCGGGTTATCGCTTCCCGAACCAGGTGGTCAAGCCCGGTGATTCGGTGAAGCCGGAGGATACGCACGTGGTCACGGGATTGAACGTGAAATCGGTGATCTCGGGGCCGCTCGATGGATCGAGCTTAAAATCGGGCCAGGTGACGGTCCACGGTATCGCTTGGGCGGGGGAAGCCGATATCGTTAAAGTGGAAATCTCTATCGACGGCGGTTCGAGCTGGAATCCGGCAACGCTGGGTCGTGAGCAGTCCCGCTACGCATGGCGCCTGTGGACTTTCTCGTGGAATGCAAAGCGAGGGGATTACCTCATCCAGTCGCGCGCTACCGATAGCAGGGGGCGGGCGCAGCCGATGGAAGCGGCGTGGAATCCGAGCGGGTATCTTTACAATGCCATCGACCAGGTGAAGATCCATGTCGCATAAAAATTCAGTCATCCTTCTTGTGCTGATTGCACTGAGCACTCCGGCGTGGATCCCTGCTCAGAACAGCGCGAAGCTCAACGAGGAGTTACCTGCCGGGGCCATGCAGCAGAAGGCTACGACCGCGTGTCTCGAATGTCATGAGGCGCGCATCATCGTGCAGCAACGGCTGAGCAAAGCAGTGTGGACCAAGGAAGTCGACAAAATGGTGAAGTGGGGCGCGGTTGTGGATGCAAACGATCGAGATGCGCTCATCGACTATCTGAGCGGGAATTTCGGTCCCGGCCAACCTGAATACAGCGCGCCACGGTCGGCGCAAGAGAAAACGACGGTCAGGAGCACTCGGCAGACGTCAAAGTGATACGGGATGGAAACGCACTACCGTACGGTAGCGCTGCTTCGGTAGATACCTGGGAATTAAGACCTTCCCTGTATCCTCCACACACTCCGTTCGACGCGAATTTTCTTTCGCCCCTTCGGGGCTTGCTCTGTTTTCCCAACGTGCACCCACGGCTTGCGCCGTGGGCTGCATTCTTTCGCCGCTTCGCGGCTTGAACCAAAACTGCTATCGCCGCAAGATTCGGTTGCGGGATTAATCCGTTATTTCTTTCCCTCGGTGTCCTCCCCGTCCTCTGCGGTTTTGGTTTCGCCGGGCTTCTCGGGGCGCAACAAGGGAAACAGGATCACGTCGCGGATTGTGTGTTGGTCGGTGAGGAGCATGCATAGGCGGTCGATGCCCAAACCAACGCCGCCTGCGGGAGGCATGCCGTAGGAAAGCGCGCGGATGTAGTCTTCGTCCATCTGGTGGGCTTCTTCGTCGCCGCGCTCGCGTTCTTTCAACTGCGCTTCGAAACGGCGCCGCTGGTCTTCGGGATCGTTGAGTTCGCTGAAACCGTTGGCGATCTCCATTTGTCCGGCAAAGATTTCAAAGCGCTCCGTCCAGTCAGGCTCGTCGAGTTTCTGCTTCGAGAGAGGTGAGACGGCAGTGGGAAATTCGTAGATGATCGTCGGCTGCATCAAATGTTCTTCGGCTGATGCTTCAAACAGCGCCGCAATCGTTTTCCCTGCCGGGGCATTGGGGTCATATGGCATGTGCGGGTGTCCGGCGTTGAAACGCTCGACCAGTTTCTTCACTCCCTCGTGCGTGGAGAAGTCGCTCATCTCGGGCATCGCTCCGGCGTGCTCAGCCCAGAATTTGATAATCGCTTCGCGCATAGTGAGGCGCTGCCAGTTTGCCCAGTCGAGTTCGTGAACGGTGTCAATCCCATTTTTGGAGACGGTCCACTTCGATCTCGTGTTGCCGTTGACGGCCTTCGCGGCTTCGGTGATGACCTCTTGCGTGACGTTCATGATGCCCTGATAGTCGGTGTAGGCCTGATAGGCCTCCATCATCGTGAACTCTGGATTCCAGCGCCACCCCAGGCCTTCATTACGGAAATTGCGATTGATCTCGTAGACGCGGTCGAACCCGCCCACGACCAAGCGCTTCAGGTAGAGCTCAGGCGCGATGCGCAGGTAGAGATCCATGTCGAGCGTATTGTGATGGGTCACGAACGGACGTGCGACGGCGCCGCCGGCGATGGGTTGCATCATGGGCGTCTCGACTTCAATGAAGCCGTGGCCGTTCAGCGTATCGCGAACCGACTGCACGAGTTTGGTGCGCTTGAGAAAAACCTCGCGCACTTCTGGATTCATCACAAGGTCAACATAGCGCTGGCGGTAGCGCAGTTCGACATCGGTGAGTCCGTGCCACTTTTCCGGAAGCGGCAACAGATCCTTGCTCAAGAACTCAAGCTCTTCGACGTGAACGGACAGTTCTCCTGTACGCGTTCGGAAGAGATATCCGCTCACGCCGATGTGATCGCCGAGATCGAGGAGTTTATAGAGTTCGAATGCCTTTTCGCCTACCGCGTCTTTCTTCACGTAAATCTGGAGCTTCTTGCCGCCCTGCTGGATGTGTGCGAATCCCGCTTTGCCCATGAGGCGGATCGCCATGATGCGTCCGGCGACGCGGACGTTGATCCGTGCCTGCTCAAGTTCCTCGGCCGAATTGGAAGAGTAGTCGGCCAGGATTTGCTCGACGCTGTGGGTAAAGTCGTACTTGGTACGGTAAGTCGGCTGGCCGAGCGCTTCAATTTTCTTCAGCTTCTCGCGCCGCAGCTCGTAGATGTTTTCGTCCAGTCCCAAGGGAGTCCTTTATGCCTTGCGAGGAAGGGAGATTATAAATGGCGTCGGGGCGGAGTTTGGACTTTGATTACGGGAACCGGGCTTTTTCAGATCCATTCGCAGACTTCTCTGCAATGCTCGACGGCGCGAAGAATGAGTTTTTCGGTCGAATCTTTTGTTGACCTGAAAATAAGCCGAGAAACTATTTGGGCTTTGCCGGGCTGGCCGGGTCGTCGCTTTGAATTAGGACCCAGGTGGTGATGCCGAGCGCGGCGGCGCCAGCAACCCCGATCGCAATGGGCGAATTGAGAGCTCCACCACTCGCGCCAGGAGACGCCCCAGCCTACCACTTGCGATTCTTCCGCTTGCCGTTATCGGTGGAGTTGTCCGAGGACTCGTCGCGTGTGGTCTCCTGACCCTGAGCGAGCGTGACCGTTCCTTTTCCGTCACTGACCGTCACATCGCCCTTGCGGGCTGCAATCCGCACAGTTCCGTCGACATCCGTCACATTGAACTCGGTCCACGCACTCGAGGCCGGCTCTACTTTGACGTCACCAGCTGTAGTTGCCATTCCTTTGGAGGTGGAAACCGTAACCCCGCCATGATCAATTTTGACTGAGTTCCCTTCAAATTGAACCAAGGAATCGGCCAGGACTCGGAGGGTGGGCCGGGTTGATTGATGTTGGCGACAGAATCGGAGCGCGTCTGGAGAAGATCACCGGAGAAAATTGCCGAAGACGGACGGGGTACGTGAGCGCCATTCACCCAAGCCGGTCCGCGGGTATAAAGCATGGCCGCGTTGGAATCGGCCGCGAACAACGAAAAGGGCAACAGAACCGCTAGCACACAGCTAACCATACCGCGAAACGCGGGCCCGCCCATTCCCACACTCCGTTAATAACTATGTTGATGACCGTTTGGGGAATCGTACCCTCGTTAAGGAGTTGCCCGTCAATGGCTTTTGTGCTAGCCGCTTCAGTTTTCGGTGGAAAACTTATGATGGAGAGGAGGCGAGTCTCGGCTCTGGACAAGCACCCTGATCAGTTCCATCGTTCAACAACGTTCCACCAAATGGTTCGCAGCCACTCATCCGTGCAGGTCTTAGCCCATTGCCGGTGTGTCCACCACCGCGAGCCAAATTCTGTGGAGTTGTGAGCGGCGCCGACGGAGAAGGATTTGTCCCGGATCTCGTGCCGAAAGATGCTAAGAGCACGGCGCGTATGAAAGTCGGAGGTCACGATCAGAATGCTGGTGGCGTTTTCGGCAGTGAGACATTTTTCAACATCATGAGTCTCCTCGCGCGTTGATAAGCCACGGATTGGGCAGATGCTCACTAAGGCTGAATCCGGCAGATCGCGCACGTACTTCTGCGCCAGATCCAGTTGCGAGAGCTCGTAGATCTTGGCTTCGGCCGGAACGTCGATCAGCACGCGCTTCCCATAACCCTGATGCAGCAGTTCAAGGGCATGGGCGGGACGATGATCCGTCTCCCCAGCGAGCACAAGAATCAGGTCGGAAGGCTGGGGAGCGTCGACGACCAATATCTTGCCGGCGGCGAGCGCGAATGTAATCAGCAACGCTGCAGCAATAACCCCGATTGCAAGCCGCACGCGTCCTCTTGTCATCCAATTCCTGGTCAATGATCGAACCTCATCCTGGTGTTCAGAATTTTGAATGGTCCCCACTTTCGTGGCGGATAGGCCTGGAAGGGTGGGTGCTAGAATTGAGGGTTTCTTACCTATCATTCCGTGCTGTCCGGGAGGCCTCATGACGACCTACTCTGCCGCAGATGCGTCGATTGATCAACTAAAGAAAAGAATTGAACAGCGCGAAGCTCGCGTCGGGATCATTGGCCTCGGTTACGTCGGGCTCCCTCTGGCTCTGTTGTACAGCGAAAAGAAGTTCAAGGTCACAGGCTTCGATATCGATTCGCGAAAGATTGACACTCTGGCGAAAGGCGGCTCATACATTTACCGCATTGCCCCGGAGGAGGTCCAGGCGGCTCAAACCAGTGGCTTCGGGGCTACCGCCGACTACTCGCGTCTGACAGAGATGGACGCCGTCATCATCTGCGTCCCCACACCATTGGATGAATATCACGAGCCTGATCTTAGCTTCATTACCAGCACTACGCATTCCATCGCGCCTCATCTACGGGCCGGACAACTGGTGGTCCTGGAGAGCACCACGTACCCGGGCACGACCGAAGAAGTCATGGTCCCGATCTTAGAGAAGGAGAACAAAGCAGGACTGAAAGCGGCGCGAAATGGGGTATTCACGGGAAAGGAATTCTTTGTGGCATTTTCCCCCGAGCGTGAAGACCCGGGCAATACGACGGTGGCACGTCCAGATATTCCGAAGGTGGTTGGTGGACTCGACACCCAGGCCTCGGAACTCGCCTGTGCGCTGTATGGCTCGATCTTCAACCGGACGGTGCCCGTTTCTTCTCCGGCAGCAGCAGAAATGACCAAGTTGCTCGAGAATATTTACCGCTGCGTGAATATCGCGCTGGTGAATGAGCTAAAACTCCTATCCCTGCGCATGGGGATCGATATCTGGGAGGTGATTGACGCCGCATCCACCAAGCCGTTTGGGTTTCATCCGTTCTATCCGGGGCCCGGTCTGGGAGGGCACTGCATCCCGGTCGATCCCTTCTATCTTTCGTGGAAGGCGAAGGAGTGGGACTTCCGCACGCGTTTCATCGAATTGGCCGGTGAAATCAATACCAACATGCCTTACCACGTGCTGGCCTCCGTGAGCAGCGCATTGAACACGCGCAAGAAATCCGTGAATGGGGCAAAGGTGCTTGTGCTGGGTGTGGCCTATAAGAGGGACATCGATGATCTGCGCGAATCGCCTTCGCTCACCATCATTGAACTGCTGCAGAAAGACGGCGCACAGGTCAGTTATCACGATCCCTACTTCCCCTTCATCGGCAAGGGGCGGAAGTATGACCTGCAGATGAAGTGCGCAGAATTAAAGGATCTGGGTCAGTACGACTGCGTCTTAATCGTGACGGACCATTCCGATTACGACTACAAACACATTGTCCAGGAGGCACAACTCGTTGTGGATAGTAGAAATGCCACGCGCGGAATACAGAGCCCAAAGATCGTGCGCTGCTAAGAAACGGAAATTTTAGCGGGGGTTCTTCCGGAAAATCTATCCCGTGAGTAGTGTAGTTTTTTGCATGGATGTGCCCGGAAGGCTTCCTCAGGCCAGAGGGCGAGCGCCACAAACCATTTACTTTCAATGATTTACCGTCTATCTAGAGCGGCCCGAAATGGCCTCTCCCGTGCATACTGTAGTTCGAAAGAGTAGACTCTCGTTTTGGTAGCCCTGCCTACCCAGGTTTCCTCATTTTTGGGCAGGGGAAAAGTTTTGCAGTGTTCTCAGGGTTTAGAATCCGAGTATTAGTGTGACTATGAGGCGGCCGTCGCAAGAATCCATTTTGTTTTCCCCGTTGCCCAAGTGGCGAGCGCCGTGGTCTGAGTTCTTTCTTAGCTACGGGGCCCAAGTGGTCATCATCGGAATCCTAGTGTGGATCCCGGTTTTGCATCCCGAGATTCTGGAACCGCCGAAGAAGGATTATCACGCAATCGAACTGGTTCCGACGCCAGTTCCGGTAAACCACACGCCTCAGCGTCAGCTTCCTAAACCACTGCTGGCGGCGAAACTTGATCCGATTGACCCTCCACCGTCGGCGCTGCGTCTGCCCGCTCCTGCGCCGAAACCCAAACCAAAGGTGGAAGACGCACCGGCTCCGGAAGTCAAAATCGACGCCAAGAAACTTGACCCGGTTCCGGTGACGAGTGCTCCTGTAATTCCGCGGACGATCAAAACGAACGTGTTTTCGAGGGGAAGCTCGGCGCCGCAGACGATTGAGCGGGCGCCACAGCGCGTGCAGACTGGTGGATTCGGTGACCCGAACGGAGTACCTGCCCGCACCACTCAAACTCAAGCCGTGAATATCGCGCAGGCGGGCGGCTTTGATATGCCCACCGGCCCAGGCTATGGAAATGGAACGGGAGGCGCGAACGGCGCTCGCGGAGTCGTCGCCAGCACCGGATTTGGCAACGGCGTAGCTACCGGAAATGCGCGTACTTCCTCTTCGGGCACCGTAAAGCAGGCAGGATTCGGCAGCGCGGATGTTCCCGCTCCACCCACCGTGCAGTCTCGAGCGGCGCAGGCGGCACCCGCAAAAATCGTGCCTGCGGAAATCCTTTCCAAGCCAACACCCATCTACACGGATGAGGCTCGGGCCAAGCGAATTGAGGGCGAAGTGCTTCTCGAAGTGGTTTTCGAAGCGAGCGGCAGGCTGCGGGTGGTTAAGATCGTGCGCGGTCTGGGTCACGGTTTGGATGACTCTGCGGTCCATGCTGCTGAACAGATTCGCTTCAAGCCGGCATTGAAGGACGGCCAGCCCTCGGACTCGACAGCGGTCGTCCATATCATTTTCCAACTAGCGTGATCGACTCCCAGAAGGTTCTTATGCACACGGTTCGTTCGGGTCTAGCATTGGCGGTTATTTTCCTGGCTTGTCTGTTCGCGGCGGGGCAGGATTCTGCTACTTCACCTAATCAATCAGATTTGGACACCAAGACTGGGCCAGCCACAACTCCTGTCCCAGCCCCATCCACGGCGCCCACCCCAGTGCAAGGACCGCCTTCTGCCGCACCGACGCTCAACGACGTCATCGACCGTGTTGTCCAGCGCGAGCACTATTTCATGGCACAGATGCGACACATGCATCCCCTGGTCGAAACCTACCTGCAAGATCTGAAGAACGATGCCAATGGCAACGCTTCTCCGGTGAAAGACCAATATTTTCTCGGTCGACTGGATATGAGTGATGGACCTGAGGATGTGTCGTTTGTGGGACAACCGGGGTTTGGACACCGCATGTTGAGCAAGCTCACCGGCGTCTATTCCCTGCACTATCTCCCCATGGGATTCGCTCAGATGGTCGTACTCGATAGCGATTTCCAGAAGCGCTATTACAAATTCAATTTTGTTCGTCGTGAATTTCTGGGAGAAGTGCGGTGCCTGGTGATCGATGTGCAGCCTCGGGAAGGCGAAAAAACAGCACGCTTCCTGGGCAGGATCTGGGTCGAAGATCAGGACTACAACATCGTTCGTTTCAATGGAACGTACTATCCCGCGCCAAAAATCAATTTCTTCTTCCATTTCGACAGTTGGCGCCTGAACATGCGGCCGGGGACATGGCTTCCGGCGTATGTCTACACAGAAGAGTCGAACCTGAAGACCGGACTGACGAAGACGCTTCACTTCAAAGCCCAGACTCGACTCTGGGGCTACGACTTGAAGGGCTTAGGCAAGAACGAAGAGTTCACCCAGATTCTGGTGGACTCACCCCAGTCTGTCAAAGATCAAAGCGACGCTGCTGCCGATGCCAGTCCGGTCGTGGCTGAGCGCATGTGGGAGAAGCAGGCAGAAGAAAATGCCGTTGAACGCATCCAGAAGATTGGGTTACTCGCTCCTCCGGGCGAGGTCGACAAGATTCTGGCGACAGTTGTGAACAATCTGCTGGTGACGAACAACATCGACCTGCAGAGCGACTTCCATTGCCGTGTACTTCTGACTTCTCCACTGGAGTCCTTTACGATTGGGCACACGATCGTAATCAGCCGGGGACTTCTGGACGTGCTTCCGGATGAGGCGTCGTTGGCCATGGTGATGGCGCACGAACTGAGCCACATCGTGCTTGGCCATCATTTCGACACGAAACTTGCTTTCAACGACAAGCTCTTCTTTCCCGATGAAGAGTCCTTTCAGCGTCTCGATTTCAAACGAACCTCCGCGGACGAAGAGGCGGCGGACACTAAGGCGCTGGAACTACTGAAGAACTCGCCCTACAAGGACAAACTTGGGAATGCCGGATTATTTTTGAAGGCGCTTCAGCAGCACTCTCCCGATCTACCCAAGCTGATCCGGCCTCATCTTGGAAACAGTTTTGCTGGCGGTAAGAGCATCCGCATGTCGACCTTGCTTGCTTCTGCCCCCGCCCTCGACGAGAAACGTCTGGACCAGATCGCGGCACTACCGCTCGGCGGACGTATTAAGGTCGATCCGTGGACTGACCAAGTCGAACTCTCCAAAGCCAAGCCGGTGCCATTGACTTCCGCGCGCGAGAAGATGGAATTCGAACTCACGCCGTTCTTCCCTTACCTCACTCGGATGACAATTGGAGGGACCGAGAAGATGGCGCTGACGACAACCACTCCAGCCGCAGCGGAGGCCAGCCCGAAATAGGCCGGGAAATTCGGATAGATGCCGACGTGAGGGCTCTAGAGGACAGGTGCTGGGCGCAGTTAGATTTGCAGAGGTAATTAGCCCGCGCCTACTGGATGGCGCTGCCGACTTGGGAGAATACGTTGTTGGCATTCGATCCGATAAGTCGAATCGTGCCTACAACGATGACCAGAATCACAGCTAACATAACTGCATATTCCGCGATATCCTGGCCCTGCTCATCGTTCCACAGCTGCTGTAGAAGTTTTGCCACGGGGGGCTCCCTTATAAGTCCCAAAATTCATGAAAATTGAGTGCCAACTACACACACATTCACAAACTGGTCCTTAAGGGAAAACTATAGTCGGAGCAAATCCCATAGCCAATGGCACGTAAGTGCCACGCGCAGGTGACTTCGGTCACGTAATCGGCTTCAGTGGGAGTGCCTGATTTACGGCAAACAGAGCCAGCTCTAAACGCGTGGAAACACCCAACTTATCGAAGATGTTGCTGAGGTGGTGTTTCACCGTATCTTCGCTGATCTTGAAGTATTCGGCGATTTCCTTGTTGGAATAGCCGGCGACGACCGCCGAAACGATTTCCAGCTCACGGGGCGTAAGCCCGAACTTTTTCTGTCGCGTTTCGTCCTGGGTCGACTGCATCAGCGTCCGCAGATATTGCACCAGGTTTGAAACGCTCTCCCGGCCCACCCAATACTCTCCGGCCATCACGGTCTGTATGGCTTTCAGTAGGAGCT
>Ga0210405_10000461_pt1 | contig 54349 bp, 42 predicted proteins | sample IncBWH11MmetaG_FD_155492 | JGI IMG/M metagenome (GOLD analysis project Ga0210405, IMG submission 155492) | Forest soil microbial communities from Barre Woods Harvard Forest LTER site, Petersham, Massachusetts, United States - Inc-BW-H-11-M | ecosystem: Environmental > Terrestrial > Soil >...
CCCGTCGTGGAACTGGGCAAACTGCAACTCAACGTTGCCGAACGCATGTAAGCTTCTCCGCGCCTGGGGCCGCAACTCCCGGCCCCAGGCCGCGAAGATTTCACACCATCTGCCCGCCCTGCCATGTCCTATTTCCTGCGCGGCATTGTTTCGAATTCCAAATTTCCCATGTACCTCAGAAACCTTGAAAAGAGGTTGTTGATGCTCAATGATATTATTTGGGATTTTTCTTAGGAGGCCGTATAGCGATCCCGGCGCGGCGAAAGACGCAGGTGGGGCTGATCGAGCAAAATCCGTTAGCGGTTCCTTCTCTCGAGCGGTTGCTCCGACGAATGTTCATCCCGGTCCATTTCGACGGAGGGTTGTTGACCGGTCCCCACTCCTCCAACCGCCAGATTGCTGCTTTCATTGTGGATATCGGCACGCTCGTTATGCCCTTGCACACCTCTATCCGCCAGATCAGGGACCGGTTTCCCAACGCAAAGATCCTGCTGATTGGCCATAAGCTCTCCCATCATCAAGCGGTGTTTCTAGTAAGACAGGGCGTCGGCGGCTTTATCCGTTACGCGGAGGTCAAGGAACTCGCTGAGGCAATTAGCACCGTTCTCGATGGCCGACTGAAATTCCCCAGAGAGGCTATGGAAGATTTTGCGGCGGGGGAGAAGGCAGCGCGCGGACGAAAGGAATCCATTACGAAGCGTGAAAGCCGCATTCTTGGATTTCTGGAACACGGCTTATCGAACAAACAGGCCGCGACAGTTTTAGGGGTCAGTGAAAATACGATCAAGTTCCATCTGTCTAATATCTTTCGGAAACTTCAGGTCCACGATCGCCACTCGGCCGTCATAGTCTCGATTTCGAGCAGGTTGGGAGCGGGCATTGAAGGTCCGCTGACGCAGCCTGGCCGTCGGCGGCCTCCGGGCCAAACCCGCACAGAGCTGCGAAGGTCCCGCTCACAATCCGCTTGACCGTCGGCTGAGATGCGCGCGGACACGCGATGGGACGGTCGCCCTACTGTATGGCACATGTTGAGATCGTCTCCGCCGCGTGCAGGATGGCCGGCGACCGGGCGGCGAAACTTCGATTGCGCATGCCGAGCTTTTTCAGAATGTGGTGAACGTGATTTTTCACGGTGTGCTCGGAAAGATAGAGTCGCGCCGCAATTTCCTTGTTCATAAGGCGCTGGGATAGCAGACCGAAGATCTGTCTTTCCCGCGTCGTCAGCACGGATGCACCGGACACATTCTGTTCGTCGCCGCTTGCCAGTTGAGCAAGGTGCGAGAACAAAGCATAGGTGATATCGGGGCGGCAGGCGAATTCGCCTTTCTGAACTGACCGCACTACGGAAAGAAAGTCCGCGAGCGTGGCCCCGGCAGAGACATATCCGCCCGCTCCTACTCCGGCGAGCCTGAGGACGCTTTCTTCCGACTCCACCACACCGAGGAGGACGACTCTGGCCGCACTCTGACTGGACGTGATGGAACGAGTCAAGCGCAACGCGCTTTCGACGCCCATGTCGAGATCAATGAGGATGACCCCGAAATCTGAGGGCAACTCTTTCGCCGGGTCAGCCACGGCAACAGTCTCGAGATGGCATTGCTGGGTGAGAGTGAAAGCCAGGGATTCGGCACGGTATCGATAGGCGGACAAGACAGCAATCCTGGAACCAGGTTCGGTCGACATACTTCCCTCGGGGTACCTAATTATTCTCGCTGCGAAGACATCTGCAATGGCCTGGGCGCGAGACGAAGGGCGTACGATTGGCGACGGCGCTGAGCCGCATTCTTATGTCGCTACAAAGAAGGCACGGTCTAGCCAGCAATTGGAAAGCCCTGCCGCAAACGAGAACTTAGCCAGGAAGCCTCGTGGCGGCTCTTTACTTTCAGCTTCTCCAAAATGTGGTGGACATGGTTCTTCACCGTATTGGCAGCAATGCCCAATTGGCTGGCGATCTCTTTGTTACCGAAGCCGGCGCTCACCAGTTGCAGAATTTCCGCCTCTCGGTGTGTGAGTTGGGCGCCGGCTCCGGGATTACGTTGCCGGGTCAGCCGACCGATATCGCCCAGAACCAGTTGCGTCACACGGGCGGAAGACACTGTCTTGTTATCGTGCACCATCTGTACGGTCCTGACCAGGTCGGCGAGAGACTGGGTGCTGAACACATGCGCGTTCATCCCGGCCTCGATGTAGCGGATGATGTCGGCATCGCTGATCTCCGCACTCAAGAGAACAAGCTTCGCCCCGGGGAACTCAGCGCGAGCATTATTTATCACCTGGAGTATGGCTTCCTGTCCACCGGAGGCGAAGACCAATACCACATCGACCGGACAATTGGAGTGGAGTTGAATCTGGGCGAACTCTAGCACCCGCCAGCCGCGCTCTGACAGCGCAGCCGCAACGATTTCGTGGAAAAGGCGGTCAAGTCCAAAGCTGACCAACACGTATTGCGCTGACGGCATCGTGACCTTCCGGCTCTCACAGGGGTGGCAATGAGTTCCTCACAAATGATCATGATGGCAGTAGTCAGTAAGAATACTCATAATGTCTCACCGTTCAACTACCCGCGCGGGTAGGCGCTGTGCGATGTTACGAAATCCGAACAATTTCACGCCGTGTTTTTCTCCGGTCGAGAAGAAAGTTATCCTCGAACCATAACACTTCAGTATCCGGGCGTTGCTCCGGGCGTGATCCAGTCGGCTTGGATCTCCACTGCAACTGAGCGATGCAACAGGGCGACCGACACGATCAGTGTGTTTTCACCCTTGACCAGTTGCAATGCTCCTTTCAGTCCGCGCAGCGGTCCTGCACAAATACAAACCTGGTCACCGACTTCCAGCTTGGGCCAGGGATAAGAGTGGACACACGTTGCGGCCTCAATGGCCTGCAAAGAAAGTATTTCGTCATCCTCAATGGGTATTGGCGCGCCACCTACTCCCAAAATTCGAACTACTCCCAGCGTGGTGACAATGGGCACTCTGATGGCCGAGTTGAATTTGCAAAATAGATAGCCGGTAAATAAAGGAAGTCTGAGCCTCTTGACGCGGTCAGACCATCGCCGCGTGGAGTAGTAAGTGGGCAGATACGCTTCATACCCTCTACTCTGAAGCCCAGCTAGTGCCGCATATTCCGTGGCTGGACGCACTTGGACGGCGAGCCAACGGCCCTCGTAGTCTGTTGTCATCGTCTGCGCCTCGGCAGTTTGACTGCCGCCTCATGTCTGCGGTCTGCCAGCTAGAATCGATCTAACTCATATACTTCACTTCTCAAGCGTGAGCAATCCTCCCGAAGATTCAGAATCGATTCAGATCATAGGCTTCGGTACTAGGTCGGTTAACCACTCGCCAAGTTACATCCGCAAGACAAACTGCAGAAGTCCTGCTACGCGGAAGCCCGCGTGAAGTGTCTCGACTCTCTGGCTTCATCAGTAGACCGAAAAAGATTGTCCGCGTGTCGTGCCGCGGATAGACACTCCCCTGAACATCTTGATCCATCGGTGGACCTTTTTTGAACCTCGGGGAGGATTGTTCCATTTCGCAATCGCGAGTAATACTCGCTTACGCATTCGGCATTGAAGATGTGGAGAGTCTGGGGCTCGAGTGGCGGCAGCCTGTCCGCGGCGGTTCACGAAGGCTCTCTGTTCGCGCCAGATTTGCGAATGGACATCGAGCGATTTCCCAGTACAGTCGCAGCAACTCCAGTGATTCAACGAATCACGCCGCCTGATGCCGGGACAAAACGTTTGACTGAAGTCTGGACCGCTTCGTGAGATCAATTTCCAAGCCTGTCTTACTCTGGGGGATGGTAGCGGCCCTGTGGTGGTACGCACGCTTACCGCAACTCAGTCGCCAGGAGGCCGCGGATCTTGCAAAGCATTTCCACTTCGAACGCACGTTGTTCTCGAAACCCGGGGATCGCCTTAGCAGCTACCGCGCAGTGAATCCGCGGCTCCGTGGAGTTGCGGCATGGGTGTCAGCCGTCGGTGCAGCGATTGCCTTGGGCGATCTCGATGCAGATGGTTTGCCGAACGATGCGTGTCTGGTCGATCCGCGATCGGACCAGGTGATGGTTAGCCCGATACCTGGGACCGGCAAGCGGTTCCAGCCATTCACGCTGGATCCATATCCCTTGAGATACGACTCTTCCAGCATGGCGCCCATGGGCTGCCTGATGGTCGACCTCAACGAGGACGGTCTGCGAGATCTGGTGGTGTACTACTGGGGGCGCACGCCCATCGCTTTCCTGCGCCGCCAGACGGAGGCGGGCGCGCCGCTTACGCGGGCGAGTTTTGTGGCACAAGAACTGGTTCCAGGCGCCGAACGGTGGTACACGAACGCCGGATTGACCGCCGATCTGGATGGCGACGGGCATGCAGATCTTCTGTTCGGCAACTACTTCGCAGACGGATCTGTCGTGTTGGGTGGCGCAGGGCCAGTAGAAATGCAGTCCTCGATGTCTCACGCCGGCAACGGCGGGAGCAAACCCATTCTGTTATGGAAATCGGCTTCGTCGGGCGAGCAACCCACGGTGCAGTTTGACATAGTCAAGATGGATACCCTGGGAAGTGGCTGGACACTTGCCATGGCCGCTTGCGATATCGATGGCGACTTGCTGCCGGAGATTTACGTTGCCAACGACTTCGGTCCAGACAAATTGCTGCACAACTTGTCGACTCCCGGCCATCTTCTCTTTCAGCCTCTGCGCGGACACCGGGGATGGACTACTCCGAAATCAAAAGTGCTGGGGCAGGACTCCTATAAGGGCATGGGAGTGGATTGTGCCGACCTCAATGGCGATGGAATTCCTGACTTCATGGTGGGCAACATTAGTGATACTTACGCTCTCGAAGAAGGAAATCTGATATTTGTGAGCACCGGGAGCGTCAGAGATATGCGCTCCGGTTTCGCCCCTTATCGCGAGGAGGGGGAACACCTGGGATTGGCTCGAAGCGGGTGGTCATGGGATGTGCGCTTCGGGGACTTCGACAACAGCGGCACACCTGAGATTGTTCAGGCGAATGGATTCGTGCAAGGGAAAGTCAATCGCTGGCCGGAGTTGCACGAACTCGCTTTGGCCAACGACGTGATGGTCCGAGACCCAGGACACTGGCCCCAGTTCACGCCCGGCATCGACATCAGCGGCGGGAATCACAATCACTTTTTTGTGCGCACAAGTTCGGGACGATATTTTGACCTAGCACATGAAATCGGACTCGGAGATCCTCAAGTGACTCGAGGAGTGGCGACTGCCGATGTTGACGGCGACGGCCGACTGGATTTCGCGCTGGCCAACCAATGGGGCGATTCGTTCTTTTTTCACAATGCCAGCGAAACGACCGGAGAGTTCCTGGGACTACACCTGCTTTTTCCGGTGCATCCCATGCCGACCATGATCCGCGACGGCCATCCTGGAAGAGATATTGCTGCCTATCCCGCGATCGGCGCGCGAGCGACCGTTCGCCTTCCCGATGATCGAAGGCTTGTGCAACAAGTGGACGGCGGCAACGGGCACTCGGGAAAGAGCAGTCCAGACTTGCATTTCGGCCTGGGCGCGATTGGGCGTCGAGAGCTGGCGGTTTCCATCGCGTGGCGTGATCGCGACGGACTCATCCAACACTACGAAACTAATCTCATGCCTGGCTGGCACACCGTTTTTCTGGGAACCGCTGCGAAATGAACACGCCCGATTCGTGGGGGCAGGCGCGCCGTCTGGGCGGGCTGAGGCGGTTTGCTCTAGCGATTACCGTTTTCAACATCCTCGGACACACCGTCTTTGGATTCGAGCAATCATGGGCACAGCCCTTTGCATCTCTGGCCGTAGCCTATGGTTTCGAGTTGCTCGCAGCATGGATGGGTGCAGAAGCCGCGGACAGGCGCCCTTATTTTCTGGAAGGCTGGAAGCAGTTCTTCGATTGCTTATTACCGGCTCACATTACCGCGCTGGCCGTGGTCATGTTGCTCTACTCCAGCGATAACCTGCTGCCAGTCATGTTCGCTTCCGCCGTAGCGATGGTTTCGAAGGCGACGCTGCGGTTTTCGGCGGGAGGGCGCGTGCGCCATTTCCTGAATCCCTCGAACTTCGGCATTACCGTCACGCTGCTGCTTTTTCCATGGGTTGGGATCGCGCCTCCTTATCACTTCACTGAGAATCTGACGCCAGCGGCGTCGTTGATACTCCCGGCGGTAATTTGTATTTCGGGAACGATGGTGAACTACCGCTTTACTGGGCGCTTGCCGTTGATTCTGGGCTGGTGGGCGGGGTTTCTGGCACAGGCGGCGCTGCGAAGCATTTTCCTGGGAACACCCCTAATCTCGGCATTGGGCCCCATGACGGGCGTTGCCTTCGTCTTGTTCAGTTTCTACATGATCACGGACCCGGCCACGACGCCATTCGAAAGGCACCGCCAGATAGGTTTTGGACTTGCGGTAGCCGTGGTATACGGCGTGCTCGTCAGCGTGCATGTAGTGTTCGGTTTCTTCTTTGCACTGACCCTGGTTTCGGCCGCGCGTGGCCTCGTTTTGTACATTCGCGGTCGAAGTTCGACAGCATATTCGAGCTCCATCGCTGCTCATCCCGCGCGAGCCACGATTCAGAAAGCGACCTCAATCTAAGTACCAAAGAGAAGTAAGAGTGGCAACGATTATTTCCGATCGCGAACTCGTGACCGTTACCTCGGCAGGCTTTCGCAAGGCGCTGGGGTGCTTTGCGACTGGAGTGACGGTCATCACTGTCAACCAGGAAGGACAAGTTCACGGCATGACTGCCAATGCATTCACTTCCGTGTCGCTGAAGCCGCCGCTGATGCTGGTGTGTATCAACCGCCACAACCGTACGCACGAATATCTGCAGGCGAAGCGACGATTCGGCGCCAACATTCTGGCCGAAAACCAAAGACCGATTTCGGAGTACTACGCTCTACACGGCGCCGAGCGGATGCAGAAACCCGGCGTGCAGGCCGAATTTTTCCTGACAGAGCGTGGAACGCCGGTTCTTGGGGGGGCGCTCTCATTCTTAGAGTGCCGTCTCCGCGAAATGTACCTGGCTGGGGATCACACGCTGTTCGTTGCGGAAGTCGAGGGAATTATCCCGGGCCAGGGAGAACCATTGCTTTACTTCCGCGGAAACTATCGAAACATTGGAGCCGCAGAGGCGAAGGAGAACGAGCGTGAGACGTCAATTGGTGAGACTGGAAACGCCGGCTCTTGAAACTCAGGTCGATCTTGGCTTCCTACGCGAACAGGAGCGGCAAAATTTGGCAACCGGTAACTGCCGCTGCTATCTGGCTCGGGATTCAAATGGGGCTGTAACTCTGTTTCTAGCCTTCACGTTCGGTCCTGCCTGCGAAAATGCGTCCGCCGTAAAGTCGGAGTATTCACAATCGCTGGAACTTGAGGAAGGTAAGACGATACTGCAGGACAGTGGTATGAATCGCCCTGAAGGCAAGGGGCGTAGTGCCTCCCAGGAATCGGGGGGCGGTCGGAAGACTTTGCCGGACCGGCGCAACCGGTAATTCTGCAATACAAGGAACCCCCAGTGTCTTCCGTTGTGGGAACTCTACTGCACATCAATCCGCTCGAAGTCAGCCTGGCTCGCCGGGGATTCTTAATTCCTCCGGAGCAGGTGCGCGCCCGGCTGGAAGGCGTGGGGGAGACTTTCTTACGCGGCTATCACGCGGCTCTGGCGGGGGTTGACCTGAATACTCTAGCCCTCCGTCTCGACGCCATCGACGCAGAGTTTCGCGGCTTCGGCTATGAAGGTGCGGCGATGGCTCTCGATCTGCTGGATCAATTCACACCCTGGCAACCATCGCGGACGGCAAGATTTCTCGCCGGTCCTGCGGAGCCGCACACATATATGGTGATCGTTGGGATCGGCTGGTCGATGGCGCGCCTGCGCTTCAGGTTCAACCATAGGTTCTCCAAGCTCGATCCCTTGCTGCGATGGCTGGCCGTCGATGGCTGGGGATTTCACGAGGGGTATTTCCATTGGGAGCGATACGCAGGGGGAAGGCCGCATCCGCGCCAGCTGAAAGGTTATGCGTCGCGCGCCTTTGATCAAGGGTTGGGGCGGAGTGTGTGGTTTGTAAGCGGCGCCGATGTAGACGCCATCTTCACCCTGGTAGAAGGGTTTCCCGATTCCCGGCGCAAGGATCTATGGAGCGGCGTCGGCCTGGCCTGCGCATACGCGGGCGGCGCCGACCATGAAGGAATTCGTTCCCTTCGGAGTGCTGCCGGACCGTGGTGGCCGCATCTGGCGCAGGGGGCTGTGTTCGCCGCCAAAGCGCGTTCACGTGCGGGAAATCCTACGGACTACACCGAGGAGGCCTGCCGCCTGCTCGCCGGGCTCTCCGCCATTGAAGCTGCCGCGCTTTCCGACCTGATGCTCGGCCAGATTGTTGAAGATGCGGAACCGGCATACGAGGTGTGGCGTACACGCGTTCAGATGTACCTTTCCGACTGAGGCGATCCATGAAAAAGCAATCACTGTGGCAGCAAATGACTGCGGGCGTTGCCTTGTTGTTTATCTGCGCAGCTTACTTTCTGGCGGGACTGCCAACTCTGGGGGCCAAAGAGCGCGCCAGCCTGGCTTCCCGGTTTGCGTTTCGAAAGATCCCGATTCCAATCACCAGCGGTGAACCTCCCAAATATGTACGCGCGGTTCATCCGAGTCTGAAACGTATCTCCGCATGGATTTCGACCCTGGGTGCATCGGCTGCGCTCACAGATCTCGATGGCGATGGCTTGCCCAATGATCTATGTCATGTGGATCCCCGTTTTGATCGCGTGACGATCATGCCGGTGCCGGAAACAGGCAATCGCTATGAGCCATTCACGCTCGATCCGGCGCCGCTGCCTTACGACCCGGCCACCATGGCGCCCATGGGATGCCTGTTCGGTGACTTCAACGAAGACGGCCTGATGGACATCCTCGTTTATTATTGGGGCCGGACTCCGGTGTTGTTTCTGCGCAAGCAGGAAAATCTTCCCGGGGGCGCGCAAAGAATTTCCGCCAGCGACTATCTGCCGGAGGAGCTGGTCTCTCCGTATCAACGCTGGTACACCAATGCAGTAACATCGGCGGACTTCGACGGCGACGGCCACGTCGATCTTCTGATTGCCAACTACTTTCAGGATGGCGCTCACATCCTTGATGCGCAAGCTTCCGGAACCGAATCCATGGACGAATCGAAAGGCGCGGCCTACAACGGCGGGCGCAAGCACTTTTTTCTGTGGGGCGGCGCGACCAGCGGCACGCGACCAAGCGTCGTATTTCGCGAAGTCGACGCCGGCCTCAGTCCCAAGATCGACCACGGTTGGACCCTGGCAGTGGGAGCGGCCGATCTGAACGGCGATATGTTGCCGGAAGTGTATCTTGCCAACGACTTCGGACCAGACCGGCTGCTGGAGAATCTCTCCACACCAGGCCATCTTCAATTTATTTCTCTTGAAGGAAAACGGACGGCATTCACTCCGTCCTCGTTCGTGCTGGGCCGCGATTCATTCAAGGGAATGGGTGTCGATTTTGCCGATGTGAATCGCGATGGATGGTTCGACATTTATGTCAGCAATATCACGAGCCAATGGGGGCTGGAGGAAAGCCATTTCCTGTGGGCCAGCACCGGCCATGTTGGCGACATGAAAAAGGGGATTGCTCCGTACGTTCAGGCAAGTGAAAAATTGGGGCTTTCTCACAGCGGCTGGGGATGGGATGCGCGGCTGGCTGACTTCGACAATGACGGCACCCTTGAGGCCGTGCAAGCGGTGGGCTTCATCCGCGGAAAGACCAATCGTTGGCCGGAACTGCAGGCGCTGGGAACCGCGAATAGCCGCATCATGCACGATCCCGGATTTTGGCCAAGCTTCCAGCCGGGGGCTGATCTGAGCGGACAGGAGCACGATGCTTTTTTTGTTCGTTCAGAATCGGGCCGCTATTTTGACCTGGGCAGCGAGGTCGGATTTGGCGAGCCGATGATCACGCGGGGGATTGCGGTGGCGGATGTCGACGGCGATGGCCGGCTCGATTTTGTGTTGGCGAATCAGTGGGGACCATCTTATTTCGTGCACAACGAAAGTCCGCATCCCGGGGCATTTCTTGGTTTGCACCTTTTACTTCCGATGCACCCGATGAGTGCGATCACGGAGCGCCCCGGCCATCCAGGGCCGGACTTGCCCGGACGGCCGGCGATTGGGGCGCAGGCAATGCTGCGCTTGCCGGGCGGCAAACTTGTAGTTGGCCAGGTCGACGGCGGCAGTGGGCATTCGGGGAAACGCTCTCACGAAATCCATTTCGGTCTCGGGAACCTGCCTCCGGGCGATAAAGTCGCCGTCGACCTGCAATGGAGAGCGCTCAACGGGAGAGTTTGCAGAACCAGACTCGCGCTCCAGCCGGGATGGCACACGTTGCAGCTAGGTTGTGAAGAGGAGTTTGACTAATGTCCGACCGCGAGAATAACACCCTGCTTTTTTATCCTTCGCACAACCCATCTTTGCGCCTGCTCGCGCTCTGGTATTTCGCGGGACTCCTGATCCTGTGGAACATTCTGGGCCACACGGTGCTTGGTTTCGAGCAAGCCTGGGCTCACCCGCTGATCGGCGTTGCCTCGGCGCTCTTTTTTCAGATCGCGCTTGATTGGGTGGATGGACAGTCTCATCGCCGGAAGCCGCGTTTTCTCCTGGGATGGCGCGCCTGGGCGGATTTTGTTCCGCCCGCGATCATCACTGGACTGGCCTGCTCTATGCTTCTGTATCCAAACGAACGGATCTCGCCATTTATTTTCGCCACGGCTGTGTCCATAGGTTCCAAGGTTCTGTTTCGCGCTCCGGTAAGCATCGACCGATCGCAGCACTTCTACAATCCCTCGAACCTCGGCGTAACTCTAACTCTCTTACTGTTTCCGTGGGTGGGGTTCGCTCCTCCCTACCACTTCACACGGAACCTGACGGGGGAATGGAACTGGGTGGTACCGGGCATCATCCTTCTTTCCGGCATCGTCATTCACTCGCGATTCACCGGGCGCTTACCTCTTTGCCTGGCGTGGATCGGAGGCTTTATGGCACAGGGACTCTTCCGCAGTTGGTTTTACGGCAATCCCTGGTACGTCCCGCTTGTGCCCATGACCAGTGCGGCCTTTATTGTTTTCACTCTGTACATGATCCCGGATCCCGCAACTACTCCGCTGAATCCGAGGCGTCAGATACTTTTTGGAGTGGCGGTGGCGTTCGCATACGGCATCCTGCAAATGAGGCACATCGTGTTTGGCCTATTCATCGCGCTCGTCGTAGTGTGCACGTTACGCGGAATCGGACTCTATCTGTCCGTGCTGCACAGGCTGTATTTGCGACCAGACCGGGTTCCCAGAGAGCCCGCGCAAGTTGCAGCCGACTGATCGAGGCTATCCTTCGGGTCCACATACGATTTCCGATCCAACCGAAGATTCGAAGCCACACCAACGTTGTTTCCTCCGGACGTGGTAGTCGATGACTCAAAGCATGGCAATGTTGACGTTGAGTGAACCCGAGGACGCACCCGTGCCTTCCTCAGTCGCGATCGTATTTCGAGCCATTGCTCATCCCACGCGACGCGACGTACTGGAATTGCTGCGTCCCGGGCCTCAATCGGCGGGAGAAATAGCGCTCGCATTCCCGGCCTCGCGCGCTGCCATTTCCAAACATGTCAAGGAGCTTCAGCGGGCAGATCTGGTGAAAGAGGAGCGGCGAGGGCGAAACCGCTTTTACTCGCTGAACACCCAGCCCTTGAACGCAATCGAGCTCTGGTTACGATCCTACTCTAGGTTTGGAATTGCCTGGAATCAAGGGCTCCCGTTCGACGATAACAGGCCCGCAAGCGAGGAGAAGCAGGTAACTGCCAAACGGACTAGCATCCAAATTCCATCGAAACTGATTTCTATGAATCGCTGATCATCCAAGCGAGGAGCAGTGAATTCGACACCATCCACATTATGAACACTTTAGGAAAGATTACCGAACGAGCCACGCTGAAAGCGGAGGTGCTCGCCAAGTTCATCGATGCCATTCCGGTCGCGTTTATTGTGGCGGACGGGAACGGCGACATCTACCTGATTAACCGTCAGACCGAACTCTTGTTCGGCTACGACCAGACCGAATTGGTGGGAAACTCGGTGGAGATGCTAGTTCCTGACGCGTTGCGTGAGGCACATGCCAAACATCGGACAAGTTACGTGGACGAACCACATATCCGGCCCATGGGCACCGGACTGCAACTCAGCGCCAAAAAGAAAAACGGCATTGAGTTTCCGGCTGAGATTAGCCTGGGGCCCCTGGTGACCACAGACGGACTCTATATCGTGGTCATGGTGGTGCGTCGTCGCGAGGCGATTGCCAGTGCCTGAGTGGAAAAAACGTGGGCATCAGCAGGCTTCCTCTGCTCCTGGCGCCGCGCGGATTGTCTGGCCACGGAGCCATCATTCGTCACCCGGTAAGGTATGGACATAGGGCAGGTTACAATGCGAGCCTCGCTGAAAGCGGAGGTCCTCGCCAAATTCGTAGAATGTCTTCCGGTCGCCTTTATCGTTGCGGACGACGAGGGCATTATTTATTTGGTCAATCGTCAAACCGAGCTTCTGTTTGGCTACGATCAGAGCGAGCTGATCGGAGCGCCAGTCGAAATCCTCATCGCCGAAACCCTGCGCGAGATACACGTCAAACACCGTGCATACTACGTGGAAGAGCCCCACACGCGCGTGATGGGCTCGGGCCTGCAGTTGAGCGCGAGAAAGAAAAACGGCAAGGAATTTCTGGCCGATATTACCTTCGGTCCAATGATCACCACCGATGGAATGTATATCGTTGTAGTCGTGACGCGTCGTCGGGAGGATTCCCTTGCCTGAATGGAAAGACGTTGGCATTGGCGGACTCCTGGCCCTCTTGGTTTTGCGCGAAGTATTCAACTTCCTGAAGTCAAGAAAAAGTGAGAAGCCGACGGCGGCCGGAGAGCAGTCCGTTGAGTTCTGGCGGGAACAAATGCGGGATCTTATCCTCCAGATTTTGGCACAGACGATCACTCGCACCCTAGACCAGCAAATCATGGTCTCAAGTGAGATTCGAGATCTGCAAAAAGGCACTAACGAAGGGATCATCAAGCTGATCACGATTTATGAGGCCAAGAATAGGTGAGCTTCACTTCTGACGTCCGATTGTTTTTGAGTCAGCACCCTGACTGATCGCCAATCTTAGCCGCTCGCATCATGAGCATGCAGTCGCACCAACAAGTATTACGCCACCCCCGCTTCCGCGCGGATAAGTGAGATCTGATGGAACCCATCGCAATTGTCGGTATGGCCTGCCGGTATCCCGAAGCAAATACTCCCACAGAACTCTGGGAGAATGTTCTTTCTCAGAGGCGCGCATTTCGACGGATCCCCCCGGAGCGGCTACGATTCGAGGATTACTTCTCCGCTGATCGCGCCGCCCCGGATCGCGTTTACGCCTTCCAGGCCGGGGTTCTCGAAGGATATGAGTTTGATCGCGTGCGCTTCAAGATCTCCGGCACCGCTTTCCGTTCCGTGGATATTGCGCACTGGCTAGCTCTTGACATCGCCTCGCAGGCATTGTCGGACGCCGGCTTCGAAGAAGGCTCCGGCTTGCCACGTGAAACTACGGGCGTCCTGGTTGGCAATACCTTGACCGGTGAAATCTCCCGCGCCAACCAAATTCGGCTGCGCTGGCCCTACATGGCCCGGGTTCTGCAAGCCGCTCTTGCCCGGGAGGGTTGGGATGCACAACATCTCAGAACTTTTCTCGACACCCTGGAAGAAAGTTACAAAGCTCCGTTTGCTCCGATTACGGAAGAAACCCTTGCGGGCGGCCTCTCCAACACGATCGCCGGCCGCATCTGCAACTACTTCGACTTGAAGGGCTCGGGCTATACGGTCGATGGCGCGTGCTCGGCGTCATTGCTGGCTGTTGCCCATGCCTGTTCCGCCCTCAGCCTGGGCGACATGGACGTTGCTCTGGCTGGTGGCGTCGACATTAGTCTCGATCCTTTCGAACTCGTCGGCTTCGCGAAGGTGGGCGCTCTGGCGGAGAACGAGATGCGCGTCTTTGATGCCCGCTCGTCGGGCTTTATCCCCGGAGAAGGTTGCGGCTTTGTAGTCCTGATGCGGCATGGCGATGCAATCACCCAGAAGCGGCATATCTACGCCTTGATTCGCGGGTGGGGTCTTTCTTCGGACGGAAGCGGAGGAATTACTCGCCCGGAAGTGGCCGGCCAGATGTTGGCACTACAACGCGCCTACCGCAAGGCGGGGATCGGAATCGAGACGGTGGAATACTTTGAGGGCCACGGCACGGGAACAAGTGTCGGCGATGCGACTGAACTGCGCTCGATCTCAGTAGCGCGGCGCGAAGCCCGAGCCACCGCACCTGCGGTGATTGGATCGGTGAAAGCCAATATCGGCCATACCAAAGCGGCGGCCGGCCTCGCTGGATTGATCAAGACCGTGTGCGCCCTGGAAGCGCAGGTCCTGCCTCCCACCACAGGCTCAGTCGAAGTGCATCCCGAACTCGCAGGCGAGACCCCAGCGCTGCGCACACTTCGCACTGCCGAACCATGGCCCGCCGGCCGCGACTTGCGAGCGGGCGTCAGCGGTATGGGATTTGGCGGAATCAACGTGCACATTGCATTGGAAGGAGTGACCGCTGAGCGCGCCGGCCAGTTGTGTGAACGCGATCGGTCGATTGCCGCATCGATGCAGGATTGTGAGTTGTTTGTTTTCTCTGCGCCGGATGCGGAGAGCTTGCGCCGCCAACTCAGCGCGGTGGCGGAGGTGGCCCCGTGCTTGTCCCTGGCGGAGTTAAGTGATTTGGCTGCTCAGCTGGTTGCGCGCCTCGAACCGGGGGAGGCGCGTGCGGCAGTCACCGCCTCTACCCCCGGCGAACTGGCGTCATCGTTGGAGAAACTGAATTCTTACTTGAGGGATGGAATATCCGCGAAGTTCGAGGCAGCCATCGGACTTACCGTAGGCCGCCCCCTCGGCATCCCGAAGATAGGCTTCGCGTTTCCCGGCCAAGGCAGTCCGTTCAGCCTCGACGGAGGCATTTTCCGCCGGCGATTTGCGCCGGCTGAAGAGCTCTTTGCGCAGGGTGCGATTCCAGCGACCGGTGATCAAACCTCTACAGCGATCGCGCAGCCGGCAATCGTGGGCTGGTCGATGGTGGCGCTGCGGATATTGCGGTCGATGGGTATCGAAGCCGATGTGGCGGTCGGACACAGTCTCGGCGAACTCTGTGCGCTGCACTGGGCCGGCGCCTTCGATGAGGAGACGCTGTTTCGGATCGCGCGTTCTCGAGGGCAGCTTATGGCAACCCTGGCACGGCCCAGCGGAGCCATGGCCAGCCTGACCGCCTCCAGCCTTGAGGCGGCCAGGTTGCTCGAGGGCTCTGACGTGGTGATCGCCGCGATCAACGGGCCTTCGACGACGGTGATTTCGGGCAGCACAACGGCGATTAACCGGATGCTCGAGGCGGCGCAAGAGCGTGGCATCAAGTCGGTGCGCCTACCCGTTGCGTACGCATTCCACTCCCCGCTAATGGAACCAGTTGTTCCGGCGCTGCGCAGAGCGCTGGATGACGAAACGCTTCACGCTGTTGGCCGGACCGTAGCCTCCACGGTAACTGGCAGCCTGCTTGAATCCGCTTCTGATCTGAGAGAGTTGCTCTGCGAGCAAGTCACGCAAGCAGTCCGGTTCACAGACGCAGTCCGCGCTGCGAACCAGCGCGGCGTAAGACTGTGGATTGAGGTGGGGCCCGGCCGTGTGCTTTCGAGAATGCTTGCCGACCTTGGCAGCGATCCCGTGCTGAGTATCGATGCCGGCGCTCCATCATTGCGCCCACTGCTGGCGGCTGTTGGCGCGCTTTTCGTACACGGCGCCTCCGTTGATTTGCATCCGCTCTTCGAAAACCGCTTCGTACGCCCAATTCATCTCGATCGGCCTTTTAAGTTCATCGCCAATCCCTGCGAGCAGGCGCCCGCTCCTCTCGAGCGGAACATAGGTGCATACACGCCACGCGCTCCCAGCCAGGAGCTGCAAGAGAGGCCCGCGGACGCGAAAGAGAAGCCGCTGGAGTTAGTTCGACGCCTGGTGGCGGAACGTGCGGAACTGCCCTCCACATCCGTTCGCGACAGTCACCGGCTGCTGAGCGATCTTCATCTCAACTCAATCGCGGTGGGACAAATCGTGGTGCAGGCGGCAAAGGCCATGGCCGCGGCTCCTCCGGCAGGCGTCATGAATTACGCCGACGCGAGCGTCGGCGAGATTGCCCGCGCGCTGGAAGAATTGAAGGGAGCCAAGAATTCCTTCGAGCCCGAGGATTTTCCAACTGGGCTTGATTCATGGTTGCGTGCTTTCACGGTAAAGATGGTGGAAACGCCATTCCCGGAAAAGCAGAGTTTGCAGATTGCGGGCGGTGGGAAGGTGCTGGCGGCGCCCGGCCATCCCCTGGCCGAGGCTTTGACGGTCGCGGTCGCAGCATCTGCGACAGGCGGTGTTTTTGTATGTTTGCCGGCAGAGCCAGACAACTCGGTTCCCGAACTGCTGCTCGAAGCGACCAAATCCGTTCTCCGCGGCGAAACGGCGGCGCGGTTGGTGGTCGTGCAATCCTGTGGAGTCGGCGCTGGCTTTGCCCGCTCGCTGCATCTGGAAGCGCCCCGGGTGACGACCTGCATCGTCCGCGTACCGTTCGCTCATCCCCAATCGTGCGATTGGGTGTTAAAGGAAGCCGTTGCTGCGCAAGGCCACAGCGAGGTCTGCTATGACGAGAGTGGGCGGAGGCTGCAACCTTATTTGTTTGCGGTACCACAGGAATCTGAGCGGCGGTATGCTCCTTTCACCCGCGACGACGTTCTCCTTATTACCGGCGGCGGAAAAGGGATTGCCCTCGAATGTGCATTAAAGATGGCGCTGGCCACCGGGATTCGCCTGCTGCTGCTGGGGCGCTCGGCGCCGAAAAACGATCCCATCCTGCGAGCCAACCTCAAGAGGCTTAAGGCGGCGAGAATCGACTTCCATTACGCGTCGGCCGACGTTGCCGATTTGGAGTCTCTCCAGCAAGCCATGGAACGAGGCGAACTCGGACTGGAACGGGTTACCGCGTTGCTTCATGCAGCCGGCGCCAATACTCCACAATCGATCCAGTCGTTGGACCTGGCGGCCTGCCGGAGGACTCTGGCGCCGAAGGTCGATGGCTTGCGAAATCTGCTCTCTCTTCTCGCCCCGGATCGGTTACGCGTGTTGATTACATTTGGCTCGCTCATCGCCCGCACCGGCTTTCCGGGGGAAGCGGATTATGCGCTGGCGAACGAGTGGATGACGCACCTGACCGAGCGATGGCAGGCGGAGCATGGGCAATGCCGCTGCATGGCAATTGAATGGTCGGCATGGTCCGGCGTGGGCATGGGGGCAAATGTCGCTAACCTTGCCACTCTGCAAACCCAGGGAATCTCGATGATTCCTCCGGAATCCGGCACGCAGTTTCTCCTCCGGCTTCTTCGCAGCGAGTTGCCCGGAGTGGCCGTGGTCGCGACCAGTAGATTGGGGCGGCCTTCTACATTGCAATTGGAACCGGAGCCACTGCCACATTTGCGATTCCTTGAGAAACCGCGAGTTTTCTATCCCCACGTGGAATTGGTGGCGGACGCGCATTTGTCCGCCGAGACCGACCTTTACTTGAAAGATCACGAACTGCATCACGAACAGGTTCTGCCCGCGGTGATGGGTCTCGAACAAATGGCCCAAGCCGCCATGGCGGTGGCCGGAGAGAGTATGCGTCCGGTGTTTGAGCGGGTGGAATTCTCGCGCCCCATCGTCGCCGGCAGCGGGACCACAGTGGTGAGGGCAGTTGCGCTCGCGGAATCCAGCAAGCGGGTAGAAGTCGCCTTGCGCACGGGCGACACCGGATTTTCCGTGAACCACTTTCGAGCGAGCTGCTCGTTCAGAAATTATCCGCCTCAGGCAGCTTCAGTGGACGACAAAGATGCGGGCGCTAGTCGCTTGTCCCTGAATCCGGCCCAGGATCTGTACGGCGGAATCCTGTTCCAGGGGCCTCGCTTCCAATGCTTGTCCCACTACACGGAGCTTACGGCGAGTAGCTGCGTGGCGCAGATTGTACCCAACAAAAGCGAAGATTGGTTTGCACGCTACTTACCGGGAACGTTCGTTCTTGGGCACCCGGGCGTACGCGACGCCGCCATTCACGCGATTCAGGCATGCATACCGCATCGGCGAGTTCTGCCGGTTGGAGTTGACCGCATTGTCATCCAGGCCACCGATGCGCAGTTTCCCTACAATCTCCGCGCATTTGAGCGGAGCCGCGACGGGGACCGGTTCGTATACAACCTGGAGTTGAGGGCGGCGGACGGCACGCTCTGTGAAACGTGGCATGGATTGCAGTTGCAGGCTGTGGAGGAGCTGCCCAGCCCCGACGCATGGCCAGTGCCTCTGTTCGGTCCGTACTTGGAACGTTATCTGCACGCCATGGCGCCGCAGTGCGGCATCAGCGCGATATTCAGTCGCGATGGCGGCAGCAACGGGGACAGCGCCATTTGCCTCGTCGCCGGGGGAGATGAGCTCCCGCTTCGCAGGAGTGACGGGAAACCAGAATTGCCCGGCCGCGCAGTCTCGGTTTCGCATTGTGATGGCGCCACGCTGGCGATTTCTGGGCCGGCCGACGTTGGCTGCGACGTCGAATTGGTTAGCGGTCGGTCGGCATCCCTGTGGAGAGAGATGCTCGGACATCAACATTTTTCTCTCTCTGAGTTGCTTTCGACGGAGGGGCAGGAGGATCAGGATGCAGCCGCCACCCGCGTTTGGACGGCGCTGGAATCATTGAAGAAAGCCGGGGTCCCGGGAGACATTTCGTTAGTGTTCACCTCGGCGGAGAAAAACGGCTGGTTGCATCTTTCGGCGGGACCATGGGCCGTCGCCACCCTGGTTGCTCAGCTCAAATCGAGCCGGCAGCGTGTTGCTGTTTCGATAGCTTTCGTACACGGCAGGGTTCCGAAACCTGCCGAAACCTTCTACGATTCCGCGCCAATTGCCCTCGAAGGGTAGCCGATGTCCCGCCCTTATGAGTACCGACACATTGTGTCTTTTGAAGAGACCAATCTAGTGGGGAACGTTTACTACGCTAACCATCTGCGCTGGCAAGGACGCTGCCGCGAGGCATTCCTGCGCGAGCATACTCCAGAACTGCTCGCTGAATTGTCCGGGGACTTATGCCTGGTCACCGCGCATTGCAGCTGCGATTACTTCGCAGAAGTCTGGGCCTTCGATGAAATCATAATTCGGATGTTCATCGAGGAACTGACGCAACACTACATCACAATGAAGTTCGAATATCTTCGCGTTAACCGGAAGGGCTGCATGGAACTGGTGGCCCAAGGCAAGCAGCGAATTGCATGCATGCGGCGAACCGGCGAAGACACCGTGCCCGAGCCCATTCCCAGATCGTTACGCTCGGCTCTCGGACTCTACTCGGAAACATAGCCGCAAGCGTCCCGGTACTGCAAGGCAAGCCACGCGCGCAGCGATGTTCCGGGCAGCACAGCAACTCCGCAACCTCAGAGAAGGCAGCGCTCCCAACATTGCACTTTAATGCTTTGTGAAGGGTGCTCCAAGGATGTCCATTCTTTCGACTCGCCTTCCTATTCGTCACATTTCCGCAGTTTCAGAAAGAGAATCATGGCCAGATACAAGGAATATAGCTCTCTCACTGGAAGTGAACGCGTCAAGCCCACCGAAGCCCAAGCCAAAGGTGCGGCCAACCCGGAAGAGACGCTGCGAGTCACGGTGCTCTTACGATCCCGCGCAGGAGGTGAAGGGCCTGCCAAGGAAAAACCCAGTTCGGCAGGCGCCGAGCGGCGCTTGTCGCGAGAAGAATTTGTCAACACTTTTGGAGCAATCCCAGAAGATCTAGGAAAGATCGAGGAGTTCGCTCACGAGTACAACCTGACGATTGTGGAGAAAAGCCTTGCCAAGCGCTCGGTAGTATTGACCGGAACGGTGGCAAACTTCAGCAAGGCATTCCAGGTTGAATTGCAGCAGTATGAAGGTTCGGGACTCTCCTTCCGCGGGCGCAGCGGGGCGGTAAAGATTCCGGCCGAACTGAACGACGTGGTGAAGGCGGTCATGGGGTTAGACAACCGTCCGCAGGCGCAGCCGCATTTGCGCAGGCGACCGATCCCTGACGCGACGCACTCACGCACCGGCCAGGAGCCGGGCACATTCACTCCACCGCAGGTGGCGCAGATCTATGGCTTCCCCCAGAACGCCGATGGCAGCGGACAAACCATTGGAATCCTTGAACTCGGTGGAGGTTTTGTCTCGGCAGATATGGAGTACTACTTCCGCAATATATTGAAGATGGATGTCCCCAAAATCGTCTCGGTGTCGGTCGATGGCGCCGGCAACACTCCCTGCGGAAGTTTTATGGGCCCCGACAGCGAAGTCTTGCTCGATATCCAGGTGGCAGGCGCCATCGCTCCCAAGGCTACCCTCGTGGTGTACTTCACCCTGAACAACGACCAAGGTTTTTACAACGGGTTGGCTGCGGCCGTGCATGACGCTCAAAACGATCCCGGAGTGATCTCCGTCAGTTGGGGCAGTTCGGAATCTACGTGGAGCCAGCAATTCGTGACGCAGTTCAACAAGTTGCTGCAGGATGCGGCAACACTGGGCGTGACGGTCTGCTGCTCAACCGGTGATAACGGATCAACCGACGGAAGAAGTGACGGATTACAACACGTTGAGTATCCGGCAACCAGCCCGTTTGCGCTTGCTTGCGGCGGAACTTCACTCACCGCGCCGAATAACCAGTACTCCAAGGAAGTCGTTTGGAATGACATGGACAAACACCAGGGAGCCACGGGCGGAGGGGTCAGTGAAATCTTTCCCAAGCCTGCATTCCAAGCCGAGGCCGGCGTGCCTCCATCTAAGAATCCAAGCCGCTTCGTAGGGCGCGGAGTGCCCGATGTTGCAGGCAATGCCGATCCCCATACCGGCTATGTCGTTTACGGAGATGGGACACCCGGGACGCTTGCAGGTACGAGCGCAGTGGCTCCGCTTTGGGCCGCTCTTATTTCTCTGATCAACCAGATAAACGGGAAGCGGTTGGGCTATATCACTCCGTTGCTCTACGCGCCCAATGCGCGTGAAGCTCTGTTTCATAACGTCACCGAGGGCAACAACGGAGCCTACAGCGCAGGCCCCGGTTGGGACCCATGCACCGGGTTGGGCAGTCCAAAAGGCGAAGCCATAGTTTCCATGTTTCGCGCAGGTCGGCCTCAAGCGCAGGCGGCAGAGCGATAGAGGATAGCAACCCAGAGGAGTATCCCAATGCAGCTTTCAACCCACACACCTCGCTGCGGTCAGCCATCGCCTTTCTCCTCCAGCCTGGAAAATTCCCAGCGCCAGCGAAAGGCAGTCGACGATCTCGTGCTCGTACATGCTTCCAAATGCGGCGATGCGGCGGCATTCGAGGAATTGGTGAGGCGATACCGGCAAAAATTGCTTCGAGTCGCCCGGGACCTGACCCACAACCACGAAGACGCCCAGGATGCTGTACAAGAGGCCTTCCTGAAAGCTTATCGGAAGCTCGATCAATTTCAGGGAAATGCAAAGTTCTCGTCCTGGTTGTTCCGCATCAACGTGAACGAATCGCGCATGAAGATGAGGAATCGCTCGGATGCCCCTATGTGGCCTTCCGAGGATCTCAATTCAGAAAATCCCCTACTGCTTGGCGAGATACCAGACCGGGCGCCGAATCCCGAGGCACTCTGCCATTCCTCGGAGCTGCGCCACATTCTCATGAAGGCTTCGCTGACTCTCAGTCCGCGATTGCGGACCGTCTTTGTGCTCCGCGACGTCGAGGGACTATCGATTGACCAGACGGCAACAGCATTGCACCTGAATCAATCCGCGGTCAAGACGCGCCTGCGGCGCGCCCATGTTCAATTGCGCGGCAAGCTAAGCCGCGCCTTCGGCTTCCCGGAAAAAATAAGTGTGGAGTTTCGCAGCGCTCCCAGTGAGCAGTTGGGAAGAAAGAAACAGAAAGAACTTCCTTCATAGGGAGGCGTCGGAGCAGCGTCCTGCTCGGAGGTGAAGTTGCCGCAAACGTGAGGAGCACCGGCGATCGGCCGGGAATGGCGCGGGGCGCTCTTCCCCCGGTGCTCTGAACGTTTCACGACATGCCGATGGTGGAGGGACCGGCGATTCACCGAAAACGAAAACTTTCCGAACCGTTCAAGCAGATAAGTATTTCGCGTGTTGGGCGCCGGTAACTGGCAACATGAATCGCGGCTAACGTTCCGCAACGATGTTGTCACTACGGAGTGCAACCGGCGATCTGGACCGGCCGTTCGTAGCGGATTCGGTCCTCAGACCCCGAGGGGCAAGTCCCGGCCATTCGGCCGGGCTTGCTTAGCGGGATGAGCCCACAGAAAATTTTGCAAGAGACCGAAATTGTTCGCAAAAGGAGTTCCACCATGAGCGCGACAGCATCAACCGCAAACGCAAATCTCCGTTCCATTATCCATGACCTCGAAATCGCCGCACCCCCGGCGGCAGTTTGGAAGGCGCTTACAGATGTAAAGGAGTTGATCCAATGGCTCTCTCTCGACGCGCGAGTAAAGCCGGGTGTAGGCGGCTCCATATGGGTCTCCTGGGGAGGGAACCACATGGAGGAATCCGAAATTGAGGTTTGGGAGCCGAACAGCCACCTCCGCACGCGGGAAACTTCTCCATTTGGCGCATTCATTCAACCCCCAGATTTCGTCAACATGCCGCCGCGATACTTGGATTACACCTTAACGCCCGGCGAGGGAACGACTGCTCTTCACCTTGAGTATTCGGGATTTGGCACGGGCCCAGAGTGGGACCTCGTTTTCCAGCAGATCGATGCGCCGTTTGAATTTCACCTCAGCACTCTGAAGTTCTATCTGGAAAACCACACCGGGAAAGAACGATCTGTTTCGTGGGCGCGGACAGTTTTTCGATCCTCCCAAGAAGAAGCCTGGAGGCGATTGGCGGGACCTCAGGGATTTCTGCAGGAAGGATCGGTGGATGGACTGAAAAAGGGCGATCGCTATTCGATTGGCGCCGCCAATGGCGATCGCTTCTCAGGAGTCGTTCTGAGCAACCACCCAGGACAGCAATTCGGCGGCACAGCCGAAAATCTTAACAACTCGGTGATCCGGTTCGCCACAACAGGCTGCTCGGGAATCACTTCAGCCTCGGCATGGCTCGGCAGTTACGGTCCCAAACATCCGGACGCCCACCTTTTTGAGCATCGTTGGACCAACCTGCTCGACACCATCATGAAGGATCCGCCGGCGGGCCAGTAAACCCTTCACACTTTGCTTCCTTCCTCAGCACTGATCTAGTTTCGCAAGAGCGAAGAAGCGAGGTGGGGAAGGGATTCGTAAGATGAGGCAGAATCGGCGGGCTGGAAAGGCTCGCTAACCCATGCACAGGAAGGTGATTTATGAGAAATAAGACCGTGTTGATTTGTTTCGGCTGCGTCTTGGCGGTTGCGGTCGCGTTGGCAGCCGAAGGGGCTGGCAAACCGGCTGCCGGGAACGGCTCGGCCGCGGCCACCGCGGCGACGCCCGCTCCCGCCATGCCAGCGTCCGCGTTGTTCGACCGTCTGGGTACGCAACCCGACGTCATCTATCTGATCGCAAACTCTTCGGTCGTGTTCGGTCCCGACCCCCATGGCCGCAGTGAAGAAATCACTTTCCTGGGGCCGGTGACGGTGCCCAAGTGGCCCATGCCGGGCTACGGACGGCGGGTACTGCCCGACGGCCGGCAGCAGATCGACATTGAACTGACCCAGTCGGAGTTGACGGGAGAGAGCTATGTGCTCAACGGTCCGGTGGTTCTGGGCGAACATCCCGACCTGCGCTCGCTGGGCACCATCACGGAACGACCGCGGACGGCGCCGGCCTCCAACGGGACTTCTGCCGACAATAATAAAGACAGCAACCCTAAAGACAAGGCCGCGGCTGCGACTCCGGCGGTGACGCCGGTGGCCAGCAAGAACGCGGCCGGCGCGCCCCAGGCGGCCAGCGAAGAAGTGCCCGCCGACTTCGTGGTGGAGCGCAAGGTGCTGCTCACCACGGCGAAAGGCATACTCTACAACGAAACCGCAGTGCCGGTGCGCGGCCGCATCGACGCCATTCCGCCCGTCAAGTTCGAGGGCACGCCCACCGGGGTGAACGTTTTCCGGGGCATGGAACTGCCGGTCGCACTGCTGGACCGCGAGGGCAACGTCAACGGCTGGTTCTACAGCAAGGCGCACATGGCCTATGCCGTGCTGCCCGCCGCCATTGAACGTTCCTTCATCAAAGGCACGGTGCAACTGAAATCCGGGGACAAGACGGAAAACGTGGAAGTCAGCGGACCGGCGGAGATTCATCACCGCAGCGTTCCCGGCAGCGGGGAAACCACCATGGAAGTCATGATGCTGGCCTTGCGCGGCCACAGCCAACTGCTGGGCGGCGACATCATGGTGACGGAAACCTTTGGCGACCGCGACCACTTCTCTCGGGGACAACTCAACTGGCAGGGGGCCAACGCCGATTCCAAGTTCGACCTGTTTGTCGACGTGTACACGCCCTCGGCGAAACTCAGCACCAAACAACCGCTCACTCTGGCCGGCCAGCTGGTGGATTGCAAAATCAATGGCCATCTGGAAAAGGGCAAGCTGAATCTGCCTCTGCTCAGCGGCAAAGCGCAGTTCACCACCAACGCCGCCCAGGTGCTCTACGACGAGAGCGAAAAACCCGTCGTGGAACTGGGCAAACTGCAACTCAACGTTGCCGAACGCATGTAAGCTTCTCCGCGCCTGGGGCCGCAACTCCCGGCCCCAGGCCGCGAAGATTTCACACCATCTGCCCGCCCTGCCATGTGTTTCATTCCCTCCAAAACGCTCGTCCTGTCACTCGCGGTGCTGGCTCTCTTGTTGGTTGGGGGAGCCAGCGCCACCTCTGGCGATGAAGTTCCTGCTTATGCCACGGTGTCGGCCCCTCCCCTCAGTATTATCGAAACCCTGGCCGGAGGCGGCCGCGTAGGCGACGGTGGAGCGGCAAAATCCGCGCGCCTCAGTTTGCCGGGCGGCATCAGCGAAGCGCCGAACGGCGATCTGATCGTGGTGGATTTCGGCAATCACCGCGTGCGGCGCATCGACCATCGTACGCACATCATTGAGACGCTGGCCGGCACGGGAGAGGCGGGCTACAACGGAGACGGCATTCCCGCTGCGCAAGCGCAACTGTCACGCCCGGAGTACGCAGTCTTCGACCCAAGCGGTGATCTCTTCATCGCCGATTCTTATAACAACCGCGTTCGCAAAGTCGATCACCTGACCGGCCTGATCAGCACGGTAGCCGGAACCGGAGAGCGCGGATACTCAGGCGATGGCGGCCTGGCAACGTCCGCGAAGCTGCACTTTCCCGAAGGAATCGCGCTCGATCGCAACGGCAACCTGTTCATCTCCGACACGGTGAACCGGCTTATCCGACGAGTGGACGCCCGCACAGGTATCATCACGTCTTTTGCGGGAACGGGCGAGGTGGGAGTAAATCCGGAGGGCACTCCGGCTGCACAAGCGAAATTCCTGCGGCTTGCTCGCATCGCGATCGACCTCGCGGGCAACCTGTACGTGGCTGACAGTCCCTCGCACCGTATCCTGGTGATCGACGCACGCACCCATTTGCTGCGCACGTTCGCCGGCACGGGCAAACTTGGTTTCAGTGGGGACGGCGGCGCGGCGGTCGACGCTGAAATCAGCTATGCCGAGGGCATGGTGTTGGCTCCAAATCAGGATCTCTATTTCGCCGATGTGGGCAACCACCGCGTGCGAAAAATTGACGCCAAAACTGGAGTCATCAGCACGGTCGCGGGATCGGGGAAAAAAGGTTTTTCAGGAGACGGCGGGCCCGCCATCAAGGCGCGATTGTGGAGTCCCGGTCGAGTGTGGATAGATCATCAAGGCAACATTCTGATTGCCGACATTCTCAACGCCAGGATCAGACGTGTAGATGCTCCCACGCAGATCATCGACACCATTGCCGGTACGGGCGATTGGGGAGACGGGGGAGCGGCTCGCGATGCCTTGCTTTCGGTCCCGGGCGACATCGCCTATGCGAACGGCAAAGTCTACATCGCCGATTACGGCACACGACGCATACGATGCGTGGATCTGGTCACGGGAATCATTTCAACGGTCGCCGGCGGAGGAACGCAAACGGGGGAAGGAATTCTTGCCACCGATGCGGATTTTCTTCTGCCGGAAGGAATCGCAGTCGACGGCCGCCGCCAGGCGCTCTACATTGCGGATAACATCTCCAACAAAGTCTGGGTGGTGGATCTAAGAACGGGCATTCTTCACACCCTGGCCGGCGCGGCAGCCGACTCGAATACTGATGAGCCAGGCAAAGCGCGGTCGACTCATCTCAGCCTGCCTTCGGCGCTCACAGTCGCGCCCGATGGGCAGCTCTACATAGGAGACTTCGGGCGTCACCGGGTGTTGTCGGTAGATCCATCTTCCGGAAACATGCAAGTGCTGCATGGCGGCGGAGGAGAGAAAGACCCGCTCGATATCGCCGTGACCAGCCTTGATGCCGAGGCGCAGGGACTGTTCGTGCTCACTCACGGCAGTTCGGAGGTGCGCTTGCTCGATCCCCGGGGCGGAAAGTTCACGCCCATTCCGCGAATCGACCACGTCGCAGCTGCGCCCTCGGGCGATTCGCAGATCATCGACATTGCAGCACACGGCTCCTTTATCTATCTGGCGGATGCTCTTGCGCACCGGGTGCTGCGTCTCGATCTGAGAACTTCAACGGTAAGCGTGGTGGCCGGAAGCGGCATCCAGGGTTTTTCTGGCGATGGCGGCCCCGCTGCCCGTGCCTCTTTATTTCAACCCGGCGGAATCGCGGTCAGCGACGACGGCCGCGAACTCTTTATCGCCGACACCAAGAACCACCGCATACGCCGCGTGCGATTCCTCGACGCTGAGGCAGCAACCAAGGAGGCAGTGAAATGATGCGCGCGACGCAACGCGGACTTGCGGCTTGCCTCACGATTCTTCTTCTGGGGTTCGCCGCCTCAGCACAGACAGGAGACATCACGCGCGGAATTCGAAATTTTACGTTGCCCAACGGTCTGCAGTTAGTGGTCGCCGTCCGGCCGGAGTTGCAACTCTCAGCGGTCAACCTGACGGTGAATATCGGTTCGATTGACGATCCTCCCGGGCAGTCAGGCATGGCTCACATTCTGGAGCACGTTACGCTTTCCGGCTCGACATCGGTGGGGACGCTCGATGCGGAAATGGAGGCGAACGCTCTCGAGGAGCTTGATCGTGCATATCAGGCTCTTGATCGTGAACGCCGACGGCAGGAACCCGAGCCGGCGATTCTGGTCGGACTGGAGCGCTGGTTCGAGCAGGCCCAGGAAGCTACCAAGCGCGCCTGTGAGACCGGTGAAATTCTGGGTGGGCGCCTGGAAGCTCATGGCGCCATCGGGCTTAATGCGACAACCACCGCGGACGCTACTCAATTCTTCACCTCGATCCCCAACGAGGAAGTTGAGCTATGGCTTTCGCTCGAGGCGGAGCGATTGCAACATCCGATTCTGCGTCGCTTCTACAGCGAACGAAACGTCGTGTTGCGCGAGGTGGCTGGGTTGACCGGCGGAAGGCCTACGATGCAGGAACGATTTCTGCGAGAGATCTTCCCGGGGGCCCCTGCGGCTCAGGCTCTGGCGGGCGATCCTGAGCAAATCAAGAGCATCGATCGCCCAGCCGCTTTTGCATATTTCCGCCGTTTCTACCGGCCGGAGAACATTACGATCGCGGTAGTTGGCAACGTCGATCCGGAGAAAGTCTATCAACTCGCCCTGCGCTATTTCGCAAAGTGGCAACCGCCGGGAACCGCAGAATGGCCCCGCTCCCGGCGCGAACAACCGCCCCTTCCGGCGTCCCCGGCGATACGGACTTTCAACAGCGCCGCTGGGCCGGCGATCTTCTTCGCTTTCCCAGAGCCGGCGTCGGCGCCCGCCCACAATGCGGCGGTTGAGGCAGTCGCCGAATTGATCAACTCTGCCGATCTTTCTCCGCTGCGTCGGAGGCTCGTGCAGGAACAATCCGTCGCCTGGAGCGTGGCAGCGAGGGCAAATTATCCTTCGCAAAAGCAGCCGGCAATTTTTCTGGTGCATGTCTATGGCACTTCCGGCACTGAGCCGCAGCAGTTAGCGCAGGACGCCTCCGCCTTGCTTAAATCCCTGGGCAAGTCTTCCGACGAAGATATCGCCGGCGCCGCTCTGGGTGCGGAGATGCACATCGCCGCCGGCCTGGATGATCCTCCTACTCTTGCTTCCTTACTCGCACTTCATCAGGCTATCAACGGCGACTGGAGGACCCCCTTCGTCCTCTTGCAAGCTCTGCGCAGTTTGACAGGCAACGACGTACGCGCCGCTGCCAACGATCTTCGAGGCTCTGTTCCGTCAGCGAGCGTCTCGATAGGTGCAAAGTGAACTCCTCTCGTTTCGTCGCAGCGGTTCTGTTCGGGATCGTGATGTTCGTTGGCACAGCGGGAGCCGCGGCCGGCCCCAATCCGCCGGCGCCGGGCTTCCAGAGTCTCGAACGAGTCGATCTCGACAATGGCCTCCGAACACTGCTGGGAAAACCGCAGCGAGAGGCGCTGTTCTCTGAGGTTTTACTCGTCGTGCGAGCGGGCACGGCGGCACCGACTTCGCACCAGGAGGAGATCGCGAGAATTACCGCGGAGGCATTTCTCTCGGGCCGCCGGTCCCCCGATGCTCCCTCACTCGGACTGGAGCTGGCACGCATGGGCGTCACTCCGGACTTCACGGTGGGCCGCGACGTTGCGGTCTTTCGCTTCGCAGTGCCGACCGCGAATACCATCCACTTTCTGCATGTTCTGGCCGAGCTACTGAATCGCCCCGCTCTTTCGAACGAAGTCTGGAATGATGCGATCGCGCGCCGCGGCCAGGAATTGTCGCAAGAACAAAATGATCCCTGGCAGCACGCGACTTCCGAATTAACCAGCCTCGTGTGGACGCGGGGATCTGATGAAGAGGGCCGCCCCGACGCGCGCCCCATTGCATCGTCTGCGATCAATCCGACTGCACTGGCTCTTTTTTGGCAGCAAGCCTATGCCCCCGGAAACATGGTTCTCTCAGTCTGGGGTGAGTTGCCGGTCAGCGAACTGGCCGGCAGCGTGCGCAGCGAATTCGGACGCCTTGCTCCGCGCCACGCGTTGCCGCAATCGTCGCCAGTTCCGGCACCCGTATTGAGTAAAGTTGGTTCCGTGCGTTGCTTGCAGCAAGAAGGAGCTGTTCCTGCCGCACTGCTTGTGGGCGCAGGGGCGAGAATCGAAAGCGATCGCGATTTTTACGCGTGGCAGATCGCGGTTCACATCCTGGGAGCGAGCTACAACTCGCGCCTTCAGCGCAGGTTGCGAACCGAATCGCAGGTGGTCTACACCGTAGAAGCAGCCGGTCTGCCCGTCGGACCCAAGGGCTTGATCCTTCGAGTGGCCTGCCAGACAGATCAAGTGGAGGCCACGCGCCGGATCATTCTTGAAGAGCTACGCACCTTAACACAACAACCAGTGACACAGCCGGAACTGAACCTTGCACGAGCCATTCTCAGAAGCCGCTTGAAACTCGATGGCGCCTCATTTCGCGATCAGTTCTACCGCCGTTCCCTGGCCTTGCTTTCAACGCAGGAAGTGCGCGACCCGATCAGGGCTGAAGCAATTATTTCCGCGTTCACGCCGAAGACTCTTCTCAACGCGCTGAGTTCCACGCTCCAGCCAGAAGAGGCGTCAACCGTGGTTGTATCCATTCATTCCGAACCGTTATGCGGGAGCAGTCATGAAAATAAACCCTAGCCGAAAAATCTTCTGGATCGTCGTTAGCCTGGGAGCCGTTCTTTCGATCACGCCAGCCATCCCCGGGATCAAACAGAAGAACTCTCTGCCTCCGGTGCCGGCGGGTTTGCCTCCGGTTCCAACTCCAGCCAACAATCCACTCACGCCAGCCAAAGTACAACTGGGGGAGAAGCTTTTCTTCGAGCGCGGTCTTTCGGCAGATCACACCATCAGTTGCGCCAGCTGCCACAAGCCCGAACACTTCTTCGCGGACCCGGCAGCTTTGTCCACTGGAATTGACTCGCAGTTGGGAGATCGCAATGCCGTATCGATCCTCAACGCGGCCTATGCCCCGCATCTTCTGTGGGACGGGCGATCCATGAGCCTGGAGGATCAAGTCCGCTATCCCGTCACACATCCGCGGGAGATGAAGAATACGCAGGAGGGCGTTGTAAAGTTTTTGGCCAGCGACTCAACGTATGCCTCGCTGTTCAAGGATGCTTTCGGTGATCCCGCCATCACCTGGGATCGCGTGACCAAGTCCATTGCGTCATTCGAACGTACACTGCTGACCGGCAATTCCGCATTCGATCGCTATATGGCGGGCAACGAAGGCGCACTTTCCGATTCCGCCAAGAGAGGTTATGCACTTTTTCGCGGCGAGGCCGGCTGTATCAATTGCCATACCTATACCAAAGAGAGCCCCTTCCTCTCCGATTATGAGTTCCACAACACAGGCGTGGGTTGGGCTGCGTCTCCCGATCTCGGGCGCTACGAAATCACCAAGGCACGTGAGGACAAGGGCGGATTTCGCACTCCCAGTCTGCGCAATGTGGCGAAAACAGGGCCTTATATGCATGATGGCCGCATGACATCGCTGCAGGAAGTGGTCGACTACTATGCCAAGGGCGCGGAGAAGAATCCATTTTTGGATGAAAAAATTCATGCCCTCAATTTGACTGCCGAGAATAAGACAGACCTGGTTGCATTCCTGGAATCACTCACCGGCGAAGTGTCGTATACCGCTCCGGCAAACTCGGACGACAAAGGTCAGGTCGATGGGAATCCCGCAGTTCCCGGGTCGAAGAAAGAAGACAGGAAAGAGGAGAAGAGAGAACTATCCAGTGTAGAAGCTGATCCTGCCGAACTGCTTCCCCAAAGCCACGCCCCGTTCGGGCGGGTGGAAGTTGTTGCGGGAAGCCGCGATTTTGGAGATGGCGGCCCCGCGATCGACGCGCTTTTTGTGGGTGTCGGTGGTCTTGCCGTTGATGCCGCAGGAAACCTCTATATCGCCGACACTGGCGGGAATCGCGTGCGCAAGATCGATGCGCGGAGCGGCACCATTTCTACCGTGGCAGGAAACGGGCTGCTCACGGGAGTGACCGATCCCAAGAATGCAACCGAACAGGCTCTTCATGGACCGGCTCCTCTTGCGCTTGACTCCGAGGGGCGCTACCTGTTCATCGGAGAAATCATCGGACGCCGCGTGCAGCGCGTGAACCTCAGCACCGGCGTCATGGAGGACATGGGGGCGCCGCCGGGCGGTGGTTTTGGAAAACCGGGAGGCCTCGCCTGGACTACGCTCGGACTGTTGGTTGCAGACGCGCCCCGCGGGCAAGTATGGAAGCTGGGACAAGATGGCCAGTGGACGGGACTGCTGCCGGACGCAGCCAGAATGCGCGGTGCAATTCGTTCCATAGCCGAAGACGCTTTCGGCCGCATCTACCTTGTCGAATATTTCACGCATCGCATATTGCGCTTTGATCCTTCAACCGGCCGCGTCGACCTAGCGGCGGGAACGGGCGAAGCAGGAAGAGTTGCGGACGGGGCCAAGGCCCAGCAATCGCCTCTGCGCACTCCCGACGGCATCGCCTTCGATCCCAAGGGCAACCTTATCGTTGCCGATAAGGGCAACCATCGCGTCTGCCGTATCGACGCGTTCAACGAACGCATGAAGACCGTGGTGGAAGCTGGCCGCCAGGGCAGCCAGGATCGCTGGACCCCGGGCCCGATCGCGCTCGGCAAGGATGGTGTGCTCTGGATTGGCGATATCCATCTGAATCGTGTCTTGCGCTACGCACCGGGCGCGGCGCCTCCTGTGGTGGTCGCAGGAAATGGGATCATTGGCGATGGCGGGCCGGCCCTCACCGCTCGCCTTGCTCATCCGGGCGCAGTAACAACGGATGCACGCGGGAACGTGTACGTGTCAGACACACTGCATCACCGGGTGCGCATCATCGATGCTGTCAGCAAACGAATTCGAACCGTCGCCGGCACAGGCGTGCCGGGATACAACGGCGATGGGATCGCCGCGAAGCAAGCATGGCTTAGCTATCCGGGCAAATTGCAGATAGATGGCACCGGGCGGCTTTACATCGGCGACTACTATAACAACCGCGTGCGGCGAGTCGATCTGCGCAGCGGGACGATCTCCACAATCGCGGGGAACGGCGTGGCAGGGGAGGAAGGAGACGATGGGCCCGCCACGAAAGCTCCTCTTATTAATCCCCACGCGTTGCTCCTGGAAGCTGACAAGTCGCTCGTCATCGCCAGCGCGGTTTCATCCAAACTCCGGCGAGTCGACCTGGGGAGGGGACAGATTCATGCCGTGCCCCTGGGCAGCGGTGTTCCAGACACGATGGTCTTTTATGGAGTCACGCATTGGAACGGAGGCCTTGCGCTCGCCTCGCCCCGCCCCGGCTCCGTTGAATTTCTGAAGGATGGAAAACTTTCGAGGCTGCTGGGCAAACCGGATGTAGTGTTCCCGCAAGATGTTGCCGTTTCTCCGCAAGGGGAGCTTTATATCTGTGAAACCGGACGCAATCGCATTTTGAAATGGGATGGTTCCAGCTTGCAGGTCGTGGTTGAAAACCTGGGCCGGCCCCGCTCCATCAGTTTTGATGCCCAAGGCAATCTGCTCATTGCCGACACGTTTCATAACCGTGTGCTGCGGGTATGGGCGCAACATCCGTACCAGAAGCCAGAATCCAAGCACGCAAATACGGCATCGGCACGAAAGATTGGGTCGCCACATTCTGCTGCGGGCAAGGCGGAGTAAATGTCGTCTTTTTCAGTAGATTCCTAAAGTTGCGGCTTAGGACACTATCGGCTTTATTCACGGAAAGTTCACTCCCTGGCCCTCGCCGCGCTCAATGCCTTGACAAACTGCATCTGGGAACTCCGAACCACTCCGTGAACGAGCCGCGGTTCGGTGCGATTACTTTTCATCGACTTCGAAACCGAACTCCTGGCCGGCATCTTAGCAAACAAGAAGAAGCCGCACAGGCGGCCCCAGATGTAGTTTTGCCAAAGCGTGGATGCGAGAAGTCAGCGCCTGATTCTCTTGCTACACGCCAGGCTCGAAGACGGAGATTCTAAGGTGCCAGCAGCGGCCAGGAAAACCGGCTCCAGTTCGCTTCAAATGCAAACGCTGATTGCGGCGACGCCGGAGGCGGTTTGGGCGGCGTTTACAGATCCAATCCATCTGGTCCGCTGGTTTCCATTGCAGGCCTCGATTGTGCCCGGTGTGGGAGGGGAGCTCCGGCTATTTTGGGGAGACACTGGCTCGGTTTGGGCGATATCGGCCTGGCGGCCCGGCCAGCTTCTCGAGGTTGAGGAGTTGCACGCTTTCGCCTCGAAAACTGAGGAGATCGGCGGCAGCGAGTTGCGGGACACTTCGTCAAGCTGGAGAATCTCGATCGAACAAGTTTCCCGCCTTCAGTCGCTCGTGATCCTGGAGCATTTCGATCTGGATGCTTCCTCGAGTGTCCGCTCCATCGTGTCGCGCGGCTGGCAGTTCGAACTTCTCAGCTTGCGTTATTACCTGGAGCGTCACTTCGGAAGAGACCGGTCAACGGTCTGGGTCAGGAAGAACGTCAACTGTGGAGCCGGGCGTGAAGCGGAGATTTGGAAGTCACTGCTTGAAGAGGAATCTACGCTTCCGGGCGCGGTCATTTTGGAACAGGCAGAGATCGTGGACTCGCCCTGGCAGTTCGCCGCCACTCTTACGACTCCTGCCAGCAGCCTGTTCCGCGTCAAGGTGCAGCGCGTCGATCAACGGGAAGTCGAGGTCAATCTTTGGTTGACGGCTTACGATCCCTCGCCAAACGGACTTCGGGATGCGCAAGCGGACTTTGAACAACGGATCAGCCGTCTGGAAAATGTCGCGTCCGGTACTTCGAAACGTCTCGCGGTCGACGAGGCGGGTTTGCGCTCCTGGTCAACCGGGACTTGCGAAATCGGACCTTTGTTTCATCTACCGTCAAGGATTACAGGGACGCCCGTCGATTGCTCGATGCAGCGGCGTGCACCAGGTATCGAAAGGAGGGGCGACGTATTTTGAAGAAACGTTTGGCTTTACTTTCGACATCATCGAGCAGCGATGATTCTTTTGCGGGCGCCGTCACCTGCGTTCGCCGACAATTACCGGCTTCCAGCAACACCGAACCGCCTACCTTATTAACTATGGAGGATAAGAAAAAGCTATGAAAAAAACAGACAGCAACCCTAACGAGCCCGAACTGAACTTGGGCGGAGAGCCAGGGACGATTGTCCAGGAGAACAAATATGACGCCCCTGTGGACAAAATCTGGCAGTCTCTCACCGACCCAAACCATTTGAACAATTGGTTTGGCGTGGACAATACCGTAACTCCGGGGCCCGGCGGTACCATGCGGCACTCCTGGGGAGAACCGGTGGTCGCGGAGTCCAAAATTCAGACCTGGGAGCCGAATTCGCGGCTGAAGGTGCTGGAAACCACGCCTTTTGGATCGACCTTTCAGCCACCCGACGGCCCCAGCAAACCGAGAACCATAGACTACCAACTCACTCCCTCCGGCAATCAAACCACTGTGAAAAAGACCTGGTCCGGCTTCGGTACCACTCCAGAATGGCAGCGCTTCCAATCTGCCAGCCTCGGGTGCGGTGCATTTCAGGCCGCCGCTGTGGGTCATTACGCCAAGGGTCACTTCGGTGAGAAGCGAACCGTGTCCTGGGCTCGCATGCCCTCCAACAAGAGCTTCGGCGACATGTGGGGTCAGCTCACCGGTCCGAACGGCATAATCTCCGACGGCTCACTTGATGGACTGGAAACGGGCGATAAGTATTCGTTTAAGACCGTTACCGGAGATTTGTTTCAGGGGGTCGTCGTCTCACACATTCCGTACAAGCAGTTCGCCGGAACCGTGGAGAACCTGAACAACTCTTTGCTCCGGATCGTGTTGGATCGCCCTGGACCGAATCAAGCCGGAATCTGGCTGGCCAGTTGGGGAGAGCAACCCGCCGCCAATCAGACATTCGAATGGCGTTGGATCCATGCCCTGCATAAGGCGTTGATGTAGCGTCTTTCTCCTGGGGAGAGGAGGCCACACGGATTCACGGCTGCCGCCGTAAATCGTGTGGCTTCCTCATGCCAGAAGTTTCTTAGCTTGGTTATTATTCGAGCGTTTCCCACCTTCCTCAGAAAGCCGGCCCGGATCGAGTGTCTGTGCGACCGCGGCGCATCACCGCCCGCGGTTGAAATACGATTTCTGGACGTTCAAGCCCAACCGCGCCGCCGCGGTCTTTGCAGGCGGTCTTGCAGGTCTGTCCATGCCAGAACAAATTCCGCTCTTGCCGTCTTCCCCGTGGATCGAGCTTCGCAGCACTGAACAGGATTGGGATCGTGCCGATCCGAAGATGCTGAATACGATGCTCTGTCAGATGCACCTGATTCGTGCGTTCGAAGAGACTGTCTTTGAACTTTGGGGGCTGGGCCTTGGGCATGGACCCAGGCATTTGAGCCCCGGTCAAGAGGGCGCAGCGGTGGGCTCCATCTTTCCGTTGAATTCCCGCGACTTAATCACCGGCGCACATCGCGGGCATCATCAATTTTTAGCCAAGGCGCTAGCTTATATTGCTCCGGAGGGCCTCGATCCACGCAGTGTGGTTACCCCGGAGGTCCAGGGCATTTTGCAACGAACGCTGGCCGAGGTATTAGGACTGGCGCAAGGCTTTTGCCACGGGCGTGGAGGCTCCATGCACTTGCGCTGGAAAGAAGCCGGCGCGCTGGGTACAAACGCCGTGGTTGGCGGAGGCGTACCTCTGGCCGCGGGTGCTGCGTGGGCGCAGAAACAGGCACGCACGAACGGCGTCGCAGTGGCCTACTTTGGCGACGGCGGCGCAAATATCGGCTCGGTTCCGGAAACCATGAACCTTGCCGGTGCGTGGAAACTGCCGGTCTGCTTCTTTATTGAAAATAATCTGTATGCGGCGTCGACCTCGGTCAGCGAATCCACCGCCGAGCCTCGTCTTTCGGCGCGCGGTCTTGGATTTAGAATTCCCGCCTGGCGCGTCGATGGTATGGATCCGCTGGCGGTTTATCTTGCCATGCTCGAGGCGCTCGACCACATGCGAGCTGGCCGAGGGCCAACTTTGATCGAAGTTGAAACTTACAACTACATCTCTCCTTTTTCCGGAACCCCATTTGCCTTTAGACCCAAAGAGGAAGAGGACGCGTGGCGCGCCCGCGATCCGCTGGATCGCATGGCACGTGAGATGCAAGAACGCCAATTGATAGATGCAGTTCAACTCGCAAGCCTTCGTGAACAAGCCAGGTTTGCCATGAGAGCCGCAGCCGGTGAACTCACCGAGACGGAAGGAAGCAATGACTCCAAAAAGATTCGCATCCGTCCGGCGCTTTGGCCGTCGCCGGACTTCCGCGATGTCGGCTTGCGCGGCGATCTCAGCGAACTGAGAACAGTTCGGACCGCGGAACTCCGCACGTTTGCAGGAAGACTTGAAGGGCGCAAGTTCATCGACGTCGTAGCCGAAGTGATGGCACATCGTATGGAAGCCGACTCTGGAATTGTGGTTCTGGGAGAAGATATCCACAAACTGAATGGAGGCACCAATGGAGCCACCCGCGGTTTGAAAGCCCGCTTTCCCGACCGCGTGCTTGGGACACCCATTTGCGAAAACACATTTGCCGGCCTGGCCGGTGGAATCGCATTGGACGGCCGATTCCGGCCGGTGGTCGAATTCATGTTTCCGGATTTTGTCTGGATTGCCGCCGACCAGCTTTTCAACCAAATCGCCAAATCGCGTCATATGTTCGGTGGCGGGAGCAATATTTCTCTCGTCCTTCGTACCAAGGTCTCCATGGGGATGGGTTATGGATCACAGCACTCGCTGGATCCTGCCGGAATCTTCGTTACTGCTCCGGGCTGGCGAATTGTGGCGCCTTCAACCCCATTCGACTATGTGGGACTGATGAATTTTGCTCTGGCCTGCAACGATCCGGTCCTCTTGATCGAGCATGTCGATCTCTACGCTTCGTCGGGCGACGCTCCGGTCGATGATTGGGACTACCATCTACCGTTTGGCAAAGCCTGCGTCCGTCGCACTGGTTCGCAACTGACGACTCTGACCTATCTCTCCATGGTTGCTCATTGTTTGGAAGCGAGCGAGCGGACTGGGATCGACGCCGAGGTGATTGATTTGCGTTGGCTCGACAAAGCCAGCCTGGATTGGGAGACCATCGAAGCGAGTATCCGCAAGACACATAACGTGTTGATCGTGGAACAGGGTGCTCGCGGCACGTCTTACGGAGGCTGGCTCGCAGATGAGCTACATAGACGATTCTTCGAGGAGCTCGACCACCCCATTCAACGGATCACTGGAGGAGAGGCCTCAGCTTCCATTTCAAGAGTACTTGAGCGTGCGGCGATCGCGGGAGTGGAAGAGGTGGTCAACGGCATGCTCCAAGCGACCGCACAAAAACATGCCAAGTCTGTAACGGCGTGAAAGCTTCCTCCGACGCTTCTACTAAATCGCTCTATTAATGATGACCTTGGTCCACCCGCGGCAAAATCCTGTTCTGGCACTGCTTCGCCGCCAACAGTAGCTCGCTGAACTCGGGGGCCCCCCGGAGCCTCACCAGCATTGGGTCGGATTGCAAAGGCTGGTAGGCACAATAGTTCTGCTCAATGGCTCTTTTCAGTAAGCGAAGAGCGGCATCTTTTGGTCCGCAATACCCAATCAGCGCCCCCGCATGGTACGAAGCCTCGGGGTCGGGACTCATCATCGCCGCTGATTCCGTCTCCCGTACGATCCTGTCCATGTCGGCGGGTTTTTGTGCTTGCGTACATGCGACGAGCAAGTCGCGAGCGAAGTACGTATTATTGGATATGTTCGCCAAGCCGTTCACGCTCTCCCGCGCTTGCGCCATATTCCCCGAGGCCAGGTACACATAGGGCGTCGCCTCCAACGCCCATTCCGAGCCCGAATCCAGATGTACAAAATCCATCGCGTGGCCGGCCTTGCCCAGTTCCACAAACACCCACGTACACGAACGGAACTTGAAATTGCCTGGATCGAGAGCTCGGGCGGTGTCGCACTGCTGCGCCGCCTCTTCCTGCATGCCCGCATAGCGCAGCACGTAGCTCAGCGCGAAATGGGCATCGGCGCTTTGCGGACGCCGCTGCACCAGATCCGTCGCTGCTTCATAGGCCTGGCGCAGTTCTCCCCGGTCCACGCGGTTGGTGATCAGGCTGCTCGCCGCTGACACGAGGTTCGGATCCAGAGAAATCGCTCGCTCGTAGGCCGCGTTCGAGCGCCGGAACATCTCTTCGCCCCCGCCAGAATAAGAACCGAAATAGTACCGTCGCCCGAGCGCTTCCCAGGCCGGCGCATATCCCGAATCAATCCCGACCGTCCTCTCCAGCATCGCAATCGCATCCTTGTTGGAATTGGCGTCATGGGGCAGGGCGAGGCTTCGCAAGTAGAGATCGTAAGCTTCCTCGCTCCTGGGCCGAGTTCCTGCGTCCGGGGCCGACGATCCTCCAAGCACGGGAACAAGGCCCTGCCGAACTTTCGATGCAATTTGTTCACGCATGGCAATCTTGTCCGCCGCCGCGACGCTGATAGTGTTTCGCCAGATGCTGCGGTTATTTGCAACATCCACCGCTTCCACCGTGACCTCCAGTTGGTTCCCATCCGTGAGATAGTGCCCCGTTACGATAGAAGTCACCCTCATCTCGCGGCCGGCTTGTTGCAAGTCGAGGGCTGGTCCCTTGTACTTGCTAGTCGTGGCGAAAGGCCGGATCGAGAACGACTGCACATAGCTCAGGGTGTTCGCAATTTCATCGGGCAAGGCGAGCTGGAGAAAATCAGTGTCTTTGTCGGATCCCGCGTTCTGGAACGGCAACACCGCGATCGATCTGGGGCTTGCGGAATCAACCGGGGAGACTGCCGGATGCCGAGATTGCCAAAGCCAGAGGAAGAGAACGGTCACGATTACGGCGATAAGGCCAATACCGACCGCGGCAACCCACGGGAGGCGTCTCTTGCGAGAAATGCGCGCTGGGTCAATCACAGCGCCTGATTTGCGGGAGTCCGTGTCCCGCTTCAGCCGTTGCAGGTCCGCTCGCATTTCGGCCGCACTCTGATAGCGCAGATTGAGATCTTTCTCCAAGGCTTTGTTGATGATGGTTTCCAGTTCGGCCGGCACTTCCGGGTTCAGCCGCAACGCCGACGTGGGCGTGCTATCCAGAATGGCTTTGAACACTACCCCTGAACTTTCCCCCCGAAAGGGCAATGTCCCCGTTGCCATCTCGTACAGTACGGCGCCGAAGGAGAACAAATCCGTCCGGGCGTCCGTTTCCTTGGCACGGACCTGCTCCGGAGACATGTAGGGTACTGTTCCCAGCGTTGTCCCCGGGCTGGTCAAGTCATCCATGGCAAGAGTCGACTGGGTTGGCAACTCATCGGGCCGCACCTTGCCAGGCGCCGATGTCAGCTTAGCCAACCCGAAGTCGAGAATCTTGGCGTGCCCGCGCTCGGTGACAAAAACATTCGCGGGTTTGATGTCGCGATGGACGATTCCCTTGGCGTGCGCCGCGTCGAGCGCGTCGGCAATCTCACTGCCAAGGGAGAGAACCATTTCCGTCTCCAGCGGGTGCCCTGAAATCCTGTGTTTCAGTGTCTCGCCCTCCAGAAATTCCATGGCGATGTAGGACTGCTCGCCTTCCTTGCCGATTTCATAAATCGTACAAATGTTGGGATGGTTGAGGGAAGAGGCGGCGCGGGCTTCCCGCCGGAAGCGTTCCAGAGTGCGCGGATCTTGGGCTATTTCATCGGGCAGGAATTTCAGGGCGACGAAGCGTCCCAGAGAAGTATCTTCGGCCTTGTAGACGACACCCATCCCACCACCGCCCACTTTCTCCACGATGCGGTAGTGCGAGACAGTTTGGCCGATCATATCAAGTCCAATACATTCCACTTGCAGGAATTCGGAATATCGCTGTAGCCCAGACCATTTACGGCGAATGCAGGTTCAATAACTCGTTCAGCAGCAAACGACTTTGCCGTCGTCGCAGATTCCTGGCCAATCGTAGCCCGGTGAAAGCCGCAATCGCCGGGAAAGCGAAGACGGACCGCCCGAGATATATGCAATATCGCGCCTGACAATCCACAAGCATACTATGATGCCCTTCGTGACATTTGCTATTGTTATCCCGGAGTGCGAAAGGATAAGTCATGCGTCCTTGGCAGTACACCTTTATTCTGGCGACTATCTTAGCAGCCGCGTGTGGCTCCCGCCGCCCCGTGCCAAGCGAGTCACCATCGCTGACGGCAACGCAGACCGCCACGGTGCAGGCGAATGTGCGAACATTCGCTCAGGCGGTTGCTCACGACGTTACTCAAGATGGCCCGGGAGCCTGGCGTAAGCACTTCTCTCAGAGTCCTTCCTTCTTCATGGTGGTGGAAGGTCACATGGCGTTTCCGAATCGCGAATCCGCAACCGCGGGAATACGCGATTTTGTGCGCACTGTCCAGCGAATCGAGCTGATGTGGGGCGATGATTTGCGAGTCGATCCGCTTGCCTCAGATCTCGCCGTACTCGCGTCGTCTTATCACGAAGTCCGGATAAACACCGCCGGAGGCCGCGTCGATGAGGACGGGTTCTTTACCGGGATCGCAGAATATCGAGAAGGACATTGGCAGTTTCGGAATGCGCACTGGTCGTGGCCTGTCTCCGCCCCGCGCGTCCAGTAATGATCTGCCGCCTCCGGCGCTGAGATCTTCCAACCGTTGGCTCTCGAACGAGCACATGGCATTAAGACCTGCGAGAGACCCTCTACTCGCGCGCCTACCTCGAGTTATAGTTACGCGAGTGAGCAGAACACGACAAAGATACTCCGGTTACAACGTGAAACCATTTTGTTGAATGTTCGAGGTGAAAGCGCGCAAGCGGGTGTGCAAACCCAACTATAATGGGACGTTGCGAATCGTGCTGCCGCACTCGGAGAGGCATATGGCAAATACATTTGGCACCGATATCTTGATTCAAGCGGAAGATCCAATGAAAGCCGCCAACTTCTACGTCACGGAACTAGGCTTTAAAGTAACGGACAAGAAACCAAATATGATCAGCCTGCACGGGGAAAATATTAATTTCTTCATTGAGCGTGGCCCTGCCCTCGGACCCGTTTTGGAAGTCACTGTCAAAAGTGTGAAGGAAGCCAAAGCAAGGCTCACGAAAAAGGGTTGTCAGATTGTGAAAGATGAGCCTGACTTTCCGAGATGCTACGTCAAAGATCCCAATGGCCTGATCTACAATCTGACGGAGTAGCGAAAGTTTTCTGCGACAAAGCGGTTTCCGGATCCGACAACATCCTGTAAGCGCGCCATCCTTTTGGGACGACTTCGGGATAGTAAAGCGACACAAAGCAACCAATCCGTCAGCCCATGAAATAGCCTGACGTGATTGGGATCGCGAGAACCTGGCGGGAGCGCGCAGTCTCGCGTTAACCTTTCTCGCCCTTCACGACAGCAGGCTCCCCACCCTGAGTCGCGTCGAAAGATCTTCGCCTGGCAGAGAAGGCCGCGTTTGTAGTCATGGTCGATGGTGAGTTCCGACCACCTGTACGGTGCCCTTTGTACGTCTGGACGCACTATGACGACGCCCAAATCTCCGCCCCGTATTCGCCTCGATGTGGCGGGGATGAAAACTGACTGTTGCGATCAACCCGCGTGCGATCTTGGAGCGCAAATCCTCAACACCCAAGTCAGGAAAGGCTCGCTTCAGGTGATGCATGGTCTTCTCTTTGGCGGAAGTGGCACGGGTGTTTGAACACCCGTACCACGCCTTGGGCCGCGGCTGCATTAAAAGCGGAAGACGATGCCGGCTGACGGTTGCGCAATATGCGTCCAGCTGTCGGTATTCAAGCCCGCGAGATTGAAATCTGGTGCTTTGTATACATAGCCGCGGTACTCGGCCCGTAACGAGATGTGCCTGGTGAAAGCGTAGTCGGCACCAGCGCCGTAAACGAATGCACCCCTGGTCTCGGTCGTAGCTCCTGCGAAGTTGCCGCCGACATTCCCGGTCGGAACGAACACCAGAGCGCCGCCGCCAGCTAACGCATACGGCTGGAGCCTGGCAAAGCCCGGCAGTTTCACTACAGCTGAGCCAGTGATCTGGTGGATGTTGGACTCTACACGAGCTCCCGCCCCGCCGAAATAAATCTGCGTATTGCGGTCATATCCGTAGTTCGCCTCTGCTGCAAGCCAACGATTGAAGTTGTAGCGATAGCCAACCAGGAATCCACCGGTGTCGGTCGCGTGTTGCCGAATCCCATTTCCGTCGGCGTCCTTTGTGAAGAACCCGTGCCCTGAAGGCTAATTTCTGATCGGATTTCCTGTGCCACTGCGTTCACGGAGGACAATGCCAGAACGCATACAGCCGCCAGTATTGTTCGTTTGATCGAGTTAAGGTCCATTCTTGATCTCCTTTTCATTTCGGCGACGCCCGTTTCTCGCGTTTGGCAGCGGTTTCAGCACTGGTTAAGAGGTTCATTGCAGCCATGATTAACACCTCTTCTAGCGTGAAGCCGCGAGTTGTGATTTTCCACATGACCGCCTCACAATTGATTCGAAGCATCGCACCTCTCTCCAAGGCAAGAGCCATGCCAAACATCGCGGCACGCGTAAGTGATGGAAGAGCGCGGGGTTCGCAGAGAGTCGATTAGCGTGAAAAATGTTGAAAGGGTCGAAACTGTCGATTGTGTTAGAAGCCCTGCTGAAGAGGTAGCCGCACAATACATGAAACATTCACTCGGCTTGAGTCATCAGTACTTGCGATGTAAGCTGTGACCGCGATTTTGTGTGTCAATGCCGGTCGATGCGGGATGGCTGGCCTCTGCTGCTTCGTAGTCGACAGCGAAGGCCAATGAACTTGAGAACTGACTGAGACGGTGCTGAAGAGGTCTGGAATGCTCACTGCTTCCCGGACTCGCAGGAATCCTCTAAAATCGCTTGGCTTGGCGCACATCTTGCGACCTGTAGAGGAAGTGAGGCATCACTTATATGGGTAGTTGGGGTGAATTAGGGCCCGGCATTCACCGCAGTTTCTGGATTGTAAGGCTATGGGTACAGATCTCATCATTGCCCCTCTAAGCGACAGCTACCGCTACGAGGCGGTTGTGCGCATCAGTGAAGCGATCGCTGCGTGCCGCGAACCTGAGGAATTGGCTAGAACCCTCGCGGATGAAATCGGCAAGTTCCTCCAGTTTGATCACCTTTACTTCATTGTCTTTAAGGAGAATTCCAAGGAAATCGAATACCACGTTTGGGGTAAGGGACCCATCTCTTCTTGGCCGGATCTGCTGATCGAAGAGTTGCCTTTGTGGGAGGCTGTACGCAGCCGGGATCCACAACACACCCCCGATTGGGACACGGAAGAGCGGTTTCCCCGATTCAGAGAATGGGCAAAGAAAATGGGCCTCGGCTCGGGGCTCCGTGTACCCTTGACGACGCCGCATCGTCGTTTGGGTGTTTTCGGAATCAATCGCGACACGGTCAATCCATTCAGCGAAGAAGATATATGCTTCCTGGGGCTGATCGGACACGTCGTCGCCTTCGCGCTTGATGATGGTTTGAATCTCAGGCGCGCGCAACATCAAAATGATCAGCTGCAGTTGCTTCTGAACCTGACGAATCGAATCACATCAAATCTTGAACTTCGGGACCTGTTGCGCGCCGTTGCGGCGAACATACGCGAAGTCATACATGCCGAAGGTGTCACCGTTTCATTGCAAGATGCAGCCTCGGAGAAATTCAGGGTATTCGCCATCGATTTCCCGCATGGAAAAGGGATCATCAAGGAAGAGTTGCTCGTTAGGCCAAGTACAGCTGTCAAGAAAGCCCTAGAGACCTTAAGACCCGTGGTCAGTCACACTTGCGACGGTCACGAAGATATAGTGGTTGCGGAGGGTCTAAGGGCATATTGCGCCATTCCGCTTGTAAATCGCGGCCGGGCGCTCGGGATTCTCTCAATTTTACGTACGACGGAAGCTCCGTTTTCGCAGGAAGACATAGATTTCTTAAGCCGTGCGTCAGGCCAAGTCGCCATCGCCATTGAAAATGCTTGTGCATATCACGAGATTTCACAACTGAAAGACAAGCTCGCCCAGGAGAAGCTCTATCTCGAAGAAGAAATCCGCAGCGAGATGAACTTTGAAAACATCATCGGAAACAGCCCAGCGTTGAAACATGTTCTGGAACTTGTTGAAACGGTCGCTACCAGCGACTCTACAGTCCTGCTGCTTGGGGAGACGGGTACAGGCAAGGAGTTGATCGCCCGCGCCATCCACGACCGCAGCCGGCGCAAAGATCGCACGTTTGTGAAGCTGAATTGTGCGGCCATTCCTACCGGTCTGCTGGAGAGCGAATTATTTGGACATGAAAAGGGAGCTTTTACGGGCGCGATTATTCAGAAGGTCGGCCGAATGGAGCTGGCAGATCAAGGCACTTTGTTCCTGGACGAAGTGGGAGACATTCCCATTGAAATTCAGCCGAAGCTGTTGCGTGCATTACAAGAACGCGAATTTGAACGACTAGGGAGCACTCACACGCGAAGGGCCAATATTCGGCTCGTCGCGGCGACCAATCGCGATCTTGAACAGATGATTACAGCCCGCGAATTCCGAAGTGATTTGTACTACCGCTTGCATGTATTTCCGATCCGGATACCGCCTCTGCGGGAACGTAAGGAAGACATTCCACAACTGGTGAGTTATTTTGTGCAGAAGTTTGCCAAGCAAATGCAGAAGAAGATTGAAGCTATTGCTCCGGCGGTCATGAAGGGGCTTACGGCTTGGGACTGGCCTGGCAACATTCGCGAGCTGGAGAATTTTATTGAGCGGGCAGTGATCGTCACGCGCGGCAAATCGCTTGAGGCGCCGGTTGGAGAACTCCGTAAAACAAATACGGTCGCGTTCCCGCTTGCCGCGCAGCATAACGTCGAGCAAGTCGCTGGAGAAAGAACAGATTCGCAAAGCGACCAAACCAGCGTTGCTGACGAATATGAAAGAAGGCAGCGTGATGAGATCGTACGGGCGCTAACTGCTTGCAATGGGCGCGTCGGCGGTGCCGATGGTGCTGCCGCACGCCTGGGAATGAACCGCACGACTTTCCTTTCTCGCATGAAGAAATTCGGCATCTATGCGAAGCAGTATGCTTGATCGCCAGCCCGCCTCGTAGCGTCGACATTTTCGACGCTTTCAACTTCTTCGACCTTGATACTTCGAGCTCTGGCATTTCTCTCCTTTAAATTCAGAGACTTACGGCTCGCCGGGTTTGGTGTGCGCCTTGCCTTATCGAGAGTGGGAGAAGCAATGCTGAAGATCTCGCTCGTTGATAACGCCAGGCAGCGTCGGGTGATTGTGGAAGGAAAGCTCCTTGCGCCCTGGGTAGCCGAGTTCAGGAATGCGTGTCAAGAAGCAAGAGCAGACCTTGATGGCCGCGAGCTAGTCGTCGAGATGAAATGTGTCACGACGATCAGTCAGGAGGGCGAGAACGTAATCCTTGAGTTGATAAACGGGGGAATTCGATTCCGCTGCCACGGCCTGTTTGCAAAGCACGTAGTGAAAGAACTAACTCGCCGCGCAAGCAGGAATCTGGGGACACGAGCAGGTGATTGAACGGTTCAATTCTAAGTTCGGGAAGAGAAAGCAATCGATACGCAAGTCGCGAAGAATTTCGGGGCGTTGAGGAAAAGAGCATGCAAAACACCAATGCATACGTCGCAAGTGAGGAGCGCGAGGAAATTCCAAATGAAGGAAAGGCGGCTCAACAGTTGGAGCAAATTCTGGCTAGTGGCCTGCCGCCTCTGTACAGACGGGCATACCGCATCCTGGGCAATGCAGCTGACGCAGAGGACGCGGTTCAGGATGCTCTTCTCGCTGCCTATACCCACCTGCACCAGTTCCGAGGGCAGGCACAGATCTCTACTTGGCTTACCACCATCATGCTTAACTGCGCTCGATTACAACTCCGTCGGCGGCCAAAACACGTCCAAGTGTCTCTCGACGAATCCACCGGGGGACCGCAACCAGTTTCAATGTCGGAGCGACTAGCAGATCACCGGCCTAATCCCGAGGATGAATACAGAAAGTCTGAGCTGAGTACTCGCTTGACTCATTTGCATAGTCAGCTCTCTCCCACTCTGCGTAGGACATTTCAGTTGCGCGATGTTGATGGGTTATCGATCCGCGAAACCGCACAGATTTTGGGAGTACCAACCGGTACTGTGAAGGCCCAGTCAGCACGGGCGCGACAAAAACTAAAAGAACTAATGCGCCGTACTCTCAGGCCGCAATATCGGAGACTGCCAAGTCGATTATTGGAGTTCGCAAGTTCGACAAGCTGAAATTAGTGCGTCGCAAACCTCGGCCAGTGAGTTCGACCGCGCAGGTCGACGAGGCTCAAGAGACAAGCAAATGACTAACGCCGCACAATTTGCACTCACGCACGGTGCCGCGATCCTCTTCATGTGGATATTGGCCCAGCAAGCCGGTGCACCGATTCCGAGTGCGCCAGTGCTTATTGCGGTCGGATCGCTTGCAAGCTCAAGGCGGTTGGGGCTGGCATCTTCTCTGATTGCAACTTTTAGTGCTTGTCTGCTGGCAAATGGATTCTGGTACCGCGTAGGACAGCAGGGCTGGCCCGAGGGTCATCGGTTTTGCCGAACAAACGGCAAGTGGCAAGCTCGCGCACTGAAGCTCATGCGGGACCATTCAGCTGCCAGCATGCTATTAGCAAAGTTCGTTGCTGGCTCGAATTTCGCGTCGCTACTGGCTGGCAAAGCAGGCGTGTCGCTCCCCAGGTTTCTCACTTACGAAAGCATTGGCTCTCTGACATGGTCCGGTACTTACATTGCGGTTGGATACCTTTTTCACGGCCACCTGCATTGGACGCTGGCGCAGACTTTACGTCCGCTCTTAGCCGCTCGCATTGTAGTGTTTCTAGCAAGGTTGTGGCGCCGCAGATCGCTGGCGCATGCTGCGATTCTGGCAGTGGCAACCTTGTTCTTTTGTGCGCTGCGACCTGTAAGTCGATACAAGGCTGCCCTTCGAGTGGCAACCGCTTTTGATTCCCCGCAACTGACGAACAAGAGTAGCAGGCTTCGGGAGTGGTTGCGCCAATGAGTCCCACGCTCTGCTATTTGGAGACCAAGAAATGACTGAACAAACCCAGATGCAGGCTCCCCAGAAAGAAGCGAGTGTATACGCGAGTCGCGAGGACTTTCACACAATCTTCAATGAGGATCTGAGGCAGCTCTATCAGTTGTCGTTTCTACTTACGCGCGATCCCGCAAAGGCGGAGCGATGCCTCGTAGTTGGCCTTGAAGATAGTGCCAGGGAAAACCGCGTATTTCGTGAATGGGCACGTTCTTGGGCGAAGCGAGTAATAGTCCAGAATGCGATTCATGAGTTGAAGCCGCGACCAATCCATTCCAATTCACGTCTATCGGATGCCATTTTCCGGGATATTGACCAACTCTCGAGCGTTTCAGACCGACACTTCGCATTAGAAGCTGTGTTGAAGCTTGAAGATTTCGAGCGGTTTGTATTCATTATGTCCGTCCTGGAGCATTACTCGGATCATGACTGTGCCCTTCTGCTCGGGTGCTCAATTAGAGAAATCCTGGAGGCTCGTGGCCGCGCTTTTGGGAAACTGGTGGACTCAAGCCAACGAAGTTCTTCTCAGGGCCAACCTTTGGTGCAGGAGATGAAATGACTCAGACCAACTTCGGATGGCGAAGTTCCGATACACGATGCACGATGCAGGGATGAGTGTATCTCAATGCTGACAAATCAGGAGCCAGATTGGAATATCGACGGCCTAACCGATACAGAGATCTACGCAGCGATTCACTATCTTGAGCCGGACCCAAGAAACGCGCCCGAGCAGGATCCGAACGATCAGGATCAAGATGTTGGCGTCGTGATCTGCGTCTGTTTGTACATCGTAATGTCGGTCTGCTTGGCCTTCTTGTGGTTCTACTGGAGATGATGTGCTTTTCTGGTAAGACCGAAAACGAGACTCATTAGCGGATTTGGGGACCAGGACGCATTTCGGCATTAGCGGCCATCTTCGGCTCGCATACTGAGCCAGAGATATGCTCAAGGTCACCTCTCGTCGCTCTCAACACTTTCAACAGATTCGTCACCCACACGACCCACGATCTCGGTAGCACTCTCTAGAACTCAATCACTTAATTCAGAGCGACATTTGGCATGAGCCTTGCCTCCGCTATGAGCAATGGCACGGAAAGTTCAAATGGAGATTGTAGCTATGGCTCACACTCAATCTCTCTCGCTTCTGCCCCGAAATGGTCACTCTGCTCCCTTCGTCGAGTTGCGACAGTCGCTCCCAAGTAAAGTTGCGGCCATCTCTCCTTTCACCGATCAACTCATGCGGTTCATTCTGAACTTTCGAATGGCGGACGGGAGTGAAGTCGACATCGAGATGGCCCTGCTTGAAGCCCTCGCGAATGCCGTGATCCATGGCAACGGTCATAACTCCGGCAAACGAGTGCACGTCACCTGCCGCTGCTATATGGACGGAGAAGTCTCAATCACGGTTCGGGACGAAGGAAAAGGGTTCGACAGCAGCACAGTGCTGGATCCCACACGTCTAGAAAACCTGCTGTTCACGCATGGTCGTGGGATCTATCTCATGAAGACGCTAATGGACGAAGTCTCTTTCGAAGAGGGGGGATCTGTCGTTCGAATGCGAAAGAACTCCAACTTTGGTGCAACCGCACAGGGGAGATCAGAATGACAAGCACACCGGGACGTCGCGCGCCAGGTGGACCGGGCATTGAGCCGCGGTGGACACACGGCGCCAAAGTTGCAGTAGGCACCGCATATTCGACTGCCAGCCGAGTCTGGTACACGCTCGATGCCGGTTGTGTAACCGAGGTCTACTACCCAACGATTGACACCCCACAAATACGCGACCTGCAATTCCTCTTCACAGACGGCGAAACTTTCTTCCACGATGAGCGGAGGAACTTTACCTCGGAGATCGATTGCATTTCCGAAGCAGCACTCGGATTTGAAGTAACGAACCGGGAAAAAGAAGGCCGTTATACGCTTCGCAAGACAATCCTTGGAGACCCTTATCAGAATTGCCTGCTCATTCACACGCGTGTTGAAGCAGCGCCCGAATTACTTTCCAAGCTCAAAGTGTATGTTCTTTGCGCGCCGCACCTCGAACTCGGCGGCTGGCACAACAATGGGGAGATTTTACAAATTGGGGATTACAAGGTTCTGCTCGCGCATAAGGGAAATACGTGGCTTGCAATTGGGGCCACGGTTCCGTTCACCGAAGCATCTTGTGGATATGTCGGCGTGAATGATGGCTGGACCGACCTGGCTGACAACTATCGCCTCGATTGGCAGTATGAAGAGGCACTAGACGGCAACATCGCTCTGACTGGCGGGCTGGATCTTTCTCACCGTACGGAGTTTACGGTCGGGGTCGCCTTCGGCACAACTCCGCACGATGCGCTTAGTACTCTTGGTCAGTCGTTGAACATTCGATTCCAGCGAACACGCGAAGCGTTCATTCACCAATGGGAGCAAACTTCCAAACGGTTTTCGCTTGCGTCGGCGTCCAACAATGCCAAGCTGTATGAACGCAGTGTAAATCTTCTGCTGGCGCACGAAGACAAGACTTACTCTGGCGCAATGATCGCATCACTCAGCATTCCGTGGGGCGACCAAAAGAGCGATGACGAGCTGGGCGGCTATCACCTCGTTTGGACACGTGATCTGGTGAAGTCAGTCACCGGCTTGCTAGCCGCTGGAGATACGAGCACACCGCTGCGCTCTCTCATTTATCTTGCGGTGTCACAACGAGAAGACGGCGGCTTTTATCAAAACTTCTGGCTGGACGGCCGCCCATACTGGGCGGGCATTCAGCTCGACGAGGTTGCGTTTCCAGTTCTGCTGACATGGAGACTCTGGAAGAACAAGGCTTTGGGAACTTTCCTTCCTTTTGAGATGGTTCGTCGCGCCTGTGGCTTCCTCATCCGCGAAGGGCCGATTACAGCGCAGGATCGCTGGGAGGAGGCAAGAGGGTATTCGCCATCCACTCTCGCCGTACACATCGCGGCGCTAATTTGTGGAGCGGAGTTCTTTGATGACCGTGGCGAGCACTCTACTGCCGAGTTCATTCGCGATTATGCTGATTTTCTCGAATCGCACATAGAGGCCTGGACTGTAACGACCGAAGGAACCTTGGTACCGGGAATCAGGCGACACTACATCCGTGTCAATCCCGCCAGTTCTGCCGATTGCGCCGATGAGGACCCGAATTGCGGCACCCTGGTACTTGCCAACCAGCCTCCAGGCGCTCGCAATGAATTCCCGGCGAAAGAAATCGTTGATGCTGGTTTTCTCGAATTAGTACGTTACGGAATTCGGAGCGCCAACGATCCTATTATTAAGGACTCGCTCCGTGTCATCGATGCCATGCTGAAGGTCGATACTCCCCACGGCCCTGCCTGGCGGCGATATAACCATGATGGCTATGGCCAGCGCGAAGACGGTTCCTCTTACTCGGGCTGGGGTAAGGGACGCCCCTGGCCTTTACTGACCGGCGAGCGGGGGCATTACGAGATTGCGGCTGGACATGACGCCATGCCTTACTTGCGAGCTCTTGAAAACTTCTCGCAAGGGATTGGACTGATGCCAGAACAAATCTGGGACGGACCGGATCTGCCTTCCAGCTATCTTCGATTTGGGGGAACCACCGATGCCGCAATGCCGCTGCTTTGGGCGCATTCCGAATACGTCAAGCTGCATCGCTCCGCTGCAGACAGTAAAGTGTTCGATTTAATCGAGCCAGCCTACGAGCGCTACGTCCTGGGAAACGGCAAACGCAAGACGATCGAAGTCTGGAAATCGAATCGTCAAGTACAAAGGGTATCGCCGGGCACGCTTCTGCGAATCCAAGCGAACTCTCCGTTTCTGTTGCACTGGACCAGCGACGATTGGCTGCACTCGAGTGATACGAAATCGCAAGGCACAGCGATTGACATCGAATTCGTGGATATTCCATTGCCGGAGCAACAGAAGAATCCCATTCGATTCACCTTCCTTTGGCTCGTGGAGAATCGTTGGGAAGGCAAGGACTATACGGTGAAGGTCCTGGAACAGGACACGGCAGATCGCAGCAGCGCGATTTCCTTGCGCAAAAGAAAAGCACGGCGTAAGCATGTGACCACCGTCGGATGAGGTCAGCTGCCATCAAGGCGAGATTCCTGCTTACGCTGTCATGCAACGGCGTTCGACGGTCCTGCATTGCGTCCGGTGTAATTCTTCCAACTCGACCAATTTCTCGATGGACTTTGCCAGAATCGAGAGGCTACTGAACACACATTTCGATTCCAAGAAGAATATTTCGTTCTGCACCACCGGATTCCGGATGAAATCGCACTCTTCAAATTCCATACTGCATTCCTGTGACGAACCACTTAACAATGAAGCGAAGGCGGGTGGCTTTGTGTCCGCTATTTGCTCGTCTCACTGGAACTGACGCAACCGAATTGCCGAATCACGGCGAGCAAACTTCGTTCCTCTGCCCGCGTTTCTGCGGCGATTAGGGCATAGCCCGCTAGCTTCTGTACGAATCTGGAGGTCGAGACTCGGCTTTCTCGACACTTTCGACCCCTTCGACAGTTCCCGTGTGCTGCACTACCTGAAAACTTCGTTCAATTGCCGTTACTTAGCTTCGTGTCGGTTTTGGCACGCGATTTGCCTTTGCAGAAGAGTGCAGTCGCGTGACTGACGCGCCTGAATCGACAAGACGACTCTTGGGGCACATTTCCCTTCAACCGAGCAGCGTCCCGATTCAGGCGCGCCAGTGACGCGATTGAAGCGGAAGTTAAGCAACCACGATTGAGGGGAATGAAATGATGAAGCAAATATCGATAAGTTTAATTAGTGCTGTGCTCCTGCTGAATGCACTTGGGTGCAGCAACGGTAAGGTGCGGGCTGCCGCCCCGCCTCCACCACCGGTGGTCGAAGTTGCATCGGTCATTCAAAAAGATGTGCCGGTTCAGGGCGAGTGGGTGGGAACGCTCGAAGGCTACGTCAACGCACAGATCTCTCCGCAAGTGAACGGTTACCTCATTCGCCAGGATTATCACGAAGGGGCATTCGTCAAGAAGGGTCAAGTGCTATTTGAGATTGACCCGCGTCCATTTCAGGCGGTGCTCGATCAGGCCAAAGCGCAATTGGCGCAGGCTGCGGCGCAGATGGCGAACGCCGAAACGAACGTGAAGCGCGACATTCCCGAAGCGGAGGCTCACGCCATTCCCCAAAGTCAGTTAGATACGGACACGCAGTCGCTCCGTGGGGCGAAGGCGGCAGTTGAGGCCAGCCAGGCGGCGGTCGAACAGGCTCAGCTGAATTTGGGCTACACGAGAGTCGTGTCGTTAGTGGATGGAATTGCCGGCATCAACACTGTGCAGGTGGGCAACCTGGTGGGGCCGTCCACGGTCCTCACCGCGGTTTCGCAGGTAAGTCCGATCAAAGTTTATTTCCCCATCAGCGAACAGGAATACCTGCGTATGGCGGACGGCGGCGGTCCGGGGAGCGTGGACTTTAGCACTCACGCTTCACGAATCCCGCTGCGCTTGACCCTGGCCGACGGAAGTGTCTACCCGCGTCCGGGCAGAATCATCTTCGCGGATCGCCAGGTAAACACGCAGACTGGAACCATCCAGATCGTGGGCGAGTTCCCCAACTCCAGGAATCTGTTGCGACCGGGCCAATATGCACGCATTCAGACGCCCACCGGAAACCTCACGGGAGCGCTTCTCATTCCGCAGGCGGCCGTGAATCAACAGCAAGGAACATATCAGGTCACAGTCGTCGGCGCCGATAACCGCGCGCAGCTACGTAAGGTGGAGGTCGGGCCGAGAGTGGGCACGCTTTGGGTGATCACGACGGGCCTAAAGCCGGGAGAACGCGTCGTGGCGGTTGGCGCAGAGAAGGCAAAAGAAGGCCAACTGGTAAACCCGACGCCGTACAAAGAAACCGAGGAGCGCTAATCATGGCAAGTTTTTTCATCCGACGCCCCATCGTCGCGATTGTGATCGCGATTCTTACCGTTGTCGTTGGCGCGATCTCGATTGCGCTTCTGCCAATCGCACAGTTTCCGAACATTGCGCCGCCGGAAATCTGGTTGCAAGCTAACTACCCCGGTGCCGACGCCAAGACTCTTGAGCAGTCCGTCGCTACGCCGATCGAACAGCAAGTGACCGGCGTGGACAACATGGAATACATGTATTCCGTGAACACCACGAATGGTTCGCAAACGTCTCTGCTCGTCGATTTTGATCTCAAGACTGATCCCAACACCGATCTCGTGCTTACGCAATCGCGACAGCAACTGGCAAACGGTCAACTTCCACCCGAGGTAACGAGCTATGGGATTAGCCTGCGAAAGTCGGCCACGGCTCCTTTTATGCTGGTCGGCCTATACTCGCCCCACGGCACCCGCGACGCTGCGTTTCTCTCTAACTATGCGTACATCAACCTCAACGACCCCATCGGGCGCTCCTATGGAGTAGGCCGGTCGGAGGTCTTCGGAGCCGGCCAGTATGCGATGCGGCTCTGGATAAAGCCCGATCAGCTGGCGAAACTGGGCATCACCGTCACGGATATTACGAACGCCATCCAGGCCCAAAACAAAGTAAATCCAGCTGGCCAGATAGGTGGCGAGCCAGCCCAGAAGAACCAGCAGTTCACGTATGCATTGCTGGCGAAGGGGCGCCTGAGATCTCCGGAACAATTCGGCAACATTGTGGTTCGCGAATCCCCGAATGGCGGAACCGTGCGCGTGAAAGACGTGGCGCGGGTGGAGCTGGGTCAGCAGGACTACAGCACGATCAGCCGTCTAAATGGGAAGCCCACCGCAATCATTGCCATCTACCAGCTGCCCGGATCTAACGCGCTTCAAACGGCGCAAGGTATCCGCAAGCTGATGGCCCAGATGAAGGACCGCTTTCCCGAAGACGTCGAATATGCGATATCGCTGGACCAAACCTTGCCGGTCAGCGAAGGCATGAAGGAAGTTGTCGAAACCCTGG
>Ga0210405_10000462_pt1 | contig 54176 bp, 42 predicted proteins | sample IncBWH11MmetaG_FD_155492 | JGI IMG/M metagenome (GOLD analysis project Ga0210405, IMG submission 155492) | Forest soil microbial communities from Barre Woods Harvard Forest LTER site, Petersham, Massachusetts, United States - Inc-BW-H-11-M | ecosystem: Environmental > Terrestrial > Soil >...
GATTTTTCGTGTCGTCTCATCCTGAAAATCGATTGAAAGATTCCGCAAGCCCGTATCTGCGTTCCGCGGCCCACCAACCCATCGATTGGCACGAATGGGGCGATCCGGCTTTTGTGCGCGCGGAATCAGAAGACAAGCCCATCCTTCTGGATATCGGCGCAGTGTGGTGCCACTGGTGCCACGTGATCGATCGCGAGAGTTACGAGAATTCCGAAATCGCCAAAATCATCAACGAGAATTTCGTTGCCGTAAAAGTGGATCGCGACGAGCGCCCAGACGTTGATGCGCGATATCAATCCGCCGTCAGCGCCATCTCCGGCCAAGGCGGCTGGCCGTTGACGGGTTTCCTGCTCCCAAACGGAAAACCATTTTACGGCGGCACGTATTTTCCTCCGGAAGATCAAGGAGGGCGGCCGGGTTTTCGGCGCATCCTGCTGGCGGTAGCGGATTCCTACAAGAATAAAAGGGCCGAGCTTGTGCGCGCGGCGGATCACCTTGCCGATGCGGTTGCTCAGGCAGAAGTGTTTACGGGCGCGCGTGCGGAGTTCGACCCCGCCGTCGTCGACGCGCAAATCACTTCGGTCACGCAGCAGTTTGATATCAAGAATGGCGGCTTTGGCCGTGCGCCGAAATTTCCGCACGCCTCGGCCGTTGACCTGGTTCTGGAGCGCTACCAGCAGACCAAAGAAAAACATTTGCTGGCGATGATCGAGACAACGCTCGAAAGGATGGCCCGTGGCGGCGTTTACGATCAACTCGCGGGAGGCTTCCACCGCTATTCGGTCGATGAACGCTGGCTGGTCCCGCACTTTGAGAAAATGAGTTACGACAATTCCGAGCTGCTTCGCAATTACTTGCACGGCTGGCAAGTGACGCAGAATCCGCTCCTGCGCGAAACCGCGGAAGGCATTATCGGCTGGGTGAACGAGATTTTGTCCGACCAGGAAAGCGGCGGCTTCTACGCCAGCCAGGACGCGGATTATTCACTCGACGATGACGGCGATTATTTCACCTGGACGCTCGAAGAGTTACGAACTGCACTGCCGCCTGACGACGCGCGTGTCATGGAGCTGTACTACGACGTCGAGCCGCACGGCGAGATGCACCACAATCCCGCGAAAAATGTGTTGTGGATTGCGCGGGGTCCAGCCGACATCACCAAGCAGTTGGGACTGGACGAGACTTCCGTGCGCCTCATCATCGCGAAAGGCAAAGGGAAGATGATGGCAGCGCGCCTGCCGCGACCGACGCCTTTCGTCGATAGGACGATGTACGTTTCGTGGAATGCGATGTTCGTTTCGGCTTATCTGGAGGCGGCAAAGGTGCTCGGCGGATCGACGGGTGGGAACTGCCGCAAGTTTGCCCTGAAAACTCTCGACCGCATGTTGAAGGAAGTGTGGAGCGAATCGCGCGGCTTCGGTCATCGAATCGGAGGGCCTGCGCTGGAGGGCTCGCTGGACGATCAGGTGTTTAGTGTTCTGGCTCTGCTGGACGCTTACGAGGCGACGCTCGATTCACGCTATTTTGCCGCGGCGCAAATAACGATGGACCTCGCCATCGCCCGTTATGGCGACGCGGAAGGCGGCGGCTTTTTCGACCGGCCTTCGGACGCTGCACCGATGGGCGGCCTGAACGTTCGCCGCAAGCCGTTCCAGGATTCACCCACACCGGGAGCGAATTCCGTCGCAGCCATCGCGCTGATTCGCATGCATGCGTTCACCGGTGACGAGCGGTATTACAATTTTGCGCGGAAAACGCTCGAAGCCTTCGCGGGAATCGCAACGCAGTACGGAATGTTTGCCGCGACTTACGGTCTTGCCGCCACACTCTTCGCGCGCCATCCGTTGCAGATCGTCATAACGGGCCGGGCGGACGATCCAGCCGCGCAAGCTCTCGAAGCCGCGGCGCACAGCGTCTATCGTTTGGGGAAATCCGTCCTGCGCCTCACGCCCGGCGCTTCGCTCGTAACTCTCGCTGGCGCGTTGAAAGAAACGCTGCCACATCTCCCCGCCGACAAAGTTCTAGCGGTCGTCTGCGCAGGGCAAACATGCCTGCCGCCGACGAGCGACCCCGCGCAACTCGCTGCACTTCTGGAAAACGGCGCCGCCGGCGCTGCGCGTTCCTAGAAGTCTTCCAGGGCGCGGGTTCACTTCACTCGCTCTAGGTCGTAGTTTTCGGATAGCGCGTCGGTATCTTCCGCATGAGCCTGCATGAACGTTCTGAGATCTTCGGTTTTTGCGGTAATTAGCGGATAGCCTTCGAGATCGAGGTGAGCCAGGGCAAGCTTTCCCTCCTTCGCTTGGTCTCTCGTCCAATCATCCTTTAAGAAATGGATGCGGAGCGAGTCTTTCTCGATCCAGATGCGGCTGATCCCGTGAGCGGGCAAGGCTGGATAGGCGATCAAGTTATCGAGTTTGTCGGCGTCGGAACCAAGAGTCCGGTTAAAGTCTCCGCTGAAGTCGGCGAAGAGGTAGTCGCCAATCTGAACGAGACGGACGTTCGCAGCAAATCCACCTTTTTGACCAACTGCGCGGAGCGTGAAATCGTAAACCTTGTCATCTTTCGAGCGGACGAAATTCCAACGCCAATCCTTTTCGGAGTTACTAACATCTTTGGTATCAACCCGCTGCCACGTGCCGAGCAGGCGGTCATCGGAGGCCGTGTCGGTGGGCTTGTAGAGAGGATAGACGCAGTCTGCCGGCTCGCATCCGATCAGCGAAAACGCTAGTACAAAAATTGCAGCTACCGTTGGCAGTTGGGCTTTCACGGTGCGCCTCCAAAGAAAAGAGCCGGAGAGTGTTGTCGCACCCTCCGGCTCGTGAGTATAACTAAATTGTTGCGTAGCGGGCTGTAACTCGGCGTGCTACTTCTTGGGCCGCGATTCAGGCGGCACAAGGCCGTTGATCCTGTAATAGACCACGAGTTGGCCGTAATGTTCTCCGGTGTGCTCGATCAGTCCGTAGGCCAGGTCATAGAGCCGGGTCAGGGTCGGTCCTCCTGCAGCAACGCTCTCATTCAAACCCTTATCGCCCTTCGCCTTGATGACGTCTGCGCCGTCCTGAACGCACTTTTTCACGAAGGCCGTAACCTGAGCCTTCGTCTGCAAGTCATCGAGCTTCGGATCATCGGAAAAATGAGGCTTCTTTCCCTGCGCGGTGTCCGTGAAGTAGTACATGGAAGCGGAAGCATGGATGAGCTGCGCAAGAAATGTCCGCGAGTCCGGATTCGGCTTGTAGTTGTACTTGTCTTCCGGCAAATCCTCGGCAATGGCAACCAGCTTTCTGCCGATATCATTCCAGGATTCCAACACGGCCTGTGACGGACTCGGTGCAGGCTTTGGTGGCGCAGCTTTCTTGGCATCCTGCGCCAAAGCCGGCACGGCCGCGAATGCCGCGGCAACCAGCAGGGTCCCCCATTTGCTAAAACTCTTCATCTTTTCTCTCCTCATCTTTGCAAGTTTCTGGACCCGTTTTCGGGCCCGCTTAGGCAGGTACACACTCTCTGACGGGCCGCGCCGCCAAGCGTTTCGCGACTCGACCCGCGCAAACCTGGCCTTTTGGCCCGGTTCATCTTACGCAGAGCGTCCCCCCGCGTCATGGGAAATCGGCAGGGGCAAGCGTGGTAAGCTTGTAGTTCGCCTCTAGGGGGACCCTCCTTTTGAACTGGACCTGGCTGTTAGTGCGCAGCGCGATTGCGCTAGGCATTTTGGGGCTGCTCTTTTTCTCCCAGCGATTCTGGTATCGCGCCATCTGGCGTGCGACGTCCAATTGGGGAAGCCAGGCGCTGAGAGTTGCCGCGCGCTTGGTTTACGTAACCCTGCTTCTGCTCATCATTGCCGTGATGGCGGACAGTTTCCGCATGGGGCACGGCCATGCCATTCCGCGCGCCTCGATGATCATGGTTTTTGCGGGATTGTGGTTTTTTGGCGCGCTCTTTGGTTATATCGCCGTGAAACTTGTAAGCGGCATCGACAAAATCTGGTCCTGGCTGCGCGCGGCGTATCGGCTCAAGACCAATCCAAAGCCTTCCCGAGTTGCCGCTCCTGCGGTACCAGCGGCGCCGTACTCCTCTGGGCCGTCCGCCGTGGAACTGCTTCACGATCCCTCCCGCCGTTATTTTTTCAAGACGGCCACCGCACTGGCCGGGGCCGCGCCATTTCTTACCGCCGTCTATGGCTTTGCAGCCGAACGGTTGGACTATCAAGTGCGCAAGGTCGAAGTCCCCATCCCTAATCTGCCCGCTGGGCTTGAGGGCATGAAGATTGTCCAGATCAGCGACATTCACCTGAGCAGCTTCATGCCGCGCTTGCAGGTGCGCCGCGCCGTCAATATGGCCAACGATCTAGGCGCGGATCTCGCGCTGGTCACGGGGGACTTCATTACGGGCTCTGGCGACCCAATTGCCGATTGCATCGACGAAGTGAAGGGACTGCGTGCCCCGCTGGGAGTTTGGGGCTGCAACGGCAATCACGAAATTTATGCGCACGCGGAAGACACCGCGCAGCTCCTTTTTGCGCAGGCCGGCATGAAATTGCTGCGGCAGGAAAATGCCGAAGTCACCTTCAACGGTGCGTCGTTCAATCTTATTGGCGTCGACTATCAGCGCGAGCGCACCAATGGCGGCCGCAAAGTCCAACTGCTCCAGCATGTAGAACCGCTGGTGCGCCGAGATATGCCCAACATTCTTATGTCGCATAATCCCAACTCGTTCAATCGCGCCGCGGAGTTGGGCATCGAGTTGTCACTAGCAGGCCACACGCACGGCGGACAAATCCAGGTGGAAATTCTCGACCACCGTCTCAGCCCTGCGCGGTTTATCACCGACTATGTCGCTGGCCTGTATCAGCGTCCGATGTTTGCTCCTGCGCCCAACGATCGCGCAGCCGTACCGGGTTCTGCGTCCGAAATAAGTCATGGCTCACCGCTTCCCGGCCGGTCGTCAGCACTGGCATCCATTTACGTGAATCGAGGCCTCGGCACCGTAGGCGCGCCGGTACGCCTCGGCGTGCCCCCTGAAATAACTCTCCTAACTCTTCGCCGCGCCTAACCCCTCGCCTCCAACGCAACTCGGTATTTTTTACCTCACATTTTTTTCACAAAATATCCGGGAATAAAGCTCTTCCAACTTCGGTATCCGCAGCGGTAGTTGCCTACGGGAAATAGGAACGCCCTTGGGATTCTTTCCAGCCCTCTTCCGGTAAGTTCCTTGTTCTCAACTATGAAGTCATCTGCAAAGCAATAAGCCGTAGTGGAAGTAAACTTGCACTACGAAACCGCTTACCCAGCCAATCCATCGTGAAGCCCGCCGCGGTCACCCGCGATGCGTTTCGCTGCATAAATCTCGATCTGGAGGGTAAAGCCATGTGGTACGTGTCTAAGTCGTGGAAATATTTCCCAGTACTTGCACTTGGGCTCTCTTTGCTTCCTGCTGTAACAAGAGCGCAGCATTACACGCAAACGAATCTGGTCGCCGACCTGCCCGGAGTCGCTGCTGTTACCGACCCCCATCTCGTAAATCCTTGGGGGCTGACACGCAGTCCTAACCCTAACAGCGCGGGAAAACCCGGGAGCCCCTGGTGGGTCTCGGACAACAACTCCGGCTTCTCCACGCTCTATACCAGCGCCGGGGTCATCGAACCCATTAACGGCACAGGAACCGTTACCATTCCTCCCCCCAAGGGTTCTCCGGCAGGCACGCTGGCGGCACCCACAGGTATTGTTTTCAACGGCAGCCCGACGGATTTTCTGATCAGTCCAGGCGGACCGGCGGCGGATTTCATCTTCGTTACCGAGGACGGGACCGTCTCGGCGTGGGCTGGCGGCGTGGCGGCGACGCTGGAAGTTGATAATTCCGATGGAGGCTCGCCAAAGGGCGCGGTTTATAAGGGCGCTACCTCGGGTCTCGTAAACGGAAAGACCTTCCTTTATGTCACGAATTTCCGCTCGGGCAAGGTGGAAGTCTATGACAACACCTTCACGCGCGTGCACATCTCCGAAGAATTGTTCGATGACGATGCGATTCCGCGTGGCTTCGCGCCCTTCAACATCCAAAATATCGGCGGAACTCTCTTCGTTACCTACGCCAAGCAGGACGCTGCCAAACACGATGACGTGGCCGGCGAAGGCAATGGGTTCGTTGAACTTTACCAGCCCGATGGCAAGCACGTCGGCCATCTCCAACATGGTCCCTGGCTGAACTCTCCCTGGGGAGTGGTCTGGACGCCCCGCGATTTCGGTGTCTTCAGCAACAGCATCCTCGTCGGCAATTTTGGCAGCGGTTGGGTTGCTGCCTATAACGGGTTCACCAAGGAATTTATCGGCTTTGTGAAAGCTCCTGACGACTCGATTCTAACCATCGACGGACTCTGGTCGCTCACCTTCGGCAATAATGCCGCTGCCGGTTCATCCACAACACTGTTCTTTTCTGCCGGCCCCGACCACGAAACGCACGGCCTTTTCGGAACGCTCACTCCTGTGGTCACCGAACAGACGGGAGCCGTGGAGTAACATTTCGCAGCATCCAAGTTAGGTCTGTAAATCGCTGAAGACAGGCGGCAGGGATCCTGTGTCCCTGCCGCCGTTTTCCTGAGCTCCCCGTCGCCGTCGCTACGGGGGTCCGGCCCGCGTTTCTCGCTGGACGAAACACCTCCGCTGCGTCAAACTTTTCCGGCAACGCTCCGTTTGGACGATTGAGGTTCCTCATGGATGAAGCGCCGGGAATCGACCGCATCGTCAACGAATTGAACGACCTTCGCGAGCAGGATGGAGCCGAGCCTGCCAGCGCCGTCCAACTGGATGCCTGGCTCAAAACGCTGATTGCCCGCGGCGGAAGCGATCTGCTGCTTGTCGCGGGAGCGCCCGCCTGCATTCGCGCAAAAGGCGTAGTGCAAAAAATCGACACGCGACCGCTCGATGGCCCAGAGATCGAAGCTGCGGTTCTCCCCGCACTTACATCCCACGCCCTGGCGCGCTACCGCCAATCTCAGATTTCGGATTCTTCCTATCGGATCGCTGGGCTCGGCCGCTTCCGTATCAATCTTCATCGCGAACGGGGACGCGCCGCCGCCGCGATTCGCGCCTTGCCGCAGAAAGTCCCCGCGCTTCGCGAGCTCAATCTTCCACCGAGCGTCGAAACGCTCGCGCATTTGCCGCGCGGCCTCGTACTGATCGGCGGTCCTGCCGGTTCCGGCAAATCCACCACGCTCGCCGCCTTGATCGACGACATTAACCGCCGCGAAGCGCGCCACATCGTCACCATCGAAGATCCTATCGAGTACGAACACACCCACATTCGCAGCGTCATCGAACAAGTCGAGATCGGCACAGACGCGCCCGATTTTCCCACTGCTCTGCGCGCAGCTCTGCGTCAGGCTCCGGATGTTCTCGTCGTAGGCGAGATGCGCGACCCGGAAACGATGCGCATCGCCGTCGCCGCCGCGGAAACCGGCCATCTCGTTCTCTCGACATTGCACACCATCGACGTCGCCACCACCATCTCGCGCATCTCCGATTCTTTTTCCGACGAACGCCAAAACACCATCCGCCAGGAATTGGCGATGGCCATCGCCGCCGTCCTGACGCAAATCCTCTTGCCCGGGAAAAGCGGCGAGCGTTTCCCCGCCGCCGAGCTCTTGATGATCGGCTACGGCGCGCGGCAGCACATTCGCCGTAACGCTCTCCAACATCTTCATCAGGAAATCACCATGACCAAGAAAAAAGGTTCCTTCGCGCTCGAAGAATCTCTCGTCCAGCTCATCAGCAAGGGACACATCGATCGCGAAGACGCGCTCCTCTGCGCCATCCATCCGGATGACCTGGACATCCTCCTGAAAACCGGCAGCCGCGGATAAATCTGTAACAAACGTTTCCAATCGCCGCGCAGTTCAGGCAAAATACCTGCGCAAAACGAGGGGGGTCTCATGAACCGCAGAAGTCTAGTAGCCACAATTGTCTTCGCAAGTATTTCCCTGGCGCCTGTCGGCAGACACGTGGTCGCCGACGAACAGCCGCTCGCCGGCTTTTCCGCCGAATCTTCGCGCACCGAACGCCAATGGGAAGAAAAAATGAAAGCTATTCCCGATCCCGACAAGATTCGCGCCTACATGAAACAGCTTTCTGCGCGGCCGCACCACGTTGGCTCGCAGTACGACAAGGATAATGCCGATTGGCTGCTGGCAAAATTCAAGGAATTCGGCCTCGACGCTCACATCGAAACCTTCGACGTGCTCATGCCGACTCCGAAAGAGCGCGTTGTCGAACTAGTGGACGGCGGTCCGAAATTTATAGCCAAGCTGCAAGAGCCCGTCGTGCCCGAAGATCCTACTTCGAACCAAACATCCGAGCAGCTTCCCACTTACAACTCCTATTCGATTGATGGGGACGTGACCGCCCCGCTCGTCTACGTCAATTTTGGCGTGCCCGCCGACTACGAGCAGCTCGAGCGCATGGGCGTTTCCGTGAAAGGCGCGATCGTTATCGCGCGCTACTACGGTTCTTGGCGTGGCATTAAACCGAAAGTTGCCGCCGAACACGGCGCCATCGGCTGCCTGATTTTTTCTGACCCGCACGAAGACGGATACACGCAGGGCGATGTTTACCCGCTTGGGCCCTATCGCCCCCGGGACGGCGTGCAGCGCGGCAGCGTCGCGGACATGCCGCTCTACGCAGGCGACCCGCTGACGCCGGGCGTAGGCGCGACGAAAGACGCAAAGCGCCTCGCCATAAAAGACGCTCAGACTATCACCAAGATTCCTGTACTTCCGATTTCCTACGGCGATGCGGAGCCGCTGCTTGCTTCGCTCAAAGGCCCAATCGCCCCGCAAGCTTGGCGCGGCGGACTCGGCATCAGCTATCACATTGGTCCCGGCCCCGGAAAAGTTCATCTGAAGGTGATTTCGAACTGGAACATGGCACCGGTCAATGACGTCATTGCAAAAATTCCCGGCTCCGTCTATCCCGATGAATGGGTGATTCGCGGCAATCATCATGATGGCTGGGTGAACGGCGCCGAAGATCCCCTCTCCGGCCAATCCGCGATGCTCGAAGAAGCCCGCTCGTTGGGCGAACTCGTGAAGCAAGGCTGGAAGCCCAAGCGCACGCTCATCTTTTGCGCCTGGGATGGCGAAGAAGAAGGTTTGCTCGGCTCCACGGAGTGGGCCGAAACGCACGCCGAGGAACTTGACAAGCACGCCGTCGCCTACATCAATTCCGACGGCAACGGCCGCGGCTATCTCGGCCTAGCCGGCTCGCACACCCTTGAAAAATTCATGAATGATATCGCGCGAGACATTCAGGATCCCGAAACGAAGCTCTCCGCCTGGAAGCGCGAACAGTTGCGCGCCATTGAGGAAGCTCCCGGCGATAAAAAGCAAGAGATTCGCCAGCGTGCCGATTTGCATCTGGGTGCGCTTGGCTCCGGCTCGGACTTTACGCCGTTCCTCCAGCACGTCGGCGTCGCTTCGCTCAACATCGGTTTCGGCGGCGAAGATGGCGGCGGAATCTACCACTCGATTTACGACAGCTTCTACTGGTACACGCACTTCGCCGATACGACCTTCGTCTATGGCCGCGCCCTCTCGCAGACCGGCGGCATCGCGATGATGCGTCTGGGTGACGCCGACCTCCTTCCGTTCGAATTCGGCGATCTCGCGGAAACGATGCAGACCTATGTCAAGGAACTGAAGGACCTCTCGAAGAAAATGCAGGACGAAATTCGCGAGCGCAACAAGGAAATCGACGAAGGTGTGTTCACCGCGACAGCGGATCCGAAGAAAACCTACGTTCCGCCAAAAAAGGAAGAAGTTCCTCCCTACCAGAACTTCGCGCCTCTCGAAAACGCAGCCGACGCGGTGACACGCAGCGCCGCGGAGTATCGCAAGGCTCTTGAGCACGCCAACGCCAACGGCGGCGCCGCGCTAGCTGCGGCATCGCTCGCCGAGGTGAATCGTTTGCTCATCGAAAGCGAACGCAAATTCATTACGGAAGCAGGCTTGCCGAATCGGAAATGGTACAAGCACCAACTCTATGCGCCGGGTTTCTACACCGGATACGCGGCGAAAACGATGCCCTACGTCCGCGAAGCCATCGAACAAAAAGAATGGAAGCAAGCCGACGAAGGCGTCCTGGTCGTAGCGAAATGCCTGCAGAACGAAGCAGCATTGATCTCGGACGCCGCCGCAAAACTCACCGCCGCACATTGATTTATTTCCTTGCAGGGGCGCAGCATGCTGCGCCCCTGCAGCAAGTCAGGACTGATATTCTCGTTTGTCGCGCGCGAATCCTCCGGAGGATCGGCACATGCCGTCCTACAATCTAGCCATCGTAGGGATGGGCAACGTAGCCCGCGCGCTTCTGCGCCTGCTCATCTCCAAAGAAACCGACCTGCGCCGCCGCTATGACATCCGCTGGCGTCTCACGGGAGTCGCCACGCGCCGCACGGGCTGGATCGCTGACCCCGACGGACTCAATCCATTGGCCGCTCTTCACGGCCATTCTCTGATTCAGCATGGAAACACAGCGCAGCCGCACAATCTTCGCGAGTGGCTGGAAAGAACGCGAGCCGACGTTCTCTTTGAAGCCACCTCGTTAAACGTAAAAACCGGCCAACCCGCCACCGAACATCTGAGAATGGCACTGGAATTAGGCATGCACGCCATTAGCGCCAACAAAGGCCCCATCGTTCACGCCTTCCACGAACTCACCGCGTTCGCGAAAGAGAAGAACCGCCAATTCCTCTACGAATCCACCGTAATGGATGGCGTCCCTGTTTTCTCGATGTTTCCGCATGGCCTGCCTGCCACGGACCTTCGCGGCTTCTCCGGCGTTTTGAATTCCACCACGAACGTCGTGCTCACGGAAATCGAAAAAGGCCGCTCGATGGATGAGGCCATTAAGCGCGCGCAGGCCATGGGCATCGCGGAAACGGATCCAACGGCAGACCTCGACGGCTGGGATGCCGCCGTAAAGGTTGTAGCGCTGGCGATTGTGTTGATGGGCGCCAACGTGCGGCTCGAGCAAGTGCAGCGCACCGGCATCCGCGAACTCACCGAAGAAAAAATCCGTTCCGTTCGCGCCGCGGGGATGCGCTACAAATTGGTATGCCGCGCAGAGCGCCGTGGCGATGGCGTGGATTGCACTGTGCGTCCGGAAATGCTGCTAGCTTCCGATCCGCTCGCCAATCTCGAAGGCAGCAGCTCGGCGATTCGCTTCGACCTCGACGTGTTCGGATTATCGCTCGTCGAGCACAATCCCGGAGTTGAAGCCACCGGCTACGGCTTGCTTGCCGACTTCCTCCGTGCCGTACGCCAGTGATACTGCTGCAGAATTATCCCTACTTAGAACTCACCGCCTGTAATCCGCCGCATACGCTGGCAGCGGAATTCTCAGATCGCACCGTTCGTCGCGAATCGGCGCACCAGCAACTGTCCGCAGAGGAATTACGCCTGCCCAGATGGGAAGTGCGTAATCCGGAGCGTCGTCTTCGGGAGGGCCGATGCGCACTTTTGCGGAAGCTTCGGTGAGCGGCAGGCGCAGGATGCTGGTGGCCTTCAGCTCTTTTTCGTTCGGCTGGCGCGCATCGTCCCAGCGGTGAGGCAGGATCTTTTCTGTGAAAGCGCGCAGCGCTTCGAGTTTTTCCTGCGGCGCATCGATCAGCGTCGCTTTGCCAAGCGCGACGACAGAGCGATAGTTCATCGAGTGATTGAAAACCGAGCGCGCGAGCACAATTCCATCGGTAAGTGTGACCGTCAAACAGACATTCGCGCCTTCGCTGGCGCCGCGGAGCATCCGGCTGGCGGCAGAGCCGTGAAAATAGATGGCGTCGCCGATGCGCGCGTACAGCGTGGGAATCACAAACGGCTGCGTGTCCGCGGAAAACCCCACGTGGCACACCATCCCTTCATCGAGAATCTTGTAAATAGACTCGCGGTCATAGACGCCGCGTTGCGGCTCGCGCACAACACGTGTGCGCTCATTTGGCGTGAAGGATTCGGACACGATGCACCTCTGGGAGAAACGTGGCGCGGAGACGGCCGATTCAAGGCCGCTCATTTGATTTGTAGCCGGCGCCAAAGCGGCATGAGTGAGGAACAACCGCTTAAATGCTAACACGACTGCGCGCGGCTTCATCCTCAGCCCGCGCTGTGAGAAACTAGCGGTCGGAGAAAACAATGAGCACACCCGTGATGCACGGAGCTGAAGGCAAGCCGCTTGATCTCGTTTGGGTGAGGGCACAATTCCCGTCGTTGCAACTGCAGGTGAATGGCCAGGCCGCGGCTTTTCTCGATGGCCCCGCAGGCACGCAGGTGCCGAAGCAGGTGATGGACGCCGTTCAAAACTACTATTTGAAGTCGAATGCGAACACCTGCGGAGCATTCGCTACCAGCCGCAGCAACGACGCCATCATTGCCTCCGCGCGCGAGGCCATGGCCGATTTTTTCAACTGCGATAAAGACGAAGTCATCTTCGGTCAGAACATGACGACGATCACGTTCGCGCTCGCCCGCGCCATCGGGCGCACGCTGGAGCCCGGCGACGAAATTGTCGTCACCACCCTGGACCACGACGCAAACGTCGCCCCGTGGCGCGCGTTGGAAGAGATGGGCTTGGTGATTCGCCAGGTGGACATTCGCGAATCGGATTGCACGCTTAACCTCGATGATCTGAAGCACAAGATCAACGCCAATACGAAACTAGTTGCAGTCGGATACGCTTCGAACGCCGTCGGCACGATCAATCCCGTCGCCGAAATCACAAGACTCGCGCACGCAGCCGGAGCGCTGATGTTCATCGACGCGGTGCATTACGCACCCCACGGGCCCATTGATGTCCGCGCGCTCGATTGCGATTTTCTCGTGTGCTCACCGTACAAGTTCTTCGGTCCGCACATGGGAACGCTGTACGGCAAACGTGAGCACTTACTGCGTTTCAAGCCCTACAAAGTGCGCCCCGCGCCAGATACGCTTCCCGATCGTTGGGAGACGGGAACGCAGGTCCAGGAATTAATCGCCGGTATCGGCGCGGCGGTGGACTACCTCGCGGAACTGGGCAGGCATTGCGATCCTACCGTGACGGACCGGCGCGGCGCACTGCTCGCAGCCTACCGCGCCACGCACGATCATGAAATGGCCTTGTTTTTGCGTTTAGCGGAAGGTTTGTTTGCGATTCCCGATTTGCAGTTCTTCGGCATCAGCGACCTGAAGCGATTGCACGAACGCTGTTCGACAGTTTCCATCAGGCTGGCCAATCACTCGCCTGCGAAACTCGCTGCATTTCTCGGCGAACGAGGCATCTTCACCTGGGACGGCAACTACTACGCCCTGAATCTGACCGAACGCCTCGGCGTCGAAGCCAAGGGAGGCCTGTTGCGCATCGGGCTCGTTCACTACAACACCGCGGAAGAAGTCGACCGCCTGCTCGCAGGGCTAAGGGAGATTGCAGCAACCTAATATCGCGCAAACATTATGAGCAAACGACCGAAACCAATTGTACTGACTGTTCTGGATGGGTGGGGCTTTCGCGCTGAAACAAAAGGCAACGCCATCGCCTTGGCGAGTAAGCCGGCCTATGACGACCTGCTAAAGAATTATCCGAACACGCTCATTCACACGTCGGGGCCTTTCGTCGGTTTGCCCGAAGGCCAAATGGGCAACAGCGAAGTGGGCCATATGAACATCGGCGCGGGACGTATCGTCCACATGGACATCACGCGTATCGATCTCCTCATCGCCAGCAAACAACTGCAAAACGTCCCCCTTTTTCAGCAAGCGATGGAGCGTGGACGCCAGCACCAATTGCACTTCATCGGCCTGCTGAGCGATGGCGGTGTGCACTCCCACATCCAGCATCTCTTCGCGCTGCTCGAAATGGCGAAACAACAAAAGATCGATCGCGTGTTCGTGCACTGTTTTATGGATGGCCGCGACACTCCGCCAAACAGCGGCCGCGATTTCGTCCGCCAGTTGCAGCAAAAGATGCGCGAGCTGGGCGTCGGCGAAATCGCCACGCTAACCGGACGCTACTACGCGATGGACCGCGACAATCGCTGGGAGCGCGTCGAGCTAGCCTATCGCGCGGTAGTTCACGGCGAAGCAGAAACGCATTCGAACGATCCCATCGCCGCCCTCCAAAAAAGCTACGAACAGGGAGTCACCGACGAGTTCATAAAGCCCATCGTCGTCACAAAAGGCGAAGGCTCTTCCGCCACGCCAGTAGGCACGATTCACGATGACGACGCCGTGATCTTCTACAACTTTCGCGCCGACCGCGCCCGCCAAATGACCCGCGCGTTAGTCGAACCCGCCTTCGACCTAATCACCGATTCGAATCGCCCCAAAAATCTTTTCTACGTCGCCATGACCCAGTACGACAAAAACTGGCCTTGGCTGAAATTCGTCATCTCTCCCGAAAAACTCGAGCACATCCTCGCGCAAGTTTTCGAAGAGCTTCAATACAAAAACCTCCGCTGCGCCGAAACTGAAAAGTACGCCCACGTCACCTATTTCTTCAACGGCGGCGTAGAAAAACCCTTCAGCGGCGAGGAACGGATCCTTGTCCCTTCACCAAAAGTCGCCACCTACGACCTCAATCCCGAAATGTCCGCGCAAGGAATCACTGACACAGTTGTGAAAGCCATCGAAAAAGGCGAGTTCGACGCCATCATCATGAACTACGCGAACGCCGATATGGTCGGCCATTCCGGCAATCTCGAAGCCACGATCAAAGCCGTCGAAGCCGTAGACGCAGGACTCGGCCAAATTTATCAAACGCTGAAAGCGCGCGGCGGCGTCTGGCTCATCACCGCCGACCACGGCAACGCCGAAACAATGATCGATCCAGCGAACGGCGGCCCGCACACGTATCACACGACGAATCCAGTCCCGCTCATCCTTGTCAGCGACAATGGTGAGCTTCAATTAAAACCAGGCGGCTCACTACGCGACCTCGCCCCGACAATGCTAGCCGCCCTCGACCAGTCTCGGCCCACTGACATGACCGGCCAGGATTTGCGCGTCACCAGAAAGCCGTAACATGACACTCAGCTACGAACCCCTCTCGAAAAAGCCACCCGAGCCCGGCCAAAATCGCTCGCGATCTTCTTTCGGCACCATCACCATTCCCGGCACGCCGGTCGGAGCAATCGTATCCGTAGGCCTCGTGGTAATTTGCTGGTTTGCACTCCCGCTCTCGCACCTGTTCATCATCGGCACTGGCGGCCTCGGCCTCATCGTAGGCCTGCTCCTCTACTGGAAGCATCGCAAATCAAGCGAATGATTCGCACTAATCCAGCCGAAACAAAACTCGTCATCTGCGTCTGGCACCCATTCACGTATTGGCGCCCGCAGCCGGTCATGCCGCAAACGATCCGCGCCCGTTGGCCAGAAATGCGCGTCCTCCATTTGCCGGACTACGACCACCTCGCCGAAGAATTGCCCGACACAGATATTTTCGTGGGCTATTCTCTCCGCGCCGAACAACTCACGCGCGCAAGAAAATTGAAGTGGATTCACTCCACCGCCGCCGGCGTCGCGCAACTGATGTATCCCGAGCTCCGCGCTTCCGGAATCGTCGTCACCAACCCCAGCGGCGTCTTCTCCCCGCCGATGGCCGAGCACACCATGGGCCTGCTCCTATCGCTCGCCCGCAATTTTCCAGAATCCACGCGCCATCAAGATCGCTCCCACTGGGGCCAGCAAGCCATCTGGGACCAACCGCAACGCCTCACCGAACTAAGCGGTCAAGTCCTCTTAATTGTCGGATTCGGCTCGATCGGCCGTGAACTCGCCAAGCGCGCCAGAGCCTTTGACATGCGCGTCTGGGGCGTAACGCGTTCCGGCCAAGGCGACACCACGCACGCCGAAAAAATCGTCCCCATCTCGCAACTCGATGAAACCTTGCCACACGCGGACTACGTTGTCATCGCGGCGCCGCAAACAAACGAAACGCGCCACCTGATCGGCGTCGCGCAAATCGCACGCATGAAACCCGGCGCGCGCCTGATCAATGTCGGCCGCGGCTCGCTCCTCGACGAATCCGCGCTAATCCACGCGCTAGAAAGCGGCTCCCTGGGAGGTGCAGCTTTGGACGTAACCTCCGTCGAGCCGCTTCCACCCGAAAGCCCGTTGTGGCGCGCCCCAAATCTCTTCATCACGCCGCACACCAGTGCCGTAAGCGATCGCCTGTGGCATCGCGAAACAGATCTGCTCATGGATCTTCTGGAACGATGGTTTGACGGCCGCGAAATGTTCAATCAGGTAGATTTCGCCCGCGGCTACTAATCGATCAAAACGCTATATCAGTGCGTGCCCGAAGAAAAGCCTCCGAACCGGAAGCTCAGTCTCCCGTGCCCGTTTTCACGGCTTCGTACCCTTCACGGGCGTACACAACGTATTTCTGTTTCTTGCCCTTCTGATCGACAACTTCCAGCGGGCTCCCGTCGGGCTTCACCAGTTCAATCCTTACCTTGTGAAACTTTCCATCCTTCGCCCCGGTTGTCGGCGAATACGAAATGCTGTACTGATGGCGCAAAAATGCAGTTAAGGTCTGAAAGATTCCTGGCATTTCCCCATCGAATTGCGGGAACCACGCCTCGCCTCCCGTTTCGTGCGCAAAGGTTTTCAGCTGATTTTGCGCTTGCAGATAATTCATACGTTGCAGGCTGCCCATCCCGCCTGGCCTGCCCATGTCCGCGGCATTCTGGTACAACTGGCCTAATCCCACGCAAAAAATGGTCACATCACTCTGGCGCAACTGTTTCATCGTCTGGTCGAGTGTATGCTTTGAGAAGGTATCGACCCCGCTTGCCAATAGCACGATGGACTTCTTGCCCTTCACATCTTTCAACTGATCCGTGGTCTCCAGCAGCGCATCGAAAACATTCGACTCGCTAAAGCCAGGGAAATAGAGATGCCGAAGTCCTTCCATGATTTCTTCTTTGTTCTGCGTGAAGTCCACTTCCACGCGCGTTTTCATGTCGAAAGTTGACAGCGCTACCCAATCCTTTGGCTTGAGTTGCGGAAACAGGTACGTGGACCAATACTTTGCATACGAGGCGAAGAACCCCCCCCAGCCCCGGCTGCTGAACTCCAGCAGCAGCACCATCGTGATCGGCGCATCCGTAGGACCGAAGTTTGTGATGGTCTGTGCCACGCCGTCATCAGTGAGCCGGAAATTCTCCTTCTTCAGCCCTGTCAGGATGTCGCCATCTTTCGTGGTCGCAATCACGTCCAGCGTCACGATTGGCACTTCCACAGAGATGCTCACCCCGCCCTGGGGAGCCTGCTGTTGCGGCGTAGCCGGTGCCTGCGCCGCCGCTGCAGGAGGAGGTGGAGCGCTCCCCTGCGGGCCCGTGGGCGCCTGCGCCGCTGCTTGCTGCTCTGCCAGCGGCAGAATCATTACACTCGCAAGAAATGTCACCAAAACCGCCGTTACGATCCTCTTCATTTCACCCCTCGATTCGCCTTCAAGTTCAAACCGTTTGCCTGGCCGCCGCTTCATCCCTCATCAGCTATGCCCGCGCGCCGTTTGAATTTACGCAACGCGCCGCCAAGCCCTCGGATGTGCCCCCACACCTGCATGTTAGTATGAAGCGAGTTTACTGCAAAGCGTTGCTGGGCCAGTCTTTTTAGGCCGCATCTGAGACGGAGGAAGTCTTCGTGAATTGGAACCGCACATTGCACATTATTGTGCCCGCCGTGGCTATGACACTTTTCCCGCTGGCCGCAACTCTTCCCTTGGCCGCCCAAGTGCCGTCCACCGCCATGCCCACGGTCGAATCAACTCGCTCCCCAGCCGGAGACACCACCGCCCTTGCCAAGGAAGCCGAAGGCTGGCTCGCTGATCTCATCCGCATTGACACCACCAATCCCCCCGGCAACGAGCAAGCCGCCGCAAAATACATCGCCGCTATTCTGACTAAAGAAGGCATCAACTCCGAATTCCTGGACCTCGCTCCCGGCCGCAGCGCGTTAGTAGCCCGCCTGCGCAGCGCCGCCATGCCGGATCCTTCTCGTGCTCTTCTGCTAGTCGCGCACATGGACGTCGTTGGCGTCGACAAATCCAAGTGGACCGTCGATCCCTTTGCCGCCACCATCAAAGACGGCTACATGTACGGCCGCGGCTCCATCGACGACAAAGGCATGCTCGCCGCCAATCTCGCCGCTTTCATCGCCCTCAAGCGTTCCAATGCCCGCGTCAATCGCGACGTCATTTTTCTCGCCACCGCCGATGAAGAGCAGGGCGGCGAAGCTAGCATCCGCGTGCTCATCGCGAAATACTGGGACAAATTTGCCGCCGGCTTTGCTCTTAACGAAGGCGGCCGTGTCATCCTGAAAAATGGCAAAGTCGAATACGTCGCCGTGCAAGCCAGCGAAAAGGTCCCCGTGGACGTAGCCGTAATCGCCCGCGGCCCATCAGGTCATGCATCCGTTCCCACCAAAGACAATGCCGTGGTCCACCTCGCCGCTGCTGTCGAAAAAATTGGCGGCTACACTGCGCCCACGCGTTTCACCACCATCGTCCGGCGCTATTTTGAGCAACTTGCTCCGCTCGAAGACGATGAACTCGCCAAGTGGATTCGCTCGCTCGATACGCCGGATCGCGGCGAACACGCTCAGCGCGTCGTCTCTGACGCTAATCCCCTCTGGAATTCCATGCTGCGAGACACCATCGCGCCCACCATGCTCAACGCCGGCGTGCGCGCCAACGTGATTCCTTCCGAAGCTCGGGCCATGCTCAACGTCCGTCTCTTGCCCGGCAATACCATCGACGTTTTGCTCGGCGAACTCACCAAGCTCGTCAACGATCCGAACATCCGCTTCGAAGTCCAGCCCGATGCCGGTCTGGCCGCTCCGCCGTCTTCGCTCGAGTCCGATTTCTATGCCACAATCACCAAGGCCGCTTCGCAGGAGTTTTCCGGCGCGCCAGTGCTGCCTTTCTTGTCTGCTGGCGCGACGGATTCCGCTCAGTTGCGGCTGCACAACGTGCAAGCCTATGGTGTCTCCCCGTTCCCGATGACCGACGAGGATTCCCGCCGCATGCACGCTGATGACGAGCGTATGCCGCTCGCCTCGTTCGAAAAAGGCGTCGATTTCCTCGCGCGCATCGCCGCGGAATTTGCCGCCACCAGATAATTCAACTGTAGTCCGTCACGTCTTCTGCCCAGTGGGGCGCGGAAGGTTGTAAACTCCCTTTCAAGAGAGCGTATGGCTTTTCGTCACGCAAAAATCGTTTGCACGATCGGCCCGGCCAGTTGCTCGCCTCGCATGATCCGCCACTTGTTGGAAGCCGGCATGGATGTCGCCCGCTTGAATTTTTCTCATGGCACGCATGCCGAGCACGCGCAGAATATCGTCGCGTTGCGTGCCGCTGCCGTCGAACAGGAAAAACCAATCGCCATTCTCGCCGACTTGCAGGGCCCAAAGATTCGCACCGGTCCGCTCGCCGGAAGCAGGCCCGTCATGCTGCGTACCGGGCAGCGCTTCATCATCACTACCGCGAAAGTCTTGGGCGATTCCACGCGCGTCAGCACCACCTTTCGCCCGCTCCCGCGCGAAGTCCACCGAGGAGACCGCATCCTTCTTTCGGACGGCTTGATCGAATTGCGCGTCGCCCGGGTGCGAGACTCCGAAGTCATTTGCGAGGTCGTGAATGGCGGCGCACTCGGCGAACACAAGGGCATCAATCTGCCCGGAATCAAGTTGAAGGTTCCGGCTCTCACGCCGAAAGACCGCGAAGACCTCGCATTTGCTTTGAAGCATGGCGCGAACTACATCGCCGTCAGTTTTGTCAGGCGCCCCGAGGATGTGCTCCTTGCAAAGTCGCTGATCCGGCGCGCTGGCAAGAACATTCCCGTCATCGCCAAACTCGAAAAACCGGAAGCCATTGAAAATCTGGATGCCATCCTTCGCGCCGCCGATGGTGTGATGGTCGCGCGCGGCGATCTCGGCGTCGAGATGAACCCCGAGCGAGTCCCCGTAGTGCAAAAAACAATTATTGCCCGTGCCCGTCACTTCCGCAGGCCCGTCATTACCGCCACGCAAATGCTCGAATCGATGACCGAAAATCCCCGCCCCACCCGCGCGGAAGCCTCGGACGTTGCCAACGCCATTTTCGATGGCTCCGATGCCGTCATGCTCTCCGCCGAAACCGCCTCGGGAAAATATCCCGTCGAAGCCGTCAGCATGATGGCGAAAATTATTGCTGTGGCCGAAGCCAGCGACTGGAAAACGCCGCCTCGTGTCCCGCTCGAAAAATTGAAGGTCGCGGAAACCGTTGCGGAACTCGTCTGCCACGCCTCTCATGAACTTCACATGAAGCTGATTGCTGTCTTCACTCACAGCGGCTTCACCGCGCGCTTGGTTTCCTGCTATCGCCCCGCTGTCCCTATCATTGCATTCTCTCCCGAAGGGGAGACCCGCCGCCGTATGGCCCTGATTTGGGGCGTCATGCCGCGCCACATTCCCAATGTCCAAAAAATTGACGGCCTCGCCGCCATTGCCGAGAAACGCCTCCTCGAAGAACGCCTCGTTCGCAAAGGCGACGTCATCGGCATCGTCGCAGGCACACCCATGGGCATTCGCGGCACCACCAACTTCATGAAGTTCCATGTAATCGGCGGGCCCGCGTAGAAAATTTGCGGCGCCGATCAGCGCACAGTCTAGGGTCTACAGTCGATCTGGAGGCTGTGCTGCCCCTTACTTCTTTTTCTTCTTCTTCATTTCTGCTAAGAATTCTGGCGGGAGCTCATCCCCTTCCATAGGAGGATTTCCCTTGCCCATACGAGCTAGAATTCGGCGGACCTTTGCCGGATCTGCGCGCTTCGCGCGTTCTTCGAAGTACTCTTCAGTTCTCATGGCGGAGATTTTTTCTGCAAGCGCAAGTGTGATCAATTGGTTGAGCGCGATTCCTTCCGCTTCGGCGGCTTTTCGTGCTTCAGACATTAATGTCGGTGGTACACGTAATGCAAAATTGCTTCTCCTCATTTCTTAGCTCCTTCGCTTGCGATCAATTGCCTTCCGTGAGCAATGCACGCAACGCTTCCCCGGGCCTCATCACAGAACACCAAAAGCGTTCAGCTACAGGCCTGAAGTCCTGGTCGTTGAATGTGACGATAGCGTCAGCATTGCCATTGACCGCCGTTTCCAGAACCATCTCATCATCTGCATCCCGCAAGGTTGGCCGCGTCGGTATCGCGAATCTAACCCTCGTCGCTATGTTTGCGAGTTTATCTAGTACGGCGCCAACGTCTTCTTTGCTTGCTCCGGACGCCGCAAGATGTTCGGGGCGTGTTAGAACGGCCTCGTATTCCAGCATCAAGGGCACAGACAAGAGCAGTTCGAACTTTCGTGCTAGCGCTGCCTCTAGGATCTTGCGCGACGCCCCGACACTACTCCGGAAGGCTGCCACCATTACGTCGGTGTCCAAGACATAAGCCTTCATCCAGAATATGATATTGCAGGCGATATGCCCGGTCAAGCTATGAATGCTCGGATGCAGTCCCTATTCTCCATCCTAGCCTCGAGATCAGCGCGACGAAGCTAGTAACGAACCGATTCCCGGCTTGTACCCATAGAAATCTGCAATCTCATGCAGGTTCACGATGATCTGTTCGTCGTAGTGCTTCTTCAGCGCGCTCGTCAAGATGTTGTGCTCGCCTTTCGGATCCTGAGCTAAATCGTAGAGATAGCTCTGCGGTGGCGAATCGTAGGTGGCGTAGAAATATTTCCCGTTGTCCGTAAGGAGGCCGTAGGCTGCGCGCACATCGGACGCCATAAAGAGTTCGTCTCGATGATAGCCATGGAGCTCCTCGAGAGTCTCCGTGAACAGCGGATGCCCGAAAAGTGGATTTGAAACGATCGGTTTGTGCCCGAGCAGATAGTACAGGGAGGGAGTTATGTCGATGAGCGCGGAAATGCGCTCGTCATCATGCACGATTTTGTTCTGCATGGTTTTTGGCAAATGCACGATCAGCGGCACACGCATCACTTCCGGGTAGATCACCACCGAATGGCTGCTGCGTCCAAGTTCGCCAGTCGCATCGCCGTGATCCGAAGTCACGATGATAATGCTGTCGTCATAGAGGCCGCGGGCTTTCAACCAGGCGACAAATCCGCCCATGCACTCGTCGACTTGGTGCAATTCGAACGAAATGCGGTAATTGAACCCAGGTTGAGGAGGCCAGTTCGCTGCCTTCGCTTGCGGCATATCATTTCGCGCAAACTGGTGCACATTCTTAGGCTGTGCATAAAAGAAAATCGGGCGTGCAGAGTCCGGGCGATGCTCAATGGCGCTCTCGGCCTGCTGTATCGTCGAACACACCTCGAGCTGGTTCCAAAGCTTCTTGTCCGTGTCCAGCTTGATGAGTTCGTCAGAAGGCGAGAGTATCTCGCGGAGAATCTCGTCGTAGCTGACCATCATCTGGTAGCCATCTGTCTTCGCCAGTTTTTCAAGATTGTTCACGCGTTCAAACGGCTGCATGAAATGCGCGTGCAACAGCAAAGCACCGGCCCAGATTGCCGGCTCGGAAAGCGAAGTCCCCGCGTAAGGAGTCCAAGCATTTCGCACCACTACGCTGTCGCGCGCGAGCGCGTCCAAATTCGGCGTAAAAGTCGCCTTGGGGTTGTAAGCGCCCAAATAATCGGGCCGCATCGAATCGATCACAAAAAGAAAAATGTTGGGCCGCTCCCCGCGTGTCGCAACAAGCGGGTCAACCAGTTTCAAATCAAAACGCGCCTGTGCGCCCCGGATCTCTGTATATTCCCGCAGAATCCGGCAAAGTTCGCCGCAAGGCTCGCTGCGCGGCCCCTTCCCTAGCAGGCGGTAAGCCAGGTTAAACGACGCGTCTCGCGTCGCATAAGTCTCGACCGAGCGCTCAATGTCATCATCCGTCGCGCCCAGCGGCTTGGCCCAATAAATATTCGTCGCCTGAAGCGCCTCATACAAAAGCACGCTCAAAAGAAGCGCTACAAAGACCGTCTTCAGCGAATAAATGCCGTGCGCCGGCCGCAAACTAAAAATGCAAAAGCTAACTACGCCCCAAAAGAGCAACGTAAACGTGCCCTGAATGACTCCATTCCAATCTCCGCCCCCCACGAGCGTAGGCAGCGCCAACGCAACAACCCCGAAAATCGTTGCGATGATGATCAGAAGAATCGCTTGTCGCGCCGAACCAGCGGGCTGAGCAGAGTCATCCGCCGCGAGGAACGAGCGGGCCACGGAAAATCCTAAGAGTGTGAGTGCGGCTGCAAACGAAGCAGCGTAAAGATGTGCAGCCCATCCTTCGAAGCTCAGCGCATTCCCCAGAAAACGAATTGACAGCACCCACAGCGAAGCAAAAATCAAAAGCACTAATATGGTCCATCTCACACCGCGCGGATGCGATGATTTTGAAGCGGCAATCCTGACTACGTTCAGGATGGAAACTAATATAACGGCGACAAGAACGTGTGAAACCACACTCCAAAACGTCAGATAAATATCGCTGACGTGAAAAGAAAAAGATCTCGTATCGGAAAAACTTCGGAGCTGTGCGCCCGCCACGCTCAGCAAAGCGATGCCAACTGCCAGAAAACTTCCCGTGGCATAAGAAAGATGAGACTCACGTAACGGCTCGGTTTCCGTAGTCGCCGAACTGTGAAATTCGCAGTGTGCGACGACCAGGATGATCGCCCACAGTGCCGCCACGCTGCCAAAATCGGCAGTCCGATTGCTTTCCAGACCAGCAAGAAATGGCCACACAGAAAGAAAAACACCAACACGTGCCAGAATCCCGAAGCAAACAAAATACGCAGCGCGCTTTACTCGGGAGCGGTAAGCAACGGCCGCAGCCAGCCACGCCAGCCAGAACAGCAATGCATGATGCCGCGCGAACCAAGGGATCCACGCATACGCAGGCGATTTGATCATCGCGTAGTACGTGTACGGCAGAAAAGCGAGCAGGCAATACACGGACGTGAGCGCGAAATAAGCGCCAAACAAAATCTTCAAAATCGCTTCGGACCACTTGCGCAAAGAGATTCCTTCTCGTCAGAGGCGATGACGGAAAACTGAAAGAACAACTACTGAAGTGAGTTTAATTGACCCAGCGGTCCGGGCGGGAAGGAGGTTCGTTCTTGTGCTTGTTAATGTACACGTCGAATCGCTTGCGGTTGCGCTTGTGCTGCCAGTCCGAAACGCTGTTGCGCACACTGTACAGAAAAGATCCGCGCCGCAAATAAATGTACCCCACCAGCATTCCGCCGAGGTGGCAGATGTGGCTCACCTTGTCGTCTCCCAATCCAAACGTCCCGAGAAACGTAAAGGCCGCCATGATGGCCACGACTGTCCGCATGCTCATCGCAACGGGAATTGGAAATAAATAAACGCGACGGTCTGGAAATAAAATCGCGCAGGCAATCAGGATTCCGAAAATCGCGCCAGAAGCCCCGATGGTCGGCACGTACGAAAATCCGTGGCCAAAAAGAGCGGGTACAGTTTTCACGACGACGTTGATCAGCCCTGCGCCCACTCCGGTGAGAAAGTAGTAGCGCAAGAAACGGTTTCTTCCCCAAACCATTTCCAATTCGCGGCCGAACATCCAGAGCATCAACATGTTCATGACGAGATGAAGAAAAAAGCTATTCACGTCATGGAGGAAGAGATAAGTGAACGGTTGCCAGATCCGCAGGCCAGGTATGACTCCCGCAGGCACGAGGCCGAAACGCGTAAGAAGCTGGTTGTAGCCGGCGACGCCAGAGAAATGAACCACGAACGCTTCGAGGATGAAAATCCCGAAGTTCGCGAGCAGCAGCATCTTCACACCCGGCGTGAGGTAGAAATCGAAGCTGACGCGATAGCTCTTTACGCCCGACCCGGGTGCCATATTTCTCAAGTTTACGGCGTTGCAACGCGCGCGTCAAAGTGGCCTTTTGGCGGGTATTCCAGAGCTTCTGCTGAGTTTTTTGCTTGGTGTTTTGTGGTCGATTCGTCTCCTTAGCTGAGTTTTTTGCGGGCGAAATGGAACAGCGAAAAGGCCAGGAGACCGAACATTACGACGCCGAAGATCGACTGGAGATGGCTCGGCAGCGGTGTTTGATCGTTCGGGCTGAGCATGGGCCAGAGCCTTGGGCCGAGAGAGAAAAGGTCGGGTCGCCAGGGAAGATTCAAAAGACGGCCAAACCAGCCGGGAACGTGCGTGGCGATTTCCGGGTCCTGAAAAAGGTTGATGATGATTCCTAATAAGCCAAAGACGCCGCCGGCGGCGATTAGTCCGCTTGAATAGAGCGCGCCGGGGCTAGCTTCTCCTTCGTCTTTTTTCTCCTTAGAGCTTGCTTCTACGAGCCAGCGGACCAGGCCGCCTGCAAACATGGTGGCTGTGGTGGCGATGGAGAGATACGAGCCGACAGCAAAGGCGAGCGAGCGCACGCCGAGAATTTCGACAGCGATGACGAGCGCGACGCCCATCAGCACGAGCCGCCACGGGAGTTTCTGGTTGAGGATGCCGTTGATGACCGTGGCCATGAGGCGGGCTTGCGGAGCGGGAGCTTTGTCGCTGCCGATGCCTTGCGCCCACTGGATTTCAATCTGTTTGGTATCGCTGTCGTAGAGGTATTCGCCGTCGGGAATGACGCCGGAGCTGAGAGCGTTGATCAGCGTGTAGCTTTTGCCGCGATAGACGAAGCCTTCGCGTTCGATTTTTGCGCCGGAAGGAAGCGCCGCAATGTTCACGGGAATTTGCGTGGGGATGTATTTCTCGAGGCCCACGTTCATCAAGTTGAGCGTAGCGCCGATCGCCAGCGTGGATATGGTGACGCCGATCAAGAGGCCGAGTTGCTGGCGTTTGGGAGTCGCGCCAATAAGATAGCCGGTTTTCAAATCCTGCGAAGTGGCTCCAGCGATGGCCGCGGCGATACAAACGACTCCTCCAATCATGAGCGCGAGAACGGCGTAGTTTGGAGCGGTCCAACCGGCGACGAAAAAGATCGCGCAAGTGGCCATGAGAGTGGCGATGCTCATTCCGCTGATGGGATTGGAGGAATTACCAAGCAGGCCGCTGATGCGGGCAGCGACGGTGACAAACAGAAATCCGAAAACGACGACGAAGATGGCAGCAAAAAGATTCTGCCACCAAAGGGTGCTCGCGCCTTGCATGGGGTGAAACGTCAGCAAAACCCAGAGCATCACGACGATGACAATCGAACCGATGATCACCGTGCGCATTGGCATGTCTTCGTCAATGCGGCTCGCGGCAGAAGACTGGCCGCCGCCTTGCGCGCGAACATCTTTCATGCCGGAACGCAGGGCGGAGATGATCGTCGGCAAAGTACGAATCAAGGTGATGACGCCCGCGGCGGCGACAGCGCCCGCGCCCATCGGACGAATGTACGTGCGCCAGAGTTGATCGGGGGTCATATCCGGAATAGGAATCGTGCCGGGATAGATGGCGTGGCCGCCGGAGAGCTGTCCAAAAAATTTGATGGCGGGCATGATCAAAAGCCAGGAGACGATGCCGCCGGCGAAAAGAATTCCCGCGACGCGCGGACCGATAATGTAGCCGACGCCGAGATATTCGGAAGTGATGTTGGCGCGAAAAGACGCGCCAGGAAACCAGGAGGGGCGGCTTTCTGGTTGCGCCGTCCACGCCTGAAGGGTGTTCATGCAAAAAGTGTAAGCGCCGCCGAGGCCCAGTCCCCAGAAAACGCGGCCCGCAAAGGAACCGCCGCGTTCGCCTGCTACGAGGACGTCAGCGCAGGCGGTGCCTTCGGGGAAGGAGAGGTTGCCGTGCTCGCCCACGATGAGCTGGCGGCGCAGCGGAACCATGAGGAGCACGCCAAGCCATCCGCCAAGCAGCGCAAGCGGAGTAATGCGCCAGAAGGTGAACTCCGAGCCGAAGCCGAGAAAGATGAGCGCGGGGATCGTGAACATGACGCCCGCGGCAAGCGATTCGCCTGCGGAGCCGGTGGTCTGGACGATGTTGTTTTCGAGAATTGTCGAACGGCCGAAGGCGCGCAGGATGCTGATAGAGAGTACGGCGATGGGGATGGATGCGGAGACGGTCAGCCCGGCGCGGAGGCCGACGTAGACGCTGACCGCGCCAAAGAGCAATCCAAACAACGAGCCAAGGATTACAGCGCGGATCGTAAATTCCTTGACGGTCTCCTCCGCGGAGATGTACGTGCGAAATTCTCCTGGAGGAGCCGTGGAACTCCATGGACGATCAGTCACTGAATCCTCCCCGTTTGCGAACTGGAATGCGCCCGTTGGTTAAGCGGGACGCTGGTGCGCGCCTGTGCGGCGGGATTATGCCGTAAATCCGGGGCGGGAGGGTAGAAGTTATGGGGAGACTCGTGAGTAGTGAATAGTGAGTGGTGAGCAGCGTTGCCAGAAAAGGCGTGACCGGTGTTCCGGGGCCAGAGAAAGACGAAAGAAGGGACGAGGCCCTGGGGAAGGAGAAATACATCCCCCCTGGAATTTGTAAGGTTAAGAAAGGAAAGAGTTTGGGGAAATTGGCGCTTGTAAACGCATGAAAACAAAGGACGATTTTTGCTCTCGTTTTGCTCTGTGAGAGAGCATGGGCAGCTGGTGGGGGACAAGAGCGGAAAGGTAAATCCCTTACGACAGGGCGGGAACCTTCGGTTTCTCCGTTCCCTTCGTTTCTCAGGGCAAGCGGGATGGCAATTTGAGGAGACGGGAGCAAACGCGGGGGGAAACGGGTCTGGAGACCCGCCACTACACGAGCTCGAAAGTGAGCCGAACGCCCCGAGCCGCTCGGGGTGAACGCCGACACCCCGAACGGATCGGGATAGACGCCGTCCGCAGAGATCGGAAGCAGAAACAGCAGGGATGGAAATGAGGGGACGGTGCAGCCTAAACATAGGGAATGGTAGCAGAGCTAGTTACCGATTGTCAATAGCGAAGTTCGTTTACTGAGTGCTTATTCGAACGGGCGGGGCGGATTCGAATCAGCGTGACGGAAGTGGAGGGGTTTGAGGGAGTTGGGCGGGGAGTAATGGGTTTGCTATGGTTGTGGAAATGTGTGGAAAAGTGGGAGGGCAGTGAGTAGTGAATGGCGGGTAGTGAGTAGAGTTGTGAGGACGAAGCTAGGCGTTCACGCGGCTCGCCGGGTCCTTTGAGGAGAACGAGGAAGAAAGACCCACCCTTGCAAAACCGGCAAGGATGAGACATCCAAAAGCTGCTTTCGGATTTAAGGGTCAGCGATCCGCCGCCTGGAGCTCACGTCGTCCCCTGACGCGCGCCGATGGTTTAAGTGACTACAGTTCCATTGTAAGTTACTCTCGCCCTTGAGGGATTCCACAATGAACAATGTGTTCTCACTCTTGGAAGACAGAGGACTGGTCACGAACGAACAGGTGGCGTCGGCCTTTGGGACGTGGACCCCAAAGGAGGCAAAGGAAATTCGGGATTCACTTTGGGCAGCTCTTGTCGAGGACAAAAATGCGGCAGACGAGCCGACCGATGATTTGACTATTGGTGAGTTTCGATTCTTTGCTAGTTCCTCGATCAGAGGGGACTTTGGGTGTGCCGAATGGGGCTGTCGGGCTACAAAGGCCGCTAGTCTCGCGCGCTACGCTGCCCTGTACTGCGAGCGCGTTATTGTTCCCGTCCGGATGGATCTACACAATGAGTCGAAGCACAACCAGTTTCTTTTCAAAAGTAGATTAGCTGGAACGATTTTGTGTCTTCAGGAGCTTCGGCCTGTCTCCGAAAGCGGGATCATCCGCCTCGTTCCTGATGCACTCTTTCTATGTCCCGACTGTGCGTCACAGGCGGGGGTGCGCTTTACGGAGGCGGCGAAGACGGCACAAAACTTCATTGCAGAAAGTATGGATAAGTTCTCGGTTGAATACGTACCGAAGGATACCGAAGTTCCCGTTGTTCGCCTTGAGATAAAAGGGCCCGAGGAATATTTGGAGCATGGGCGGATCATCTTGGTTTACCTTGAGCCTCCGGAGTGGTTGCGAAACCTTGACGCGGGCGGGGTGCCAAAGTCGCGATATACGTTCAGTTCGACAGAAGTCGAAAAGACAGGGGTGGTCGCATCGCTCCTCGGAGATCTTGTGGGTGATTCCGCGATCCAACAGTATTACGGCATGCGTTACGGTGCAAAATGCTTGACCAGTCTTCCGGCACAGGCTTATGTACTCAGCGCGTTAAATGAAGATCGTTTCATGGCCCAGTGCACGTCTGGCCTTTTGGCTAGCATTACTCATTCTGTTCCCATCCTCAATGAATTGCCCACTGCGTTGGTGGCTAGAATTCGAAAGGAAGAACCGGACGCTTTTCTGCGCTACAGAACTGCGCTAGGCATGATTGTCAAAGAGTATGTGAAAGAAAAGAAAAATGTTGGGCCCTTGGAGGCCAAGGAGATGTATTGCGATCTTCTTCTGCCCGAGATCCTTAAACTCCGTGCACAAGCCAAGAACTATCGGAAATCGAAGGTGGCAGCGGCGATGAAAAAATGCAGCTTCTCTGCCGTTGCAGTCACGCTTGGGCTAGTGGGGGGGCTTCCGGCTCAAATCGCGGCGCTCCTTAAGCTTGCGGGTGGGGGTGCGCTGTTGCGGGATCTTCGCGACGCAGTCTTTGATGGAGATAAGGCACAATCCGAGATAAAGGATGAGAATTTTTACTTCCTTCTTCGAGTCCTTGACGAAGCTGAGTGAATCGCGTTCGGGTCCGGCCGCGTTCGTACTGCTTGAATTTGATTGCGGATGGGCGGGTAGCAACCCCTTAAAGCCGCGAGCTTGTTCAGCGTTCTGATTCTGGAGTTTTCCGTACTTCAACCGCAGAACCAAGTCTAAGAGGAAGAGAGATTTCTCACTGCGCAGGCCGACACGTTCGCGGGAGCGAACGTGAAAGAAAAGGCGTCGGCGCGCACCGCTCGAAATGGCGGGTAGGGCTGGATCGACCGAGCTAGTGAGCGAGCGAGGCTCAGGTGGCGCGGGGCCGGAAAAAGGGGAGGAGCTAGATTCCGATTTTGAGGATCTGGCCGGGTTTAATGGATGCGATGTGCGCGAGACAAGCGGGCAGGTGCGGCAGCAGGTCTTTCAAGCGGTTCGACTTGGCACGGAAAATGACTATCGCGAGCTTCCGGGCGGTTAGATTTTGCTGGTATTCGATACCTTGATCAACGGTCAGGAAGACGTCGAATTTGGCTGTTTCCGCTGCCGCGAGAAGGTCACCATTTTTCAGTCCGGCGAGTCCGGCATAACGGGCAGTTTGGCAATCGTGACCGGGCAGATAGTTCCGCAACCGTTCGTCGATACACTCGTCGATTAGAATGCGCATTTAGGCGTGCGCGAGGAGAAGCTGTTTCGCTTCTTCGAGAGCGGCGATTGCGAATTCACGCGAGACGGTCGGGAATCCTTCGAGAAAATCTTCCAGAGTTTCTCCGCCTTCGAGGTAATCGAAAAGCGTTTGGATGGGTACGCGTGTCCCGCGAAAGACGGGAGTTCCACCTAGGATTTCGGGGTTTTTGATGATGACTCCCATAAAAGGATTGTATCACGCGTGATTGCGGGGTGGGCGTGCGGGAGATATCTGGGAGCGATATGGGAGAAAAGCAGGGAGCAGGGCTGAAGCCCCACGCCTACATAGCCGCAACGCCAGTGTTTACGCGGGAGGGCGAGGCGGGTGGTAGGCGTCTAGGCGTTTCTTGTAGAGGAAGAGGACGCTGGGGCCGAAGGAGAGGAGCATGATGGCGAGGCCGGTGGCGATGCCGAAACTGGTGACGATGGGAGCGGAACAGTCGTGGCGGCGGCGGACGATGATGTGGCAGGGGACGGCGATCAGGAGCTCCAGCACGCTGCCTTTCAGCAGCCAGGAGACGAGACGGGTGACGACCGCGGAAGAATCGCGAAAGTAGAAGTAGAAGAGAATTCCCCAGAACAGCCAGGGGGCGGCGCCGAAAACTATGCTGGGGGTATCGCCAGCATAGTAGGTGTCCAGAAACTTATCGCCGAGCACCCCGAAGCTGAGAGACCAGACGCCAGCAGCAGCGAGGACAGCCATCAGCAGAGCAGCGACCGTGCAAGACACGAGAATGTGGGCGCGGGGCTTAAGGTGTTTAAAGGAAGAGTCGACGGAGAGAAAAAGCAGGAGCGCTTGGCCCACAAGAAAGATGCCAATGGGGATCCAGACAACGAAGTCATGGAGAGTGTCGAGGATGTTTTGCGAGAGGGAGACGTTGTTCCGAGGCCCGACGATAAATACGGCTCCGGGCAGAATGAGGCCCAGGAGAATCAGGGCATAGCAAGCGGTAATGACGATCCCCCATTTGCGCATAAGCCCTCCTTCGGTTGATTCCGTGTTTATCACAGAAATGAGCGCGCGGGGAGCGCGGAGGGGACGACAAAGTACGTTATTGCACGTCATGGCCGTGGGCTCTATTGACATGGGATGCAGGTGCTTGTAATGTCCGCGGCAGCAAGTAACACAGGTCAACAACACTGCTTATGCGCGAAGACCCTTCCCAGCGCGGCGGCGCAGGTTCCAGGTCCGTTCCTGCGCGCCCTCGATTTGTAGGTCTGCTCGAAAACCAACTCCGGAGGTGCGCTGTGAAACTGCGCCGGTTAGCGGTGATTACGGCGGTGCTTTTGCTTGGGGCGACGTGGTATCGCGTGGGGCGGAGCAGCGCGGACGAATGGCTGCCAATTTCACCGGAAGAGTTGAAGATGACGAGCGATCCGGCGGCTCCGGGCGCGCCGGCGATTATTCTCTACCGGCAAGTGGACCGGGACGACAGCAACGCACATGTGCCGCACGAGTATAACTACGTGAGGGAGAAAATACTTACGGAGGAAGGGCGAAAGAACGCGGACGTGGAGATATTGTTCGTCCCGGGAGACTACAACATCATAAACATCAGGGCGCGGACGGTACAACCGAACGGGTCGAGCACAGTCTACGACGGCAAAGTGTATGAGAAGGAGATCGTCAAGGCGCGAGGATTCAAGTATCTCGCGAAGACGTTTACGTTGTCGGACGTTCAGCCCGGCAGCATCATCGAATACCACTACATGATCGACTTCGCGGAGAATAAAGTCTTCGATTCAAATTGGATGCTTAGCTCGGATCTTTTCACTAAGTTGGCGAAGTTCACGCTCGTACCTTACGGCCAATTTCCATTGAAGTGGAGCTGGCCAAACGGGTTGCCCGAAGGAACCAAACCGCCCGCGAAGGAAATACGTACCAACGGAAACTTTATTCACATGGAGGCAGTGAATATTCCGGCGTTTGTGGTGGAAGACGATATGCCCCCGGAAGCGGCGATGAAGTTCCGCGTGGACTTCACCTATGTCGACGGGATTCTGGAGACAGACGCCGAAAAGTTCTGGAAAAAGCAGGGCAAGAAGTGGAACGACTATGTCGAAAATTTCGTGAACAAGAAGAAGGCGATGGAACAGGCGGTGGCGGAGACGGTGTCGGCGACTGATTCTCCCGAAGTGAAATTACAGAAAATCTATGCGCGGACGCAGAAGATCCGCAACAGCAGCTATGCGGCAGCAAAGACGGAACAAGAGGAGAAGCGAGCCCAAGAAAAAGGAGCTGGTAACGCAGAAGATGTTTGGAAGCGCGGGTACGCCTACGGAGATGACATCACACTGCTGTTCCTGGGAATGGCGAGGGCAGCGGGAGTGGACTCCTCAGCGGTGCGAATCGCGACCCGCGACGACCACTTTTTCTCAAAAGGACTGATGAATGCCAGGGACCTGCGAACCTACGTCGTGCTGGTGAAACTGAACGGGAAGGATCTGTATTTTGACCCCGGAACGGCATTTACGCCGTATGGGCTGCTGCCGTGGTCGGAAACCGGCACGTCAGGATTGAAACTCGATAAAGACGGTGGCTCGTGGATCACAACCAGCTACCCGGAGAGCAAAGATTCGCAAATAATGCGGAAGGCGGACCTAAAACTGACTCAAGAGGGAAGCCTGGAAGGCAAACTGACGGTAACTTACTCAGGACTGGAATCGGTGTACCACCGGTTGGAGGAACGTAACCAGGACGAGACGCAGCGGAAGAAGTTACTGGAAGACGAAGTCCGGTACATGATTCCAGCGACCATCGAAGTAGAACTGACCAACAAGCCCGATTGGTCCAGTTCGGATTCGAAACTCGTCGCAGAATTCGATCTGAAGGTGCCCGGATGGGTGTCGGGGGCGGGGAAGCACGCCCTCATGGCGGTGGGGCTTTTTGGTGCTCCGGAAAAGCATACGTTCGAGCACGCCACGCGGGTGCACCCACTGTACTTTCATTACGCCTCGGAAAAAGTGGACGACATAACGATCGAGTTGCCGCTCGGCTGGCAAGTGAGCAGCCTGCCCAAGCCTGAAAATGACGATGCCAAGGTCATGCGGTACACGATGAAAGTCGAGAATAACAATGGGACGCTGCACGTCGAACGCCTCATGAAAAGCGATCTGATCAGTCTGGAGCAGAAATTCTACCCGGCACTTCGCAAGTTCTATGAGGTTGTGAGGACATCCGATGAAGAGCAAATCGTCTTGCAGCCTGCAGCGACAGCCGCAAACAACTAGAGCCTTGCACCGCGGCGCCTGGGCCGCTGTTCTGTTTGCAGTTTGGGCATTGGGAGCGCCGAGGCTCGCGTGCGCCGGCGACGCGCCGCAGTGGATGCATGCGCTGTCAAGTGTGCCGCTGCCAGCACATGACGAAAAAACGGATGTAGTGATGTTGTACTCCGAAGAAATACTCAGCGTGCAAGGAAACGGAAAGATCAAGCGCATAGAGCGCCGGGCCTTCAAGATTCTGCGTCCCGACGGCCGAAAATACGGAAAGATATTCGCCGACTTCGATTCTGAGACCAAGATCATCAGCATTCACGGCTGGTGTATTCCAGCGCAGGGCAAAGACTATGAAGTGAAAGACAAGGATGCCCTGGAGACAGCGTTATTTGGTGTGCAAGACGGCGAATTGATGACGGACCTTAAGACCAAAGTGCTGACCATCCCCGCGGCGGATCCCGGCAACATCATAGGTTATGAGATCGAACAGGAAGTGCGGCCGTATGTCCTGCAAGATGTGTGGGCATTCCAGAGAGAAGGAACCCCAGTTCGCGAGGCGCACTACACGCTGCAGCTTCCGGCGGGGTGGGAATACAAGGCCACGTGGCTGAATTATGCGAAAGCGGAACCATCGTCCACGGGAAACAACCAGTCGCAGTGGGTGGTAAAGGATGTGGAAGGCATCAGACCCGAATACGACATGCCGCCGCGTGAAGGTGTCGCGGGCCAGATGATCGTGTCCCTCTTTCCCCCAGGAGGCAGCCAGAATAAAGGGTTTGGTGACTGGACCGACATGGGAAGGTGGGAGAGCGGACTGGCACAGGGAAGGCGAGACGCCTCACAGGATATCAAGCAGAAGGTGACGGAACTGACCGCGGGAAAGACGGCGCAGTTGGAAAAAATGCGGGCACTAGCGCAATTCGTGCAAAGGGACATCCGGTACGTGGCGATTCAGCTGGGAATCGGGGGATGGCAACCACATCCCGCGCCGGAGATTTTTACGCACAAATATGGCGACTGCAAAGACAAAGCGACGATCCTGAGCACGATGTTGAAGGAGATCGGTGTGACGTCTTACTACGTTTCGGTGAACACGGAGCGAGGAACCGTGACGCCCGCCACGCCTGCGACGCGATGGTTCAATCACGAAATCCTGGCGATCCGGCTGCCGGACGGATTGGAGGACGCATCTTTGATCGCGGTTTTCCCGCACGCGAAACTTGGGCGGCTTTTGATCTTTGATCCCACCGACGATATGACCCCGTTTGGGCAATTGCGGGGAGCTTTGCAGGCAAATTTTGCGCTGCTGGTAACTCCGGAGGGCGGCGAATTGATTGAACTGCCGAAACTTCCGGCGCAATTGAACGGCGTGCAGCGGACGGCAAAACTGAACCTGAACCCAACGGGAACGCTCAGCGGTGAAGTCAGAGAAGTTCGAGTGGGAGACCGCGCAGCCGCACAGAGAGCGGCATTGCGGTCAGTGACTAAGGACGCGGACAGAATCAAGCCTGTCGAATCGCTGCTTGCAAACTCGCTTACTACCTATTCTTTGACAAAAGCATCGGTGACCAATCTCAACCAGATGGACCAGCCGTTCATTTTCGACTATTCGCTGGTTGCGCAGAACTACGCGAAGACAGCTGGGAATTTGCTGCTGGTTCGGCCGCGGGTGATCGGAAACAAGTCCAGTGGCCTGCTGGAAACGAAAGAACCACGAAAATATCCGGTGGAGTTCGAAGGCACTTCACGAGACACCGATTCCTTTGAGATAACGCTGCCACAAGGGTATGAAGTGGATGATTTGCCTCCGCCGATCCATGCGGAATACAGCTTTGCGAGTTATGAGAGCAAGACGGAAGCAAACGGAAATGTGCTGCGGTATACAAGAACGTTCGAAGTGAAGGAAACGAGCGTGCCGCTGAGCAAGGTCGACGACCTGAGAAAGCTTTACCGAATTATCGCGAACGACGAACGGAGTACGGCGGTGTTGAAGCCGGCGGGCAGCAAGTAAAGGGAAGAGTGGGCGTCACGCCTCGCAAATTGGGCCGGGCAAGCCCGGCCGCTACAACCGCTTGTTGAGTTTTGCGCGACGGCGGGGATGGACAAGCGTTGCACGCTGCGTCCTACCAGAAAAACTTCAAAACAGAGTGCGAAGACCGAATAGCTGGGGCTTGCGCCGAAGCATGGCCAGGCAGGGGCTGCTGCCTAAAGATTCGCCGCTGCAAGACCTAAGAGAGTTTGGCGCGAACGCGGTCGCTAAGGGCTTTGCCGTCAACGACCTTGCCTTCGAGGTGAGCTTTCGCAGCTTTGACTACCGCGCCCATTTGTTTGATGGAGTTGGCGCCCGTTTCGGCCATGGCTTTGGCGATGGCGGCGTCCATTTCGGCGTCGCTGGCGCCGGCAGGGAGATAGGACTCGAGGATGGCGAGCTCCTTGGTTTCTTTGTCGACGAGGTCCTGACGATTGCCTTTTCCAAATTGGTCGATGGACTCTTTGCGCTGCTTGACGAGCGTTTGCAGGATCTGGATGGTTTCGGCCTCGTCGAGCGTGTGAATTTTTTCGGTTTCTTTGTACTTGATGGCGGACTTGACGCCGCGCAGGACGCTTAGACGGAGCTCGTCCTTGGCGCGCATGGCGTCGACCAGGTCTTTCTGGATTTTTTCAGCGATAGTCATTGATTTAATATAGCAGAAGAAAAAGAAAGATAAGGAATTTACACAGAGAACACACAGTTCGCAGAGAAGAGTAAGAGCGAGGATTTGACAGGGTGAGAGTGGCTCGCTACCGTTACTGTTTTAGTTTTGGCGGGTTTTGCCCGCCTGTGCGCATGGCAAATCAAACCAAACTGGATGAGGGCAGATGAAAGTCATTGTTGCAGACAAGATTAGTGAACGCGGCGTCGAGTTGCTGCGAAAGGCGGGATGGAACATCGTTCTGACTACGAAGGACAACCTGAACGCGGAGATTGCGGACGCGGACGCGCTGATTGTGAGGAGCGCGACGAAAGTTACGGCGGAATTGCTGGATAAAGCGCCTCGATTGAGAGCGGTGGGGCGAGCGGGCGTTGGCGTGGACAATATCGATTTGGACGCCGCCACTACGCGCGGAGTGCTGGTGATGAGCACGCCCGGCGGAAACGCCGTCAGCGTGGCGGAGCACACGCTTGCGCTGCTGCTGGCGCTGGCGCGGCAGGTGCCGCGGCTGGATAAGGCGATGCATGAGGGAAAGTGGGAAAAATCGTCCGCGGCGGGGACGGAAGTTCGCGGGAAAACGCTCGGATTGATTGGACTTGGGAGGATTGGAAGCGAAGTGGCAATCCGCGCCGATGCGTTTGACATGCGCGTGCTGGGATACGATCCGTACATCAGCGAAGCGGCAGCCAAGGAGGCGCAGGTCGAACTGGTGCCGCTGGAAAAGTTGCTGGCGGAGAGCGATTTCGTTTCGCTCCACACGGCGCTCAGTCCTGCGACTCACAACCTGATCAACGCAGAGACCCTCGCGAAAATGAAGAAAGGCGCTCGCATCATCAACGCCGCGCGAGGCGAACTGATTGATGAGGCAGCACTTGCTGACGCGCTCAAGAGCGGGCATCTGGCTGGAGCGGCGCTGGACGTTTTTGTGCAAGAGCCACCCAAGGATTCTCCGCTGTTGGGTATGTCGAACGTGATCGCGACGCCGCATGTGGCGGGGTCAACGACCGAAGCGCAGGAAGAAGTTGGCACGCAGGTAGCCGTGCAGGTGAAGGACTACCTGGCGGACGGTCTTATTCGCAATGCTGTGAACTTGCCGGCGCTCTCGGCGGACCAATACCGGCGGGTGCGGCCATATCTTGCGCTGGCGGAGCGGCTCGGATCGCTTGTGTCGCAGGCAGTAGCAGTGAGGCCGGCGCGGATACGGATTCGCTACGCTGGCGAGGTGGCGGAGGTGGGCACACACTTGTTGCGCAGCGCGGTGCTGGCGGGAATGCTCAACGCCGTGCTGGATGAGAAGGTGAATGTGGTGAACGCGCCAGCGGTGGCGGCGGCACGAGGGCTATCGGTTGAGGAAGAGACGCGGCGGCGTGAGCGAGGGTTCCCCAACACATTGGAAGTAGCCGCTTTACCTGAGGCGACCGGCTCCGGGAAGGGTTTCTCGGCGGAGGGTACCGTCTTGTTTGATGGCTCGCCGCGCGTGCTTCAAATTGATGGTATCCCTCTGGAGGCGGAGTTGGCGGGAACCATGCTTTATCTGCGGAACCGCGATGAGCCCGGGGTAATTGGGCAAGTCGGCTCGACACTCGGAAACCTGGGAGTGAATATCGCGACGTTTGCTCTGGGGCGCCGAGAAGCAAACAAAGGTGCGGAAGCTGTGTCGCTGGTGCGACTCGACGGGGAAGTGTCGGACTCGATTCTAAGCGCGATCCGCGGGATTCCAGCCATCACGGTTGCCAGGCTGCTTCAGCTTGGGTGAAGTTGGTGGCGCGGCGGCCCGGATGAGATTCCGATCGTCCGGGCACGAGGGCGCTTAGTCCTCAATTCATTTCTCAATAATCTAAAATTTCGATAGATCAGAGTCAAAAGATTTTCCACAGAACTTTCCTTGACACCGACCCGCGATTTAGCCTAAAAACTACGTCAAAGTTTAGCCAGCGGAGTGGTGGGGTAAGGTTGCCCAAGGTCAAAGTTTTCTTCCAGGTAGAGACCTAGCAAAGCGCCGCACAGTTTTTGTGCCGGCTCAGTAGTGCCCACCTGCATACAAAACAATTAACGGTTGGGGTGTGTAAAAAGGGCAGTCCACGAGGGGGGAATTCTATGAAGCGCAATTTATTGATTTTTCTTGCGGCATTTTTTCTGGTCGCCACCTCTGCATTGGCGCAGACGGGAACGACTTCCGTGCGCGGATCGGTCCTGGATAAGTCCGGGGCGGCCATTGTCGGCGCGTCCGTGACCCTGAACCACACCGGTCAGGCGCTGCATCATGAGACGAAGACGAGCCCCACGGGCGAGTATGAGTTCCTGGGACTGCCTCCCGGAATTTATTCGCTCACGGTGGAGATGTCGGGGTTTCGAAAGTGGGAGCAGAAAAGCCTGCAATTGCTGGTGAACTCACCCGCCACGCAGAACGTAACGCTGGAAGTTGGCACCACTACGGAAACGGTTGAGGTCTCTGCCCAAGCGGTGACGTTGAACACGTCGGATGCATCGCTTGGCAACGCTTTCAATGAGACGCAGATCAAGCAATTGCCGATGGACGCGCGTAACGTGCCGGATCTACTTTCGTTGCAGGCGGGAGTCGCATACACAGGCAACCGTCCGGACATCAATGCAAATACGGACACTCGAAGCGGAGCGGTGAATGGAGCGCGCAGCGACCAAAGTAACATCACCTTGGATGGCGTAGATGTGAACTCGGACACAAAAGGATACGCGTTTACGTCGGTCATACCCGTTACGGCGGATTCTGTGCAGGAATTTCGAGTGACGACGAGCAACTACAATGCGGACGAAGGGCGTTCTTCCGGCGCACAGGTTGCGCTAGTGACAAAGGGCGGCACCAATGAGTTTCACGGAGCGATCTACGAATACCTGCGAAACACGATCACAAGCGCGAACGACTATTTCGTAAAGCTTTCCCAATTGCAGAGCGGTGATCCCAACGAACCGCCCAAGCTGATTCGCAACAACTTCGGGGGAGCCTTGGGTGGGCCGATTTGGAAAAACCGGCTGTTCTTTTTCGCCAACTACGAAGGGGAGCGTCAGGCGCAACAGCAAAGCGTGGTCCGCGTTGTACCCAGTGCCGCGATGCGAGACGGCGTGATCACCTATCTATGCCAAACCAACCCGGACGGTAGCCTGAATACTGTCGCGTGCCCAGGGGGGAGCGTAGCGGGGCTGACGGGGTCGCACACGATTCAACCGGGCTATTTCGGAATGACTCCCAGCGAGATCAAGGGAATGGATCCGCAAAACGTAGGGATAAGCACCAACGTGATGATCCCGTATTTCAATACATTTCCCTTGTCTAACGATAATTCGGTCGGCGATGGAGTTAACTTTCAGGGGTTTAGGTTCAAGGGCCCGGCCTTCATCGGAGATAATTGGTACATAGCCAGAGTTGATTACAAAATCACGCAAAATGGCAATCATACGTTGTACTGGCGCGGGGGGCTTCGAAACGACGTTAATGACGGAGTCCCGTACCTGCCCGGCGGAAGTCCTGAGTTGTCACAGGTGAACTACAGCAAAGGGTTTGCAGCAGGCTATTCTGCGGTGTTGCGGCCAACCCTGGTGAACAATTTCCGTTGGGGCTATACGCGGGAAAGCTTTGGAGAGATTGGCAACCAGACGGAACCCGTCATTTTCTTCAGGGGCCTGAACGACGACAGCTCGCCCAACAACTCCAGTCTGGCGGTTACGAACAGCCTCAACTACCAGGTACCCGTCCAGAATTTCGTAGATGATGTCTCCTGGATCAGAGGCAGACACACGTTCAGTTTCGGCGGTAACGTAAATATTCTTCGCAACCCGCAAAACACCAACAGTAACTCATTTAGTTCGGCAACAACGAACGCATCGTGGTTCGATACAGCGGCATTGGCGAACACTGGTGTGTCGGGACACTTCGACCCGGCCTGTTCCGTCACTTCCGGACCTTGCGGGGGGAGCACCTACCCGGCAGTAGACTCGTCGTTCGGCAATAATTACGACTATCCGATGATTGCCCTAGTTGGGATGGTCAGCCAGGTGAATGCCCAATACAACTTTACGCGCACGGGGGGGACTCTCGACCAAGGTGCCCCGGTTTCGCGCCGCTTTGCGGATGACGCTTATGAGTTGTACGCGCAGGATTCATGGAAGATCAAACCAAACTTCACGTTCACCTATGGGCTTCGCTACTCCCTATTTTCACCACCCTGGGAGACCAATGGGAATCAAGTGGTTCCCAACGTGAATTTGACCAATTGGTTCAATGATCGGGGCGCCGGGATGCTGCAAGGCACACCGGCAAACGCAGCTACCCCCATCAGTTTCAACCTCGGGGGTCCGGCGAACCACGGCCCGGGCTTCTACAACTGGGACAAGAAAGACTTTGGGCCTCGCGTTGCATTTGCCTGGTCCCCGAAACCGTCCGGCGGATTGTTCCAAAGTTTGTTTGGGGATGGAAAGACTACGATCCGAGGCGGTTTCGGTATGGTGTATGACAGAATTGGGCCTGCCCTCTTGGCAACTTTCGACGCCAGCGGCTCGTTTGGGCTATCTTCGAACCTCACCAATGGCGGAGGCACGGAGACTCCTGCGACCGCGCCGCGAATTACGGGCCTCACTGGTTTGAGTAACATTCCAACGGTGGACTTGGCGGGCGTTCAAATGTATGCGCCACCGCCGCCAGCTTCCTTTCCCCAGACATTTCCTTCAGGAAGTCAAACCGGTTCGTACGCCGTCTACTGGGGCATGGACCAGAACCTGAAGACGCCATATTCCTACGCGATTGATCTTTCGGTTGGTCGTGAGTTGTGGCGCGACTACACCCTTGAAGTGTCCTACGTTGGACGGCTCTCGCATCGCCTGTTATCCCAAGAAGATGTGGCTGCCCCGCTTGACCTCGTGGATCCAAAAATCCACATGGACTATTTCACCGCGGTGCAGGCGCTGGCGAAAGTGTATAGGACGGGGGTGAAGTCACAGAACGTTACTAGTGATTCCGTGTTTGGTCAGGCGGCGCAGTACTGGACCGACATGATTCAACCGGATACTCACGGGGAATATTCCATCCACCGATGCACTGGAGGCCAGACTCTTACGACCCCTGACCCCGTTATCGCTGCCTATGATCTTTTCTGTGGTTTCCAAAATAACGAGACCACGGGAGTCCAGGGGATAGATCAAGGCTTTGGCATTACTGACTCCAGTGGCAACCCGTACTACGCTGTTGGGGGGCCGTATAGCTTCGTGGACCCGCAGTTCGCCGCACTCTACGCGTGGCGTTCTATCGGAGCGGGGGCTTACAACGGCTTGCAGGTTACTTTCCGAAAGCACATGACGCATGGCCTACAGTTCGACGTCAATTACACGTATTCAAAATCAATTGACATTTCCTCGGATGCAAATCGCATCACTGCTGAGGGTGGTTTGGGTGGCCAGGTGATCAATCCTTGGGACCCCAAGGCGCTTCGCGGGGATTCGGATTTCGACCTAAGGCACCAAATGAACGCGAACTGGATCGCCGAATTGCCCTTCGGTAAAGGCAGACGGTTCGCGGGGACCGCGCACGGCATTGCCGAAGGAGTTATCGGCGGCTGGCAACTTTCCGGTCTCGCACGCTGGACAAGCGGGTTCCCGATCGCTGTGAACAACGGTGCCGAATGGCCGACAAACTGGCAGCTGTCCGGATTCGCGACACAAATCGCTCCCGTGACGACCGTCGGGGCGTCGAAGAACCCAGATGGCAGCGTAAATATCTTCGGTAGCCCAGCCGCTGCAGCAGCAGCGCTTGCTTCATACGCGCCTGATCTTCCTGGTCAGGTCGGAGCCAGAAACACGCTTCGGGGTAACGGTTTTGCGGGATTGGATCTCGGCCTTGATAAGCGCTGGAAAATCCCGTGGGGAGAATCGAAGAGCTTACAGTTCCGTTGGGAGGTATTCAACGCACTGAACCTCACGCGGTTCGACGTGCAAAGCCTAAACCTTTCTATCACTAACGCCGCAAATTTTGGCACGTACACCGGGTTATTGACTAACCCGCGCACGATGCAGTTTGCGTTGCGATTCGAGTTCTAGGGCCGCTTAACAATCTTCCAAACGCAGCCGGGGAGCGAAAGCTTCCCGGTGGTTTTGTTTTTGCTCCGCGGGCGATGGTTGCAGATGACGGCAATCCCGCGTAAACTAATGGGAAGTATGCAATAAGATTCGGGGCGTAGCGCAGCCTGGCTAGCGCGCCTGGTTCGGGACCAGGAGGTCGAAGGTTCAAATCCTTTCGCCCCGACCACTTCCATCCGGTTAGATCAACAAGTTAGCTACGCACTAGTCTACGAAGCGCTGGCCATTTGAGTCCGTTTGGGTCCAAATAGAAGCGCTTTGACGTTCGCTACCGCCCTGCGCTGATCTTCTGGTATAGCGTGCAGGCATACTTCTCGAGTGAGTTCCGACGTTGAGTGACCAAGAAGAGATTGGAAAGATTCCAGGGGAGCTCCCGCTGCAGCCAGCAGGGTCGCGTGGGAGTGACGCAGCGAGTGCCAGGCTATTCCTCGAGGTCCGAGATTCTTGCAGGTCGGTCGCAACTGTCGCCTCAACTGGTTATGCCGATCCAATGACTGGCCAGTGTCCAAACTGAAGACGAGGTCGTCAGGTCGAGCACTGGATGATCGCAATTTCCCCAATGTACGGAACGCCTTCTCGGCAAGTGGAACGATTCGGGCGCTCCTTAGCGACTTAGGTGTATCGAAGTGACCGTCGTACAGGGCCTTCTCAGCTCGCAGTGTATGACGGCATAGATCGACGCACTTCCATCGCGAAGCGAGAATGTCCTTGTAGAAATTGCGCGTTGATCCCGCCTTCCCGTTTTTTTTGTAACTGCACATTCTAAAGAGTTTTAAGTCCTGTGTTTTGGAAGTGCGGATTACAAAGGATTTGTGGACGCGTTTTATGGAAGACCAGAATTTAAAGCGGTTAGCATGGGCGGGCGCCGAAAAGTTGGAATGTTGAGCGGGGAAGTTGAGGAATTAGAAGGGGTGACTCAGAATTTGCCACCTATCTATTGGTGCGATGTGAGAAGACAAATCTGCCTTAGCTCTTCGTACGTGAAAAACGTCTCTTTCTGATCTCCGGCGCGCTCCGTGTGACCGAGTTCCGATTCGGTGGAGATCCGGCTCAATTCCTCTTCCGGAATCCCGAGCAAAAGCGCGGCGCGTTCCTGCGTAACGTATTTCCGTACTTGGTTGTCCATGTGTGTTCGCCTCACGTCAAAAGCAGTCCCATGGCGTCTTCCTCGACTGCCAGAATTGATCGCCTTTGTAAATGTTTGCTTTTCAGCTAGCCGCTGCAATGCGCCCGGACAATTCAGACTGAGCGATTATTGTGTAGAATTCCTCGCGCTGTTGAATCGCTGTGAGAATTGCGAGTGCCTTGCCGTAAGCTGCTATCGCTCCCGTCAAACTGTGGAATGCCGGAGAGTCTTTAAGTGTTATGCGTCTTGTTATTTGGGCGTCCGCTGACAATTCGAGTACTCGTTCTATTGCTTGAGCTGCATGACCCGAGCTTGAGTTCCTCATGGACCGGGCCTCCTTCTTAGAACCTCACTTTAGCTGACTACTGCTTCGAGGCTTTTATTCCGAAAGAGCGGCGATTAGCATCCGAATCCTCAGCGCGTGTACAGATGATGAGACGCGGTATTCGATACGAAGCGACAGAATCGAACGTAACGAATGTGTTTCTTGGCATCGGCTGGACACTCATGGGACTACTCAGCCAAAAGGCGCTGGAGTTGCCCCAGTTCCGCGGGAGCCGCATCGGAGACAGCACAGAATTCTATTTTGCCTTCCCGCCAATCAATCCATTGATAGCCTTGCCGCGAGCCCGCACGAGGGGAGGCGGCTTGTTCACGTGTAGGCCAAACGAAGACATTGAAGAGATGTTCTCTATTGGCGTAAACGAGTGCGGCGACAGTGCGACCTTGAACGACATCCACCCGACCACCCCGTAGCGAGAAGCCGGAGTCCGCGAAATCGCGGACTGGAAAAGTAAATTTGACGTGGCCCTCGAACCAAGCTCTTACGGTCTGCGGATCGTTGGAATTGACGTTCGTTATTTGCCCCGGCAGAAGAGCGCGCAGGTGAGCATCGACAATCCCCGTTGCGAATTGCGCTTGATAGTCCTCCTCTCTGTGGAGCCCGGGGATTACCCGCCAAACGGTCAATGCCGCGAGGAGGAGAGCGGCGGCAGCTAGCCATCGCCAGGATAAGAGTAAGAAAGGGGCGGGGGCAGGCGTGAACGCGATGAGATTAAGATGGGTGCGAATCTTTTTCCTGAACGAGGCCGGCGCAGCCTTATAGAGTTGCGCGGCTTGTAATTGCCCACTGAGCAAGTCCAGGTCTAGGAGCTCCACGGCGCAGTGGACGCAATGTTGGAGGTGGTGTTCGAATTCGGCAGCGCTAGGATCACTCAGCTCACCGTCGAAATAGCCGTGAAGATGGGAATCGGCAAAGTCACACTTCACGGACGGCCTCCTTGTGAGAGGAGTTTGCCAGCGCGGAATGCAACTGACGGCGGGCACGGGAGAGCGAGGACATCACGGTACCGATGGGAATGGATGTAATCGCTGCGATCTCCTTGTAGGAACAGCCCTCGAGCTCTCGAAGGACAAGGACTTCGCGAAAACGAGGCGGTACGGATTCTAGCGCGCGATTGAGGTGCTCCCGGCCTTCATCGGCGATCGCGATGGATTCAGGAGTGGCAACGGGCTGCAGGTGCAGTTCTTCGTTGAATTCAACCATCAGTTCCCTCGGGCGATTTTTTTCAAGCCAGGAGTAGCACGTATTGCGCACGATCTGCAGTAGCCAGGCGCGCGCATCTCCACCGTGAAAGCCGCGGAAGAAACGGCACGCGCGGAGCAAAGCTTCTTGAGCGACATCTTCCGCATCCTCGCGGCTGCGCAACAACCAGCGCGCGAGGTTGAAAGCAGCGTCGACATGGGGCAGAACAAGCTGTTCGAATCGCTGGCGGTTCTCGGCATCCAAATCGTTCAAAGACTTCCCTCGATCGGTGATGCTTCCTACGTAAGAACCGGAGAAAGGACAATTTTATTCTCGACAATCGGTCTCCTGTAACGAACAAGCAAAGAGAAAAATGAACGCGGATGAACTCGGAATAATAAGGGCGCGGTCGCGGTCTGGATTAACGCAAGCACGTTCACTGGCGGCGCGGGCAACCTCCCTACATTCCGCGCCGCCATCCCGATGGCGCGGGCAGTTTGTAGGGAAAGGTAAGAACTAATTGTTAGTCATGGTTGTGAGCACCAATGGGTGTTCAAACCAAAGGCGCTCGATACCGACGAAAAGTTTTCCTTTAACTTCAACAAGCGGGAACCGTTCCTACTTATGTTCAGTGCGCCCGAAGATGGCTGGCATAGCTTTAGGGCAACGATCGGAGCCGGCTCAAGCGAACAAGTTTGTTCACTGCCTGCACAAAGCGGGCGGATCTAAACCAGACACAGAGGAGAAAAGTTATGAAACTGTTTTATGGAGTGTTGGCCCTGGCCTGCGTGCCAGTGGCTCTAGCAGGGAATAATGCCGTCGTTCCGAGCGAAAAGGTTGCCGAGTTTGTGGTCGAGAAGATGGATGTTACAACGCTTCCATCTTCAATTCGGCCGAAACTGGAGAAGAAAAAGAAGACATTCAGTGACTATGGCTATGTCACACGACGCGTGGAAGAGAAAGAAGCACTCGTCGAGGCGACACCTGGGGGAGCGCAAATTAACATTAGAATCCTGGAGCAAAAAGCGTCTGAGATTTACGTTTGCGTTCAAGGACCAGGGCAAAATTCGAACAGCCGCCAGATCCAGCGAGTGTTCCGGCTGAAGCTCAAGAATCCAGGCGGGCTTCTGAAGGGTAGGGAGTCCTGGAAGGAATTCAGCGGCTGTCCGGTGATCGGCGGCGACTCGGCGGGAGATTCGTACGGCGGGTGATGAGATCTTCGTCCAAAGCGGACCCCGCGGATCGAAGCCCCAGCCCTTGCTGTCGCCGCGATGACGGCCCGCCCGCGGGCGTTCCTCAGGGAGATCATTGGTCGGAGGAGGTAATCTCCGCCGAATCGCCGAACGATCGTATTCGCAGAGCCGCGCAAAGTTTTGACTTGAGAATCAGAAACGTGGGTGCAATTGCGGGACTGGAGACGATCCTTTGAACGGCGGTTTCTTGGGTACGGAGGCTCCTGCTAACGCCGACGTGACATTGCTCCTTGAGATTGCCATGGGGGTGGGGCTGCTCATCGGGGCGCTGCTCGCGCGGCTGCGGCGATTTCGGGGACACGCTTGGTGCCAGTCCGTAATCGTGCTCCTCAACCTTGGCGTGATCGTGGTCACGATGATTCCTTCATTTCGCAGTCATGTAAGTCCGAAGATACCGCTCAAGCTTGGCAAAGCCTACTACGCATTGGCAACAGGACACGCCGCGCTCGGAACCATGACCGAAATCGCGGGACTGTACATCCTTCTGGCTGCGGGCACAAACGTTTTGCCGGAGAAATTCCGCATCACCGAATACAAGGCCTGGATGCGAACTGTACTTGTGCTCTGGTGGGTCGTGCTCTTTTTGGGATTCGCAACCTACGGCCGCTGGTACGTCCCGCATTTGTTTCGGAAATGAAATCGACGGGGCTTGAAAACAGAGGCTTTCCGTTGTCGTAAGGATGGTCGGAATAAAGGTTTGGGAATTGTGGTTTGCATAGCTGAAGCGCACGACAGCGAATCAGAACCAATTAAGGATCGTCCGAAGGAGAAGGCCATGGCTGAATATGAAATGACTCTAGTGGATCGGCAAAGAATCGCCAGAGATACGATGGCCTTCTGGTTTGACACAAATGGCGCCAGCTTCGGATTCCGAGCCGGGCAGCATGCCGATTTTGTCTTCACACATCCGGGAATGGAAAGTGAAAGTGACAATTCCCGGACTTTTTCACTCGCAAGCTCTCCTCAGGACAAAAGGTCGGTCATGATCGCGATGCGGATGCGAAAGACTCCCTTTAAGAAGGCACTGAAGTCTGCGGCGCTTGGCACGAAGTTCATCGTGAGCCGTCCCAGGGGGTCGTTCACTTTGCATAGAGATATCACTAGGCCTGCGGTGTTTCTGGCGGGCGGTATCGGGATTGCGCCCATTCGCAGCATTATTTACCAGGCCACCCAGGAACGCCTGCCGCACAAACTGTACCTGTTCTATTCGAACCGGGAGGTGGATGACGCGGCGTTCATCGAAGAATTTGAAAGTTTGACCGTGCAAAATCCAAATTTCATCTTCATTCCGACGGTCACGGGACACAGAACCATAGCTTGGCCTTACGAAAAGGGACACATCAATCATGAGATGCTCACGCGTTATCTCCTCGGGCTCAAGGGACCTATCTACTACATCGCGGGCCCGTCGGGAATGGTCACTGCGATGACGGACTTGCTCAATGCCTCGGGCGTCAGCGATGACGATGTGAAATCAGAAGAATTCGGAGACTACAAGCTGTATCAAGATCCCGCGCAAAACGATCCAGGAACCAGCATTAATCGTTCGGATTCAGCCTTATGACAAATGGCACGATGGAGAACTTGTGAAAAGCAGTTTAGTTGCGACTCATGTCTGCTTAGTTCTATTTATTACTTGTCATCAAAATCTCTGGTTCAACGAGGCAGGCCGATGCGGCGCACGAGGTCTTCAAAGCGTGGGTTTGAGCGTAGAGGATCGAAGCCCGGCCGCAGCAGGACGCCGGGATTAAATCGCTCTTCGTATCCTTTTTCGAGCCAATTCATCGCTTGATCCGCGTCTCCGAGAGCTGCATAGATCACGGATATCTCGGCGGCATACGAAGAACTTGGGCTTGATCGCTTCTTCAGATCGCTCAACAGTTTTTGCGCATCGCTCCTCTTGCCGGCTGCGACGTAGGCGCGAGCAAGAGTAGCTATGCTCGTTGGGCTGCCGGCGGAAAGCTGGACCGCTTTTTGCAGTTCCGCGACTGCATCCTCGTTCATGTGTTTTGCGAGGTATGCCTGTGCGAGTTGAATGTGGGCGAAGGCAAAATTAGGATCCATTTCGATTGTCTTGCGGCTTTGTTCTATCGATTCGTCATAAGAATGCGCGAGGACCAAAATCTCCGCCAAATCGGCGTTAATGATGAGCGACAGCGGATCCAAGCTTTCTGCTCTTCTCATCTCCGGGATAGCTTCGTCATACCGACCCAATAGACTCAAATGCCAGGCGTACCAATGGTGAGCGGTGGCGTAGCCTGGGTTCAGTTCGATAGCTTTACGGAATTCCTTCCCGGCAGAATCGAAATCCCAATCGAAGCCATCCAAGCAGAAGGCAAGGGAGTTGTGGGCTTCGCCGAGCGTGCTGTCCAATTCCAGAGCCTTGGTCGCCACGGCCTTCGCTCTGGGGAGCGCCTCCTTGGGCGTCATTACCGCATACTGCCAATCTCCCAACAAAGCATACGTATCGGCTAAACCAGAATAAGATTGAGCGTAGGCCGGGTCTTCGTCGATGGCCTGATTAAAATAAGCGAGGGCAACTTTCAAGCCATCCGCCGTGCGCTTATTCCAAAAGTAGCGCCCTTTGAGATAGGACTCGTACGCTACCGGATTAACAACCCTTACCGTTTTCAGCGCAGCTCGTTCCTGCGGATTTAAATTGATCCGAATCTGATCCGCAATGGCTCTAGCCACCTGGTTTTGTAGCGCCAAGGTATCCCGCAATTCACCCTCATAGCTTTGGGACCACAAGTGCTTGTCAGTAGAGGCTTCGATCAACTGCGCCGTGATGCGGACCCGATCGCCTGAACGAAGCACGGTTCCTTCCACCACGGCGTCCACATTCAGCTCACGAGCAATCTGCGGCAGAGGCTTGCGGGCGTGCTTGTAGGTCATCACTGAGGTACGCGAGATCACACGCAAAGCGCTGATCTGGCCGAGGTCCGAAATCAGTTCGTCGGTCATTCCATCAGCGAAGTAATCCTGAGAGGCATCGCTCGAGAGGCTTTCGAGCGGAAGGACAGCCAAGGAGCGAATGTCAAGGGACGGGCGGTTCCAAGAATGAATCTTCCAGGCGGCAAGAAAGGCCACCAACAGAAGTAGGGCGAGACCTGATATCTTCCACACAAGTGACGGCAGGCGACGTTTGGGAAATTCGGGTTTACCCGCGCGATCCGGGCGATCACCGGCTTCGGCCACGGGATGTGGCAGACTGGCGATTTCCGGACTGCGAAGAGTGGCTTCCTCGGCAACTTTGACGTCCGCGAGAAAACGGTAGCCGCGCCGAGCAACGGTTTCTACAAAGCGCGGGCTTTCTGCGGAGTCACCGAGAGCCTCACGGATTTTGTTTATCGCTTTGTTGAGCCCGTGATCAAAATCCACGAAGGTGTCCGCGGGCCAGAGCTTTTTTTGAAGTTCCTCGCGGCTCACGACCTCGCCGGGATGCTCCAGAAGCATCGCCAGGACTTGGAATGGCTGTTCCTGAAGGCGAACTCGAAGGCCGTGCTTGCGCAATTCACCAGCGCGAAGATCCAGCTCGAAAACCCCAAAGCGGAGCCGCATGCGGAGGTGAAGGTCTTCTTGCACAAAGAGGTGATTGCCCAGCGAAACCGAGTGTATCACCTGGCAGACTTTACGGGAACCAGGGACGGGGGACATCATCCTGTAAGCCTTTTAAAGACTGACGGTTACCAGGGGACCCTCACTCCAGCGGGAAAGAACTGCCCGTCCATTGAATCGATTTCAGCAGCGAACCATAGTGAGGCTGGCCGACGAAGAACTAGCGCGCGGCACTGCCGCGGGGAGGCTTCCATGTTCGAGCAAAATCAGCTCCCGAATTTTGAGGAGGCTGTCTTGCCGCATCTTGATGCCGCTTACAACCTCGCACGCTGGTTGATGCGCAATGAGCACGACGCCCAAGACGTCGCCCAAGAGGCCTACTTACGCGCTTTCCGATTCTTTCCCGGCTTCCGCGGAGGCGACGCGCGCGCATGGCTCCTGAAAATTGTCAGGAATACATGCTATAGCTGGTTGCATGCTAACCGGCCTCTACAAGAGGCCGCGGAATTCGACGAGAACCTTCTCCCTCCTGATTCTTGCGCTCCCAATCCAGAAGCAGCCGTGCTCCAAAACGACACCAACGCTCTTGTGCGAAAAGCGTTGGAGAAGCTCCCACCGAATTATCGGGAAGTAGTCATTCTTCGCGAACTCGAGGGGATGTCTTACAAAGAGATCGCAGACATCACCGGCATGCCCGCAGGCACTGTAATGTCCAGCTTATCGCGTGCGCGGGGCCAGCTTCGTCAAATTCTGACAGGTGACATGAGGGGGGATGCGGTGCCAAGTTCACGGCGAATAGCAGCTGTGAACGCATGAGTGTGTGCGTTGGATGATGAGTGATATTCGAATTCATACGCATCCTAGCCCTTGGGCGGAATCAGAGAAGTCGCAAAAGTATCAACGCGCGTTTATCAACACGATTGTTGTTTGAAGCTTTTTTGGTATAGCCGCTCACGGTCCGCGGTCAAGAGACGAACTCTTGTCTCGCGCCAAGGACGATTCTCAATGAGCCGTCATTTCGGGCGGAACACGCTTCAGAGATCTTATGCCGAATTGTTTCCTGGTAGCCGTGTGTGAGCTGAGTATTCCGTAACCCGTAGGAAACACAGACGAAATCGGAATAGATTGCCAGCCGAAAAATAATTCAGCAGACGACTCTGTTCCTCGCCCGCAACCTTGTCCAGTTATCGGCCTGAATTGAGGTGCGCGAACAATCTGATAAAGAGGAAAGACTGAAAGAGACGTTTTTATCAGTTTTTTCGCTACGCGAGTCCGCTGAGAAAATCGGTCATAACTTGGCGACCGAAATACGCACAATTTTATTCCCGCCTTCAAAACAGCCCCGCATCGGGGAATTATCCGAGAGCATGCGCGGTCTTACACGCTGAAGACAATGAAATGTCTCGCAATTCAAAATCGCACCAAACAAGGAGATTCGAAATGATCTGGGCTCGACATTTGAAATTATTTACGAAGATAGGCGTCGCTGCTCTTGCACTGGGCGCTTTGGCGACTCACGGCAGCGCGCAGGATGCCTACAAAGGGAAATTCACGCTGCCATTTGAGACTCACTGGGGAACCGCCACACTGCCGGCAGGCGATTACACTTTTGTCATGTCCTCCGCAAGCTCTAACTACAGGCTTTACATCCGGGGAGAAAAAGTCAACGCCATCGTTATGGCCGCTGCAGCTGACGAAAAAGTTGTTTCAGGCCACGCGCAATTGAATCTGGTGGACATCGCAGATACGCAGACCGTCGAAACATTCGATGCGCCGGAGATTGGAAAGACTTTTGTCTACTCTACGCCCACGCAAAAGCACATGGGACATAAGGAAGCCCATCAAAAGACTGCGCCACAGACCACACCAGCGACACAGTCCAGTGAAAACAGAACATCTATCGCAATCCAGGCTGCGGGTCGCTAAGGAAAGAAGTTATGCAAGTCACTGCAAACGCCGGGGGCAGAACGCTGGTCGTTGTGCCCCTAGTAAGGCCCGCTGAAGAGAAGCGGCGTAGGCTGAACCGGGATGCGCAATCCAGCACGGAATGCATCTCGAAGATGGCTGCGCCGTCAGTCTCTCTTGTCCCCGGCGGTGAACTGAGTGAAGCAGAGGCCATCCAGCGGGCGCGGCACGGCGATCGGACCGCGTTTGAACACCTGTATCGCATGCACAGTCGACGCGTGTACGCGGTTTGCCTGCGCATGGTAGGAAACTCAGGCGAAGCGGAAGACCTGACTCAAGAAGCATTTATGCTCTTGCTCCGTAAAATTCACACTTTTCGTGGTGAATCGGCCTTCAGTACTTGGCTGCACAGGCTGGCGGTTAACCTCGTGCTGATGCGTTTGCGCAAGAAGTCCCCACCAATCGTATCGATCGAAGCGACTCTCGACCCGGTGGATGAAACCTCTTCGCCTCACCCAGCGTCAATGATTGGTGCTCCTGACTTGTTGCTGGAGGGAGCGATTGACCGAATAAATCTCGAACGCTGTATCGAGCGGTTGCCGGCGGGCTATCGCGCGGTGTTTGTGTTGCATGATGTCCAGGGATATGAGCACCACGAAATTGCCGGGATATTGGGACGCTCGGTAGGAGTTTCAAAGTCACAGTTACACAAGGCCCGCTCGCGGCTGCGCGAACTGCTGCACGAAGTTCAGCGTGACAAGACGCGCGATGATCGCATGACAGCGGTCAAGATGCGTTCCCGATCCAGCGAGCCTTTGCTCGTGTAGTGTTCAATCAGTGCGAAGGACAACCGGCATGCTCGATGTAAGTTCCCTTTCGGAGATTGACCTTTTCAAACATCTGCCCGATTCGTGCCTGGCAGCGCTCGAGAAAGACAGCAATATTTTGAATTGCAGTGCGGGGCATCTGTTTTTTCAGCCCGAGCAGACTGGGAGAGTGCTCTTTGTCCTGGAGAAGGGCGCGGTCCGTACTTTCAGAACCTATGGCGATAAGAAGCTAACGATCACGGTGCTTCAACCTCCCGCTATATTTGGCGTTATAGGCTGCTTTGGCCAGGGAAAGTACTATGCCTCCGCAGAAGCCCTGCAGGCCTCGCGCGTCCGAATGATTTCGCGCGACAGTATCCACGCCCTTTTAGAATGCGCTCCTCCTGTCGTACACAAGCTCGTCGACTTGATGGGCGAGCGATGCGTGCATTTTCTGCAGAGGATGGAGACCCTTGCTCATAAGGGTCTGATTCCACGTCTCGCAACTCTTTTGTTAGAAAACGAGGAAAACGGCGTCGTCGCTGGTATGACTCACAAAGATTTGGCCGACCAACTCGGTCTTCACAGGGAATCCATCACCGCCACATTGGGCGAATTGCGAAGCGCGGGCATAATCACAATAAAACGGAAGACCATAAGCATTCTTCACCGAGAACGGCTCGAACGTGCCGCGCACGAATGAATTTCTGTTCGAACTTCTCCGTACTTTTGTAAGTATTATTACATTTCAATCCCGTAACCCGCTTCCGCAAGTAGTCCTCTAACACGAAGACAGACATCAGCCTCAAGCGCGTGTGACTTCGTCACTCGCCCAAAAGCTGAGCGTCTCATGGCTATTACTCTGCAGCGAGGCTGTCAGTTTGCTGCACTTAACGCGGTCTGTTCATAAACGATCAAAGGGGTGTGGAAATGGAACGAAGTGATCTGTCTGTGTTTCAGAGTCAAGCCAAGCAACGGTTCGGCAAATCTTATTTGTCTCTCCGATTGTTGATCGCAGCGATGACGATGCTGATTCTTCCGTTTATCAGCCAACAAACTACGAACGGCCAAGTATCTACGGGCTCGATTTCTGGAACCATCTTGGATGCGCAAGATGCCGCAGTTGCTGATGTAACGGTAAAGGCGATCCTCGTCACAACAAATCAAGAATTCACGACATCGAGTGACAGTGCCGGCTCGTTCAGGCTGAATGCTCTGCCCATCGGCATTTATCGGGTAGAGACATCGAAAAGTGGTTTCAAAAACATTTCCCTCTCTGGCGTGGAAGTTGCAATAGCTGTGGACAGAGGCCTCGGGACGCTGAAGCTCGAACTTGGTGAACAGACCGCGACTGTGGAAGTCACGACGGCCACGCCTCTTCTGGAGCAGTCTGAAGCCCAGGTGACGAATACATTCTCCGGCATCGCGCTTTCGGATTTCTCTGGCATTCAGGAAAACCAGGGTTTGGACAATTTGGCGTTATTTGTGCCCGGCGTAGTTTCCTCACGAGATGCGGGTTTTTCCAATACCAATGGAGGCGTGGGTTTTTCTTCAAACGGTTTGCGGGGCCGCAACAACGATCAAGAGATCGATGGCCAGAACAACAACGATAACAGTCTCGGTGGGCCTTCGTTATTCTTGAGCGATACAGAATTCGTGCAACAGTACGACGTGATTACCAATAATTTTGGGGC